>Ga0302326_10023535_pt1 | contig 12548 bp, 11 predicted proteins | sample Palsa_T0_3_FD_202264 | JGI IMG/M metagenome (GOLD analysis project Ga0302326, IMG submission 202264) | Peat permafrost microbial communities from Stordalen Mire near Abisko, Sweden - Palsa_T0_3 | ecosystem: Environmental > Terrestrial > Soil > Palsa > Peat permafrost | place: Sweden: Abisko... | reverse complement strand
ACCACCGTCCTGGACGTCATCTTCGGAATCCTCGCCGCCGCCCTGTGCTACCGCTTCGTCCGCACCGGCGGGATCCCGATGCTCAAGATGATGGGCGGGCCACCCGGCGCCGCGGGCGACTCTCGCGCTCACCACGCCGGCGCCGGGCATTCACCCTGAAGATCGCTTGCGCCTGCCTTTCCGGCGACCACGACCTATCCGCGGAACCTCATGTCAAATAATGCCGCGAACGCTGGCTTCGCCGAAGTGTCACGTCTCCTGCGGCATCGGCCTCAAGTCGGCGATCCCATTGGTGTGGCTGGTCATGCGGGTGGGTTGTCGAAGTAGTGGCCCTTGTCGAGGTCGTCGATGAGTCCGGGCTGGGTGGGGTGCCAATCCAGGAGCTGGCGGGTCAGGGTGCTGGAGGCGGGGCTGTCGACGGCGAGGAAGTGGGCTAGCCAGGTGAAGTGCCCGGCTGCGTCCTGGGGGGAGATGGAGACCACGGGGAGGTCGAGGTGGCGGCCGATCACTTCGGCGATGTCGCGGATCGGCACGCCCTCGTCGGCGACCGCGTGCAGCGTCGATCCGGCCGGAGCGTTCTCCAGCGCCAGGCGGAAGAGGTGCGCGGAATCGAGCCGGTGCACGGCGGGCCAGCGGTTGGCCCCGTCGGCGATGTAACCGGAGACGCCCTTGTCGCGGGCGATGCCGACGATGGTCGCCATGAAGCCGTTGTCCCCGTCGCCGTGATTCGTCGGTGGGAGCCGCACGACCGACGAGCGGACGCCGCGGGAGGCGAGGGAGAGCACGAGCTCGGCGGTGGCCCGCCGGGTCAGCGGGCCCGGGCCGGCCATGGCGGCCACCGCCGGATCGACATCACCATGCCCGTCGCGTTCGGTCGCGACCCGCCCCGGTGTGAGCCCGAGCGTCCCGGAGGCGATGACGAACGGCCGGCCAGAACCGGCCAGCGCGTCGCCGAAGGTCTCGACGGCCCGGCGGTCCGCGTCGGCAGCGCCCTGGAAGTCGCCGGTGAAGGCGAGGTCGTGCTTGAACGCGAGGTGGATCACGCCGTCGGAGGCGGCGGCTGCGTCCTGCAGGCTGGCGAGATCGTCAAGCGTGCCGCGGTGCACCTTTGCCCCGGCGGTGGTGAGGGCGGCGGCTGAGGAGTCCGAGCGGGCGAGCCCGGTGACCTGATGGCCGGCGCCGATGAGCTCGGGGACGACGGCGGAGCCGATCCAGCCGGACGCGCCGGTGACGAAAACACGCATGACAAAGACCTCCAGGTGATCGGCTGTCGCCGGCACAGGATTTGCGCTAGGCAGCTCGATGTCAGTTACTGTCATTACTATACACCTGATGTCAGTCACTGCCGTCAAGTATGATCGGGGGATGAGCCGGTGGGAGCCCAACGCGCGCGGCCGGCTCGAGCAGGCGGCACTGGAGCTCTACCTCGAGCGCGGGTTCGACCAGACCACGGTGGCGGAGATCGCCGCGCGGGCCGGGCTGACGGAGCGGACGTTCTTCCGGCACTTCGCCGACAAGCGCGAGGTACTGTTCGCGGGCGCCGGCGCACTGCAGAACCTGCTCGTGGGCGCCCTGGCCAGCGCTCCTGATTCCGCAGCCCCGATCGACGCGGTCGCCGCGGCCCTGCAGGTCGCCGGCGCCCTGCTCCAGCAGCGCGCCGGCTACGCCGGGCAGCGCCAGGCCGTCATCGCCGCGAACGCGGAGCTGCGAGAGCGCGAGCTGATCAAGCTCGCCTCACTCGCCTCCGGGCTGGCCGGCGCGCTGCGCCGGCGCGGCGTCACCGACCCAGCCGCGAGCCTGGCCGCCGAGGCAGGCATCGCCGTCTTCAGGATCGCGTTCGAACGCTGGACCAGCGCGACCAACCAGCCAGACCTGCCGCAACTCATCCGGGAGTCGCTCGACGAGCTCAAAGCCGTGACCGCCGGCAAAGCCCTGAAGGACACGCAGCAGTCTTGAACCAATCTCCGTAGGTCTACGACGTTGACACCACTCCATGCATGATGTTTCACTGTAGGTCTACAGCGTAAAAAATCGGAGAGCATCATGATCGTCATCGTCGGGCTCGTCATCCTCATCGCCGCGGTGGTCGCTGGGGTGGCCGGCATCCTCAGCAATAGCGGCAGCGCCCATGCGCTCACTCACAGCTTCACGGTGCTCGGCTATCACTTCTCTGGCTCGGCCGGGACGCTGTTCCTTTACGGCATCGTGGTCGGAGCGCTCGGCCTGTTCGGGCTTAGCCTGCTGCTGGCAGGCGCGCGCCGCACCTCCCGCCGCGGCAGCGCGGCCCGGCGCGGGCTCAAGCTGTCCCGCCGGGAGACCGCCGCCGTCAGCAAGGTCCGCGACGACCTCATCGACGAGCGGGAGACCGCACGCGCCAACGCCGAGGGCGCGCGAGCGAACCCCGCGGCCAGCGGCGACCGCCCGGTTAGCCCGGACCCCGGCCAACGGCGCGGGCCGCACCCGTGGCGCCGTGCCGCGCAGCGAAAGGCCGCCGCCACGCGCCCGGAAACGGCCAACGGCCAGCCTGCCGCCGATGTCCCTGCCAGCGCACCTGCTCCCGCAGGCTGAGTGCACCAGATCAGCTAAGGAGATCAAGGACGTCTTCGGCCGCCCGATAACGATCCCGGCTGCTGAGCGGCTGGACGCAACCTGGACGCAACGAAGCGCCAGGCCGTACCGGAAGCCGAGAATGATCCTGGCCTCGTTGCGCTATTGGCTGCGGAATGCCCTATGCGGGAGAGTCAGGAAAGTGTAGAATTGCCCTAAAGCTCCGGACCCAGGCTGCACCCGAGTAATATTCGCGGTTGCGCAGCGGGCCCGGATTTTTTTTCCCTCGTACACGGCACAGGTGCCGGCAAGACGCCACGGCCAAAGGACGGTGAGAAACCCCCGGGAGAATATCTCTCCCTTCGCGATCTACCCAGCATGACTGACTACCGGGTACATCACTAGTCGCTGACTAAGGAGTCGGTTATGGGCATCATCGCATGGATCGTCCTCGGCCTAGCCGCAGGGCTGCTCGCCAATATGCTGGTCCCCGGCAGAAGATCACAGGGACTCATCCTCACTTGCGCGATTGGCATCGCCGGAGCGCTGCTCGGCGGCTGGGCGGCCACCAAGCTGTTCCACCTCCACCACGCCCTGCACGGGTTCTTTAACCTGTCTACCTGGCTCACTGCCATCGCCGGCGCGGCCGTCCTGCTACTCGCCTACCACCTGGTCACCGGGCAGTCCGGCCGGTCCAGGCGCTCTAGCTGGTTCGCGCACCGCTGAGAGCTGCCGAAGGATGTCCCGGCCGCATCCGGCGGCTAGCCCGGCGGCCTCGCGCCGACGTGTACCGGCCCGCGTCCGCAACCCGTGCCCACCCGTGCCCAACCCGTGCCCCGCCAGTTCTCGCGGGCCACGGGTCCGGCCCGGCGCGCGTGACACGGCCCGGCGCGCGTGACACGGCCCGGCGCTTCACCTGGTCGGCTGCGGAACCTTGCACGAGACCTTTCACGCGCTATTTTGCAGCGGTTCAGCGATCAGCAGGCGATCACCGGAAGCCACCACTAGGTCCTCGCCGATACCCAGCAGAAACTTGCCGTCGTGCACGAGGCCGAGCACGAGCCCGGACCGCTCGTCGCGGACCGCGCTGAGCGGCTTGCCGACCGTCGCCGCGTCCGCCTCGATCTCGGTAAGGCTGTGCGAGTTCGACTCCACCAGCTGGGCGAGCATGTCTCCCGCGTGCGGCGCCTCCAGGCTCTTGGCCAGCGTGTGCGCGATCAGATCGTCGGCCGAGATCGCCTGCTTGACGCCGAGTTCACGCAATGCCTCGCGCACCGACGGCGCGCGAACCAGGGCCACGACCGGCAGATCCGGCGCCAGCTTGCGCACCAGCACGGCGCTGACAAGCACGTCGCCATCCGATGTTCCGGTGATGAGGGCCTGCTGGGCCCCCTGCGGCTGGGCCGAGCGGATGACGGCCTGCTGGGTCGGGTCGCCGCGGATGACGTGCACCTCCGCGCGCACGGTGACCGGGTCGACGTTGGCGACGAGCACGACCGGATCGCCGGCCAGGACGAGCTCGTCAAGAATGGCGGGCACCGACGAGTTCATCCCGATCACAATCCGGTAGGCGCCTTCGGGGAATCGGTGTCCCATCGCGAGAATCCTCCGTACTCCGGCCGCCGCGGCCGACCCGGTCACCAGCGCGAACACCGAGGCGAGCAGTGGGATAGTCGTCAGCATGACCGCAGAGGCCACTACCCTGCCTACCGGGTTACGCGGAAGCACGTCACCGTAGCCTACGGTCGTCGCTGTCGTGATCGCCCAGTAGATGCCCGTCGTCAGCGGATAGTGCTGGGTGACGGCGAAAATGGCTGCCCCGGCCAGCGTGCAGGCTATGGCTGCCGTGAGCAGGACCGCCACGTGCCGGCGGTGGCGTACGCCGAACACGCGGACGAGTAGCACGATCACACGGACATCGTCCCGCAGACTGGGCGCGTCCGGGGACCGGATTCGCTGCCACCCGGGAATTAGCCGGACGGCTGGCGATCAGGACGCGAGGGCCTGGATCAGGCTGAAGGCGCCGAAGCCCGTGAGCACGACCGTGCCGACGATGCGGACCCAGCGTTCGGACATGCGTCCCAGAACCTTCGGGCCGACGAATACGGCGAGCCCGGACACTAACCACAACGCGGCAAGCGCGGCGCTGCCCACGATGAGCGGATCGTGATAGCGGCCGGCAAAGTTGGCAGTAGTGATCTGGGTGACGTCTCCCCACTCCCCGGCAAACACGACGGCGAAGCTGGTTGCGAATACCCGGACGGACCGGGGCGGCGGGGCGCCGAGCCGGGCTGAGTCCGGCCCGGGCTCGCTGGAGTCCCTGGAGGAGAATCTCTGCATCCATATCGCCCCGCCGAAGAACAGCGCCGCGCTCACGAACCCCACGATCCGGTGCGGCGCCACGGCGAGCAGGCCGCCAGCCGTTACCGCCAGCACCACGTGCACGGCGAACGCGGCCATGACGCCCAGCCAGACGGGCCATGGCTGATAGCGGGTGCCGAGCAGCAGTGACGCGAACAGCGACTTATCTGGTAGCTCCACCACGAACGTGACGGCGAAGACTGTCGCCAGCAACGCAGGACCAGGCACCGGGGCGCAGACCTTCCCGGCCCGAATCACCAGCGGGAAGCGAGCGGAGACCCGCCGGATGAGCCGGACTCATCGGCGAAGGTCTCGTCCACCCCGTCCTGGGGCCTGACGACCGGGTGCGATCAGCGCACCAGCATGTCGATCGGTCAGCGAAGGACTACTCCCCTTCGGCTGCGAGTGTAGGACATGTCGCGGCCGGCTGGCTGGGAACGGCTCGCGCTTCGGCGAGCCGGGCGTGCAGCCGTTCAGTGATCTCTTGCGGGGTGTAAGCGCGGCGGCCCCGCTCGGCCCGGGCGATGACCACGCCGGTGGCGGCGACACCCGCGAAGCCAGCCAGCCCCACTACTTTCCACCATCGCACTTGCCTATGCTACGACGGTGCCCGCTGCGAGCATCGCCCTAGACGAGGCCCTAGGCCTGACGCGGACGGGTGACGTGTGGCTGTTTCGCGGACACACGGTGGCCGACCGGGCCATCCAGGTGGCAACCAACAGCCCGGTCAACCATGTCGGCATGTCCGTGGTCATCGGCGACCTGCCGCCGCTGATGTGGCACGCCGAGCTCGGCCGGTCGCTGCCTGACCTGTGGTCCGGTACCCGCCAGCGTGGGGTCCAGCTCCATGACCTGCGCGAGGCGGTACTCGTCTGGGCCACCAGATACGGCCAGCGGGCGTGGCTGCGCCAGCTAGATCGCGCCGTCACGGCCGAGATGGAAGATGCCGTGCTGCGTGCCATCGCGCGGATGGACGGCATGCCGTTTCCTTCCACGGCCAGGCTCGCGTCACGCTGGCTGTCCGGCCGGGTGCCATCCATGCGCCGCGCAACGCGCGAGGCCAACCTGGAGACCGTCTACTGCGCGGAACTGCTCGCGGTCACCTACCAGGCCATGGGCCTGCTTCCGGGCAGGCGCCGGCCGAACTGGTACGACGCCGGCCGCTTCTGGAGCGGTGACGACCTGACCCTGTCCGCCGGGTTCGCACTGGGCGGCGAGCTAGCCGTGCGCATCGCGCGCATATCGCCGTAGTGTGCGATCAGAAGCACCGGCCGACAGAAGCACCGGCCGACAGGAGGCATACGTGACGGCGCCGATGGTGACCCGCGCGACGGGCTCCAGCCTGCAGCGGCTGGCGCAGGAGTCGTGGGACAGAGTGGGAGCCGGCTCGGCGCTGCACTACGAGGGCGCGCACTGGACCGGCACGCAGCTCGCCGACCGGATCCGCCGGGTCAGCGGCGGGCTGCGCGAGGCTGGCCTGCGCCCAGGCGAGCGCGTGCTGGTCTGCATGGCCAACTGCCCCGAGGTCGGCATCACCTACCATGCGGTCTGGCGAGCGGGCGCGGTCGCCACCCCGGTCCTCTTCCTGCTCAGCGAGGACGAGCTGCGGCACGTGCTGACCGACAGCGGCACGGCGTTCGCCGTCACCACGCCGGAGTTCCTGCCCAAGGTCGCCGCGGCGGCGGCCGGGCTGGACGGCGTCCGCGGCATCATCGTCTGCGGCGAGCCGCCCGACCGAGTGGGCGGACCGCAGCTGCTGCGTTTCGGCGAACTGGAGGCCGCAGCGGCGGCTGGGCTGGTCGATGCCGATCCGGCCGGGCTGGCCGCCCTGCTCTACACCGGCGGCACTACCGGCCGGTCCAAAGGGGTGATGATCAGCCACGACGCGTTGTCCGCGGCGTCCTGGGCAGCCACGTCGACCTCGCATGGCGAGGCGCTGCGGTGCATGCTGCAGCCGCTGCCGCTGTCCCACGTCTACGGGCTGATGGTGAGCGTGATGGCCCTGCACTCGCCGGACCCGCAGACCACAGTCCTGATGCGCTGGTTCGACCCGGCCGACTGGCTCAGGCTCGCCGCGGATCACCGGGTCAACGTCAGCCCGCTCGTCCCGTCGATGCTGCACATGCTGCTGCAGCAGCCACTTGAGGACTACGACCTGTCCGCGCTGGCACGCATCACCAGCGGCAGCGCGCCGCTGCCGCGCAAGGTAACCGGGGAATTCGGCAGGCGGCTGCCCTGGGTGGAGGTCGCCGAGGGATACGGCTGCACCGAGACAGCCGCCATCATCGCCACGTCGCCGATCGGGCAGGCCCGCACTGGCAGCGTCGGCCGGCCGGCCCCGGGAGCGGAAGTGCGGATCGAGCGCCAGGACGGGACAGCAGCCGGGCCCGGCGAGGACGGCGAGATCTGCGTCCGCGGCCCGATGGTCATGACCGGCTACTGGCACGCGGACCAGGAGACCGCCCATGCGCTCCGCGGTGGCTGGCTGCATACCGGCGACGTCGGCCGGCTGGACTCCGACGGCTACTTGTACATCGTGGACCGGATCAAGGACCTGATCATCCGCGGCGGCTACAACGTGTACCCGCGCGACGTCGAGGACGTGCTGCTCGAGCACCCGGACGTGCTGGCAGCGGCCGTGGTCGGGCGCCCGGACGAGAAGTACGGCGAGGAGGTGGTCGCCTTCGTGCAGCTCCGCGAGGGATCGGCCGCCAGCCCGGCGGAGCTGGTCGAGTTCGGCCGGGCGCGCCTGTCCGCGGTGAAGTACCCGCGCGAGGTGCGCATCATCGATCAGGTCCCGCTGACCAGCGTCATGAAGACCGACCGCAAGCGGCTGCGGGCCAGCCTCACCGGCTGACGATCCGGCCAGCCGGCGCCGGGCTTCCGGCCGCCGGGCTTCCGGCCGTGGCGGGGTCGCCGGCCGTGGCGGGGTCGCCGGCCAGGAGGGCGTCTCCGGCCGTGGCAAGTCGCGCGTCCGCAGCGGCCGGGATCCCCGCCGCGGCTGCCTCCGCATCCGCCGCCGGGGCGCGATGCACGTACTTGCCGCCGCGCAGCAGCGAGGCCAGCGCCGCGATCACGCACATGGCCGCCGCGAAGCCGAAGGCGACGGCGAGGCCGCGGGAGAACGACGGCGAGATCAGCGCGGGGAAGAAGGAGTGGCCGGTCAGGTACGCGACGCGAGGCGCGGGCAGCCGGCTGATCACGTGCCCGAGCAGCGTCTGCACCGGGTTGTAGCCGAGCAGCGAGGCGAACAGCACCGAGACCGGCGGCAGCGCCGCGACCCGTGCGGCGGCCGCGGCCGGCACCCCCTGCGCTACCAGGCCGTGCTGGAGGGTGCCGGGCAGCGAGCCGGCCAGGCCGAGAATGATCAGCGTGAAGAAGATGCCGATCGACAACACCATGGCCGAGTTCTGGAACGTCGCGCTCATCCCCGCCCCGACGCCGCGCTGCTCCGGCGGCAGGCTGTTCATGATCCCGGCGCGGTTCGGCGACGCGAACAGGCCCATCCCGATGCCGTTGAGCAACAGGATCAGCGCGAACTCCCCGTAGACGAAGTTGACCGGCAGCAGCATCAGGAGCACGAAGGACAGTGCCGCGACCAGCATGCCGCCGGTGGCGAAGGGCCGTGCGCCGAAGCGGTCGGACAGCCAGCCGGATACCGGCCCGGCGACCAGGAATCCGAGGGTCAGGGGCAGCATGGCGATCCCGGCCCACAGCGGGGTCCGGACGAAGCTGTACCCGTGCCTGGGCAGGTAGATGCCCTGCAGCCAGATGATCAGGATGAACAGCAGGCCGCCCCGGCCAAGCCCAGCCAGCAGGCTGGACACGTTCCCGGCGGTGAATGCCCTGATCCGGAACAGGCTGAGCCGGAACATCGGCTCCGCCACCCTGGTCTCGATCAGGCAGAACGCGGCGAGCACGGCGATTCCGCCGCCGATGGCGCTGATCACCAGCGGGCTGGTCCAGCCCATCGTGTGCCCGCCGTAGGGCTGGATGCCGTAGGTGATCCCGGCCAGCAGAGAGATCAGCCCGGCGGCGAAGGTCAGGTTGCCCCACCAGTCGAGCCTGGCCGGCCTGCGGATGCCAAGCTCGCGCAGCTTGCGGTAGGACCACACGGTGCCGAACACCCCGAACGGGACGGACACCAGGAAGACGTAACGCCAGCCGATCGGGGCGAGCACGCCGCCGAGCACCAGCCCGACGAACGACCCGCCGATGCCGGCCACCTGGTTCAGCCCGAGCGCGAGCCCGCGCTGGTCGTGCGGGAACGCGTCGGTGAGGATCGCGCTGGAGTTGGCCATCAGCATCGCGCCGCCCACACCTTGCAGGACGCGGATGACGATCAGCCACAGCGCCGCGGCGGCGCCGTGCATCCAGGTCAGCGAGAGCAGCACGGAGAAGAAGGCGAACAGCGCGAAGCCGAGGTTGAACATCTTGACCCGGCCGTACATGTCGCCAAGCCGGCCGAAGCTGACCACGAGCACCGCGGTCACCACGATGTAGCCCATGATCAGCCAGAGCAGCAGGCTGGTGTTGCCTGGCTGCAGCGGGTTCACCCCGATGCCGCGGAAGATGTCCGGCAGCGCGATGAGCAGGATCGAGGCGTTGACCGTCGCCATCAGCACGCCGAGCGTCGTGTTGGACAGCGCGATCCACTTGTACGCGGGCCGGGGTCCACGCGGCCAGTGCGGCATGTGCATCCTTCCGGAACTGGGCTGCCTTGCCCGCGCCGGCTCTCGCTGGCACGCTCAGCAAAGGCTACGCCCGCTGCTTAACTAGTTGCTTAACACAAACTAACATAATTGCGGTGGGGGGCGCTCGTGCCAGCGCCCGGCGGCGCCCGGCCCGGTCCCGGCGGGCCGCACGCGCGCTGCCCCGTGATCGTCGTACCCTGAGCCGGCCAGCGCCGCACGGGCGGGCGCGCGGCGGAGCCGACGGAGGTGAGGGCGATCGCGGGTCCCGAGTGCGACCTGGTCGTCCGCGGCGGCACTGTCGTGACGGCGGGCAGCTCGGCCGAATGCGACCTGGGCATTTCCGGCGGCAGGATCAGCCAGCTCGGCGGCTGGATGCGCGGCCGGCGGGAGATCGACGCCTCAGGCGCACTCGTGCTGCCCGGCGGACTCGACATGCACGTTCATCTCTCCTCGTCAGAGCCACCGGAGCCCGGCTTCCCGGCCTGGGTCGATGACTTCGGCAGCGGTTCCCGCGCCGCGATCGCGGGCGGCGTGACGACGGTCGGCAACATGACCTTCCCGGCCGACGGCCAGTCGATGCAGGACGCACTGGCCCGCGACCTGGCCGCCGCCGCGGGGACCGCGAGCGTCGACCACGTGCTGCACCCCGTCATGACGAGCCCGTCGCCGGAGGCCCTGGCAGAGCTGCCGGTCCTCGCCTCCCAGGGGCACATGAGCCTGAAGCTGTTCATGATCTCCGACGAATTCGAGGCTGCCGCCGCCGGGATGATCGCCGCGATCAGCATCGCCGGGCAGCTCGGGATGCTGACGCTGCTGCATTGCGAGGACGCGGCACTGGTCCGGTTCTCCGGCGAGCAGCTGCTGGCGGCCGGCCGCGGCGGGCTCGCCAGCTGGGCGGAGAGCCGGCCGGTGCTGGCCGAGCGGGCGGCCGTCGACCGGGCGGTCGCGATCTGCGAGGCCACCGGGTCACCGGTCTACATCGTGCACCTGTCGTCGGAGTCCGCGCTTGATTCCGCGCGCCGCGCGCACGCGCGCGGCCTGCCGGTCTTCGTCGAGACCCGCCCGCTCTATCTCTACCTGACCAGCGCGGCGCTGCAGGAACGCGACGGCGGGAAGTACATCGGCGCGCCGCCGCTGCGCGACGCGGCCGACGTGGCGGCGATGTGGTCGGGCCTGGCCGACGGGTCCATCCACACGCTGGGCAGCGACCACGCACCCTGGTCGCTGCGCGACAAGATCGACGGCACGCTGGACGTGACCACGGCCCGGCAGGGCGTGGCTGACCTCGAGACGATCATGCCGATGCTGTTCTCGGCGGGCGTCCGGGCCGGCCGGATCTCGCTGACCCGGTTCGTCGAGCTCACCTCGACGAACCCGGCACGCTTGTTCGGGCTCTACCCGCGCAAGGGCACGATCGCGATCGGCAGCGATGCCGACCTCGTTGTCCTTGACCCGCAGCTCCGCCGCACGATCGACGGCAGGTCGATGCAGTCGAACGCGGACTACTCGGTCTACGACGGCCGCGAAGTCAACGGCTGGCCGCGCTTCACGGTGAGCCGCGGGGATGTGGTCCTGGCGGACGGCCAGGTCGTTGCCGAGCCAGGCCGCGGACTGCTGCTGCACCGGGGGCCGACCACCGCGCTGTAGGCGCGCCAGCCCGGACCGGGCCGTGCCGGGCAGGCGGGCCGGCCGGGCAGGCGGGCCGGCCGGGCAGGCGGGCCGGCCTGGGTCCGGGCATCTGCGCGGACGGGACGGGCTCTGTCGTCCAGCGGTCGCCGTCGGCGTACGGGTCGGCCGGCTCGCCGTCAGGCAGCGCATGGCCGCCACGCGAAGAACGCTCACCGCGGAGCACTCTTCCAGAGGTAAGTCGGGCTTGTCGCAATCGGCCACTGCATGCGCCAAGTATCGCAACCGGTGGCGTCACGAGCGGCGACTGCGCATGGCGCCCTTGGCGCGATGTGATCAGGGCGATGGATTGACGCATGAGCCCCGGCCTTTGACCGTGACGACGAGACCCTGCTCGCGCAGCACGCACCGGCCGCCACCATGCCTACCCGCTATCCTTGCGCAGCATAAGTCACAGCAGACCCAAGATCTCATCAGTGGTTAAGATCTGTCCGGTTATGACCGGACAGATCTTAACCACTGATTGGGGCAGCCGATTGAGGCAGCGCAATGGGGGTGGAAGGTCACTTCATTGGCAGCCACGCCAGCTCGGCGCAGAGCAATGCGTAGACCGGGCCCGCTCCTGCTCCTCACGTCGTGCGCCATGGGCGGAGTTACTCAGGATCGCATGCTAACCGCCGAACACCGCCCGGCAGGCTAGCCGCCGAGGCTGATCGTGCCGTCGGCGCGCAGGGTCCAGCCGGGGTTGTGCGCCACTTCCCACGGATGACCGTCCGGGTCGATGAATACGCCCGAGTATCCGCCCCAGAAAGTCCTTGCTGGCTCGCGGCCGATGACGGCACCGGCCGCGCGGGCCTCGTTAATAATCTTGTCGACGGCCTCGGCGGAGCCGACGTTGTGCGCCAGCGTCACGCCTCCCCAGCCGCCGGCGTCGCTGACCGCGCTGTCATCCGCCAGCATCGCCCGGTCCCACAGGGCGAAGACCATGCCGCCTGCCTGGAAAAACGCGACGTCGTCGGCTTCGTCATTGCCCTGACGCCAGCCCAGGGCCTGGTAGAACTCCCGCGCCCGGCCGAGATCGGCCACGCCGAGCGTGATGACACTGACCCGTTGGTCCACTGGTCGTCCTCCCGTAGTGCCGCGCCCATTCTGCACCCGGGCGGCACTGCCTGGCGATATGCAACAGTGCTGTTATACTTTCCGGATGCGGCTGCTCGCGGACATCCGGCCGCTGCGGGAATCCCCGTCGTTCAGGCGGCTCTGGGCTGGCTCGACGCTCTCCGCCGTCGGGGGCGCGATGACCAGTTTCGCCGTCGTGCT
>Ga0302326_10023534_pt1 | contig 12548 bp, 7 predicted proteins | sample Palsa_T0_3_FD_202264 | JGI IMG/M metagenome (GOLD analysis project Ga0302326, IMG submission 202264) | Peat permafrost microbial communities from Stordalen Mire near Abisko, Sweden - Palsa_T0_3 | ecosystem: Environmental > Terrestrial > Soil > Palsa > Peat permafrost | place: Sweden: Abisko... | reverse complement strand
GAGGCCTGGCCACGGTGGTTCGTGGACGGCGGTCCCGCGATCTACTCGTGGTTCGATGGCCTGCCCGCGATCGCTGAGGATGTCTCCGTGTTGAGAGTCCCCGGCTACGGACTCGATCCGTGGACGCTGGCGTCGTGGGAGCCGAGCGACGGCGCGGATCTGTTGGAGGTTTCCGGACATCCCGCGCGGCTGTTCGACTTCAGTGAGCTCGATCCGCTCGCGCCCGGCAGATTGTGCGACTCCGAGAGCACTCCCGCCCTCAGTGCCGTTCCGGCGCTCGCGAAGCTCAGCGAGCTGCACGCACAGGAGCTGCTCGACGCGGGCTATGTGGCCGACACCGAGCGTCCGGAGCGCTTGGGACAGCTCGACGACGGTTTCCGCTCAACGCGGGTGATGCGCAAGTTGTTGATCGATGCCGTGCGGCGGGGCGAGCTTTCGCAATCTCCTTTCACCGAACCGGGTCGGCAGGCGCTCTACGAGTACTTCAATCAGGCCTCAGAACGCGGTCGGGGAGTCGGTCTGACACGTCTGCACCTCGCGATCTGGGATGACCGCGAGGATCTGCGGGCTGCCTACCCCCACCTGGACGGCCCCGACGGACCCGGTTACGCGGGCTGGTTGTTCGTGCATGGCCGCGCGGAGGAAGGATTGATCGACGCGCTCCTGCCTGCGGCTCCCACCCACATCCACCACGATGCGGAGCCCAACCTGCACGAGCGCGAGCCGCTGTGGGGCGTGAACGTCGCGGGCTTCTTCACCTCTGAGCTGGGGCTCGGCGAGGCCGCGCGGTTGCTGATCGCCGGTCTGGACGCCAGCGGGGTGCCCGCCCTGCCTGTCCAGGCACAGCTCGTTCCGCCGTGTCGTCAGGACGCCGAGTTCACCTACGCCGATCCTGACGCGGCGGCGTATCCGATCAACATCGTCTGCATGAACGGCGACTCGATCGCGCCGTTTGCCCGCGAGGTCGGGACGTCGTTTTTCGAGGACCGTCACACGATCGCGCTGTGGTGGTGGGAGGTGGGCGAATTCCCCGCCGGCTGGGAGAGCGCCTTCGAGCACATCGACGAGGTGTGGGTGGCCTCGCGGCACATCTACGACGCGATCTCCCCGGCTTCGCCGGTGCCGGTCGTGCAGGTGACCCTGCCCGTCGTGATGCCCAAAGTGGCGCGTCGCTCGCGCGAGCAGCTGGGATTACCCGAGGACGGCTTCCTGTTCCTGTTCGTCCACGACTACCACTCCACCGCGGCCCGCAAGAACCCGGTGGGGCTGATCGAGGCCTTCAAGCGCGCCTTTGAGCCGGGCAGTGGCGCGAAGCTGGTGGTGAAGTCGATCAACGCCGACAAGCTCCCCCACGAGCACGACCGCGTGCTGCTGGCGGCGGGCGAGCATCCCGACATCACGCTGATCGACGCCTACGTCTCGGCGGCCGAGAAGAACGCGATGATCGAGGCCTGTGACTGCTACGTCTCGTTGCACCGCTCCGAGGGCTTCGGCCTGACGGTCGCCGAGGCGATGCTGCTCGCAAAGCCCGTGATCGCGACGCGCTACGGGGGCACAATGGAGTTCACGACCGAGGACAACGCCTATCTCGTCGACTGGACTCCCACCGAAGTCGGCGAGGGCGCCCATCCCTATCCGGCGAGCGGCGTGTGGGCCGATCCGGACCTCGATCAGGCGGCGGAGCTGATGCGGGAGGTGCTCGCCAATCCCGAGCGAGCACGAGAGCGTGGTGAGGCGGGGCGGCGCAGCGTGATCGAGGAGCATGCACCCGCCGTCGCCGGCGCATCGCTGCGCGACCGCCTGCGGCTGATCCACGAGCGACAGGTGCGCGCCGGCGCGCGGGCGCTGAGCGTGCCTCACATGCTTGTACTCTCCTTCGAGGATCTACCCGAGCTGATCGCGGGGGAGCCGGCGGTGCAGGGCTCCGGCATCAAGGCTCGGATCAAGCGGTTCCTGCGACGCCCTGTGGATCGGCTGATGCACCCGTTCCTCGCGCGTCAGCGTGCGATCAACGAGCATCTGATCGAGAGCATCACCCGTGCCGATAACCGCATGCAGGAGGTCGCGCAAACGCTCGAACACCAGCAGGAGGCGCGCTTTGCCGAGGCTCTGGCGATGGCCCGGAAGTTGCGCGGCGAGCTCGGCGAGGTCCGCTCGGCCTTGGCAAAGAGCGAGGCGGCGGTGCAGACGCTGGAGGTGCTCGAGCCGGGGCCGCGCATCGAAGCGCTCGAGGATCTCGGCCGCCAGCTCGAGCAGCATCTGGCCGAGCATCGGACGGTCCCCTACGTGAGCGAGGAGCGCAGCTTTGCGGAGTGGACCGACCCGGTCGCTGGGTCGGTCGTCGGATATAGATCCTCCGGCGAGCAGCCGGTGGCTGAGCGCGAGTATTTCGACTTCGAGGCCACCTTCCGCGGTCCTGAGACTCGGATCAGCGATCTCCAGCGCGCCTATCTACCCCTGCTCGAGGGGCACGCCCCCATGCTCGACGTCGGCTTCGGCCGGGGCGAGCTGCTGGACCTGCTGCGCGACGCCGGGATCGAGGCCCGCGGCGTGGACATGGACGCCGGCATGGTCGAGCACGTGCGCGCCAAGGGTCACGAGGTGGCGCTCGGCGACGCAAACGAGTACCTACGCGAGTGCGAGCCCGGCGCGCTGGGGGCGATCGTCGCTCTGGAGGTGGTCGAGCACCTTCCCTATGAGTCTTTGATGGAATTTTTAAAACTGGCCCACTCCCGCTTACGTGAGGACGGCTTGCTGCTGTTCGAGACGGTCAACCCACATGCGGTCCACGCGATGAAGGCTTTCTGGGTCGACCCCACCCATCAGCACCCGATCTTCCCCGAGGTGGCGCTGGAGTTGTGCCGGGTGTCTGGGTTTGGTGAGGCGTTCTGGTTTCACCCGACTGGCGGCGGCGAATTTGAGGATGATCGCAACAGTCAAGCGGCTTATGCCGTAGCTGCGCGAGTGCGGAGCTGAGCATGACCCGGGTGCCCACGTGGGCCCGCGCGCTCGCCTTTTACCTTGTGCTCGCGATCCTCACGATCGGCCTGTACGCGATCCTGCATCCGCGCACTGTCTGTGCGTGTGTCGGCACGGCCGACCCCGCGCTGTTCATGTGGGGCCTGTCCTGGTGGCCGCACGCGATCGCACACGGTCTGAATCCTTTCGTCACCCACTACCAGTGGGCCCCGACGGGGGTGAACCTGGCGCAGACCACGATGGTTCCGACCGCAGCGCTCGCGATGACTCCCTTCACCGAGTTGTTCGGTCCGATCTTCTCCTACAACGCCATGTCGATCGTCAGTCCGGCGCTGTCCGCGTTCACCGCCTACCTCCTCTGCCGCCGTCTGGTTAAGCGCGAGCTGCCGGCGGTCGCAGGGGGGCTCCTGTTTGGGTTCGGCGCATACGAGTTCACGCAGCTGATGGACCATCTGAACCTGGTGACGATCTTCCTGGTTCCGGTGATGGTGCACATCACGCTGCGTCGCGTCGATCGCGAGATCTCCCGTCGCGTCTACATAGCTGCGATGGCGCTGCTGCTCGCGCTACAGCTGGGGCTATCGACCGAACTGCTCTTCGACTGCGTGCTGTTGGGGGGGATCATGCTCGTTGCCGCGCGCTTTCTGGCGGCGCAGCCGCAGCGTGGACGGATCAACGGCCTGATCGTCGAGACCGGCCTCGCCGGCCTGCTCGCGATCGCGGTGTGCTCCCCGTTTCTGTACTACGCACTCTTCAGCGGACCCCTGATTCCGGGCAATCCGGTGCTCTCGGATGTCTACGGGCTCGACTTGGCAAACCTCGTCTTTCCGGCGCAGGTGACGTGGCTTGGACATCACGAGTTCCACGCGTTGTGGGCAACCTTCGAGCATGACAATTCCTCTGAGTCCGACGGTTATCTGAGTATCGCGATCCTGATCGCCTTCGCCACGTGGTTTTTCACCGAAGGCTACCGCCGTGTGCTCGGCAGGCTGCTGGCGGCCGGGGTCGTTGTGAGTCTCGTGACGACGCTGGGTTCACAACTGCACGTGGCCGGCACGGAAACCGTGGCGCTTCCATTTGACTGGTTGAACAATGTGAGGATCTTCGACAACGTACTTCCCTCGCGGGTCGTGATGTTTACCACGCTTGCAATCTCGATTGGTGTGGCTGCATGGCTCGCCAAGTCCGGCGGCCACGCTTATAGGCGATGGCTCTTGGTGCTGGTGGGTATGGTCATGCTGTTCCCAAGGGTAGGCCCGGCGCTGTATGGCGAGCGGCCTCACAATCCGAGCTTCTTCTCAACGGACATCTATCGCCATTACCTGACTCGCAATGAGACCGTGCTGGTGCTGCCGTATAGTTACAACGACATATCGACGTTGTGGCAAGCCGAGACCGGGTTTTATTTCTACATGCCCGAGGGGTATGTCGTGGGCAATACGCCACCCACATTTGAAGCGCAGCCGGGAGTGATAGAAATGGTCCACAATGTAGCGCCCGCGCCATCGATCTTGGCATCGTTCATCCGGGCACATGTCGTCAGCCACGTGGTCGTCGATCCAACTGTGGCGGGTCCCTGGCCAGCCGCGCTGGCTCAACTCGGGCTCCACGGGAAATCTGTTGGAGGGGTGCTTCTCTACACGGTGCCAGGTGCTCCAGGCTCATCGTAGACTGCGCAAACAAAATGCAAGGCGCACATTGTCAATAGCCTCACGCATCCCCGCTTGGGCTCGCGCGCTCGCCTTTTATCTCGTGCTCGCGATTCTCACGATCGGCTGGCACGCGATCCTGCATCCGCGCACTGTCTGTGCGTGTGTCGGCTCCAGCGACCCCGCGCTGTTCATGTGGGGACTGAGCTGGTGGCCGCACGCGATCGCCCACGGCCTGAACCCGTTCGTCACCCACTACCAGTGGGCCCCGACGGGGGTGAACCTGGCGCAGACGACGATGGTGCCGACCGCCGCGCTCGCGATGGCTCCGTTCACTGAGCTGTTCGGCTCGATCTTCTCCTACAACGCCCTGTCGATCGCCAGCCCGGCGCTGTCCGCCTTCACCGCTTACCTGCTCTGTCGTCGTGTGGTCAAGCAAGAGCTGCCCGCGGTGGTCGGAGGGTTGCTGTTCGGGTTCAGCTCCTACGAGTTTGCGCAGCTCCGGGGCCACCTGCACCTGGTGATGATATTTCTGATCCCGGTGATGGTGCACCTGACGCTGCGGCGCGTCGACCGCGAGATCTCCCGGCGAGTCTACGTGCTCGCGATGGCGGTCGTGCTCGCTCTGCAGGTGGGGCTATCGACGGAGCTGCTTTTCGAGTGCGTGATCCTGGGAGCGGTCATGCTCGTGGCCGCGCGCTTTCTCGCGGTGCAGCCGCAACGCGCACGGATGAACAGCTTGATCGTGGAGACGGGTGTCGCCGGCCTGCTGGCGATCGCGGTGTGCTCCCCGTTTCTGTACTACGCACTCTTCAGCGGGCCCCTGACACCGGGCAACCCGGCGCTCTCAAACGTCTATGGACTGGATCTGGCGAACCTGCTCTTCCCCACGCAGACGACATGGCTCGGACATCACGACTTTCATTCATTGTGGTCGCTCTTTGAGCAGGGCTCTCTCTCTGAGTCAGACGGCTACCTGAGCGCCGCGATCATTATCGCCTTCACCGTGTGGTTCTTCACGCAGGGTCGGCGCCGCGTGCTCGGCAAGCTGCTGGCGATCGCGATCGTCGTGAGCATCGTGATGGCGTTGGGATCCCATCTGCACATCGCCGGCAGAGAAACCTTGTCGCTCCCGTTTGACTGGGTGAACAATGTGCCGATCTTCGACAACATCATACCCTCGAGGATCGTGTTGTATGCTGTGTTGGCGATCTCGATCGGCGTGGCCGCATGGTTGGCCCAGACCGACGGTCACGCTTTTGGACGGTGGTTGCTGGTCATGGTGGGTGTGGTCATGTTGTTCCCGAATCTCAGCTCGTCTCTGTATGGCGTGCCGCCTTATAATCCGAGCTTCTTCGCCACGGGTACCTACCGTCATTACCTGACTCGCAATGAGACCGTGCTGGTGCTGCCGTTTGGCCATAACGACATATCGACGCTGTGGCAGGCCGAGACCGGATTTTATTTTTATATGCCCGAGGGATATGTCTTGGGCGAAATTCCACCCGCGTTTGTAACCCAGCCTGGAGTGACGGAAATGTTCAATAATATGGCGCCTTCCGCGTCGATCCTGGGATCGTTCATCCGCGCACACGTCGTGAGCCACGTGGTGGTCGATCCGAGGATGGCGGGTCCCTGGCCTGCCCTGCTGGCTGGGCTTGGGCTTCATGGCCGGGCGGTTGCAGGCGTGCTCCTCTACGAAGTGCCCGGAGCCCCAGGTTGATCATGGAATTGAGCGAAACGATCGCAAGAAAGCGAGGCGCACGGTGTCCGTAGCTGCACGGATCCCGACCTGGCTTCGCGCGTTGGTGTTCTACGGGCTTGCGGCCATCCTTACGATCGGCTGGCACGCCATCTTCCATCCCAAAACCGTGTGTGCGTGCAGCGGTGGGGGCGATCCGGCGCTGTTCATGTGGGCGCTGTCCTGGTGGCCGCATGCCTTGGCTCATGGGCTCAACCCGTTCGTCACCTATTACGAGTGGTCTTCCACCGGCGTCAACATTGCGCAAACCACCGCGATTCCGACAGCGGCGATCGTGCTGTTTCCGTTCACGGAGCTGTTTGGGCCAGTTTTCTCCTACAACATGCTCTCAATTGCGAGTCCGGCATTGGCCGCGTTCACTGCCTATCTACTATGCCGCCGCATCGTTGGACGCGAGCTGCCGGCGATAGCCGGCGGGTACCTATTTGGATTCAGCTCCTATGAGTTCTCCGAGCTTCTCGGTCACCTGAATCTGACATTGATCTTCCTGATTCCGGTGATGGTGCACCTCTCCCTGCGAAGAGTCGATCGCGAGATATCGCGCCGCACCTATTTGCTCTGCATGGCTCTCGTGTTGATTCTGCAGGTAGGACTCTCGACAGAGATTCTCGCCGACAGCGTTCTGTTTGGCGCGGTGACGTTATTGGCTGCGCGGATTCTCGCGCCCCAACCCCAGCGAGCCCGGATCAACGGTCTGGTGCTCGAGACGGTGGGCGCCGGCCTGCTCGCGGCTGTCGTACTCTCGCCGTTTTTCTATTACGCGATCTTCAAGGGCGTCCCCAAAGGTAACCCGGGGCTCTCGGATGTGTACGCGCTGGACTTTGCAAACCTTTTTTCTCCAACCGACGTTACGTGGCTGGGCCACATCAGTTTCGCCCCTCTATGGAGCGTGTTCGAGGGTGGCGATGGGTCCGAGACGGCCGGCTATTTCGGGATCGCCATCCTGCTTGCTTTCTTCCTCTGGTGTTGTAACCCTCGAGGCAGGAGAGCGCTTCGCGCGCTCCTGCTGATCGTCGTGGTTGTGACCTTGCTGCTGGCGTTCGGTTCGCATCTGCATGTGGGTGGGCAGTCGACGATCGACTTGCCCTACATCTGGGTCAGGGAAACGCCGATCTTCGACGCGGTCATCCCCTCTCGGTTTGCCCTGTTTACCGCACTGGCGATCTCGATTGGCCTGGCGGCGTGGCTGGCGCAGACGCAAGGACATCGGATCGCCCGCTGGCTGCTCGTCTTGGCAGGCGCCGTGCTGATCTTCCCAAACCTGGCCCCACCGCTCTTCGGCGCGCCGATCGAGAACCCAAAGTTCTTCTCGACGACCCTCTATCGTCAGTATCTGAAACGTAACGAGACAGTCCTGATGCTGCCATTTGGGCACAATGATGTTTCAACTCTGTGGCAGGCGGAGTCCGGCTTCTACTTCTATATGCCCGAGGGATATGTATCGGGCGAAATCCCGCCCCCGTTTGAAGCGGAGCCGGGGGTCATCGAAATGTTCCAGAATACGCCGCCCTCTCCTGCAGTTTTTGAGGCATTTCTCCGCGCACATAAGGTCAGCCACATCGTCGTCGATCCACACGCGGCGGGTCCGTGGCCAAGTCTGCTGGCGAGCATGGGCTTTCACGACCAGCAGGTCGGGGGCGTCTTGCTCTACGCGGTTCCATCTGCGCCATGAAAGTCAGGCATCCTAACTGCGACAGGCTGTGTTGTGTCTCCGCCCACCGCAAGGTGTCGCCTCGATCGCGATGCCCTGACTTCACCGAGCGGCACCGAGACCAGGAAATACGACGATCCCCGACTGTGCACGGGTGAAGGCGGGAGTGGCCGACCTCCACGTAGCGCGACACCTCACGTGGCTGCGGGAGCGGCTGGGAGACAGGTTCGCCCGCGGCGTGGTGTTCCACACCGGACCACCTGGCTCGTCATCTGGCTTTTGGGAGTTGTCCCTCGCCCGGGGGTGTGGGGCTAGGGGGGCGGCTGCTCTCTAGAGCGTCGTGTTCGCGACCCGTCCGGGTCGGCGCGTCGCCGACGGCGCCTCGCGCTCCGACGGGGGTGGGCGACTTGAGGCCACTAAGGCGTACCGAAAGTTATAGGACCTCACAGGAATCTGTGATGTGCGGTAACTTTCTGTGATGGCGAAGAATCCTTATCGTCCCGGCGTCGGCACGCGACCGCCTTATCTGGCGGGTCGTGAGCAGCAGATCCATAGGTTCCAGCGGCTTTTGGAGGACTATCCGGAGAAGCGGCGCAACCTGCGGATCACCGGGCTACGCGGTGTCGGGAAGACCGTGCTGCTGAAGGAGTACGAGCGGATCGCCAAGCGCCACGAATGGGTCGTGGTCCGTCGCGACTGGAGTACCAGGCTTTGCGACGAGGCTGGCCCGTCTCCTCTGTGTTGGAGGATCGGCTACGGGTTGCTCTGGCGCATGTCGGTGAGATTGCTCAGTCCCAGGGCCGCGGAGTAGCGCTGCTCTTCGACGAGGCGCACAGCGTTTATGACCGGGATGCGAAGCGTCAGTTCCCTCTCGGGGCGCTGCTCTCCGCGCTCGTGGCAGTCCAGGACGACGATGAGCGTCCGTCCCCGGTGATGCTTGTTCTCTGTGGTCTGCCGCCTTTGACGGGCAACATCCACGCGGCTCGCAGCAATGCCGAGCGCCTGTTCCGCGCCGAGGAGATCGGCAATCTCCGGCTTGAGCCGCGGCCGCCTGAGGAGCTCAGCGCGGCCGCGCAGGCGCTCGTGCGCCCCGCCACCGACATCACCTATGCGCTCGGGATGGCCGAGCGGATCGCACGCGACGTCGACGGCTACCCGTACTTCATCCAGTGGTTCGGCGAGGCCCTCTGGGATGCAGCCGACCTGCAGGACACCACCACGATCACAGCGAAGCTCTACGAGCGTGAGCACAGCGCTATTCAGCGGAGCCTCGACGAGGAGTTCTTCGAGCCACGCTACCGCGACGCCCGGCATGCGGATCAGGGCACCCTGCGGGTCGCCGCCTCGCTCGGTGGCGAGCGCTTCACAAAGGCAGACCTCGACACCGCGACCAGCCGCTCGACTGGCGCACTCGCCCAGAGCCTTATACGACTGATCGCCGACAACCTCATCTACCGCGACGACCACGGCGTCTACGCCTACACCGCACCAATGTTCGGCGACTTCATGCGCCGCCGCCACCAGCGCCTCGACGAGGACGAGTAAGTCACACGACGAGCAGATGCGGAGGAGGAAAGGCGGCCGGTCGTGGAGTCGAAACGCTCCACTGAAATGGTGTTGACGTAGCATTCCGACACCAGCTGCGTGTACCACACGCGTCCTCCTTCGACGGATGGGTACGAGGGGACGCGCTGCCGTCGATCCCGGACATGCACACAGGTCCGTCGATCTTCCACAGGAAGGACACGAGATCTGGACCCAGGTCGACGCTCTCGATGGCTCCCTCGGTGATGTCTCCTTTGATGCTGCTGGGGAGGCATCCTATTTTGCTTTCGCGTATCCGTCCACCAACCTCACCTTGTGCTGGGGGACAAGGTTGTCCCGTCGGTGTCGCGCCGTGACGAAGACGGCTCTGACAGGGGCTGCAAAGTCATATTCCGAGCGGCTGTTTCGCTTCCCCGCGATCGATCGCCTTCCCGACTTCGCGGCCCGCGAGGCACTGGAGCTACCGGCGCGAGCGGCCGGTGTCAGCTTTCAGCCTCAGGCGACCGACAAAATCCTGGCGCTCGATGAGAGCTTCTTCCAAGTTCGCATCGGCCGGGCTAGCCAAATCGAGCTCGCTTATCTCTCCGCGATGGCCGATCTTGGCCAGGGCCCCTATCGACCCTTCCGACTTACCGACTCGGCGACGGCCTCGCATGCACACGAAGCGTGCGCGGCCACTGCGTCTGACCAGATCCAGCTCCGACTGCAACTCGGCCAGCTCGGTCGCCCTGCCCACGAAAGGTTCCATATAGAAGCTCTAGCTGACTAGAGTCTAGTTTGGAAGAGTTTGCTCCCAACCCAGAGAGTTCGGATAGTTTCTAAGCCAGCTCAACCGACATAAGGAGCGGCGATGCCTGAACCACTGCAGTTGCGAGAGCTGGCGCTCGATGAGATCGAGCCGAATCGTTTGCAGCCGCGTCAGTACTTTGACGAGGCGGCGCTGGATGCGCTGGCGGGCTCCATCGGCAAGCGCGGCGTTCTGCAACCGGTGCTCGTGCGGTCTCTCGAGGACGGCAGATACGAGATGATCGTGGGGGAGCGGCGCTGGCGGGCGGCCATGATCGCCGGTCTTCAGAGCATCCCCGCGTTGGTGTGCCCTTTTGACGATGAGGCGGCACTCGAGGCGGCGTTGATCGAGAACATGGCGCGGGAGGATCTGAACCCGGTGGAGGAGGCAAGGGCCTGCGCGATGCTCGTGAAGGAGTTCGGCCTGAGCATCGAGCAGGTCGGGCAGCGTGTCGGGCGTGGCCGCGTCGCGATGTCGAACCTGATGCGTCTGTTGGGTTTGTCCGCGGAGATTCTCGAGCTGATGGAACGTGGGCAGTTGAGCGAGGGTCACGGACGAGCACTGCTGACGGCGAAGGATCACGAGTCCCACGGGGAGCTGGCTCGGAGGGCGATCGAGGAGGGATGGAGTGTGCGAGTACTGGAGGATTGGGCTCGTCAAAATAACACCATCGACTCTGTGCCCGGCAGTCGTGGGTCTGCGTCCAAAGACGCTGCGCCTGACCCACGACAGGGAGAAGGAGATCGCGATCCGGACACGCTCGCTATGAACGTCGCCAGGGTATGGGGCGATCTGCTCGGTGTCGAGGTGAGCGTGCGCACCCTGCACAACCGGAAATTGCGCCTGGAGGTCGAGTTCACCAACGGCGAGGCAGCACTCGCCGTGGGCGGACACCTAACCGAGGCAGTCGCCCGCGGATCGAAACGCAGATAGCCAAGGCATGCGCATAACCCCGAGCGGTATGTGACGCGGGCAATCGAGTATGGCTGGCCCTACCGCAACGGCCGGATCCGCGTGCGCACCAGCACGAATATCGCCCGGAATCCGTCTTTCCAGGTGATGTTCTTGCCTTCGTCGTAGGTACGTCCGTAGTAGGAGATCGGCATCTCATAAATCCGCAGCCGGCGGCGGCAGATCTCGCCGGTGATCTCGGGCTCGATGCCGAAATGATTCTCTGTCAGGTGCAGTTGCTTCAGGGCGTCGGCGCGGAACGCCTTGTAACCGGTCTCCATGTCCGTGATCGTGGTGTTGAATAGGAGCCCTGTCAGAAATGAGAGAAATCGGTTGCCGACCAGGTGCCAGAACAGGTAGGCGCGCTGAGGGCGTCCTCCCGACAGGCGTGAGCCGTAGACCACGTCAGCCATCTGACGCTGAATCGGCTCGATCAGAGCCGGCACGTCACCCGGGTCGTACTCCATGTCCGCGTCCTGAATGACGACGATCTCGCCCTGGCAGTGGGGGATCCCGTGGCGCAGCGCCGAGCCCTTGCCGCCGTTGGGCTTGCGCAGTAGATGCACGTGCTCGTCCTGCTCAGCGCGCCCGGCGACGATCTCCGCCGTCGCGTCCGTCGATCCGTCGTCGACCACGATCGCCTCGTAGTCGAGGCCGAGCGATGCGACGCGATCGAGAACCTCGGCAATCGTCCGCGCCTCGTTGTACGCGGGGATGAGAAAGGTGATCTCCATGGAATGCGGCACCCTAGCCCACCGGAGCTGGGGCTGTGCGGTCGTCCGTCTACGCGCTGAACGGCTCTGTTGGGTTATACGGGTGTCCAGATTTGGTCGATTGGCATCACGTGTAGGCGGTCTTCGAAGTTGTACGCGCGGGCGCCGGTGTAGAGCGCCACGCCCGCGAGGAAGCGTTCCCCGAGGGCGTCGCGCAGCTTGCGCAGATGGCGCATGTCTCCTCCGGAGACCTGGCCCGCAGCCTTCACCTCAAAGGCAAGAACGCCTCCGTCGTCGCGTTCGAGCACCAGGTCGATCTCGTCGCCGTCGTAGGTGCGCCAGTGCCCCAGTGCTGCGATTCCATCGAGCCACGAGGCCTGCCGCATGAGCTCGCCGACCACGAACGTCTCGAGTAGATGACCGAACTGCGATAGGGAGGAGGGATCGCGCCGAGCGAGCTTCTCCGGAGTGAGACCCAGTAGACGTGCGGCCAGGCCGGCGTCCACCACAT
>Ga0302326_10023533_pt1 | contig 12549 bp, 9 predicted proteins | sample Palsa_T0_3_FD_202264 | JGI IMG/M metagenome (GOLD analysis project Ga0302326, IMG submission 202264) | Peat permafrost microbial communities from Stordalen Mire near Abisko, Sweden - Palsa_T0_3 | ecosystem: Environmental > Terrestrial > Soil > Palsa > Peat permafrost | place: Sweden: Abisko... | reverse complement strand
ATGTTGAAATACAGTTGGTCGAAGATTTTTTCGTGCTGCTTCATCGAGGCGGAGAGCGTCGCCCCGCCTTCCACCGAGGCGCGCACGCTGGTGAGGACCTTCTGGAACGTCTTGTTCTCCTGCTGGCCGGCGAGAATCTCCAGGCATTGGACCAAGGGAAGGCCGGCATCGATCATTACGGAAAACTGCCGCGTAAAGATCGCCAGCTCCTTGCTGTCCACGCCGCTGCCGAAGCTGGGGATGTTGAATTCCTTCCCCTTCTCCGACGCCTTGCTCACGGTGATCTGTTCGCGGCGGAGCTGGTTGATCAGTTCGGCTTTGGTGTTCGCCTCGCGCTCCCCGGATACCGTGGCTCCGGTGCGATTCGTTCCTCGAAATGTAAATGTCGGCATCGACCCTTTCCTCCTGAAAAACTCGTGCGAACGCTACCGGCGAACCGGGAGCCGCGCGCTGCCTGCTGCGGGTGAAGTCACGCCGCGGTTGATAAGATCCTGTAACTCGTCGGGATTGGACGACCGCGAGAGCGCCATTTCGATGCTGATCGATTTGGCGAAGTATGCGTTCACCAGGCTTTGGTTGAACGTCTGCATCCCGGAATGACTGGTACCGGTCTGCATGGATGAGTAAATCTGGTGAATTTTGTCTTCGCGAATCAGGTTGCGAATCGCCGGCGTGGGCACCAGGATTTCCATCACCATGGCGCGCCCCCGGTTGTCGGCGCGGGGCAGCAGCGCCTGGCACAAAATGCCTTCGAGCACCATGGAGAGCTGGGCGCGAACTTGGGGCTGCTGGTGAGCCGGGAAAACGTCGACGATACGATTGATAGTGGAGCTGGCGGAATTGGTGTGCAACGTGGCAAACGTCAAGTGCCCCGTTTCCGCGATGCGCAGAGCGGACTCGATGGTTTCCAAATCGCGCATTTCGCCGATGAGCACCACGTCCGGGTCTTCGCGCAGCGCGGCGCGCAGTGAATTGGAAAACGAGTGGGTGTCCGAATGGATTTCTCGCTGGTTAACCAGGCACCGTTTGTGGTTGTGCAGGAATTCGATGGGATCTTCGATGGTGATCATGTGCTCGTCGCGCTCGCTGTTGATTTTGTCGAGCATCGCGGCGAGCGTGGTGGATTTGCCCGAGCCCGTTGGCCCGGTCACCAGCACCAGTCCGCGCGGTTTGTCGCACAAGGTCTTCACCACCGGAGGCAACCCAAGGGTATCGAATGATTTGATCTCCCACGGAATGGTGCGGAAGACCGCGGCCACCGCGCCGCGCTGATGGAAGATATTGGCGCGGAAGCGCGCCAGGCTTTTCAAACCGAACGAGAAATCGAGCTCCAGATTTTCTTCCAGGCGGTGCTTTTGGGCGTCGGTCAGCACGCTGTAGGCGAGCGCCTTGGTGTCCGCCGCGGTCAGGGGCGGCATATCGAGCGGCGTGAGCCTGCCGTGTACGCGCACCCGCGGCGCGCTGTTGGTGGAGAGGTGCAGGTCGCTCCCTCCCAGCTCGATCATTCGTTTCAACAGTTCGCTTAATGTGATGCCGGCCATAGAGCCTCCCTCAGATTCAAAACTACAGCACCGTCTCGCGCAGGACCTCTTCCATCCCCGCTTGCCCGGTCTTCACCTTGGTCAGACCGCTCCGGCGCAAGGTGATCATTCCCTGTTCGATCGCTTTCTTCTTCAGTTCCATCGCCGACGCTCCGACCAAAACCAGTTCTTTCAGTTCGTCGGTAACTTCCATCACTTCGTACAGACCCACGCGGCCCTTGAATCCCGAGTTGTTGCACACGGCGCAGCCGGTTCCATGGAAAACCTGGACGGTGCGGGCCTCTTCGGGCGTGAATCCCGCGTCTATCAGCGCTTCCTGCGGCATGGGTAGCTGCTCTTTGCAGCCCACGCACACCCGGCGAACCAAGCGCTGGGCGCAAATCAAATTCACCGACGTCGCCACCAGGAAGGGCTCGATGCCCATGTTCATCAACCGGCTGATGGTGGACGGAGCATCGTTGGTGTGCAGAGTCGAGAGCACCAAGTGGCCCGTAAGTGCCGCCTTCACCGCAATTTCCGCCGTTTCAAAGTCTCGAATTTCGCCCACCAGTATGATGTTCGGGTCCTGCCGCAAAAACGCCCGCAACGCCGAAGCAAAATTCAGCCCGATCTGCTCCTTCATCTGCACCTGGTTGATCCCAGGCAACTGAAACTCAACCGGGTCTTCCGCGGTCATGATGTTGGTGTCCGGCTGGTTCAAGCGGGCCACCGACGAGTACAGCGTGTTGGTCTTTCCCGAACCGGTGGGCCCGGTGACCAGCACCATGCCGTACGGTTTCAAAATAGCTTTCTCAAATTTCTTGAGCGACTCGGGCTCGAATCCCAGCTTGGTCATGTCCAGGCGGAGATTTTCTTTGTCCAACAACCGCAACACGATCTTTTCGCCCCACAAAGTGGGCACAGTGGATACGCGAAAATCGAGCTCCTTCTTCTTTCCGTCGCGCACGTACTTGATCATGATGCGGCCGTCTTGCGGCAGCCGTTTTTCGCTGATGTCCAGCTTGGACATGATCTTCATGCGGCTGGTAATGGCGTCCTTCAACTTCATCGGGGGAGCCATCACGTTTTGCAGCACGCCGTCGATACGGAACCGCACCCGGTATTCCTTCTCGTACGGCTCCACGTGAATGTCGCTGGCCCCGCGCTTTACCGCGTCGGTGAGAATCAGGTTCACTAGCTTGATGATCGGCGCTTCTTCGGCGGCCTTTTCCAGCGAGGCCAGGTCCATCTCGGCTTCGTCGGCCGCCAACTCCAGGTCGGTTTCGTCGCCGGCCAGGTCCTTCATCACCTTGTCGAGTTCGTCGGCGTTTTCGCTGGCGCCGTAGAACTTCGAGATCGCTTCGCTGATGGCTGTTTCCGAAGCCACTACCGGTTCGACGTTGAATCCGGTCATGAACTTGATGTCGTCCATGGCGAAAACGTTCGTCGGGTCGGTCATCGCGATGGTCAGCGTGGATCCCACTCGCGACAGCGGCACAATTTGATATCGGATCGCTGTTTCCTGCGGAACCAGCTTGATGACCGAAGGATCCACCTCGTAAAATTTCAGATTGATCGACGGCACGCCGTATTGCCGCGAAAGTACCGCGGTAATGTCTTCGTCGCTGACGATCCCCAGCTTCACCAGGACCGTGCCTAGCCTTCCGCCGTTCTTTTTCTGATGTTCGAGAGCCTGTTTCAACTGATCGGTGGAGATCAGGCTGTCTTTGACCAGAATTTCGCCCAGACGAGACGACATTATTCTTTCCGGCTCCGGCGGTTATAGTACCTAGGACGTACAACCGTAGCATGCATGGCACTTGGCATTACCTCCGGGTTACAGGGCCGGTTGTGAATCAAGCAATAGCTGGTACACACGCCACGTTGTGGTCTTTCCACAACACCTTCACCTTGACTTGTGTCCGGCCCGTGGTTATCTTCGGCTGGAATGTTATCGATGTGCACTCCAACTGCCCCCGTCTGCTTCGCTGCCGCTACTCCTGGGAAATCGGCCGTTTCATGCCCAAAGGTGAGCTACATCGTGGCCTGCTGCGACCGATTCCGACAGGCCTGCGCGTGAGCCCCCGCCCCTGGCAGCGTCACGTGTGGGTGGGCTTCGCGCTCACCGCAGTGGCGCTTTTAGGGGCCGCAGTCTTCATGTTGGGGTCGCTTAAGCCGCCCTTTGAGCCCGGCGAAGGTAACGATTTAGTCGTCCTTTTTGGGCTTTCCACTCTGATTGGCATCGCTTTCCTCGTTTTTTCGCTGGTTTTGACGCGCAGTTTGCTGCGTCTCTGGGCGGAACGCCGTGCGGGTCAACTCGGCTCGCGGTTCAAAACCAAATTGGTGCTCGGCGCGATCGGAATATCCCTGCTTCCGGTAACATTCCTCTTCTTCTTCAGCTACGCGCTGGTGAACCGCACTTTAAATTCCTGGTTCCCGCGGCCATTGGAGATTGCCAACGAGCAAAGCGTGGCTTTGATCGCGGACATGAGCCGCGATGCGCGCAACCGCTTGGACCAGACGGCGGAACAGGCTGCGCAGTGGCTCTCCACTTCGCCCGGCCAGCGAACTCTGCAGCGATGGGCGCAGGAACAGCCAAAAGGTTCAGGGTGGGACGTGGCGTGGACCACGGATGGCCGGGACCGCGTGATCGATTCCTCGAATCGCAACACCGGATCCGGGCTGGGGCCGACGTTGCGGCCTGCGCGGAAGATGCCGACGGGATCGGAAATCTGGCAGGACGACCAGAATCTCTACAACACGGGGAGCGCGGCGTATAACGGCGGCGCGGTGTATGTTGGCCGTCGCTTGCGTTCGGATTATTTGCAGCGCTACGCGGCGATTGAAAGCCAGGCGCGCACGTATCAAGTGCAACGCGGCAACCTGCGCGCCTACAAACGCGAAATTTTACTGGCGCTGCTGCTGATTACATTGCTGCTGCTCTTCGCGGCCACCTGGGTGGCGCTGTTTCTCTCCAAACAGATTACCGTTCCCATCCAGGCCTTGGCGGAAGCCACCCAGGAAATCGCCAAGGGAAATTTTGGACATTCCGTAGCCGTGCCCACGCAAACCAGCGACGAACTGGGCACACTGATTACTTCCTTCAATCAGATGACCGCGCAATTGGGAGCGGGGCAGCGACAGATCAACGACTTCACCCGAAATTTGCAGCAAGCCGTGGAAGATCGCGAGAACCGCCGGAAACTGATGGAGGCGATTCTCGAACATATTCCCACCGGGGTCGTCTCGCTCGATCCCGGCGGCGCCATCACCCGGACCAACTCGGCGGTTCACAATATCTTCGGCGATCACGCCCATGCCGCCAAGACCTTGGACGATCTGCTGGGTGAGGAAGCTTCGCGCGTGGTTCTGCAATTGATGCGCCGTTCGTTGCGCTTGGGCGCTGCGTCGCGGGAAATGGAAGTGGCTGCGGCCGGGCGTCTGGTTCGCGCCGCGGTGACGGTCAGCTCACTCGGCCCACGCAGCGCCAATCCCGGCTTCGTGGTGGTGATTGACGACATTACCGAACTGCTCCGCGCCCAGCGTGCCGCCGCTTGGCAGGAAGTGGCCCAGCGCATCGCCCACGAAATCAAAAACCCGCTGACGCCGGTGCAGCTCTCCGCGCAACGTTTGCTCCGCTATCTGGATAAAACCGCCGGTCCGCGCGGGCGCGTCGAGCGCACGGAACTCGAGTCCCTGGTGGCGGAGTGCGCGGGATTGATCGAACGCGAAGTGCACGTCCTGGAATCACTCGTCGACGAGTTCTCCCAGTTTGCCCGCTTCCCTTCCGCGCGCCTCGCTCCCGCCGACCTCAATTTAATTGTGGAGAGCGCACTCGCCCTGTTTCAGGGGCGGCTCGACGGCATTGCCGTATCCAAAAATCTGGCGCCGAGCTTGCCCATGATCAAAGCCGATAGCGAGCTGCTGCGCCGCGTGCTGGTGAATCTGGTCGACAATGCCGCCGAGGCCATGGAAGGCGCCACGGTGCGCCGCCTGAACGTTTCCACTCGCCTGGACCGCCACAGCGACGCGGTGGAAATCGAAGTCGCCGACACCGGTCACGGGATTTCTCCCGAGGATAAGGACAAATTATTTCTGCCGCACTTTTCCACCAAGAAGCGCGGTACCGGCTTGGGCCTGGCGATTTCCAGCCGCATTATTGCCGAACACAACGGATCCTTGCGAGTGGATGACAATTCTCCGGTCGGAGCCCGCTTTCGGATCCGCTTCCCGGCGTTCGAACTAGCGGCGCCCAGCGGCACGCCGGTTACCACCGCGATTGTTGCGCCCAACCCATCCACCTAAGAAACCTAGAGAGGCTCATGCCAGCTTCGATATTGATTGTCGACGACGAAAAAGGGATTCGCGAATCGCTCGGCGCATTGCTGCGCGACGAGGGTTACACCGTGGACGTCGCCGGCTCCGGGGAAGAATGCCTGGAAGTGGTCGACACGCGCCATTACGACCTGGTGATGTTGGATATCTGGCTGCCCAAGCTGGACGGGTTGGAAACGCTGGAACGCATCCAGGAGCAGGAAGCACCTCCCATGGTGGTGGTGATCTCCGGCCACGCCAATATCGAAACGGCGGTGCGCGCGACCAAGCTGGGCGCGTTTGATTTCATCGAAAAGCCGCTGTCCCTGGATAAAACGGTTCTGGTGGTGAAGAACGCGCTGGAATATCTCCGCCTGGAAGAAGAGAACCGCGTCCTGCGCGCGCAGATCGAACATCGCAACCAGATTCTGGGCAACAGCATCCCGATGAAAGCTTTGCGGCAGCAGATCACCCTGGCCGCGCCCACCAACGGACGGGTATTGATCTATGGTGAGAGCGGCACCGGCAAAGAGTTGATCGCTCGCGCGCTGCACGCGCAAAGCCCGCGATCTTCGATGCCCTTTGTCGAGGTGAACTGCGCCGCGATTCCCGAAGAACTGATCGAATCGGAATTATTCGGCCACACCAAGGGCAGCTTTACCGGAGCTTCCGAAGATAAGACCGGAAAATTTCGCAAGGCCGACGGCGGGACCCTGTTTCTGGATGAGATCGGAGACATGAGCCTGAAGACCCAGTCGAAAGTGTTGCGAGTGCTGGAACAGCAGCGCTTCGAGCCGCTGGGCTCCAATGAAACGGCCAAGGTGGACGTGCGGGTGATCGCGGCGACCAACAAAAAGTTGGAAGAGGAAATCAGCCGCAATCAATTTCGCGAGGACCTCTTTTACCGGCTGAACGTCATTCCGTTTTACGCCCCGGCTCTCCGCGAACGCATCGACGATCTGCCCATACTCGCGGCCCACTTTCTCGCCGAATTCTGCAACGCCTACGGAAAAAAACAAAAAGAGCTCACCCCGGCCGCTTTGGACGTCCTGCTGAGCTATCCCTGGCCTGGGAATGTCCGCGAACTAAAAAACCTGATCGAACGTCTGGTGATCATTTGCCCGGCGAGCCGTATCGAGCCGCACCATTTGCCGCCCGAAGTCTTCCGCGGCGTGTCGAACTCGCCGAATAAAGCCTACGGCAGCTTGCAGGAAGCGCGCTCCGCCTACGAACGGGAATTCGTGCTGCGCAAACTCGAAGAAGCACGATGGAATATGACCCGGGCGGCGGCCGCGCTGGGGCTGGAGCGAAGCCACTTGTATCGCAAGATGAAGTCACTCGGCATTTCCTCTTCACGGTCCGAGACCGTCGAGCCCTGACCGTCGTACCGCGCTCGGCGGCGGCTGTAACTGCCCTGCCCGCTGCAAGTTGCGGCCTCCTATCCATTCGTTCCCGACCTTGCGTCCTCTCGCGGAATTTACGCGTACCCCTCAGTACTGAATCACGAAATTTCCCGCAAAAAGCTCACTCCCACGCCATGGGTTTCTTGATAAAATGAAATCCTCTCGGAGGCACGTATGCACAGGCGTAGTTGCGTCACATGGGCCTTGATGTGCGCCTGGCCGCTCCTAGCGCTTGCCCCAGCAGCGTTTGGGCAGTCTTCTGCGGACAATCGATCGCCAGTTTCCGCCCCGGAAGAGGATTCCAATACTGCGCACCACCTGTTTCTCTCTACTTCCTCCCGGTTCGCGATTTCCTCCATCGATGGCGTAGCCGATTCGAATTCCAGTTCCAGTTCCAGTTCAGGTTCGGACTCCGATTCCAATACAAATTCCAGTCCCGATTTCGCCACGACTACGTCCGCTCCAACTCCCGTGCGCCCGTTCCCTCTTCCCGAAACCATTCCAGCGATTCCGGACCATTTCCAGATCAGCCAGCAGTGCGCGGCCGGGACGTTGAGCGGAAAGGATTGCAAATTTCATTGGTGGCCGGCGCTAGGCGAGCAGGTTGAGGATCTGACGGTCGAGACGAGTTGGAATCTGGCCCAGAATCACTGGGTGCGCTACAACACGTTTCACGGCAATTTCTGGCACAACTACTGGCTCAGCGTCGAGGGCTTCCGGTTTTCGCGGTGGTGCGACAACAATCCGATCTACGACGACTACCTCGGTCACCCGATGATGGGCGCCATCTCCATGGATATATTTATCCAGAACGATCCCCGCGGGATGTCGTTGGAGCTCGAGAACTCGCGGGCCTACTGGCACAGCCGCCTGAGAGCGCTGCTGTGGGCCACGGTCTACAGCGCGCAATGGAAGCTAGGTCCGGTCAGCGAAGCGTCGTTCGGCGCACAGGGCCGGGACACCTATTGGGATAAATCCTCAAACCGCTGGACCAACGGGACCGGCACCGTGGGCCTGGTCGTGACTCCGGCGCTCGGGTGGGTGTGGTCCATGGGCGAAGACGTCGTCGACCAGCGCGTCATTCGACGTATCGAGGCCAGGAGTTCTAATCCCCTGTACCTCACCGCAATCGAATTCCTCAATCCCTGTCGGGGATTTTCGAACCTGATGCGCTTCAAAGCGCCCTGGTACCGAGACAGCCGCGACGTCTCTCGATCTCGGATCGACACGATTAATTCCGGCGATTAACGCCCCGAGCGCCGAACGATAGACGATCCGCGGCGAGGTATTCGCGCTCATCGCGGCCGCTCGATGCCAACCCGGCCTAATTCTTCGGAAACTTCGGATTCGCCTTCACTTCCTCGAGCTGTTTCTCATGACGCTCGCTGTGGGCCGCAGCGAGCAATATCCACTCGTACGCATCCATCGGCGCACCGGTAGGCCCGGCCATCACGTGCTCGCGCAAGTCCGCCGTGTTCTGCAGGAACTGGATGGTTCGCGCGCGGCTTCTCACAAAGTGATTGAGTGCTTCCTCCGGCGACCAGCGGCCCGTCGGTACCAATTCATCCGGAGCCTGCACTTTGTGACTGCGGTCCGGCACATTGGCCAGCAATCCTGCGTCGATCTTCTTGAAGTCCCGGGCGGGGGTCCCTGCCGGCGACTTCATCACTTTTTCGGTCACGGTATCGAAAAACAGGTCTTCGGCCAGGGCCAGATGCTCCACCACTTGGGCCACCGACCATTTATCCGCAGCCGCTTTGAAGTTCCACTGCTCGGGCGCGAGCCCTTTGGTGGAAGCTTCGACGGCGTCACGCGTCTTTTCGAGATACGTCACGCAGGATTCGCGATCCGCCGGCGTGAGCGACTGTGCCTGGGCGACGGTTGGCGCGAGTAGAGCCACGCCCAGAATGGAAACGACTGCGCTTAGGGTAAGCCTCTTGAGATTCATCCTGCATCCTCCGTGCGATCGATTCGCCCGTTCCGGCCATCAGGGGGCGCTGGAATTCTAGCAGAATGGCGGCCGAGCCGGTGCCGTTCGGTTAGCCGTCGCCACCACGAGCGCCGCCCGCGGTTGAACCTTAAGTGCGGATTCTCCGGCTCTTTCAATCGCTTCGACGGCGTCATTAGTATTAACTTCGCGCCTACAGCAATCAGTGTATTGGTGGTGCCGCCCGGCCATGCGAACATCGGGCATCTTTAAGTCGAGTTTTCGGCATCATTAGCGAAGTTTTGGATACGATTTATTTCTGGAAGATTAGTGGAAACGTTTTCCCAAGCTCCACCGGCCTTTACCCGTTGCCCTTATCTCGCTCTGCCGAGGCCCTTGCCGAGGAGTTAGTTTGAGAACCGCCGAACCGTTCGACTCACCCCCAGACCCTAGCCCGTTATCTTCGCAATGGCTCGGACAACAAGACAGCGCCCACCGCGTGCAATTTTATTCTCAAGAAAGTTTTCTCCTAAGCGCTTCGGCTAGTTTTCTGGAAACGGCCCTTCGCGCGGGAGATATCGCGGTGCTGCTCGCTGCTTCCGAACACATGGTGGCGCTTGAGCAGCGCATGATCGCAGATGGAGTGGATGTACCGTCCGCGGTTTCGCAAGGCCGTTACCACACCTTCGACGCCCACGAGGCTCTTCGCACATTCATGGTGGACGGCTGGCCGGACGCCTCCCGGTTCGCAGCTTCGATCGGAGCATACGTCGAACGCGCCCGAGTGAGCGCCAAGGACAAGAACGCCCGGGTCGCCGCGTTTGGTGAGATGGTGGCGATCTTGTGCGCTCAAGGCAAGATGGCCGCAGCCGTTCGTCTGGAAGAATTGTGGAACGATCTTTCGCACACTCGCGATTTTTCCTTACTCTGTGCGTACCCCATGGAGGTGTTCGACCGCACCGAGCACCAGGAAGCGTTCCAGCAGATCTGCGCGGCTCACACCGCCGTGGTCCCGACGGAGAGCTATTCGACACTTACCACCGAGGAGGAACGATCGCGCGACATTGCCCGCCTGCAGCAGCGCGTTCAATCCCTGGAGCCGGAAGTCACCCGGCTGGAGAGCGAGGGGAAGTTCCGTCGGGACATCGAAAGCGTGCAGGAGTACGGTATCTTCCTGATGGACGTGAAAGGATACGTGATTACCTGGAACAGCGGGGCGCAGCGAATCAAGGGGTACACCGCCCAGGAGATCATTGGGCGGCACTTCTCCTGCTTTTACCCGGAGGAAGCCCGCCAAAGCGGGCAGCCTGAGCGCTCGCTGATCGCTGCCGCCCGCGATGGCCGGCTCGAATCGGAAGGCTGGCGAGTTCGCAAGGATGGCACCCGTTTCTGGGCCAACGTTGTTATCACCCCTTCGCGCGATCCGGACGGCCGGCTGACCGGCTTTAGCAAAATCACCCGAGACACCACCCAGCGCACCATGCGAGATCAGGCATTAACGCGCGCGAACGAGGAACTGCGCCACGAAGTTGCCGCGCGCGTTTCAGCGGAGCGGCGCCTGCATGCTTCCGAAGAATCGCTGCGGCGCCTTTCGGCTCATTTGTTGCGGACCCAGGAGGAGGAACGCCGGCGGCTGGGACGCGATCTCCACGACAATGTCGGGCAGTACCTGGCCGTGCTGAAAATGACGCTGGAGTCCCTGCCGAGCGGGCCGGCCTCGGGCGAAGAATTCGAATGCCAGGTGCGCGAAGGCGTGAGCTTGGTCGAGGAGTCGATTCGGGAAGTACGCACGATGTCCTACCTCCTGTACCCTCCGATGCTCGACGAAATGGGCCTTAGATCCGCGGTCCCACGTTTCCTCGAAGGTTTCACCAAGCGCAGCGGCATTCACACTACGTTTGAGATGCCCCGAGCTTCCGCTCGGCTGGCCCCCGACACGGAAATCGCCATCTTCCGGGTGTTACAGGAAAGCTTGACCAACGTTCACCGCCATTCCGGAAGCACTACCGCCAATGTACGCATCAGCGTCGACGACGCCACCGTTTGCCTGGAAGTCCGAGACCACGGCAAGGGAATGCAGCCGGAGATCGCCGAATCGATCCGCGATTCATGGGGTACCCTCGGCGTCGGTTTGCGTGGAATGAACGAACGCATGCGCCAGCTCGGAGGCACGCTGGAAATCTCGTCGTCCTCCGAAGGAACGGTAGTGATTGCGGCGGCTCCGTATACGCCGTCGGGACACCCGCATTTCGCGGCGGGCGTGTCGTAACGAATTGGAACTAGCAGTCGACCGGTCAGAGCCATGCCCCTGCCATGCGCTGGCCGGAAACCAGGAGCGCCCCAGTGGCCACTACCATTTTCATCGTCGACGACCACGAAGTGATTCGCCAGGGTGTACGCGCCATCGTGCAAAAGGCTCGCCCGGAGTGGAAGATAGTGGGCGAAGCGGCGAATGGTAAAGACGCCATCGAGGCGGTAGCCCGGTTGATGCCGAACGTGGTGGTGATGGACGTGAGTATGCCGGAGATGAACGGGCTGGAGGCATCTGCGGAAATTTTGAAGAATGGCAGCGGCAGCTTCATTCTGATTTTCTCGATGCATGAGTCCGAGCACTTCGTCGATGAAGTGCGCCGCACTGGCGTGCATGGCTGCGTCCAGAAATCGCAAGCCGGACGCGACCTGATTCGCGCCATCGAGATCGTCACTGCGGGCGGAACCTTTTTTGGCAACGAGCCTGTCGCGGAAACCAAACCAAAACGAAAACCGGAGGAAGGCCCTCTGCTGCGCGTGGCGTTAGCCTGGCTTGTGGGGACTGTTCCTGCGAAAAGCTTAGGCTTGCTCGGGAATTTCGCGGCGCCAATCCAACTGCTGCAGAATAGACGCACGCTGTCGCCAGTTCTCCAGCACCTTGACGTGTAATCCCAGGAAAACCTTGGAACCCACGAGCTTCTCGATGTCTTTGCGCGCAGCGGTGCCGATTTTTTTCAGCATTGCGCCGCCCTGGCCGATCACGATTCCCTTCTGACCTTCCCGCTCGACGTATATGGTGGCTTCGATGCGCGTCAGCGTCTCTCCCTCTTCAAAATTATCCACCATAACCATCACCGCGTGCGGCACTTCCGCCTTGGTTTCCTGGATCACTTTCTCGCGAACGAATTCGCCGGCCATCACTCGTTCGGGCTGGTCGGTGAATTGGTCCTCTGGGAAATATCGCGGCCCTTCCTTCAGACGCGCCATCCACACCTTAAGCACCACCCCCACCCCGTCTCCCTTCAGCGCCGAGATCGGAATAATTTAATCAAAGTTGTAAGCCTGGCTGTATTTCTCGATCATCGGAAGCAGTTCGTGCTTGGGGATACGGTCGATTTTGTTAAGCAACAAATCG
>Ga0302326_10023532_pt1 | contig 12549 bp, 9 predicted proteins | sample Palsa_T0_3_FD_202264 | JGI IMG/M metagenome (GOLD analysis project Ga0302326, IMG submission 202264) | Peat permafrost microbial communities from Stordalen Mire near Abisko, Sweden - Palsa_T0_3 | ecosystem: Environmental > Terrestrial > Soil > Palsa > Peat permafrost | place: Sweden: Abisko... | reverse complement strand
GTGATCCCGATATCGGGTGATGCACGATACGAGATCCACGGCCGGGTCGGGGATCGCCGGATGACGGAGAACTACTTCACGCTGTGGGACGCCCAGATGGGCACCGTCGACGTGCTCAACGGCCGCACCATGGCCGTGGACTCCGACGGCAGCTTCACCATCACCGTCGACGCCCAACCCGCCAACGGGCGACCCAACCATGTGCGGACCACGCCCGAGGCGCACGAGTTCTACATTCGGGACGTGTTGCTCGACTGGAGCCGCGACGACCCGAATCGCATTGAGGTGCAACGATTGGGCGGTCCGCCGGCGACCTCGGCCCGCACCCTGGACGAGCAGGCCGAGGCGACGGCGGCGATGATGGAGTACTTCGCCAACTTCACCGGCAAGCTCAGCCACGGCGTGTACAAGATGCCGCCCAATCACTTCAACCTGGCGTGGTCGGCCGACAAGGTCGGTGCGATGCGCAACCAGGTCTACGTGATGGGCCGATTCGAGCTCGGCGAGGACGAGGCGTTCGTCGTCGAGCTCAGTGACGGTGGCGCCGAATACTTCACCGTGCCGCTGAGCAACATCTGGGGCACCACGCTGGACATCGTCGACCGCACCGGCAGCCTCAACAAAGCGCAGTCGGTGGCCAACGAAGACGGCAGCTACACCTACGTGATCTCGCCGACCGATCCCGGAGTCGCCAACTGGATCGACTCCGACGGGCTTCGCGAAGGGATCCTGACGCTGCGGATGGCCGAGTTCGGTGAGGCCGGACCACGGGAGGATCTGGGTGCCCGCGGCAGGGTCATCAAGCTAGACCGGCTCGACAGCGAAGTACCGGACCTGCCGCGGGTGACTCCTGAGCAGCGCAAGGCCGAAGTCGCCGATCGGCGTTCGGCCTACCTGCGCCGGCTACCGGAAGGGACGGCCTGACGTGGCGCGCTGGTTGATCACCGGATGCTCGACCGGCTTCGGACGCGAGATCGCCCGCGCGGTGCTGCACGCCGGCCACAGCGCGGTGGTCACCGCGCGACGGCCAAACGCAGTGCAGGACTTCGCCGATGAATTCGGTGACCGCGCGGTGGCCGTCGCACTGGATGTCACCGACGCCGGCCAGATCGCGGACGCGGTGTCGGCAGCCACGAACGCTTTCGGCGGCATCGACGTCCTGGTCAACAACGCCGGGCACGGCTATCTGTCGGCAGTGGAGGAAGGCGAGGACGCCGAGGTCCGAAAGCTCTTCGACGTGAACTACTTCGGCGCGGTAGACATGATCAAGGCGGTGTTGCCGGACATGCGGGCGCGTGGCTCCGGCCATATCGTCAACATCTCGTCGATGACCGGCCTGGTGGCCAACCCGCCCAATGCGTATTACTCGTCGACCAAGTTCGCGCTCGAAGCGGTGACCGAAGCGCTGGCCACCGAGGTCCGGCCGCTGGGCATCAAAGTCACCGCTATCGAGCCGGGCGCTTTTCGCACCGACTGGGCGACGCGCTCGATGAAGGAGTCGGCCACTCCCATCGCCGACTACGCCGACGTGGCAGCGCGCAAGGACCTGATCAAGCAGTTCGCCGACCATCTGCCCGGCGACCCGCGCAAGGTCGCCGAGGCGGTGCTGATGGTGACCGAACTCGACGATCCGCCGCTGCGGCTGCTGCTGGGCCGTGACGTGCTGAAAGCGATGCGCGACAAGATCGCCGCGACGTCGGCGTCGATCGAGGAATGGAAATCCGTGACGAAGGACGTGAACTTCCCGGGTTCGTGACGGCGTGCTATTCGCGCCGCAACCGCGAATCGATAAACGCCTCAAGCTCTTCCCACGCGTGCACCGCGTCGGCATACGGCGGTTTGGGCGCCTTCGCCGAATCGCCGTCGAGGACATAGGCCACCAGCTTGCCCAGGGGCTGGTCGGTCTCCAGCGCTTTGTCGACGGTGCTGTCCTCGGCGTAGTCGCCGACATCGCGAAGCAACTCCACGGCCAGGTCCAGTTGCTCCTGGTCCACCGCATCCGGCCCGTCGGCGAAGTCGTCGGCCAGCCCGCTCAAAACGTAGACATTGTCATCGGTGATGTCGACGCGCAGCGAGCCGTCGGTTGCCGCGGTGCGGATGTCGTCGTAGGTGCTCAGGTCGGACAGGTCGTGATCGTGTTCGTCGGCGAGATACCTGGCCAGCGCCCGCTCTGAGGTGAACACACTGATCCGGCCGTTGCGACCCAGGAAGATCGGCCGATCGTCGAAGTAGCAACGCAGCGAGTAGAAGGTCCCCGAACTTGTCATGATGCGGATCGGGTCGATGCCGACCTTGACCCAGAACTCCTCATCGCCGCCGAGCACCAGCTCGTCACCGGACGCGGCCGGCTTGTCCTCAGACTCCCCAGCCTCGTCGGCGGCGGCGGTCTCTTCGGCCGCCTCTTCGTCAGGGGTCTCGACCGCTTCCTCTTCGAACGGCTCGGCGAGCTCGGCCGCGGCGGCCTCCGACACACTTTCGTCCACGTCGGGAGTGCTGACGATCTCGTCGACGGCCTTGAGCACGTCGTCCCAGCTGCGTGCGACGACGGTGGCGATCGCGTTCCAGCGCTTGAGCCCGGCCTTGCCGGTGAAGTGGTCGATGCCGCCGCCGAGCGTGCCGAGCGTCGGGTTGCCGTTGAAGAACTTCATCACCGCAGGCAGCTCGCAGACCGACCCGATCGAGGACACGATCGCCAGCGCGTTGGCCAGCGTGGTCACCGACTTCTCGGTCGGCTTGTCCGACACCACCTCTTCGACGCCGATCAGATCGAAGTGCTTGTCGTCGCCGGGCGACACCTTGTGCGCGTTGGCTTCGGTCAGCTCTTTCCACGCCGGGTGGTCGACGAGGTCGTTGTCGGTGTTGGTGCGCACGAACGCGACGAGATCGGCGGGCGTCTCGAAGGTGTAGAGGTCTTCGTCCTTACCGAGGAACGCCTCCCATTCGTCGCCGGCATCACGCCAGCGTGGCGCCCACACCGTGTAGCGGTCACCGGCGGTCAGGCTCAAACGGATAGGCACGAGATCAGCAGCCATGCGGCAAACAATAGCGACGAGCGGGCCGGCCGCGGGGTCAGGCACCCCAGATGTCGGCGATGGCGGGCGCCCGAGTCGCGTAGCCGAGCTTGGGCAGGCCGTACATCTCTTCCAGCGTGGACAGCACGTTGTAGTGGCTGATCGGCTCGTTGTAGGTGCCGGGCCTGACGCCGGCCCCGTAGAACACCGTCGGAATCTGATTGCGCGGGGTGTTGTCGTCCTCGTCCCAAGTCAGGATCAGCAGGCTGTTGTTGGCCCGTGCCCACGCCGCGTACTGGGACAGATTGTCGTACAGCCAGGTGTCGCCCCGTGTGATCGAGCCGTCGTGCATGTCGTTGTCGAGGTTGGGGATCACCAGCGAAACGGTCGGCAGGCCGGCGTAATTCGGCGCGGTCGGAAACGCCGAGAACGGTAGTGAGCGCGAGCCCGGGATGTTGGTGAAGCTGGCCCACGGGACGTGTTTGCGGGCGTATTTGCCCGCGCTGCAGGCCGGCGAGCCCACGGCCGGCAGGCTTTCCGCGAAACCGGCGAACGTGTAACCGGCCCCCAGCAATTGGGAACCGAGGTTGGGCGTGTTGCCGCCGTTGACCGGACACACGTTGGCGTTGACGAGTGTGTTGCCGGCGAACAACGCGTAGTAGTTCGGTTCGCTGGGGTGGAGCTCGGCGAAGGATTGCGCCATCATCGCGCCGCCCGCGGCCAGCTGGTTGATGAAGGGGGCCGCTTTGTTCCCGATGATGTTGGTCTGCGAACGGTTCTCCTCCACCACGATGACGATGTGCGCGGGCGTCGGCAGGGCGGCCGCCCGGAACTCGACCGGGGCGCTGCTAGGCAGTTGAGGGGGTGACGGCCACGACATCAGCGCGGTGGCGACGGTCAGCACGCCGAACAGGCTCACCGCACGATGTCGGTTGCCATGTCGCGCTGGTCGGCGCCGCATTGCGGGAGTATATGGCCGGTTTCGCCCTAGTCGACGGCACAGCAGCGCACGTGTCGGCTGTCGATTCAACCGAAAAGATCTGTGAGTTTGCCGCGTGGCGCTCTACGCAGGTCCTACGATCAGCCGAGCCGCAGGGCAGGAGGCCGTCGTGACGCGTGTGCGGAGTCGTTCGCTGGGAGCCGCGCTCTCGGCGGCCGTGCTGGGCGCCGCGGTCTTGACGGTGACCGCTCCGTCGGCAGTGCGCTCGCTGATGGCCGAGGTCGGCTTGATTGCCAACGACGGCTGGATCATGGGCGGCACGGGCAACCCGGTACCGGACCAGGACTACCTGAGCAGCGTCGAAAGCCTGTACCTCAGCCAGTACGCCGGCTACGACTTCCAGGCCCTCGAGACGCCCGAACAGTTCTGCCCGATCATCTGCGACGCCGGCCAGCCGGACCTGGGCTTCGGCGACTCGGTGAACGCCGGGGCGAACGACCTGAACAACGTCGTCGTCCCCGCGCTCGATGCCGGCGACAACGTGTCGGTGCTCGGTTACTCACAGAGTGCGACCGTTGCCAGCCAGCTGATGAACCAGCTCATCGCCAACGATCAGGCGAACCTCAGCAATCTGCACGTCACGCTGCTCGGGGACCCCAACAGCCCGATCGGCGGCATACTGGACCGCTTCCAGTTCCCCGACGGTGTGAGCGCCTTCAGCTTGACCCCTGAGCCGCAACAGATTCCGTTCCTGGACATCCCGATGGGCACCGACCCGACACCGCTGACCGGGATCGACACTGACATCTACATGGGCGAGTTTGACGGCTTTGCCGACTTCCCGTCGGACCCCAGCAACATCTTCGCCGACATCAACGCCTTGATCGGGATCGAGACGGTGCACCCCTACTATCCGGATCCGACGCCCGGGGTGAACCTGGACACCGGGAACATCATCGACCTGGGAAAGCTCGGTGACACCAGCTTCTTTGCGATACCCGCGCCGCTACCGACGCTGGCCTTCCTGTACGACGGCGGGCCCGCCGGGCAGTTCTTCTACGACGGTGCCAGCCCGTTCGCGACGTTGGTGGACGACTGGGGTTACGGGAACCCGGGCGACCCGGGCGCCGGTCTGACCGTCGACGGGGTCGACCCGATCGGCGTCGCCGGGCCCTGGCAGGTCGATGCGACGGGCCAATTGGTGGCCTCCGGCGTCGACGGTTTGATCCCCAAGATGGACCCACTGCAGATGCTTGCCGGCGCCGAGTACGCCGCGGTGCAGACATTCGTCGGGCCGATTAACGACCTGCTGCAGGACGCCGGTCAGTCGCCGCTGCCGACGTCGTTCGTCGACGGGCTGCTATCCGGCTACGACGCGACCAACCAACTCGACGCGTCACTGCTCACGGCGTGGACCGAAGCGACGCTGAGCACGCCGTCGCTGGCGCCGGACGCCATTCTCGACGGATCGCCACTGATCTCCGGGCAGCCGTTGATCGACCTCGTCGGGTACGGCTTCGACGTCTTCAACTTCTTCGGCGCCTAGGGCGATGTGCACCTCTTCTTGAAGACGAGGCGTATCCGATATCACGGTGGCGAAGGTGCTGTTCCCCAGCGAGGGACTGCTGAGACTGGTGGGATTGTCCTGTGGACGTACATGTCGTTGACCATCCGCTGGCCGGGGTCCGGCTCACCGCGCTGCGCGATGAGCGCACCGACAACGCGGCTTTTCGATCGGCGTTGGCCGATCTGACGCTGATGCTGGTCTACGAGGCCACTCGCGATGCGCCGCGCAAAGCCGTCGACGTCCGAACCCCGTTGGCCGAAACCACCGGCACGCGGCTGGCCACACCGCCGCTTCTGGTGGCGATATTGCGGGCTGGTCTGGGCATGGTCGAGCCGGCGCAGGCACTGATACCCGAGGCTGCGGTCGGCTTCGTCGGGATCGCCCGCGACGAGGAAACCGCTGCGCCGGGCGAGTATCTGGTGTCGCTGCCCGACGACCTCGGTGGCCTGCCAGTAATCGTCCTGGACCCGATGCTGGCCACCGGCGGCTCGATGGCGCACGCCGTGGGCCTGCTGCGCAGCCGCGGCGCCGATGACATCACCGTGCTGTGCGTGGTGGCCGCCCCGGAAGGTGTTGCGGCGCTGGAGCAAGCGGCACCCGAAGCGCGGTTGTTCACCGCGGCGATCGACGAGCGACTAGACGGGGCTGCCTACATCGTCCCGGGTCTCGGCGACGCCGGCGATCGACAGTACGGACCGCGCTGACTCACCAGCGGCGCACTGCGAACGCGAGTTCGTCGCACAGCGCGGTAGCGCGAGGACGGGCCGCGGACCTGACTTCGATGTAGAACTTGACCTTCGGCTCGGTACCTGACGGCCGGACCACGACTCGCACCGACGTCTCGGCGTCGCCGCCGGTGAAGACGAGCGCGTCAGTACGGTCGATCAAATCTGCTGTGGACGAGTCGAATCCGGCCAGGCGTGTGGGCGGTGACGCGCGCAAGCGCCTCATCAACGCGGTTGCCTCACTGGGGTCGGCCACTGGTCGCGAGACGGCGGCGCCGACGTGCACGCCGAACCGGCGGGCGAGGTCGTCGAGCGCGTCGAGCACCGAGCGATGTGCACCCTTGAGCGTCGCGACCAGATCGCAGGCCAGCACCGCGGCGCTGATGCCGTCCTTGTCCCGGACCGCCGCCGGGTCGACGCAGTGCCCAATGGCTTCCTCGTAGGCGTAGACCAGTGTGGTGCCGGGCAGGTCGGCGTCGGCGCGGGCCAGCCACTTGAAACCGGTCAGCGTCTCGACGTGGTGTGCGCCCCAGTGCGCAGCGATCGATGCCAACATCCGCGACGACACCACCGTGCTGGCCACCACGCTGGTGGTCAGCACGGCGGGGTCGGTGCGCGACAAGATGAAATCGCCCAGCAGCCAACCGGTTTCGTCACCAGACAGCATCCGCCAGCCGGTGGGCGTCGGTATCCCGACCGCACACCGGTCGGCGTCGGGATCAAGGGCGATCGCAATGTCGGCGCCGACCTCGGCCGCCAGTGCCAACAATGCGTCCACCGCGCCCGGTTCCTCGGGATTCGGGAACTTCACGGTCGGAAAGTCGGGATCGGGGGCGAACTGGCCGGCGACGGTGTGCACGTCGTCGACGCCGGCCCGGCGCAGCGTCTCCACCGCCACCGCGCCACCCACCCCGTGCAGGGCCGTCAACGCGACGCGAACCGGACCCGATGACCGCCGCATCCGGGCGGCGCGCTCGATGTAGCCCTCGACGAACCCGGCACCGGCGGGTTCGACGCGCGCCCTGACGATGTCGTCGGCGAACGGCGCGCGCGCAATCGCCGCCTCGATCTCCCGGTCGGTGGGGGAGACGATCTGAATTCCGCCGTCCAGATACACCTTGTAGCCGTTGTCGGCCGGTGGATTGTGCGACGCGGTGATCTGGATGCCCGCCGCCGCGTCACTGTGCCGCACAGCGAACGCCAGCACGGGGGTGGGCACCGGAGCTGGAAAAATGACGGGCGAAAACCCCTCAGCTGCAAGCACTTCCGCGGCAGATGAAGAGAATTCGGCCGACCCGTGCCGCGCGTCCCGTCCAACGATCACCGTCGAGCCGGTCAACCCGCGATCGGTGAGCACCCTCGCCAACGCCCAGGTGGCCCGCAACACCACCGCAAGATTCATCGCGTCCGGGCCGCCGCGCACCGGGCCGCGCAATCCCGCGGTGCCGAACCTCAGCGGTCTGGCGAACCGGGCGGCCAGCTCGGCCGGTTCGCACCGCGCGAGCTCGGCGGCCGTCACCGGGTCGGGGTCGTGGGCGATCCATTCCTGCGGCGTCATGGCGCCGGCCTCAGAGCCGCGCGACGACGTCGGCCAGCAGCGTGCCCATCCGGGTTGCCGCCGCCGCACCGGCGGCGAGCACTTCGACGTGGCTCAGCGGCTCACCGGTGATGCCCGCGGCCATATTTGTGACCAGCGAGATTCCGAGCACCTCGGCGCCCGCCGCCCGCGCCGCGATCGTCTCGTGCACGGTGGACATGCCGACCAGGTCGGCGCCCAGCGTTCGCAACATCCGGATCTCCGCGGGCGTCTCGAAATGCGGACCGGGCAGTCCGGCGTACACGCCGTCGACGAGCGCCGGATCGACCTCGCGGGCCAGCGTCCGCAGCCTCGGGGCGTAGGCATCGACCATGTCGACGAACTGTGCTCCGATCAGCGGCGACCGCGCGGTGAGATTGAGGTGGTCGCTGATCAGCACTGACTGGCCGACGGTGAAGTCCTTCCGGACCGCGCCGGCCGCATTGGTCAGCAGCACGACGCGCGCGCCGGCCGCGCAGGCCGTCCGGACCGGATGGACGACGTGCTGCAGGTCATGACCCTCGTAGGCATGCACCCGTCCGGCCAGCACCAATACCTGGTGCGCGCCGATGCCGACCGACAGCGCCTGGCCGGCGTGGCCGGCCGCGGTCGGCGGAGTGAATCCGGGCAGATCCGCCATCGGCAGCACCGCGGTCGGGTCGCCCAGCGCAGCGACGGCCGGAGACCATCCCGACCCCAGAACGATCGCGACATCGTGGTCGGCGATCCCGGTCCGGTCGGCGATGAATTGGGCCGCCGTCCGCGCGAGCGCCTCGGGGCTGGTTCGGCCAGTCACAGAGCGGCAGCTTAGTCCGCTCGGCGCCGGCGGTGAGATACTGCGACGATGGCCCCAATTCCGGTGCTGGATCACGTCGAGGACACGGTGCAGCGTCGCAGCACCGACCTCGTCGAGCTGTCGCACGCGATCCACGCCGAGCCGGAGCTGGCGTTCGTCGAGCACCGCAGCTGCGCCAAGACACAAGCGCTAGTGGCTGAGCGGGGCTTTGAGATCACCGCGGCAGTGGGCGGTTTGGACACCGCATTCCGTGCGGAGTTCGGCAGCGGCCCGCTGACCGTCGGGGTGTGCGCCGAATACGACGCCTTGCCGGGGATCGGTCACGCCTGCGGGCACAACATCATCGCCGCAGCCGCCGTCGGCGCCGCGCTGGCACTGGCTGACGTCGCCGATCAGCTGGGGCTGACGGTGGTGTTGCTGGGCACGCCCGCCGAAGAGTTCGGTGGCGGAAAAGTGTTGCTGCTCAACGCCGGCGTCTTCGACGACCTGGCGCTCGCGGTGATGGTCCATCCCGGTCCGGTCGACATCGCGGCGGCCCGGTCGCTGACCCTGTCGGCGGTCCGGGTGAATTACCGCGGCAAAGAAGCGCATGCCTCGGCCGCGCCGTACCAGGGCGTCAACGCCGCCGACGCCCTCACCGTCGCACAGGTGGCGATCGGGTTGCTGCGCCAACAGCTCGCACCCGGACAGCAGGTGCACGGCATCGTCTCCGAGGGCGGCCAAGCCGCCAACGTCATTCCGGCGCACACCGAGCTGCAGTACACGATGCGCGCCACCGAGGCGTCGTCGCTCGCCGATCTGGAAGCCAAGGTCCGCGACTGCTTCCTGGCCGGCGCGATAGCCACCGGCTGCGAACACACCGTCGAGCAGACCGAACCGATGTACGACGCCCTCAAGCCCGATGCCTGGTTGGCCGAGAACGTCCGCGCCGAGATGACCCGACTCGGTCGTGCGCCCGTCGACAAGGCACTGGAAGCGGCGCTGCCGTTGGGCAGCACCGACATGGGCAACGTCACCCAGCTGCTGCCCGGCATTCATCCGATGGTCGGCGTCGACGCGGGTGGCGCGTCGTTGCATCAGCCCGCTTTCACCGCCGCGGCCGCAGGCCCCACTGCCGACAAGGCCGTCCTCGACGGCGCAATCATGCTGGCGCGCACAGTCGTTCAACTCGCCGAGTCGTCTGACCAACGCGACCGGGTGCTGGCGGCGCAGTCCGAGAGGCGCCGATGAGTCTTGCCGACATTGCTGAATCGTGGCTCGCCGCGCACTTCGACGACCTGGTCGAGTGGCGACGGCACATTCACCGCTACCCGGAGCTGGGCCGCCAGGAGTACGCCACCACCCAGTTCGTCGCCGAGCGGTTGGTCGAAGCTGGGCTCAACCCGAAGGTGCTGCCCGGCGGGACGGGCCTGACCTGTGACTTCGGCTCCGAGCGGGAGCCCAGGGTGGCGTTGCGGGCCGATATTGACGCGTTGCCGATGGCCGAGCGGACCGGCGCTCCGTACGCCTCGACGATGCCGAACGCGGCGCACGCCTGCGGCCACGACGCGCACACCTCGATCCTGCTCGGCACCGCGCTCGCGCTCGCTGGGGCGCCGGAATTGCCGGTCGGGCTGCGGCTGATCTTCCAGCCCGCGGAAGAGCTGATGCCCGGCGGTGCGATCGACACCATCGCCGCGGGCGCGCTGTCCGGGATCAGCCGGATCTTCGCCCTGCATTGCGACCCGCGGCTGGAGGTCGGCAAGGTCGCGGTGAAGGGGGGACCGATCACGTCGGCGGCGGACATGATCGAGATCAGCCTGTCGTCGCCCGGCGGTCACACCTCGCGGCCACATCTGACCGGCGACCTGGTGTATGGGCTGGGCACCCTGATCACCGGGGTGCCCGGGATCTTGTCGCGCCGCTTAGACCCGCGCAACGGCACCGTGATGGTCTGGGGTGCGGTCAATGCGGGGGCAGCCGCCAACGCCATTCCGCAGAGCGGCACGCTCGCGGGCACTATTCGCACCGCAAGCAGGGAGACCTGGCTGGGTCTGGAGGACCTCGTCCGGGAGGTTGTGGCAGCGTTGCTGTCGCCGCTGGGAATCGAGCACACCGTGCAGTACAACCGCGGCGTCCCGCCGGTGGTCAACGAAGAAGTGTCGACGCGCATCATCACCCACGCCATCGAAGCGATCGGCCCGAACGCACTGGCCGACACTCGGCAGTCCGGTGGCGGCGAGGACTTCTCCTGGTACCTCGAGGACGTTCCCGGCGCGATGGCACGGCTCGGGGTGTGGTCGGGTAACGGTCCGCAGCTGGATCTGCATCAGCCGAACTTCGACCTCGACGAGCGTGCCCTAGCGGTTGGGCTGCGGTTGATGGTCAACATCGTCGAGCAGTCCGCCGCGATCTGACGCCCCGCAGTGTGCTCCGGCACTGATCTCGGGCGTTATCGCTGTCGCTCAGAACATCGACGAAGCCGGACTGCAGCTGCGAGGATTCTGTGCAGCTACCGATGTCGAGGGAAGGGCATAGCGTCGATGACGTCTGAATCCAACACGGTCTGGGATGTCACCTATGACCTGCTTCGCACCTTGGGCCTGACCACAGTGTTCGGCAATCCAGGATCGACGGAGCAGACGTTCCTCAAGAACTTCCCCGACGACTTCACCTATGTCCTCGGCTTGCAGGAAGCGTCGGTGCTGGCCATGGCCGACGGCTTCGCGCAAGCTACCGGCAAACCGACGCTGGTGAACGTGCACACTGCAGCGGGCACCGGCAACGCGATGGGAAGTCTCATCGCCGCGTACAAGAGCAACACGCCGCTGATCGTCACCGCCGGGCAGCAGACTCGCGAGATGTCGCTCTGCGAGCCGTATCTGACCAACACCAGCGCGACGCAGCTGCCGTTGCCGTGGGTCAAGTGGGCGTATGAACCGGCGCGGGCCGAGGATGTGCCGGCAGCGTTCATGCGGGCTTACACCATCGCGATCCAACCGCCCGCGGGACCGGTGTATCTGTCCATCCCACTTGACGATTGGGAGAAACCGGCGCTCGGTCCCGCCGTCGTGCGGACGGCGAGCACGCGGAACGCACCCGATCCGGACCGGCTGCGTGTCTTCGCCGACCGGATCAACCGGGCGCAGCGGCCTGCGCTGGTGATCGGTCCCGAGGTCGACCGGGCCGATGCCTGGGACGCCGGCGTGGAGTTCGCGGAGAAGGTGCACGCACCGGTCTATGGGAGCCCCCTGACGGATCGCGCGGGCTTCCCGGAGAACCATCCCCTCTGGCAGGGGCTGTTGCCGATGACGATCGCCGAAGTCACTGAGAAGCTGCGGGGTCACGATCTGGTGGTCGTCGTCGGTGCGCAAGTCTTCCGTTACTACCCCTACGTGCCCGGCGAATATCTCCCTGATGGCACCGAGCTCTTGCACCTCACCAACGATCCGTGGCTGACCGGTGCGGCGCCCGTCGGCGACAGCCTGCTCGGCGACACCAAGCTGGCCCTGCAGCAGTTGATGCCGCTGATCGACGCCAAGTCCGGCCGGCCGACGCCGACACCGCTTGACCGCACCCCCGCCGCCGTCGAGGCCGCGAGCGCCCCGCTGACTCCCGATCAGGTCTACTCCACGCTGAGCACCGTGAAGCCGCCGGACGCGGCTCTGTCGAACGAGTCGACGTCGACTATGGCCGCACAACAGCGTTGGCTGCCGACCGTCGCACCGCGTTCGTTCTTCGCCACCGGCAGCGGTGGCATCGGCTGGGGCGTTCCCGCCGCGGTCGGGGTCGCGTTGGGTGATCGGGCCGTCGGGCGAAAACGCCACGTCGTGGCGACCATCGGCGACGGCTCCTTCCAGTATTCGATTCAGGCGATCTGGACGGCCGCTCAGCACAAACTGCCGATCGTCTTCGTTGTCATGCGCAACGGTGAGTACTCCATTTTGAAATCGTT
>Ga0302326_10023531_pt1 | contig 12550 bp, 7 predicted proteins | sample Palsa_T0_3_FD_202264 | JGI IMG/M metagenome (GOLD analysis project Ga0302326, IMG submission 202264) | Peat permafrost microbial communities from Stordalen Mire near Abisko, Sweden - Palsa_T0_3 | ecosystem: Environmental > Terrestrial > Soil > Palsa > Peat permafrost | place: Sweden: Abisko... | reverse complement strand
CCATTAAAGATCACGGTAACTGGCAGTTCCGTTATGGTGGGGACGATAGTGGCTTGGCCGATTTGTTGCGGCGTAAGCACAGTGCTGTCCGAGGAATGCGCGCCATTGCGCTGTCCGGCGGCGTGGAGTTCATTGACTAGAGTCGAGGTCAGCAACGTAGTCAGTTTCATCACGGCATTGGTGTTGTCGTATTTGCTTTTTACCGGCGTGCCTGGGACGTCTGTACCGCTGAGAGGCAGAAATTGAGGATCGGCCGTCCAGAAATACTTCACCGAAAGAGTGTTCTTGCTGTTGATAATGTAATCGCCGTTGGTGATCAGTTGGTGTTCCGTGAAAGTTGCGGGCGAAGAATAGGTGACTGGACCGTACACGCCCGACGGATTGGACGGAATGTAATAGCTCCCGTTGGGAAGCTTCGCATTCAGAAGCTGCAACGACTGCGGGCTGATATTGGAGCCATCGCACGCAATCTGAACGCTTTGAAAAACAGTGGGGACGAACGTAGTGTAGTTGGGATTTCCGGGATGATTGGCCGGGCATAAGGCCGCTCCAACGTTGGCCGCGGTGCGATCCGCCGGCAGCGGGAATAAAAACACGCTGCTGGAACCACCGGCTGAGATCCCGTTCTTCTGCCGCGTTTCCTGATAGTCGGCGAAGAAGAAGATTTTGTCTTTCTTGACCGGTCCACCGACCGAGCCGCCCACCTGGTTTTGATTCAGGACTTGCTTCACGCCGCCGCCGTCGAGATTATCGAAGAAGGTATTGGCGTTCAAATCGGTATTGCGGAAAAACTCCCAGACGCTGCCGTGAAACTGATTGCTGCCGGAGCGCGTCACCACGTTCACGTTGCCGCCCGGATGTCCGCCGTAGCTGGCGTCATAGGTGGAAGTCTGGATTTTGAATTCCTGAATCGCGTCCGGATTTGGAATTCCAATGCCGGTGTAAATACCGCAGTCCTTCGCCGACCCTGTATTGGACGTGTTGACAATGGAGACGCCGTCCATCTGGTAATTGTTGTTTCCAGGATCGGCGCCGTTCACCGAGATGTCCTGCGTGCCTTTGCCGATGGTTGTGGCGTTGTTCACGTTGGCGTTCGCGCCGGTCGCCATGGTCAGCAGCTGCGTGTAGTTGCGGTTGGCCAATGGAAGTCCGGTCACCTGTGCCGAAGTGACCGTGGTGCCCAACGTGGAGCTCTGCGTCTGCAATGTTTCCGCCGCGGCTTCCACGGTGACCTGTTCGGCCTGCGCGCCTACCTCGAGCGCACGGTCCAGTTGCTGCGTTTCGGTGACGTTCAACGTCACGGAAGCAACCTCGCCCGTCTTGAAGCCGCTGGCTGCGAACGATACTTTATAGTTGCCGGGCTGTAATAAGTTGAACCTGTAGCTGCCATCCGATCCGGTGGTCGTGGTGCGGCTTTGGCCCGTGCCGTTGTTGGTAATGCTGACCGTCACGTTCGGGATAGCTGCGCCCGACGGGTCGGTAATTGTGCCAGCCAAGGCCGAGGTTCCAGCCGACTGCGCGTTGAGGAATGGTATGCAAGTCGCCAACAACAAGGTCAAAATCGCTACGTAGGCGAGCCGCGAACAGAGCAGCATCTTCGATTTCATTATCACCCTTCTCCTTTGTAAAGCACTTATTTTAAATAAGTTGCCTCTTCGGTCCCCTTCCGGTGCCCGGCGGCCTCAGTTCTTTTGGGAGAGTTGACAGGCGGAACTTAGCCCAATCAGACATACACCCACCTAAGACCATTAGTTGGGATTGTATGCCAAAAACGCTAAAACGAACGTCTAAACAGCGTCAAATTTTGACCGTGTGTAGCGCTGGATTGGGTTTCGCGGCTAGCCGATACGAGGTCAATGACGCTCTACTTGCCCACTAGATGCTCGACGTCTCGATTGTTTTCCGCGCAAATGAACTCGAACATTTCTTCGCGCGCGAGATCGGCTATGCGCTTCTGGGTCCACGGTTTGGCGAGCACTCCTGGATCGTCGACGGTGATTTCAATTTCCAGATGGCCGAGATCGGGCCGGCGATACCGTTCAATAATGTGCAATTTATCCGAGTGCGGATGGGCTTCGATGTCCAGCCAAACCCTGGGATCGAAGCCGACGCGATCCACGACCAATGTGTCGCCTTCCCAGCGTCCAATGGAATGCCCGTACCAGGCCGGATTCGGATCGGATGGATGACCCCGGCCGTCCAAATAGATTTGATGAAACCCGGGACTTTCGTCGTCTGAAATATAAACCAAAAAATCTTTACTCTGGACGAACTCCCAAATCGGGCCGTTGCGGAGCGCGGCAGATGGCAGGCAACGCGCTTGCGGACTGTCTTTGGAATTGGCAGCAAGCCTCTTCTGTTGGATTGCGATCGCCGCCGGAAGCCACTCGGGCTTCCCCGGGTCGACCGTGCGCGGAATCCACCAGACTCCGGAGAGATCGGGCTTTCCATCGAAGGTGCGTGGCGTAGCGCCGGAAGGAGGATGGTGCCGCTTGGTGTCCGCCGTTATTCTCAAGCGATCTTCGCCCAGCGTGTTGAGCTGCGAGGTGTCGGTGAGATGGATGTCGAGCTTGAGTGTTAGCGCCGCTTTCACAATCACGCCCTTCATGACGAACTGCCCGAGCCCAGGCGCCGTGGCCGCGAGATAATATTTGCCCGGCGGCAGGTTTCCCAGCGTGTACTTGCCGTGAGTGGAAGTGGTGGCTTTGAAAACCGCGTGGGATTCGGCGTTCTCTGCCTGCACGTCGTTGTGGTCGATAGGATCGCCGATGGAATCGAAAAGAGTGCCGGCGATAGCGCCGGTGGATTCCGTGGTTTGCGCGCTTACCGCCATTACAGCCAGGCCAAGAGCAACGGCCAGGCGAAGTGGATTGTTCTGCAAATCTTATTTTCTATCAAAGTGAAGCTAGCTGGAGTTGGCCGTGATCGCTAAACCACGGCCAGCCCCGCTGCAAACCTAGAACAGAAATTTCAGAGCGAATTGAACGATGCGCGGATTAACGGCCGTCGTAGTAATAACGCCGAATGTATTCGGAGTGTTTTGCGCCACTCCCGGGTTCGCAAACTGAGGGTGATTCAAAATATTGAAGAAGTCCGTCCGAAATTGGATGGTGGTCTTCTCCGTCAGCTTTGTGGTCTTCAGCAGCGATGTGTCCCAGTTGACGTTCCCCGGTCCCAAAATAATCCCCAGTCCGGAATTGCCGAACAGTGTTGCGCAAGTTGGACATGCGGCCTGCGTTGTTACTGTCACTCCATCGGGTTCGATTGCGGGCTCACCGCAAAATGCGCTGGTATTGATATAGCCGTTCGCGCTGCTGCTTCCACCGAGTCGCGATGTCAGGCTGCCATTGGTTTGCAGGCTGGTATAAGTGACACCCGGGCATAACTGCGCGCGTGCGGTGCCGCCCTCGCCGGACCCTGCACTACCTGTGCCGTAGGCAGACCCGCCGGCCGTATTGGTGAACGTGAGCGGACTTCCATCCTGAACAACAACATTGCCCGTCAGCATCCATCCTTCGGCGATCTTATTCAGGAATCCATTACTGGGATGCCCGAATGGCAGCTGATAAGCATACGACATGATGAACCGCTGTGGGTGAGCGAAATACGCTGGACCGTATTGCTGCCCTAAATAGCTTGCGTCGTTGCTATTTGATTGCCCGTCGCCGTTCAGGGTTGTCAGATCCTTGCTCCAGGTGTAGGCGGCCTGCATCGTCACTCCATGCGAGAACTGTTTTCGGACCGTGGCCTGTAGACTGTTGTAGTTGTAAATTCCATCGTATCCGGTGCCCTGCAGCCCGGCTGGGTCGTACCCAAGATAGGGCACGCGGGCATCGGCATTTGCCGTTGTAGTGGTGGTTAGACCGTTAACGGGGTTGCTCGCGGAAGCGATTACCGCGGTGTTGTAGTTGTGATTGTAGTCCGCTTGATTGATCCCGCTCGATCCTACAAAGCCCAGTTCCAAGACCCACTGAGACGCAAAATTGTACTGGATGCCGAGATTGTACTGCCGGCTGAGAGGCGTATGGACCTGCGAGTAGAACGGTTGATTGATATCGGAGGTGCAAAGCGCCAGTTCGTTGCCGCAATTGGCCGCGTAGGCTGGGTTGAAATAACGAGGAGTGAATCCCAGCGGAGTCGACGGGAAGGGATTAGCCAGGCTATAAGGAGCAGCGGCAAAAGGACTGGCAACGTCGAGCGTAACGGCGTAGGGATCGCCTTGTTCAACGGCGTGTACGAACTTGCTGCTTCCAACGCGGTCGTAGAACAGGCCGACGCCGCCCCGCACCACTAACTTTCCGTCCTTCTTGGGCTGCCAGGCAAAACCAAAACGTGGGCCGAAATTGTTCCAAGGAGTGCCGTTCTGGGTGGGCGCCGATGAACCCACAGTTTTCACTCCCGCGGGAGGTGCCCCGTAATGGGCGGCGAAATTGTTCGGCACAACGTATCCAATCAAGCTAGTCCCGGAAGGTTCGGGCGTGGTCGGCGGTGTAACGCCTTGCATCAGGCTGGGCCAGATGTTGGTGAGGTTGCCATAATGATCGGCGAGCATTTCATCGTATTCCCAGCGAACACCGAGATTCACGGTCAAGCGGGAATTCACTTTCCAATCGTCCTGTACGAAGCCGGCTACATCTTTTTCGCGATAGCCATGAATGATTCCGTTCGGTCCGCTGCGCACGCAGAACAGACAGAACAGATAGGTTCCCACCGGTGCGCCGGTAGTGTTTCCCGGGCTGGCGGCGCTGCATCCCCCCGCCACGTCGCAGCCGGCTAAGCCGGGCCGGCCAAGCAGGAAGTCGTCGAATCCTGGAATGAAAAGGAATCCCCGCAGTAAGGACTTGAACGAAAGGTTCCATTGATCGGCCTCAAACTCTCCACCCGCGCGAATGGTGTGTTTACCGTGCGACCAGGAAATCTGATCGCCGAAATTGACCTGAGTAGCTGGGCCATAGTAGGGTGCCAGCGTTCCACCGATCGCGTAGGAGTTCAGAATGTCCATTACCGGCGGTTGGCTTTGGGTTGGAACGATGGGATTGATACCAACCGATTGGGGCGTGTACTGAGGCGTGGAGTCGCGCCCATTCGCAATATTTCGCTGCACGGTGGCATGCGCTTCGTTCACGAATGTGTTGCTCACCAGCGTGGTAAGCCTCAGCACCGAATTGGTGTTGGCGTAGTAGCTACTAACTGGGGTGCCAGGCACGCCGCCGATACCAAAAGGAGTCAGCTGCGGGTCCTCGCTAAACAGGTAGCGCATCGCCAAAGTGTTCTTGGAGTTGATCACATAATCGGCGTTCGAGATGTACTGATTGCCCGTGTACTTGGCCGGTATGCTGAAGGTGTGCTGTTCGTATCCCCCGTTATCGGAGCCCACCATGTAATAGCTTCCGTTAGGGTTCTTGGCATTCAAGATGGCTAGTGCAACCGGACTAACGTTAGAGCCGTCGCAGGCAATCTGGAGTCCTCCAAAGTCGCTGGCGAATGTGGAAAAATTGGGATTTCCCGGATGGTTTGCGGCACAGTTCGCCGCGCCTAAAGCAGCCGCGAATCCTGGGGCTGAACGATCGCCGGCCGGGATGGGCGGAAGGAACACGCTGCTGCTGCCCGAGGCCGAGACTCCGTTGAGCTGCCGGGTGCCCTGATAGCTGCCGAAGAAGAAGAGCTTGTCTTTCTTAATCGGTCCGCCGAATGTACCGCCGAATTGGTTCTGCCGCAGTATCTGCTTGCCTGTGCCTTGAGCGTTCTCGAAGAATCCGTTCGCATCCAGATCCTCGTTTCGGAAGAACTCGAACAACGTTCCGTGGAAGGCATTGCTGCCCGACTTGGTGAGCACGTTCACGTTTGCCCCGGGATTGCGGCCGTAACTGGCATCGTAGGTGGATGTTTGCACCTTAAATTCCTGAATCGCGTCCGGACTCGGAATAGCAATTCCGACGTAGATGCCGCAGTCTCTCGCGACGCCAGTTCCGAAAGCGTTTACCACTGAAACGCCGTCCATCTGAAAATTGTTCTGCTCCGGCGCCGCTCCGTTCACACTCATGTCGAGGGTTCCCTTCCCCAAGGCGGTCGCGTCGTTTACGCCGGAAGCTGCTCCCGCCGACATGTTCAGAATTTGGGTATAGTTGCGGCTCGCCAGCGGCGCGTCGTTAATGCTCTGCGAGGTGACCACGGTCCCGAGCGTTGAACTTTCGGTTTGCAGCACTTCGGCCGCCGCTTCCACCGTTATCTGGTCCGATTGAGCGCCCACTTCCATGACACGATCCAAGGCTGGCGTTTCGGTAACGTTCAAAGTGAAGGATGCTACTTCCGCCGTCTTGAATCCGCTGGCGGCAAACCTGATTTTATAGTCGCCCGGCGCCAGCAAGGAGAATTTGTACGCGCCGTCCGTACCGGTCATGGCGGTGCGGACAGCTCCGGTGGCATTACTTGTCAACGTCACTGTCACGCTGACTATCGCGGCGCCGGAAGGGTCGGTGATTACTCCCGTTAAACCGGACGTGCCGGAGGACTGGGCCAGCATCGTTGGAACGATGAGGGCCGGGACAAATAGCGCTAACCACATGGTCAGTGCCAGGCTGGCAGTGACTTGCGAACGAAGCAAAGTCTTCATAGTCTCCCCAAGAACTCAGAAGTTGGGTAGCAAGCAGTCAACCCTACATGCGTGCTTAGCCCACTGTTTAAAGGGATTGTATTCGAGATTTAACGGTGAGGAAGTCAAAACTGAGGCAATTCTCGGAGCTGCGTTCTTGCGTTTGCTTGGAGCTTGATGCCACACGCTCTAAAACAGGATTGGATGCCTCTGTTTCAGGCGTTTTTTAAGTTGGTTGCACTGGCGCCAGCCGGCCTGGCGGCTTGAACTAGCTAGTCAAGTATCGATAAAGAGGCTATTTGAGCAGGCGAGATTGTGTGATATGATCCGCTAAACAGAATTCTGGGGCTGTCGCGGCATAAAGGCGCGCCCAGGTAGCGATTGGGGATAAAAGGGATGTAACGGGGAGAGGGTGCATGGAACAGATTACGTTCGGGCCGTTCCGGCTCGACACCGCAACCAAGACGTTGTTGAGAGATGGTCTGGAGCTTGAACTTCGCCCCCAGGCCTTTCACGCCCTCCAGGCGCTAATCCATAACCGCGGCCGCTATGTCGGCTATGCGCAGATGATTAATCAAGCCTGGGATGGCAACCTTGTTTCCAAGCACACGGTGGCCGTTACGATCGGTGAGGTAAAGAAGAGCCTTGGGGAATTTTTTCCCTGGATCACCTACCGGCCCAAACTGGGATACCGCCTCGAGGTTCCACATTCGGACGACTTGGTCAAGCAAGGCTGGCATTTCTGGAGCCGGCGCACGCGCGAGGGTTTTGAAAAAGCTCTGGACTGCTTCCAGCAAGCCGCTGTCGAGAATGGCTCGGATTTCCGGCCTTTTGAAGGCATGTCGCTATGCTATTTGCTGCTGGGCAGTTACGGAATGCGCATGCCGCGGGAGATGTACAGTGGATTCTTACAAGCTCACAAGCGCGCCGTGGACTTGTGCGGCTTAACGCCCGAGCGACGAGCGGACCGCGCGCACGGCTTGCATGTTTTTGAGCATAAACTCGAAGAGGCCGAGGCGGAGTTGTTGCAAGCCCAGCTGGAGAGCCCCGACTCTCCCGAAGTCTACGTGCGGCTGACCATGCTTTACGTTACTCAGAATCGCCTGGATGACGCGTTGAACATTTTACTGGCGGCGCGAAGCACTCACTCATTGTGGCCTACAGTTCCGGCTAACGAGATTTTGATCCGGTTTTGCCGGCGTGAATACGATGCCGCGGTGGCTTGCGGTAAAAGAGCGCTCGAGCTTCACCCCTACCTTTATATGGGGCGGCTGTTTTTCGGTGAAGCGCTGGAATATGCCGGAAACGTCAACGAGGCGCTCGATCAATACAGGTTGGCAAGCGTTATGTCACCGGACCTTGTCTGGCTGCGTGCTTTCGAAGCGAAATGCCTGGCTAGACACGGACGGCGCAAAGAGGCGCAAAAGATCTTCGGCGAGCTAAACCAAGCTCGCAAAACACAGTACATCGACGCATATTATATGGCGTTGATCTTGGATTCTTTAGGCGATCGCGACCAGGCGTTCCAAGAGTTAGAACGCGCCTATCACGAGAAGTCCGTAGCCTTATTCATGCTCGATGTTGACCCGAAATTGGACGAGCTACGCATGGATGGACGTTTTGCCGTGCTTCGCGACAAGATTTTCGGACGGCACGACGAGGCCCCCCAAGCAGTTAGCGCGTAGCGTCTGGCGTATTTACGGCTAATGCCGCGGAGTTGCCCGTCTTTTTTACTTGAACCGAAAGGTGTGCTGGACGATTCGTCGCTTCCTTGAATACCACGTAAAACATTTCTGCGTCGGGCCCGTGATCCGGTAACGACACAGCCAGATGGCCGGTGCCAGTCGCGACCACATTTAGACTTTGGTCCGTTAGGGCAATGAAAGCGCCTTGCGCAGCCCCGGCTACCGTGACCTCAACCTGGTCGTTTCCTTGGCCCGCAAACAGAAACGCCCGATATTGTGGCGTATTCGAGTATTCCACCGGGCTGCTTTTCTGCCCGTAATCCAGAACACCCAATATCTTCATATCGTTGGGTGAATATGAGACTTGGTCCTGGGAAGCGGCACTTTTTTCCGCGCCGCCTACTAACAACGTTGCTAACACGGTCAATAGAGCTATGTTCTTCATCGCAGTGCACACTCCTGCTGGCATATTGAGCAACCGAAGGGCCATAAGTGCAGCCTTGACTTAGCTGTACTATCTGTTATAGTACGCGTGTGATCCCGTTCCGCCTCTCCTTTGAACCGGGGGTGTCTCTCTGCGAACAGGTTGTTTATGCCGCCAAGAAAGCCATGATTTCGGGTCAAATGCGTCCTGGCGATTCCTTCCCCTCCGTGCGCACCCTAAGCAAAGCCCTTAAGATCAATCCCAATACGGCGCACAAGGTCATCGGCCAGCTGGTCGCCGATGGGCTGATTGAAGTGCGCCCAGGCATAGGAACTGTCGTTGCCGAACTGCCGCCTTCCACCGCCGCCGAGCGCGGCATTCTCTTGGCCAAAGAAGTAGAACAGCTAGTAGTGGAAGCTAAGAGACTCGGGCTCGATCTTGAAGAGCTGACGAGCGCCGTCACGCGGCATTGGTATCTTTTGGAAGAAGCGCCGGCGCTGGCAATTACCGGGAGGAAAGAATGAGCGACTTGGTCACAGCGATCGATCTTGTCAAGCGCTTTCGCTGGGTGCGTGGGTTGGACGGCTTGAACCTGAGCGTGCCCGAGGGCAGCGTCTTCGGCCTGGCTGGTCCCAACGGCGCGGGTAAGACCACCACCCTCAAGATTCTGATGAATATTCTGCATTCAAATTCAGGCCACGCCGAGGTGCTCGGCATCGATTCGCGCCAGCTGGGTCCCGAAACTTTGGCCCAAATCGGCTACGTGTCGGAAAACCAGGAGCTGCCCGACTGGATGACCGTCGAGTATTTGTTCGCCTATCTCAAGCCCTTCTATCCCACCTGGGATGATACTCGCGCGGAGCAGCTGATCCACCAATTCGACCTTCCGCTCGATCGCCAACTTCGCCATCTTTCACGTGGAATGCGGATGAAGACGGCGCTCGCCTCTTCGCTCGCCTATCGGCCGCGCCTGCTGATCATGGACGAGCCCTTCAGCGGTCTGGATCCGCTAATGCGCGAAGATCTGATCGACGGGCTTTTGGAATGCGCGGGCGAAACCACCATTTTGATCTCATCGCACGATCTCGCCGAAATCGAAAGCTTTGCCAGCCACATCGGCTATCTCGACGGCGGCCGCCTGCAGTTCTCCGAAGAAATGACCTCGCTCACCGCGCGCTTTCGTGAAGTGGAAGTAATTGTCGATTCGCCTCCGTTGCTTCCGCCCGATCGCCCGTGGCCGGCGCACTGGCTGCGCCCAGAAACGTCGCCTGCGCTAATCCGCTTCGTCGAAACGCACTTCGATGCCGAACGCACTACTGACGAAATCCGCAAGCTTTTCGGCGACGTACGTAACATCTCCGCGCTTCCCATGTCGCTGCGCGCCATCTTTGTCACTCTCGCGCGCGACAGGTCGAAGGCAGCCTAAAGGAGATCGCTATGCGGCAAGCTCTGCACATTTTCAAAAAAGACGCTCGCTGTCTGTGGTATGAAATCTCGCTGGTCTGGCTTTTCGCCGGCGTGTTTGCCTCGCTGCACATTCATGCGGATTACGCCTACTTTTCCGGGCTTTCGGAAGTTGTGTTGGTGATCGCAGCCGTACTACTGATCGGCCGTCTAATACTGGCGGAAGCTATCACAGGCGACCGGCAATTCTGGATCACGCGCCCTTACCGCTGGCAAGGCCTTTTGGCCGCGAAGGTCCTGTTCATCATCGGGTTCGTAAATTTGCCGATCTTCGTGGCCCAAGTCTTCATCGTCCTCATCGACGGTTTCCCGCTCGGCTCCAACGTGCCCGGCCTGCTGTGGTCGCAGTTTCTGCTGTTGGCATGCGTCGCGCTGCCCTTCGCCGCGATCGCCTCGGTCAGCTCCGGTATCGCGCCGTTTATCGCTTCTCAATTGATCGTGCTGCTGGTTGGAGCCGGTATGCTGGCGTTGTTCACGCCGTTCGCCACGCGAGCGCTGGGCGGATTGGACTGGGTACGTTATTCCATTGCAGTCGTCGCCTTCGGTGCAATTGCCCTCACCGTCCTCTTCATTCAGTACAAGACCCGCCGGACGTACTTTACCCGCTGTGTCGCAGTGGGCGAAATTGCTCTCGGGGCGCTTGCGTTCATAGCGATGCCGTCGTCTTTCGCGCTGGCGGTGCAGTCGGGCCATTCCAAACAGCCCTCGCTCGGGTCTTCGATTCAAGCCACCTTCGGTGAAGTTCCCGAACACCAGTTTTCAACGGGCCAGGTGCCGCATAAGATCGCCATGGTTTTTCCCATCCTGCTTCGTGGCCTGCCCGAGGGGACCGACGTCCAGGGTGACGTCTTCAGTATCTCGCTCCAAAGTCCAGCTGACTGCGGCAATTTCAGCCGGACCCCTATATCCGCGGGCTCCTCCATCATCCATGTGAACTGTTTTATCGATACCAAATTCTTTGAGCAGCAGCGCGGCACACCGGTGACTCTCCATGCCTCCCTGTATTTCACGCTCTTCGGCAACCGCCAGATCCAAACCCTGCCGTTCAACAGCGATTTCCTCAACGCGCCCGCGGGCCTGCAGTGCGCCGCCGAATCTGGAGGCGTGAGGGCTAGTTTGGACGTGACATGCCGATCCGCTTTAAGATGGCCGGCGCGCTTGGTCTATGAGCGGCTAGGCGACAGCGATGAAAACACCATCCCTCAGTTCGTCTCTTACTCACCTTTTCCCGCCGACTTTGGCATCGATCCGATTGAGACACGCCGCTCTTCAACTTCCATGGCGGGCCGGGCGCGCACGATTCACGAATTGACCATCATCGCGGAAGAGCAGCTGGCGCATCTCCACCGCGACATCGAAGCGCATAATGTCCGGTTGGATGATTTTGCCGATCCGTCGGTCAGGCGACGCTGAGCGGGCAATTATACTGGTAGCGTAATGACCACCGCTTCCCCAGCAGCGGGCATCAGCCCGGAATTGATCGACCAGATCCGAGCCAAGCTCGCCAAGACTACTGTCGAACATTACATCAACGGCAAGTGGACCGAAGGTGCGCGCGGCGAAACTTTCGAAACGCTGGACCCTTCCACCAACCGAGTGCTCTCGCGAGCCTGGCGTGGTCACGCCGAAGATATCGATCGCGCCGCCAAAGCGGCTCATGCGGCGTTTCAGAAATGGGGCCACGGCAAAGCCAAGGACCGTAAGAAGCATCTGCTTAAGATCGCCAGCCTGATCGAAAAACATGGCGACGAGCTGGCCATCATCGAATGCCTGGACGCCGGCCAGGCGCTCAAGATCGTTCGTGCGCAGATCGCCCGCACCGCGGAAAACTTCAGCTTTTACGCCGAATACGCCGAGAAAGCCATGGACGGTCGAACGTATCCTGTCGATCACGAGTGGCTCAACTACAGCCTGCGCGTGCCAGTAGGCGCGTGCGGCATCATCACTCCCTGGAACGCGCCCATGATGCTTTCCACCTGGCGCATTGCTCCGGCGCTGGCTACCGGCAACACCGTGATCCTGAAGCCGGCCGAATGGTCGCCCCTCACGGCCTGGAAACTCGCGCAGATTTTCGAAGAAGCCGATCTGCCGCCCGGCGTCTTCAATGTCGTGCAAGGCTTCGGCGAAGAAGCGGGCGCGCCGCTGGTAACTCATCCCCTGGTTCCGCTCATCACGCTGACCGGCGAAACCACCACTGGCTCTATCGTCATGAAAGCTGCGGCCGATCAGTTGAAACGCCTATCGCTTGAGCTGGGCGGTAAATCGCCAGCCGTGATTTTCGACGACGCCGATCTTGATCGCGCTCTCGACGCCACGGTTTTCCAGATCTACAGCTTTAATGGCGAGCGCTGCACAGCCAACTCGCGAGCGCTGATCCAGGAATCA
>Ga0302326_10023530_pt1 | contig 12550 bp, 10 predicted proteins | sample Palsa_T0_3_FD_202264 | JGI IMG/M metagenome (GOLD analysis project Ga0302326, IMG submission 202264) | Peat permafrost microbial communities from Stordalen Mire near Abisko, Sweden - Palsa_T0_3 | ecosystem: Environmental > Terrestrial > Soil > Palsa > Peat permafrost | place: Sweden: Abisko... | reverse complement strand
ACCCCGGCGTGGACTGGGGTGCGATGGATGAAGTGATTCTGGGATGCGCCAACCAGGCCGGCGAAGACAACAGGAATGTGGCCCGCATGGCATCGCTGCTGGCAGACCTTCCTGAGAGTGTCCCGGGAACGACCATGAACCGGCTTTGCGGATCGGGCATGGATGCAGTAGGTACGGCGGCGCGCGCCATTGCCTGCGGAGAGGCGGAGTTCATCATTGCGGGGGGAGTGGAGTCGATGTCGCGCGCACCATTCGTAACCGGCAAGGCAGAGTCGGCGTTTCAACGGTCGGCGGAGATCTTCGACACAACGATCGGGTGGCGGTTTGTCAATCCCAGAATGCAAGAGATGTACGGCACGGATTCCATGCCGGAGACAGGGGAGAATGTGGCCCGGGACTGCTCGGTGGAACGGGCCGCGCAGGACGCGTTTGCGTGGCGCAGCCAGATGCGGACAGCTCGTGCAATGGAGTGCGGATTCTTCGCGGAAGAGATCGTTCCGGTGGAGACACCCGGCAAAAAGGAGAGTAAAGTCGTGTCGCAAGACGAGCATCCGCGACCAGATACCACGGTTGAAAGATTGGCCGCGCTCAAGCCGCTGTTTCCGGGCGGCACGGTAACGGCGGGGAATGCATCGGGTGTGAACGACGGGGCTGCCGCGATGATTGTCGCCTCGGAAGAGGCTGTCACGCGATACGGCCTGCGGGCGCGTGCACGGATTCTGGGTATGGCAACGGCCGGCGTACCTCCACGGGTAATGGGCATTGGGCCCGTGCCGGCGACCCGGAAGCTGCTGGCGCGCCTGGGAAAGTCCATTGCTGACTTTGATTGGATTCAGTTGAACGAGGCGTTCGCGAGCCAGTCGCTCGCGTGCCTTAGGCAATTGGGTTTGCCCGATAATGCCGAGCATGTCAATGCATCGGGCGGCGCGATTGCGCTGGGGCATCCTCTGGGAATGAGCGGCGCGCGACTGGTGATGACGGCCGCGCATCAGCTGGAGAAGTACGGGGGAAAGCTTGCATTGGCATCGATGTGCATCGGGGTGGGCCAGGGTATTGCGCTGGCAATGGAGCGCGTTTGAGGAGAGATATGAGTGACCTGTCCATCGTAGAACTGGCAGTACCGGGTACGCAGCCGGAGTATCATTTTCCCGCCTACGTGTCGTCGATTGCGCGTTCGCCGCGCATGCCGCTGGTTCTACTGCCAGAGACGCTGACAGAGCGGACGGGACCGGTATTTGGGCATGCTTTCCTACGCGAGAGGGATAACGATCTGACGGCGCAACACGCAGGCGATCCGATCGGTGAACGGATCGTCGTGCATGGCCGTGTGCTGGATGAAGATGGCAGGCCGGTGCGCGGAGCCCTGGTTGAGGTGTGGCAGGCCAATGCGTCGGGCCGCTATCACCACAAGGTGGACACGCACGATGCGCCACTCGACCCAAACTTTACCGGCGCGGGGCGGACGCTAACCGACGAACACGGGCACTACTGGTTCAAGACGGTGAAGCCGGGCGCCTATCCGTGGGGCAACCACTACAATGCGTGGCGGCCGGCGCACATCCATTTTTCGCTTTTCGGAGCCGGGATTCTTTCGCGGCTGGTGACGCAGATGTATTTTCCGGGAGACCCTTTGCAGCCGCTGGATCCGATCTTCAACTGCATTCCCGATGCAGCGGCGAGACAGCGCCTGGTTTCGCGGCTCGATATGGACCGGTCGGAGCCCAATTACTTGCTGGCGTACTCTTGGGATGTTGTGCTGCGGGGAAGAAGCGACACGCCGTTTGAAGAGAGGCATCGATGAGCGGCTCTGTATCAGTACCAGCCGGTTCCCAGACGGTCGGGCCCTACTTTCGGATCGGGCTTGAATACCTGATGGAGCGAACTCCGCCGCTCACGCTGGATACGGCCGGAACGATCGAGATCCACGGCCGGGTTTTGGATCGCGATGGCGCGCCGGTGCCGGACGCGATGCTGGAGTTCTGGAGCGCGGCAAAGGTCGATGGGGAGGCGGGTGTTTTTCCAGCAGGCTTCTTGCGGGCGGTGACGGACGGGGACGGAAGGTTTTCCGCGGTGATGGAGCGCCCCACGACGGTGCCTCCGGGGGATGAGCGCGCACAAGCGCCACACCTGCTGGTTCTGGTATTTGCGCGCGGATTGCTGCGGCACCTGATCTCGCGTGTGTACTTCGCAGATGAGCAGGCCAATGACGGCGATCCCGTGCTTACGGCGATTCCCGAGGAGCGGCGCGCTACCTTGATCGCCCAGCGGGATGAAGGTCGAGCGAACTTGTACCGGTGGGATGTCGTCTTGCAGGGAACGGGCGAGACGGTCTTCTTTGCGTGGTAGCGAGCCGGGTCTGTTCGCATGATTCATGATCAATGACGGAATGAACTCTTTTCTTTTCTCGACGCCGGAAATGACGCGTGTGTTTTCTCCTGCGGAGCAGTTGCGCGCTATGACTCGCTTCGAGTGGGCGCTCAGCTGCGCACTGGAGAAGAACGGCCGAGCGGAGGCGGGTTCCGGAGCAGTGCTGGAACACTTGCTCACAAGCGATTTCGTTGACATGGGTACTCTGGCGCTTGAGGCCAAGAACGCCGGCAACATCGCCATCCCTTTTGTCCGACAGCTTACTGCGGCGGTAATGGCGCGTAGCGAAGCTGCTGCGCGATCAGTCCACCTGGGAGCGACGAGTCAGGATGTCCTGGACACTGCGTTGGTGTTGCAGATGCGGGAGGCCTTGGCTTTGCTGGAGCCGGCGCTGACCCGGCTGGACGAAGCTTTGCTGGACCAGGTGAGAAGGCACAGAGACACAGTGATGCTGGGGAGAACGTGGCTGCAACCCGGTCCACCGACCACACTCGGGTTGAAGCTGGCGGGAGTTCTGGCTGGGTTGCGGCGCGACCGGGAGCGCATCCGCGCAGAAGGGAAGCGAGTGCTGGTGCTGCAGTTTGGCGGAGCTGTGGGCACATTGGCTTCGCTGGGAGCGGCGGGAGGTGCGATCTCGGCGGACCTGGCACGGCATCTCGATCTTGCTGAGCCAGAACTGCCTTGGCATACGCAGCGGGACAGTCTGGTTGCGATGGTGCAGGTGCTCGCGATTCTGACTGGGACACTGGCGAAGTTCGGCCGGGATATAGCGCTGTTGATGCAAGCCGAGGTGAGCGAGGTAGCGGAAGGCGCGGGCGAGGGGCGCGGCGGCTCGTCGACGATGCCGCACAAGCACAATCCTGTGGCGAGTGCAGCGTTGATTGCGATCCATGCGAAGATGCCGGGCCTGGTGGCCACGTTGCTGCATGCCATGCCGCAGGAACATGAGCGCGGGCCAGGCTTGTGGCAGGCGGAATGGGATACCGTGCCGGAGGCCTTCCAACTGGCATCGGCTGCGGTCGCGTACGCGATCGATATTGCGAAAGGGCTGAAGGTGGATGCGCGACGCATGCAGGCGAACATGGAGGCGACGCTAGGATTGCCGCTGTCGGAGGCGGTGAGTACGGCCCTTACCCCCAGAATGGGACGAGTTGCGGCACACGATCTTCTGCGCAGGGCCGCCGATCGGGCGCAGACAGAGAATCGCCCGTTATCCGATGTACTGAAACAGATGCCTGAGGTGAAGGCGCAGCTGAGCGACACGGAGATCGAGGAGTTGCTCGATCCCCGCAACTACCTCGGCAGCGCACAACGTTTCATTGCACGAGTTCTAGGGGACCATCATGCCAACGACTGAGAGCGGCGGAGTGCGCCTCTACTATGAGCTGACCGGGAACCCGCGTGGGGCTCTCCTGGTACTGGTCAATTCGCTGGGATCGAATCTGCACATGTGGGACAAGGTGCTGCCGGCTTTCGAGAGCAGGTATAGGGTACTGCGTTTCGACCTGCGTGGTCATGGAAAGAGCGGAGTTTCACCCCAAGCTTTCACCATCGAGCAATTGGGACGCGACGTCTTGCAGCTGCTGGATGAGGTGAAGGCGGATCGAGCGAGTGTGTGTGGACTGTCGCTGGGAGGGGTTGTGGCGTTGTGGCTTGGGATTCACGCACCGGGGCGTTTGCAGCGGTTGATCTTTGCCAATACGGCGGCGCGCATCGGGAGCCAGGAGATGTGGGAGCAACGGATCGCGACAGTGCGGAATACGGGCATGTCTCCGCTGGCTTTGGCAACACTCGAGAGATGGTTCACGGCGACGTATCGTGCGGGCCATCCGGAGGAGATGGAGCAGATCCGCGCGATGATCGCGGCGACAGATCCCGACGGCTACTTAGCGTGTTGTGCGGTGCTGCGCGATGCCGATCTTCGCGCGCAAATCGGGGCGATAGAGGCAGCGAGCCTGGTGATCACCGGGACACATGATCCGGCGACACCTCCCAGTGATGCACGTGAAATCCATGCGGGACTGAGGACGTCTCGCTACGTGGAGTTGAATTCTTCCCACCTCTCGGCGTGGGAGTGTGCGGATGAGTTCGCCGCAGCGGTAGTGCAGCATCTAGCCGCAGGGGAGGGAACCGATGGATGAACGGGAACGGCACGAGGCGGGCATGCAGGTGCGGCGGAGCGTGCTGGGAGATGCGCACGTGGATCGTGCTGAGGCAGCCAAGAGCGATCTGGATGCGGAGTTTCAGGATCTGATCACGCGCTATGCATGGGGAGAGATCTGGACGCGTCCGGGTCTGTCGCGGCATTCGCGCAGCCTGCTGACGATTGGCCTGATGGTCGCACTGAACCGCGGCGAGGAGCTGCGCCTGCACCTGCGTGCTGCTGCGAACAACGGTGTCACCGCGGACGAGATTCGCGAGGTTCTTCTGCATTGCGCGATCTATTGCGGGATTCCGGCCGCGAATTCGGCGTTCCACGCGGCCCGGGAGATCCTGAACGAGCCCCCAGCGAGGTGACTGGCTAAGCATGGCGCGGTTCGAGACACAAGTCGGCATCGTGGGAGCGGGTCCGGCGGGGTTGATGCTCTCGCATCTGCTGCACCTTAAAGGGATCCACTCCATTGTGCTGGAAGCGAAGTCACGCGCCTATTGCGAGGAGCGAGTGCGGGCCGGAGTGCTCGAGCACACCAGCGTGCAGATGCTGCGCGAAGCCGGGGTGGGCGAACGGCTCGAACGCGAGGGACTTCGCCATGAAGGAATCGAACTCGGACTGCATGGAGTGCGGCACAGAATTCCGTTTGTGGAACTCACCGGCAAGTGGGTGACGGTTTATGGCCAGCAGGAGGTTGTCAAGGATTTGATCGCGCAGCGCCTTGCGGATGGCGGAGATGTGCGTTTCGAGTGCGGAGAAGTGTCACTGGAAGGAATCACGACGGAGAGACCGCGCATCCTTGTGAACCGGGAGGGACACATAGATGAGATCTGCTGCGAGTACATCGCAGGTTGCGATGGGTTCCACGGAATCTGCCGAGGTGTATTTCCAGAAGGCGCTCTGAGCATCTTCGAGCGCTCGTATCCCTTTGCCTGGCTGGGCATCCTGGCGGAGGCGGCGCCGTCGCGGGAAGAGTTGGTCTATATGCATCATCCGCGAGGATTCGCGCTGTACAGCATGCGCTCGCCGCGAATCACACGGCTCTATCTGCAGTGCGCCCCGGATGAAGATATCGCGCAGTGGAGTGATGACCGCATCTGGAGCGAATTGCAAACCCGCTTGAGCTGCGCTGACGGATGGGGGCCAACCGAGGGCCGAGTTCTGCAAAAGGGCGTGACCGGCATGCGGAGCTTTGTGGCCGAGCCACTGCAGTTCGGGCGGTTGTTTCTTGCCGGAGATGCAGCGCATATCGTGCCCCCTACCGGTGCCAAAGGCATGAACCTTGCGTTTGCCGACGTGCACCATCTGGCCGAGGCGCTGGGGGCGTTTTATGGCGACGGGAACGGGGATAAGCTGGAAAGCTACTCCGAGACTTGCCTGCGAAGAATCTGGAAGGCGCAGCGCTTCTCGTGGTGGATGACTTCGCTGCTGCATCGGTTCGAGAACGAGCCTCCATTCGACCGCAAGCGTCAGCTTGCAGAGTTGGAGTACGTGATGACCTCGCGGGCGGCAGCTACTTCGCTTGCGGAAAACTATGTTGGGCTTCCACTCGAGGCGTGATCCACGATCCAAAATCCTATTTTGTATGCAATCTTGGCATCTGCGGAAAATTCTTCCGCCTGGGCCCCGACAAGAATCTGGCGCCTGCCAATTTTGATGAGGGCCTAGCCGAATCCGATTGACATTTGGTTATATATTTGCAAAATATAGACTTAATGCGAGAATAGATGGTGACATAATGCAACACCGTTGCGGTTAGGCGGGACGAAGTAAACGCCATCGCGCCATGGCGGCAAAATTTTCGCACGGCCGTATTGCATACAATTGGCTTCCCGCTGTATTCTCATCCCGATCTGAGGAATACTCGGTGCCTCCTACTGACCCTGCTCCTGCCACTTTCACGCACAGCGATTTCCCCAAAAACGCCTGGTATGCGGCCGCCTGGGACACGGAAGTCAACCGCCGGCTGTTGCCCCGGACCATCTGTGGGCGGCACCTTGTGCTCTACCGTCGCACCGATGAAGTATGCGTGGCGCTTGAAAATGCCTGCTGGCACCGCTTGCTGCCGCTCTCGCAAGGACGCCTGGATGGAGATGACGTCGTTTGCGGGTATCACGGTCTGGCCTACAACCCCCAGGGGCGCTGCGTTTATATGCCGTCACAGCAGACCATCAACCCAGCCGCGTGCGTTCGCAGCTATCCCGTCTTTGAAAAGCACCGCTTTGTTTGGGTGTGGACAGGCGACCCGGCCCAGGCCGATCCCGGCAAAATACCTGACTTGCATTGGAACCAGGATCCTGAATGGGCCGGAGACGGCGAGACCATCCATGTCCATTGCAACTACAAGCTGGTCCTCGATAACCTCATGGACCTGACCCACGAGACGTTTGTCCATGGCTCCAGCCTGGGTCACCGTGAGATCGCGGAAGCGCCGTTCCATGTAACCCACGGACCGAACCACGCGACCGTCACCCGCTGGATGCACAACGTGAATCCCCCGCCATTTTGGAGCATGCAGTTGGGCCGATCCGTTCCGTGTGATCGCTGGCAGATCATAACCTTCGAGGCGCCCTCAACCATCTCGATTGACGTGGGCGTCGCGCCCATCGGCACCGGAGCCCCGCAGGGCGACCGTTCGCAGGGCGTAAACGGACGCGTGCTCAACACTGTCACCCCGGAAACAGACACGTCCTGTCATTACTTCTGGGCCTTTGTCCGCAACTACAAACTGCAGGACCAGTCGCTTACGACCAGGTTGCGCGAAGGTGTTCATCACGTTTTTTCCGAAGACGAACTTATTCTCGAAGCGCAGCAGCGGGCTATGAACGAAAACTATGGCCGCACCTTCTACAACCTGAATATAGACGCGGGAGCCATGTGGGCAAGGCGGCTGATAGACGAGAGGATCGAGGCTGAGCGCACCTGGGCTCAAGAGGCTAAAGAATATGCCGCGCGCTAGTGTGATGGAGCAAGACGAAGCTCCTCACGAGAGCAGCGAGAACCGCTCCCAGACCATGACCGCGTTGCTCCGGCTGCGCGAGCTGCTGTTGAGTGGGCAGTTTCAGCCGGGAGAACGCATGGCGGAGCTGCCGTTATCAGCACGGCTCAATGTCTCGCGCACTCCGCTGCGCCTTGCGCTCACAACGCTTGAGCATGAGGGTCTGCTAGAACTGCATCCGACCCGTGGCTTCGTAGTGCGGGCCTTTACGCTAGCCGACATCTACGACTCGATTGAGGTGCGTGGCGTGCTCGAGGGCACAGCAGCACGCTTTGCGGCTGAGCGGCTACCAGGGGAGGCGCACGCTGCTCACCAATATTTGCACGAGATCAAGGAGGTTGCCCGCCGGCTGAGTGCCGCGGTGCATGGCTCGACACCGGATGCCGCATCCTTCGAAACCTACATCGAGCTGAACGAGCGTTTCCACGCATTACTGTTAGGGCTGGCGCGCAGCGAGGTGTTACGCCGTGAGATGGAGCGCGTTGTGAGCCTGCCGTTCGCTTCGCCCAGCGGGTTCATATCGGCGCAAGCGGAGATACCCGAATCCCGCGAAATTCTGGTCATTGGTCAGGACCAGCATCGTGCGATTCTGGAGGCTATAGAGAACCGCGAAGGCGCGCGTGCAGAAAGCCTGGCCCGGGAGCACTCACGGCTCGCCCGTAGAAACCTTGAGATCGCGCTGAACAACCAGGCGATGCACCACTTGGTTCCCGGCGCCTCGCTGATCCGCGACGCGAAGTGGACGTCAAATCTATCAGCACAAGAGAATCAAAGGCCGAGCCGCAGCGCCTCGAGGACGCATTGAACATGCGTTATGAAACACAGTGGTCCGCAGCCATAGTTCGTTCTGTGAAGAATCCAACTCCTGAAGTCCGGCAGTTTGAAATTGTGCCGGAAGGCGGCGCACAACCATATCACCCTGGAAGCCATATCCAGGTAAGCGTGATGATCGCAGGGGCGGGTGGTGAGCTAGCCGATGTTCGCTGCTATTCCCTGGTGGGAGACCGCCCAGTGGATGGCGCATACCGCGTTGCCGTGCGCTGCCAATCGGAGAGCCGCGGCGGCTCACGCTATATGTGGCGGCTCGAGGCCGGTGCTCGCATATGCGTCTCCAACCCGCAAAATCTTTTTGCCCTCAGCTTTGGCCGACCGCAATACCTGCTCCTGGCAGGCGGCATCGGCATCACACCCATGGTGGGTATGGCTTTTGCACTGCAACGTGCTGGTGCGGATTTCCGGTTGCTCTATCTTGGACGCAACCGCGCAGGCATGCCATTTGTTGATGAACTCGAGAGGCAACTCGGCGATAAGCTGTGCCTGTTTCAAGGGGAGGAAGGCAAGCGGGCCGACCTGGCGCGAGAGATTGCCGCATTGCACCCTCAAGGTGAGCTGTACATGTGCGGTCCCCTGAGGCTGATGGATGCTGTGCGCCGTGAGTGGAAACAGGCAGGACGGTCGCAGGCCGATCTGCGTTTTGAGACCTTCGGGTCAAGTGGACGTTTTGCGCCGGAACCATTCAAGGTGAAAGTTTCCGATCAGGATATAGAAGTGTTGGTGGCAGACGACAAGAGCATGCTGCAGGCACTGCGTGAGGCCGGAGTTGACATCATGTTTGATTGCCTGCGCGGCGAGTGCGGGTTGTGCGTTGTGGAGGTGACCCACACAGAAGGTGAGTTGGACCATCGAGATGTTTTTTTGAGCGAGGCAGAAAAATACAGTGGCCGCAAACTCTGCACCTGCGTTTCGCGTGCGGTTCAGGGTTGCGTAACCATCGACACGGGCTACCGCAACGTAGAGATCCATGCGGGTGGTCCTGGGAATGCATTACCCGTGTTTTCGTAGCGGTCAGGGAATACAGAGGAGTTAAAACGGCAATGTATCTAGGTCCGAGATCTTCTCTCTCTCGGGGCAAACATTTGGCGTGCGAAATCGACGAAGTTCAGGACGCTCTTGTTTAACTCATCCTTCCGCCAGGCAACGTGCGCTTCCACCGCCGCGGAAGGATTGGACAGCGGAATAACCGCCAACCGGTCGGCAAAGGCCGGATGGCAAGGATGGCTGCCCACGGCGATGTAAATGCCCTTGCCGGAATTCACCAGTATGGCTCCAGCTTCATCATGAGGGGTTGTGTCCGTGGGGATGATTTTGGGATTGAGTCCAGCCTCGCGGTACAAGTCAAGAGTCTTGTCATAGACGCCTGAGGAGATATTCCGTGCGATCAGCAGCAGAGGTTCGTTGGCGAGCTGTTTCAGGCCGAGGCGTTTCTGTTTGGCAAGCGGACTGGACCTGCGCAATACAACCGATAGCCGCTCCGTAATAATCTTCTCCGATGTCAAAAAGGACTTGTTGATCGGCGGGCGCAGAAAGCCGACATCGATTTTTCTGGAGATCAATGCCTCTGATTGAAAGCCGGATGGGATGTTTACGACGTCGAGTTCGACATCCGGAAAAAGCGGCAGGTGGCCATTGATGACGCGGCTCGCGGCATCTCCAAGTCCCATGCCAATGCCGAGGCGGACCGTGCCGGTCTTCCCTGTGTTGGCCTTCCGTGCGGCCTCCATGGCCTGGTCAGCACGCTGTAAGATGGCCCGCGCTTCGTCGAGAAAAATGCTGCCGGCATGGGTGAGAAAGACCTTGCTCGAACTCCGCTCCAGTAACTGCACACCCAGTTCCTTCTCCAGTGCGCGGATCTGCCGGCTCAGTGGAGGCTGCGCAATGCGCAGCCTCCGCGCCGCCTGGGTGAAGTGCAGAAGTTCGGCAACTGCAATGAAATAGCGTAACTGGCGGAACTCCACGAAGCGGATTGTAGCATCCGGGCTTTCTCAGTTGCGCAATAGCAAATCCCCACCGGCTGAGCCAGCCAGGTATCCAGGAATCTGCAACCGCGCCGGAATTACGGGGTCCTGGCGCTCCGCAAGCGATATCAAAAAGGTATCGAGAAACTGTCAAAAAAAGTATTGACAAGTATTCCAGCGCGGTGCGAGAGTGTGTCCCGTCCGTGGCTGCCCGCTTTGGCCGCACTGGAGGTGTATGTGCTCTACAGATATCAACGGATAACTCCCCTTCTGCTATTTCTCGTCGGCCTGTCCAGCTTGCATTGCCTGCTTTTGGCTCAAGTCGGAACCGGCACGATCTCCGGGACCGTAACCGATCCATCTGCCGCCGCCCTTGCCGGAGCCGCTGTTTCCATCCGCAATGTGCTTACGGGCACAGTGATGACGGTAACTACAAATGCGCACGGACTCTACGAGGCGCCTGATCTGGTGGTTGGGACTTATGACGTGCAGGCGCAGGCAAGCGGCTTCCAGACCCACGTCAGCAAAGGTGTCGTGCTCAGCGTCGGAAGCAATCCGATTGTCGATTTCGCGTTGACCGTGGGCACGGCAAGCGAGACAGTGACGGTGAACGAAACCCCTTCGCAGGTGCAGACGACTTCGGCCGAGATATCAGCATTCGTTGGCCAGAGGCAAATGGAGGACTTGCCGCTGAACGGACGCAACTTCGAACAATTGATCCTGCTGGCGCCCGGCGTGCAGACGATCACTTCCGGCGCGCAGACATCGTTCTATGGCCGCGCCCCTGGTTACTCAATTGCGGGGTCGCGCCCGGAAGGCCAGGACCTGCTCCTGGATGGAGCGGAGATTCAAGGCTTCTGGGGTCACGGAGCCGGCAACAGTATCATCGGGACGTCGCTGGGCGTGGAAGCCATCGGAGAGTTCCAGCTGCTTACCAACTCCTACAGCGCGCGATTTGGTGGAAGCGGCAGCGTGATGAACGCCACGACGCGCTCCGGAACCAATCACTATCACGGCGAGGTATACGACTTTCTGCGCAATAGCGCATTCGACGCCCGCAACTACTTCAACACCACGAACTTCCCTCAGGATCCGTTCCGTCAGAACCAATTCGGGGGCACGCTGGGCGGCCCGATCAAGACGGATCGCATGTTCTTCTTCGTTAACTACGAGGGCATTCGCCAACTTCTCGGGAGCACCGTTTTGCCTACCGTGCCGGACGCTTTGGCTCGGCAGGGCATTGTGCCCTGTTCGGTTGCTCCGGATCTGCCTTGCGGCACCAGTGGCACGGCCGTAGTACCGCTGAATCCCGCTTCGCAGGCCATCTTGAATCTGTATCCGGCGGTTGGCCCTGGATCGACTGAGCTGGGTGGGGGCATCGCGCAGATCGTTCTGCGCGGGACGCAGCCGGCAAACGAAGACTACGTGAACACGCGGGTTGACTACACTCTGTCGCCCACCAATTCGGCGTTCGTCCGCTATGTCTTCGACAACGGCTCGTTGACGGAACCTTTCGCTTCCGCTCTCGGTCTCTACCCAGAGCAATCGCAGGGACGCAATCAATACCTTACGATTGGAGACCGCGGCTCTCTCTCCTCCACTCTGGCAAATGACGCGCGGTTCTCCTTCGTACGGACTAAGATGCGTGCGTTTGTGACCAATACGAATCCAGCTCTGGCGTTTTTCGCCTCCTACGGGGAGACCCGCCAGGATGGAAGCATCAATGTGCCGGGTATCAGCGGGATCGGACCGTCCGCGTTCACGCCGGATTATGAGATTCAGAACAACTACATGCTGAACGACGATGTGTTCTTAACCCACGGCACCCATTCTTTTGAGTTCGGGCTCGGGTTTCTCCGGCAACAGAGTCCGCTTTCCAATGGCTTCTTCGATGACCAAGGTTGGAGTTTTCCTAACCTGGAGAGCTTTTTGGAAGGCAAGGAGGTGCGTCCGACCGATCCTACCATCACCCTTCTAGGTGCTTTGCCAGGCAAGGACAATTCCAGCCGCAGCTTTCGTGAAGTGGATATAACACCGTACTTTCAGGATAACTGGAAGGTTTCACCCAGGTTGACGCTCAACCTGGGACTTAGATGGGAATACGTCTCGAATCCGGTCGAGATCCACAACGAGCTGTGTGCCTTTGTCAACATCACCAACCCAGCGACTACGGGATGCACTCCTGTGTCACACGTGTTTCAATACAATCCCTCACTCAAGAATTTTGATCCGCGCGTC
>Ga0302326_10023527_pt1 | contig 12553 bp, 12 predicted proteins | sample Palsa_T0_3_FD_202264 | JGI IMG/M metagenome (GOLD analysis project Ga0302326, IMG submission 202264) | Peat permafrost microbial communities from Stordalen Mire near Abisko, Sweden - Palsa_T0_3 | ecosystem: Environmental > Terrestrial > Soil > Palsa > Peat permafrost | place: Sweden: Abisko... | reverse complement strand
TTTTTCGATCCGCGTGCGAACATTTTTCCGTTCCGATCGCAATTCGTCCAGCTCCTGCCTGATAGCGTCCCGTTCCGCGATCGCCGACGCCAATTGCGATTCGAGCCCCGACTTCTCCGATCGCAAACTGGCGACCAGCTCCACCGCCCGCGTGATGCGCGCTTCCAATTGAGAGAGCGAATCCAGTTCCTGTTGGGCTTGTGTGGCGTTCATGCTCTTTGATAAGGCGCTACGATCCGGCGTGCGCCGCCTTAGCTTTCTCCACCAGGGCTGAAAAAGCGGTTGCGTCGGTAGCGGCCAGATCCGCCAGAATCTTCCGATTCAGATCGATACCGGCCTTTTTGAGCCCGTTGATGAACTTGCTGTAGGAAATATCTCCGGCCCGGCAAGCTGCGCCGATACGAATAATCCACAACGAGCGGAAATCGCGCTTCTTGCGGCGGCGTCCGACAAAACCATAGCGTAATGCCTTCTCTACGGCTTCTTGCGCCGCGCGATTCAGCTTGCTCTTGGTAAGAAAATACCCCGACGCCCGGGCGAGCGTCTTGTGGCGGTAGGCCCTACGTTTGGGTCCTCGTTTTACTCTGGGCACGTTTTTACTCCTGTTTGAATTTGCCGGCGGTTACGGCACGTGCGGCGCCGTTCCACGCAACCTTCGTACTTAGTACGGAATCATTCTCTTGAGCTTAGCCTGGTCGGTCTCATCGGCCACCACGCTGTGCTTCAGCTTGCGCTTGCGCGCGCGTGTCTTGGACGTCAAAATGTGACGGGCAAACGAATGATGGCGAACCACCTTGCCCGTTCCGGTCTTTTTGAACCGTTTGGACGCACCCTTATGTGTCTTAAGCTTCGGCATTGAAATTTTCCTGGATTAACAGCGACTGCTGAACTGCGACTTTTCTAGCTTAACACACGGTTGGAGCGCGGCGGAACCGGCTACTCCCGGCTCTCTTGGTACTCTTCCAGCCAAGCCATCTGGATCGCTTCCAGCTTGCCTTCAGTCGACCCCTTCGGATCATCCTTAAAGTCTTCGAGTTCCGTGATCCACTGGTGCAGGTCAGTGTACCGAATATGCGTAGGGTCTAGATCGGGGAACTTTTCGGCCAGCGCCAGGGCTATGTTCTCGGTATGATCCCAGGTGAGTCCAGGCATCAGGTTTGAGTCCCCTTGAGCATGTTTTCAGCGAGCTTTATGGTCACCTGATTCACGTCCTCAATCTTACTCGCAATCAGATGATGGTCGTCCGAATTGTAAACCGCCAGCAACTCTTTGATGGATTTTTCGATGGCAGCGCGCTCGTCGTCCGGCAGCTCCGAATAGGCGCCATGCTTGCGGGCTTTCCCGACCGCCAGTAAAATTGCATCGGCTTCGACGCGCTGTTCCCGCACCTGCCTGGCTGACATATCCTGCTCGGCCTGCTCGAACGACTCCTGGATCATCTGCTCCACCTGCTCATCGGTGAGACCGTAGGAAGGCTTCACCTCGACAGTGTGTTCTTTCGACGTCCGTTGATCGCGCGCGGTGACGCTCAAGATGCCGTTGGCGTCGATCAGGAAGCGGACTTCGATCCGCGCCATCCCAGCTTGCAACGGAGCGATCCCCTTGAGGTCGAAACGCGCCAGGCTGCGGTTATCTTTGACGAGCTCGCGCTCGCCTTGGACCACGTGGATCAAAACATTGGTCTGACCATCGACACCTGTGGTGAAATTTTCCGTGGCGCTGGCCGGAATCGTGGAATTGCGATGGATGAGCTTCGACACCACACCGCCCATCGTCTCAATACCGAGCGAAAGGGGCGTCACATCGAGCAGCAGCTTATTGTCGACAGCTCCCGATAGAATCGCCGCCTGGACGGCCGCACCCAGCGCGACCACCTCGTCAGGGTTCAGCTCAGTGTGGGGCTTGGATCGAAAAAGATTTTCGACCGCCGAGCGCACCAGGGGGATACGCGTCGACCCGCCCACCATGACGACCTCGTCAATCTGGCCGGCCGTGACGCCAGCGTCCTTGATACAGTCGCGACAAGGTCCCAGCGTGCGATCGACGATCGGAGTAATTAGCTTGTCAAAAAGTTCACGCGTGATCTCACGTGCGTATTTCTTGCCGTGATAGTCCAGCTCGATGCTGCCCTCGGGAACGAATGACAACCGCTCCTTGGCCTGGATCACCGCGTGGCGCAGCCGCTGTACGCCCTCGTTATCAGTCGACAGATCCTCGCCCCATTCGCTCGCGACATCTTCGAGCGCAATGCGTAGCAGTAGATTATCGATGTCATCCCCGCCCAGGTGCGTGTCGCCGTTGGTAGCCAGCACTTCAAAGATGCCGTCGTGCAGCTTGAGGATCGAGATGTCGAAGGTGCCGCCGCCCAGGTCGTAAACCGCAACAATAGCGTTCTCGCGTTTGTCCAGACCGTAGGCGAGCGCCGCGGCAGTCGGTTCGTTTACCAGGCGCAGCACGTCTAAACCCGCGATGCGCCCTGCATCCTTGGTGGCCTGGCGCTGTGCGTCATTGAAATAGGCCGGAACCGTGATAACCGCTTTGTCCACCGCCACGCCGAAGTACGCTTCCGCGTTTTGCTTCAACTGGCGCAGCACCATCGCCGAGATCTCAGGTGGCGTAAAGGTTCGATCGCCCAGTTGGAGCTGGATCACCGCTTCGCTGCCGGATGCAATGCGGAACGGAAAGAGCTTCAGCTCATCCTTCACGTCGTCGCGGCCGCGGCCCATGAGGCGCTTCACGGAGTAGACCGAGCGGTCTGGCTGCGTCATCAGCAGCTCGCGCGCAGCATTTCCAACCACTACTTCGCCGTCCGGCATCACGGAAACCACGCTCGGGACCAACATGTCGCCGTCAGTTCCAGGAATGATCCGGGGTCCGGTTAGATCCATGAAGGCCACCAGGCTGTTGGTGGTCCCCAGATCAATCCCTACGATATGGCCGGATTCGGTGAAATCGATGTCCATGCTGGTTGTTAGTTGCTAGTTGTCAGTTGCTGGTTGTTGGTTGTTGGTGGCTGGTTTCGAGCGTCTTCTGAACTTCGGAGACCAGATTCGAGATATATTTTCGACGATTCAGAACGTTGCGGATCTCGGCCAGCAGATCTCGGGATTGCCCCGCATCGTATTTCACAAACAGCACCGTCAGCTCCTGATCGGACGCTGCCAACATGCCCGTGAAATTCTTCTCCGCTTGTTCCAGCTGAGGGCGCGCCGAATCGTCTCCGCCGCGCATTTCTTCCAGTGCCATATTTAATTCGAATACCTCTTCGAGCAACTCCGGCGGAACGTCTTTCGAGCGCTGCTCACCGATATCGAACCCTTCCAGACTCAGCAAATATTGCGCGCGCTTGATTGGATCTTTCAGCGTCCGATAGGCGTCGTTCAGCGTGGACGACATATCCAGCGCCTGCTGGCGTTCGGCTTCCGGCTTCTGCATGAATCGATCCGGATGATATTCGCGGCTCAAAGCATAGTACCGCTGCTGCAAATCGTCCACGGAAAGGTTCAGGCCGCGCTGGATGCCAAGCACGGCATAATAATCGGTCACGCTGAGAACGAAGTTCCGCAGCCGCAACTTTTCTTGGCGTTCGGATTGTCGAACTCAAAGCCGGATTGCATCAGCGAGTCCTTCCAATCCAGCGTCATGCCGTTCAGATAGAGCATGCTCTTGGGATCCACGAACACCTTAACATCGTCGTATTCGTAGACCGTGTCTGTAGGACGCGGCTTCACATCGAATTTGAAAAGATAGCTGAGGCCGGAGCATCCGCCGCCCAGCACGCCCAAACGCAATCCACCCTGGACGCCATGCTTGGCGAACTGTTCGCGGATCTTCGCTACGGCCTTTGGTGTTACGGTAACCATCGCTTACTTGGATGCAACGCCCGTCTACTTGGATACCGCGACGGCTTCAGTCTGGTTCGCAGTCTTCTTTTTGTAGTCGCCGATGGCGGCTTTGATGGCATCCTCGGCCAGCACCGAGCAGTGAATCTTCACTGGGGGCAAGCTCAGCTCATTGACGATGTCGGTGTTCTTGATCTCGAGCGCTTGGTCGACGGTCTTGCCGCGCAGCCATTCTGTCGCCAGCGAGGAACTCGCGATCGCGCTACCGCATCCAAAAGTCTTGAACTTTGCGTCTTCGATGATGCCGGTCTCCGGATTCACCTTGACCTGCAGCTTCATCACGTCGCCGCATTCCGGCGCACCCACCATGCCGGTGCCAACGTTTGGATCGCTCTTGTCCATCGAGCCGACGTTCCGGGGGTTGTTATAGTGATCGATTACTTTGTCGGAATAAGCCATGTTGGTTTCCTCTTCTCTATCTTAACCTTCCGCTTCCTCACGGTCGCGGCTCTGTTACCGTTTAATGCGCACTGTTAATGCGCGGCCCATTGAACCTTCGATAAATCAATCCCCTCTTTCGCCATCTCATAGAGCGGCGATAGATCACGAAGTTTCTTCACCACGTCGATAACCTTGGCGGCGACGTAGTCCACTTCCTCTTCCGTGTTAAACCGGCCCAGGCCGAAACGGATGGACGAGTGCGCCAAATCGTCGCCGGCGCCCAGAGCCTTCAAAACGTAGCTGGGTTCCAACGTGGCAGACGTACAGGCCGAACCGCTCGAAACTGCGATGTCGTTGATACCCATCAGCAGCGATTCGCCCTCCACATAGGCGAAGCTGATGTTCAGATTGCTCGGCAGATGGTGTTCCATCGTGCCGTTAACGTAAGTCTCATCCAGTTCGGATTGCAACTTATCGCGTAGCTTGTCCCGCAGATACGCCATGCGCTTGGACTCTTCCGGCATCTCGGCTTGGCAGAGCGCGCAGGCTTCGCCGAGCCCCACGATTCCCGGAACATTCAGCGTGCCCGACCGCATCCCCCGCTCGTGGCCCCCGCCATCCATCTGAGCAGTGAGTTGGACACGCGGGCTCTTGCGGCGAACATACAGCGCGCCCACGCCCTTGGGTCCGTACATCTTGTGGCCGCTGAGCGACAGCAGGTCAACGTTGTCCTTGATCACGTTCACCGGCACCTTGCCGACCGCCTGCGTCGCGTCGGTATGCAGCAGCACGCCTTTCGATTTGGCCAGCTTGCCGATTTCCGCAATCGGCTGCAGCACTCCGATTTCGTTATTCGCGTACATCAGGCTGATGAGGATCGTTTTGTCGGTGATCGCAGCCTGTAATTGCTCCATGTCCACCAGGCCGTTCGTCTGCACCGGCAGATAGGTCACACGGATGCCATGCTTTTCCAGACGCTTGCAAGTGTCGAGAATAGCCTTATGCTCTGTGGCCGCGGTGATGATGTGATTGCCCTTTTCGGCGTACATCTCGGCCACGCCCTTCAGCGCGAGATTGTTCGATTCGGTGGCGCCGCTGGTGAACACGATTTCCTTGGCGGTGGCCCCGATCAAGCTGGCAATCTGTTTGCGCGACTTCTCAACCGCCTCCTCCGCCTCCCAACCAAAGCTGTGATTGCGGCTGGCGGCGTTTCCGAAAGTCTCCAGGAAATATGGCTTCATCGCTTCAAACACGCGCGGGTCCATCGGCGTGGTCGCGTGATAGTCCATGTAAATCGGCAGTTTCATTTGTGTTTCCTCATCTCACATCGTCGCCGGCGGGATCGCCAGGTCATACAAACGGTCGGCAGGCTTGGCTTGTTGATCGTCAGAGTCGGCCTTCGCCGAATCCGCCGACATGTCTGAGATAGTGATGCTCGCCAAAAGCCGCAGGATTCCTTCGTGCACTTTCTGCAATGGGTCGCGCACCGTGCACTTGTCGGTATGAACGCAGTAGCCGTGCTCAGTGAAGCAGGCCGTCAGAAAGATGGGCCCGTCAATGGTGCGGATCACTTCATATGCCGTGATATCGTGTGCATCCCGAGCCAGCTTGTAGCCGCCGTTGGTCCCATGCTCAGAGCGTAAGAACCCGTTTTTCACCAGCTTCTGCAAAATCTTGCAAAGCAGAGCCGCCGGGATTCCATAGGTCTCCGCGATCTCTTTGGCGCTGGAGCTAGCCGGAGCGTTCACCGCCAGATGCTTCAACGCGATGAGCCCGTAGTCCGCCTTTTTGGTCAGCTTCAGCATTTTGATCCCGATCTCCGACCGGAAAAGTCCTATATCATTATCGCGAATCCTAGTACAACCGTCAAGTAGAATCCTTTCAAGAAGATAGATTAAAAGAGCTGGTCGGCGCGGCTCCCCAGTAACAACATGCGCGTTCCAAAGTCTGTTGTCAATCCAGTCACTTACGTCGGTCGGGCGCTTCCGGCTAAATGATGCCGCCCCGACGCCCTGGAATCCTCGCAGCCTTGCTCTGCAGCCCGCATTCCTGCGGGCTGGGCGCAGCAAACAAACTGCCACCCTCGAACTTTCCGAGGAGTTCACGCTGAAGGTTACCTGTCACGCTAAGACCGTCATGAGGGGCGTGTCGTCCTTCGTAGCATCGACGCAGATAACGTCGTCCTTGATAGCATGTGGTTCCTCAAAAGCGTTTATGATCTCGTCAGCAGTGAGTATACAGATGAGCACGCAGAGAGCACGGGACCGGACCCAATGGCCAAGGACATTGGAGAGCTTTAAGGCTGCTCGTAGCCCCCGCAATCGATTTACTTAGCCAAGATTTTCAGAGCTGTGGATGCTCCCAGCTCCGTGCCTCCGTCACCGAGAGGCGCGCCCAAAAACGCCGCATCGAACCGCAGAATGCAATGCGGTGAAATTTCGCGTCAGTTTTGGTTCCGCGTGGGGCGCCAAAGGCCGGTCACCGCGTATTGCGATGCCACCGAGGTCCGGAAATCAATCGCTTCCGCTCGCCAATCGCACTGCTTGTTTGCGCCGACGCGATATACTCGTCAAAAGTGCAAAGGGTGGGGCGTGGACCACGAACCGTATGCCATACCGAAATTACCAAACGAACCCAATCCCATAAATGAACACCGCTCAAGCCGCAGCGGCCCCCAAACAAATCGTCATTTTGGGCGGTGGATTCGCCGGCGTCTACACGGCCCGCTATCTCGAAAAACTCCTGCGTCCAACAGACGCGGCCATCACCCTGGTCAATCGCGAAAATTACTGGGTCTATCAGCCCATGCTCTCGGAAGTTATTTCCGGATCGCTCGGCCTGTCGAGCGTCGTCTCGCCCATCCGGCGCCTCTGCCCCCGCACGAATCTCGTGACTCGCGAGATCGAAGACATTGATCTTCAGAACCACGTAGTCACCGTTAGCCCCGGGTTTCGCCCGCGCCAGCTTAAGCTGCGTTACGACTACCTAGTGATCGCTCTCGGCAATGTCACGAACTTCCACGGCATGCCTGGCATGCTCGAAAACGCCCTGCCCTTCAAAACGCTAGCCGACGCGATGGTGTTGCGGAATCATGTAATCCGAACGCTCGAAGAGGCGGACGTCGAGGAAGATCCCGAGCTGCGGCGCAAGCTACTCACCTTCGTCGTGGGCGGCGGAGGATTTTCAGGCGTGGAGGTGATCGCCGAGCTGATCGATTTCGTCCGTGCAGTAATAAAAAACTATCTGCGCATCCGCGATCAGCCGCATCGCTCGGTTCTGGTGCACTCGCGCGACCGAATTCTTCAGGAGATGGCCGAGCCGCTGGCCCTGTTCGCTCAAAAGACGCTGCGCCAACGCGGGGTCGAGATCGTTCTCGAAGACCGGCTGGTCGCCGCGACGTCGGAAAAAGCCATTTTGAAATCGGGCGCCGAGATCCCCTGCAAGACCATAGTATGCACCGTACCTTCCACTCTGACCCCGGTAATTCAGAACCTGCATTGCGCCAAAGAAAAAGGCAAGCTGCTGACCAACACCGGTCTCGAGTTAAAGGACCACGAAGGTCGGGTGTGGGCCCTCGGCGATTGCGCGGTGGTGAAAACTGTTTCGGGCAAGGAAGCACCGCCCACCGCCCAGCATGCCATCCGAGAAGCCGCCACGGCTGCCACCAACATCGCCGCCGCTATCCGTGGAGGCGCGCGCGCCGAGTTCATGTTCGAAGGTTTGGGTACACTAAGTTCCCTTGGCCATGGCGCGGCCGTTGCGCAGATCCTGGGCGTGAAGCTCTCCGGCCTATTGGCCTGGATGCTATGGCGCTGCATTTATCTGATGAAGATGCCGGGGCTGAATCGCAAGACGCGCATCGCTACCGATTGGATGCTGCGGCTGCTGTTCCCTCCCGATCTCGCCCAGACTAAGCTCGATCCCACGTCCGGGATTCAGAAGCAGCATTTCCAACCGGGCGACGTGGTCTTCCAGCAAGGAGATCTGGGTGACAGCGTGTATGTGATCGAGCAAGGCCAGTGCGAGGTGTGGCGCGAAGAAAACGGCGAGCGCAAGCTTCTCGCGACTTTAAACGCCGGCGACTATTTCGGCGAAATGGCGCTGCTCGCCGATCAGAGCCGCAACGCCACCATTCAGGCTTGCACCGCGATGAGCGTACTGATCATTCCCAAACGGGATTTCGACCAGCTGCGGCAGAGCGTGCCTGCCTTCGGAGAGATTTTCCGCGAGTTGGCCAAGCGGCGGACCGCAACCGCTGCAGAACCGCGCGCGTCAGCTAGCGGCACCGCCATTAATCCGTAGGATTGCGCGGGAACTTCAGGTAGGGCAGCCGCACGCCTTGATCGATGATCTGATCGGCCTGAATATTAGCAGGCGCGTTAAATCCCGCGGCGCCCGCGGAGGTCACGAAATCGTCTTGATCTACACCGTCCCCGCTGACGCCGAGGCCGCCTACCAGCACGCCGTTCTGGTACAGCGGAAGGGAGCCGGGGAAAAAGACGATGCCGTTTTGATTTGGATTAGCGGCCTGCGATCCTTGCGTGCACGGGTGCAGCGTGTCGAATTGATAGAGCTGAAAAAACGGACCCGGCGCGGCTCCGTCGATTCCAGGAGGATAAATCGGCTGCGCGCCGAAGCCAATAGTCCGATTGGTAACCGCGGTGCCCATTGGCACACCCGGCAGATCGCTCGCCTTTCGATCAGCCCCGCTGAAAAAAATAACGTTGCGCGATTTCGCCACCGCGACGTCGATACTGAAAACCGTGGCGTCGGGCATGCGGTGCAGCGCGATGATCGTCCCGTCCAGATCGGCGACCGCAATCGTCATGCGCGTCCGAGCTCCCACCGGCAGTCGAATCACGGCGCGCGTGAGATTGGCTTCGGCCACGGCAGCACTGACGATGCTTTCCACTTCATCCTTAGTAAGACCGCCGACGGGTCCGGCGTGGGGCGCAACCAAATCACCTTCGGGAGGCGCGTTCGGACTCGCCAACGGACCCCGCTCATACATGCCGTCGGCCGATCCTGCGCCATATCCAGCGGGCCGCGTGGTCTGATTGACGAAAGGCACGGCGAATCCATTAATGATCACGACGCCCGGCGGCGCGGGATTCGCTCCAAAGCCCGCATCAACCGCTCCCGAGTACGCCGCAAACTCCGCTACGTCAGCCGAAACCCCGGCCACGCCGATGCCACCCACCATTACGCCTTGTTTGTAGAGCGGCACTCCGCCCGGATTTACCGCCCCGGGGTCGCCATCGTTGAGATTCGCTTTGCCGGTCAGAATGCCCAGCCCGGTAGTCGATCCATCGTTCGAGCGTGCGGCCGGAAACTCCTTCCCGAGGATGTAATCGGCATTGAACGAACAGCCGCGGTTCGTATTCTCGATGCCATAGAGTGGGGCGTTGGCGGTAAAATTGATCCCCGGCGGAAAGTGGATGCCGCTAATGTAGCGCACTGTGCGAGAGGAGAGCGGCGCTTGATCGTTGCTGAAGAACCCGGCAGTCCGGGCCAATGCCACCGCCACTTCCTGCGTGCCCGCTTGCACTCCGAAATTGGCTTCCGCTGTCGCCGGAGCCGAAGGCTTCTGATAAATCGCGAGTATGTTGCCTTGGCGATCCGTTACCGCGATCACCATGGCATCGGAGTTTACCGATGACGCCGCTGCTTCCACCACTGCGGCCACGTCGGTGGACGTCAACAGCACCGGGTCCGGGAATGGATGAAGAGGGCCATGCACCGGGCGGCGCGCCGGCTGCGCGAGGCAGATTGAGGACGCCGCCAAAGCCAACACGGAAATGGTTCGCGCGGGAGGCATGGGTCGGCCTACGGCAGCAACGAACTCAGGTTCTTCATCGCGGCGGCGAAGTTGAACCCGTTGAACAACGACGGATCGTCTAACTGCTGGAACAGTCCGTTAATGCTCGCTCGAATCTGCGCGTCATTGCCAAGCTTTTCGTTCTTGCTATAGGCGATGAACAGCGAATCCAGCGCCATGGTGGCCTGTTCGGCGGCGCGCTCGCCCTGCTCCGCGATTCCGTTCCCGTCGGCGGCAATGCTTTTCATCAATCGCAACGTTTGAGGTTGGTCGAACTTCATGCCATTCAACCGCTGTGCCAGCCTGCCCGCCAGTTCCGAAATGCTGCTTGCCTGCGTGGCCACTTGACGGCGATCCGCGTTCAGCCCGGTAACGCCCGCATAGACCTGATCGATTCCGGCTTCGAGGTCCCGAATCGCGCCCGGATCGGCATCCCGGATTACATGGTTGAATACCACGTAGCGCGACAGATTAAACGGCGGATTCCCCGGACGCCGGCCCGGATACCCTCGCTCCTGGCGCCAGCTGTCTTTCGCGGCGGTCAGATTGTGATGGCAGGCGAAACAATCCAGCTCGGCGTATTCGGGCCAGATGCCGCCCTGCGATTCTCGCGCCACGCGTTTGAGCTGCTCGCGCAACTGAACCGCTTGCCCTACTGCCATCGCTCGGACGGCGAACCACGGATCGGTGTCCACTTCCTTCCAATGCGGCGGCATCACCGCCATGAACGAATCGAGCTCGAAATACAAATCGGGATGGCCGGCCGCGATCAGTTCGTGATCGACCGTCTTTTCGGGCGTCCCAAGGTGGCAGCTGAGACATTTTTCGGAGCGCTTCACCAGATCGCGCGTATCGTACAATCCCAGCCCGATCGACTTTTCGTACTTCCAGCCGCGCGTAGTGTGAGGCCCCAGCCAGGCCGAAGCAGGACCATGGCAATTCTCGCATCCCACGCCATCGGTGACATCGAACGTCCGGGCGCGCTGATCGGCCGGAACATCCAGCGCGTGGCAAGCCAGACAGCGCGGCGCAGTTTCGGGACTCGGCAGTCCCATGATTTTGGCGATCCGCGTTCCAACCGGATTGCTGAGATTCGAAAATGCATGGGCGTGTTTGTCGCGCACCACCCACGTGCTGTACTCATTCTGAAGCACTGTGTTCTGATCGCGCGCCTGCACCCCGCCGTGACAACTTGGCGAACTGCACGAGCCCGGTCCGGTATATCCGGCGTTATCGGCGGCCATCAGGCAGCGGCCCGCCAGCAGCGCGCCCAGAAATAGTTGGATGCCCGGTGCCGGTTTCATCGGTCGAGTACTTAGTCAGGTTACCAGAGGTCCTAACGATATAATGTACGAACCGTTGCTTTTTGACGACCTCAGAGCGATTCAGAGCCAGTACGGTTATCTGCCGGGTGAGCAACTGGCAGCGCTGTCTGAACGGACCAATACGCCTCTGTTTCGAATTCACGGCGTCGCCGATTTCTATCCGCACTTCCATCTCACCCGTCCGCCGCGAGTGACTGCCGGCGTTTGCGCGGACATGTCGTGCCATTTGCGGGGCGCCCCAGGTCTCCGCGCGGGATTGGAACAACGCTTTCGCGGGATGAGCAACCAGGACGTAGCCATTCGCGACATCTCGTGCCTGGGCCAGTGCGATGGTGCTCCTGCGATTGCGATCAACGATCATATTTATCGCGCTGTGACTTTGGCACAAGCCGAGGCGCTGGTGCTGACGGCGTTGGGCGGCAACGAGCTTCCTGAAATATCCGCCGAGGAAAAGACTCTCGAGCTGGCCTCGGATCCGTACCTCGGGCATGAACACTATGGCGCCTTGCGGGCCGCACTGGCTGCCTGTGATTGGGACGCCGTTCTCGCGCAATTGAAATCCAGCGGCTTGAGCGGCTTGGGCGGCGCCGGATTTCCCACCGGCATGAAGTGGGAAGCGGTACGCAAAGCTCCCGGCCCCGAGAAATACGTGGTCTGCAACGCTGATGAAAGCGAGCCCGGAACGATCAAGGACCGCTTCATCATGCGCAATCTTCCGAATCTGGTCATCGAAGGAATGATCATCGCCGGACTTGTGACCGGCGCCGAGAAAGGCATCTTTTATATCCGACACGAATATCAGGCGCAAGAGGAGATTCTGCGCCAAGAAATAGCCCGGTGTTACGCGCAAGGGATTCTAGGACTAAGCGTGCTGGGATCGGGCCTCAGATTCGATCTGGAACTGTTCGTAAGCCCGGGCGGATACATTTGCGGTGAAGAAAGCGCGCTGATCGAGGCTATTGAAGGCAAGCGCGCAGAGCCTCGCAACAAGCCACCTTTCCCCGTGCATCAAGGCGTGTTCAATAAACCGACCGCGTTGAATAACGTCGAGACCTTCGCCAATGTTCCGCAAATTCTGGTGAACGGCGTGGAGTGGTACAAAGCCCAGGGCCAGGGTGGTGCGGCCG
>Ga0302326_10023522_pt1 | contig 12555 bp, 11 predicted proteins | sample Palsa_T0_3_FD_202264 | JGI IMG/M metagenome (GOLD analysis project Ga0302326, IMG submission 202264) | Peat permafrost microbial communities from Stordalen Mire near Abisko, Sweden - Palsa_T0_3 | ecosystem: Environmental > Terrestrial > Soil > Palsa > Peat permafrost | place: Sweden: Abisko... | reverse complement strand
TGGTTCAAAAGTAGCGATCAGTCCGTAGGCGCTCGAGAAACTGAAGCCAACCAGCAGGTAGATGCATAGCGCCCCGAAGACGGTTTCGGAGTTGGGCTTGTCGTGCGCAAAGACGCGGCGGAAGATCACCACGACGATGAATATATCGAAGATGAGGCTCAGCCCGATCCGAATCACCGACAAGGCGCTGGCGTCGAATTCAAACAGTACGATCCGTTGCACAAAGGCCGGGACCGCGAGCAATACGGCGATCAGAACGATACTGCGGCGAAAGCTGACCGCATAGACGCTGAGCAAGACGACCGCGCTGCCGAAAAAACGAAACAGGTAATAGCGCGACCCGCTGCCCATCGTATAGGGATACAGGATCAAGCTCGCAAGCAGGAAGATGAAGAGCAGGAAGAACTTGCGTGCCGCGACGATTTCCGCGTGCTTGCCTTGAAAGAATTTGCTTCGTTTATCCATCCCGTAAACCGGCGGCTTCTGCCGCTGATCGTACATTATCTTCTAACTGGCGATAGCGATTTATCGATTGCTTGCTAGGGGCGCGGCATTGGTCCCGGTCGCAAACGGTGTTCCGGCCTTCAGGAATTCGACTGGAATTCCGGGAAAGAGGCCCTGGAGCCACTTGGCGCAGTATTCCATGCCGGGTTCTTCGGAGACTTCGTGGCCGAGCAGGATGAGGGCTTTATGGCGGCCTTGGGCCGCGGCGTCGCGGACGTACTCCACCGTCTCCCACTCGGACGCTTCACCGGCGACGAGGACGTCGACGTCGGGGCGCTCTAGCATCTTCACTTGCTTCACCTCGCCGGACGCGCCGGGCAGCAGGGCCACTCCGGTGACCTGCATGTTTTGGTCGCCGACGATGCGAAAGGATTCTGCCCCAAGCTTTTGCTTGAGGTCGGCATCGAGTGCGGCGACGGTTGTCGGCGGCAACTTGAAGACGTGTGGCTCGGTGGGATTCTGGAACTTCTGCCACTCGAGTTTTGCCGTCACTCCTTCGAGAATGCCATCAGGGTTTCTAAGGTGCCACAAATCATGAAATCGCCGGACGACGAGGTGATGGTCGCGGATGAAGGCTTCTTTCTGCGCCTGCACCGGGTCATCGCCCAGGACGCTTTTGTCGTCGGGGTGATTGTAGAAGGTGGGCTCGTGGGTAATGACGAGGTTGTGGCCATCGGCGGCGGCCTTTTGCAGGACCGCGTAGGTATCGAGAAAGGTCGTCACGATGCCGGTGACTTTCTCGTCGGGATCGCCGCCTTTGAAGGTGTCCACGGTGTTCGGCGGCGGTTGTGCTCCGGTAGCCTGCTGGATGCGCTCAATGACCTGGCGGGCGGTCAGTTGCTGCGCGTGAGCGGAAAGCATGGAGATGAGGGCCAGCATGGCCAGCCACTTATTTCGAATCTGCATAGCATTCCATTTGTAATTCATTCCAGCAATCATTGTTCTGCAATAGTATGAGGCCATGAGGAAAGCAGGGAAGTGGGTTGTGGTCGTCGCGTTGGTGGGCGTGCTTTGTTGTTGTGCGGGAGCCCTCGGCGCGCAGAATGCGGGCAGCGCGGAGTGGCCGAACTATGGCAACGATCCGGGTGGGATGCGTTATTCGCCTCTGACCCAGATCGACCGCAAAAATGTATCGAAGCTCAAGGTGGCCTGGGTCTTTCACACCGGAGAGACCTCGGACGGCAGCGGAGACCGCAGGCGTAGCGGCTTTGAGACGACTCCGATTCTTGTCGACGGCACGCTTTATCTGACGACGCCGTTCAATCGGGTGATTGCACTCGATCCGATTACTGGCATACAGCGCTGGGCTTATGATCCGGCGATCGATCTTACGCAGGAATATGGCGATGGGTTGATCAATCGCGGCGTCGCGACGTGGGTCGAAGCGTCGCAACCGGCGGGGAAGCCGTGCCATCGGCGCATTTTCGAGGCTACGCTGGACGCCCGCTTAATCGCGCTCGATGCGGCGACGGGCAGGCCCTGCTCCGACTTTGGCGGTGGCTCGATCAGCCTGCGCGATGTGCCGCGGTACTTGCCAGGACGGTATCACATGACTTCGCCGCCAGCGGTCATCGACGACCTGGTTGTAGTGGGTTCGGCGATCAACGACAACGAGCGCGTCGATATGCCATCTGGCGTGGTTCGTGCCTACGACGCGCGCACGGGAGCGCTGCGGTGGAGTTGGGACCCGATTCCGGGCAATCATCCTGCCGCTTCTTCCGAGAAGGCCTGGATTACCGGCGCGGCGAATGCGTGGTCGGTGATGAGCGTCGATCCGGAACGGGACCTGGTCTTCGTGCCGACTGGGAGTGCGAGCCCGGATTATTATGGCGGATTGCGTCCGGGGGACAACAAGTGGGCGAACTCCGTCGTAGCGCTGCGCGCAAAGACTGGCGAACTGGCGTGGGGATTTCAGCTGGTTCATCACGATCTTTGGGACTATGATTCGGCGTCGCCTCCGCTGCTGGCGACCCTGACCCATGATGGTAAGAAAGTCCCCGTAGTGATTCAGGGGAACAAGACGGGCATGCTCTATGTGCTGAACCGCGACACGGGTGTCCCGGTGTTTCCGGTGGAGGAGCGGCCAGTGCCGCAGAGCGACGTACCGGGCGAAGTTACTTCACCGACGCAGCCGTTTCCGGTTGCGCCACCTTCTTTGGCGCCGCAAACGCTGACCGCCGCCCAGGCGTGGGGACCGACGGCGACGGACCGCGAATTTTGCCGCGACGCTATTGCGAAACTTCGCAATCAGGGAGTTTTTACTCCGCCAAGCATTCAGGGTACTCTGGCGGTTCCCGGCAATGTGGGAGGGATGAACTGGAGTGGCTATGCGTTCGATCCCGCCCAGAACCTCCTGGTCGTGAATACGAACAATCTTCCTGCGCGGGTGCGGCTGATTCCGCAGGACAAGGTCAAGGACAACAAGGATGATGGGGATCTGGCGAGGCAACAGGGCGCTCCGTATGCGATGATTCGCCGCTTCCTGCAGTCGCCCTCCGATCTGCCGTGCGGTGCTCCTCCGTGGGGGACGCTTGCCGCGATCGATATGACCGAGGGCAAGATTCGCTGGCAGGTTCCGTTGGGTTCCATGCAGGATTTTGGCGGCGCTCACGCTGCGGTTCCAGCCGGGTCGATTAGTCTGGGCGGCCCGATCGTTACGGCCGGTGGATTGATTTTCATCGCTGGCACGACTGACTCGCATATCCGGGCTTTCGATACGGAGACGGGCAAAGAACTATGGCAGGCAGAATTGCCGGCCAGCGGGAACGCGACCCCAATGACGTACAGTGCCGGACCAGGCCATAAGCAATTTGTGGTGGTTGCTGCGGGCGGACACCGGGCGATTCCCGAAGAGAGGCTCGGGGACGCGCTGGTCGCCTATACTTTGCCTTAGAACTCGATGGCCGATCAAACGACAAGAGGCTGCGGGGGCAGCCTCTTGGTTTAGTACAACAAATTGGTTGAAGTTACTTCGCGAAGGAAGCGATTGCGGAGGCTTCGTCGTCCTTCACGTCGAACACCGTATACAGTTTGGTGATCTGCAGGAGATCGTGGACCTTCTTGGTCAGGTTGAGCAGTTTGAGTTCGCCGCCCTGGTTGCGCACCGTGGTGTAGGCGCTGACCAACTCGCCGATGCCGGAGCTGTCGATATAGTTCACGTCGCCGAGGTTCAGGAGTATATGCTTGGAACCCTTGGACAATAAGTCGCGGACGGCGTCGCGCAACTGAACGCTGCCTTCGCCGAGAGTGATGCGTCCGCTAAGATCGAGAATGGTGATGCCGTCTACCTGACGGGTGCTGAGTTTCAAGCTCACTGGGAAAATCCTCCTTATATTTCTGAACCTAGGTTACTTCGTAAAACTTCCGAACCGTACCACGGATCACACACCCGGGTCACGCGCCTGTTTGCGCTACGCCGATATGTTTGATCAAGGTCAATTCGGTGCCGGGATTCAACAGTTTGAAGTGTACCTCATCCATGAATGAGCGGATAAGGAAGATGCCCCGTCCCGAGCCGCGCAGTAGATTTTCCGGCGCAAGCGGGTCGGGAAGCGTCGCCGGATCGAGGCCCACGCCCTGATCGGAGATACGAATGATCAGGTCTCTGCCAGTATTTTCAAATGATGCCGTGATGTGTTTTTGGGGGTCGTAGGAATTGCCATGAAGGACGGCGTTGACCGCGGCTTCGCGGACCGCCATGGTGATTTTGAAGATCTCGTCTTCATCGACGCCGGCCTTTTTCGCGAGCTCCTCGGCGGTTTGCTCGACCCGGTTCACGCTATCCAGTGAGGATTCGAGCGTGTAGGTAATCCGGCTTGCCTGTGATTGATTCAATCGCTGACCCTCGGGCGCTGCCATGAGACACGGCGGAGCGGCCTTGCTCCGCATTTCCGAAGTGTGCTTGTGGAAGGCGGCAATGTCAAGCGCGGCGGCATTCCGGGAGGAAATTTTCGGCTTTCCAGGCCGACTGGCGGCCATCCCGCCGGGAGTATTGCCTAAGCTATGCCACTGTCGGGTAGACTGGAGCGACACAATCGTCTCTGGAGAATCATGCACAGCAAGATGTTGTTTCGCGGTTTTGCCCTGCTTCTTTTTGCCCCTCTTGCCGTTCCGCCCTCCCTTCAAGCCCAATCGCAGCCCCCCATTCAAGTCACGGTCGACGTTACTGACGCCCCGCGCAAGATTCTCCACGCCCATCTGACAATCCCGGCGCAGCCGGGTCCGCTTACGCTGGTCTATCCGAAGTGGATACCCGGCGAGCACGGACCCACCGGCCCGATCGACAATCTTGCAGGGATTGTTATCAGCGCCAATGGGCAGCAGATCGCCTGGCAGCGCGACGACGTCAATATGTTTGCCTTTCACCTCACCGTTCCGGCGGCCGCGACTGCGCTTGATGTGAAGCTGGACTTTCTGGCGACCGCCGCAGCCTCCGGATTTTCGGCTGGGGCCTCGACGAGCGCGAACCTGGCGATGCTGAGCTGGAACGAGTTGGTGCTGTATCCGGAGGAGAAACAGGCTGCGGACATTGAGTTCCAGCCGTCGGCAAGACTGCCAGCGGGCTGGCAGTACGCGACCGCGCTGATCAGGACTTCCACCGAGAACGGCGTCGTCCATTTCGAGACGGTCTCGCTGGAACAACTGGTGGATTCGCCATTACTCACGGGGAAGTACTTTCGCGAGATTCCCCTGGCGCCGGAGATCAGCCCGAAGCATTATCTAGACTTGGCGGCCGACGGCCCGGAAGACCTGAACCTGAAGCCGGTGGCGATCGCGGCCTTCGGCAATCTGATTCGCGAGACGGGTGCGCTCTACAAGTCTCGTCACTATGGGAGCTATCACTTCCTGGTGACTCTGAGCGACCAGGTGGCGCACTTTGGACTGGAACACCATCAGTCGAGCGACGATCGCGTGCCTGCGCGGACGTTCCTCGACGACAACGAATCGTTGCTTGCGGCGAACCTGCTGCCGCATGAGTTCACCCACTCCTGGAATGGCAAATACCGCCGTCCAGCCGGGTTGGCGACGGGCAACTTTGAAAGCCCGATGAAAGGGAATCTCCTGTGGGTCTACGAAGGCTTGACCGAGTATCTTGGGGACGTGCTGGCGGCGCGGAGCGGTATCGAAACGGCTGCCGAATATCGCGACGCGTTGGCTGACAGCGCAGCGACTCTCGACTATCGCCCTGGGCGCACCTGGCGTGACCTGCAGGACACCGCGACCGCAGCGCAGACGCTTTACGGCGCATCGACCCAGTGGGACAACTGGCGGCGCAGCGTGGACTACTATCCCGAGGGCGAGTTGGTGTGGCTCGAAGTGGACACGACCATTCGAAAGCTCACCGGAGGCAAGAAGACGCTGGGCGATTTCTGTGCCGCATTTCTTGGTCTGGGCGGCGATACGCCTCCCAAGGTTGTGCCGTACACCTTCGACGATGTGGTGAACGGACTCAACGCGGTTGTTCCTTACGACTGGGCTGCTTTCCTGACTGAGCGGCTGACCACAAAGCAAGATCACGCGCCGCTCGAAGGGATCAAGGATGGCGGATATCGCCTCAATTACACCGATAAACCGAACGAGTTTACCGAGGCGGCGGAGATGGCCAATAACGCGGTGAATGCCTGGTGGTCGATCGGCCTGAACGTTGGAGGCGGCAAGGGCGAAGAGGCGATCGGCAAGATCGGCGATGTGCTGGTCGGCTCATCGGCCGACAAAGCTGGGCTCGGGCCCGGCATGGAGATTGTCGCAGTGAACGGAAGGCAATTTTCCGGGGAACTGCTTCGGAATGCGATTGATAACGCCAAGGGTGGTGGTGCGGCGATCGAGCTGATTGTGTCGAACACCGGCTATTACAAAGTAGTCCATCTGGATTATCACGAAGGATTGAAATACCCCCACTTTGAAGCGGTCCCTGGTGCGCCCGATCTGCTGGACGATATTCTCAAACCCTTAGCGTCGGTCCTCTCCAAACGGTAATGGTTTGCGTTGCGAAGATAAAACCGCAACGAGGGCAACTTTTATGAAGTAGGAGGGTTCGGGAAACAGGTAATAAATTGTTTATAGTTACTCCTGTTTCCCACAAAGAGTGGTACGTAGTGGTAGTTCACAATTAATGGCTTTTCCAGAAAGAGGAACGGTAAGAACCGATGAAAAACACAAAAATGAAATTAATTACTTCGAGCCTGATCGTGCTCGGCGCTCTGTTGATCGTGAGTGCTCCAAGGCAGGCGAGCGCTCAGCAGCATCCCCATTATTTGCATGCGATCGCCGATCTCCATGCAGCGCACGCTCAGTTGGTAGCGCCTTTCCAAAACCCGGCGCACATCCAGGCAGCCAGAGAGGTCATGGATGAAATCGACCACGCCATCAACGATCTCAAGTTTGCCGCAGCTGCCGACGGCAAGAATGGCAACGTACCCGTGCCGCCGGACGCCGGTTTGCCGCCGATCGGGCGTCTCCACGCATGCCTGGATTACCTTGACAAGGCCCACGCCGATGTGAGCGGCATCGAAACCGATCCCGCCGCGATCAACAGCCAGGCCGCCGCCATCAAGCGAATCGACCGCGCCCGGAATGTGCTGAAATTTGCAATCAACGGACACTAGCCTGGTCCAATTGAGGCAGCGCGGTGGCTCGGTCGAACCTGCCGCGCTGATTCAGTGGATACGCAGATCCTGAATTTCCACCTCCACTCCCCCATATTCAGGATGGTCGTTGAAGCGGAGCTGGTAAGCGATATCCAGCACCGACCCTTCGCCGATGCCCAACGCAGCTACACGGTCCGCCCAACGCCAACCCAATGCCGCTACCGTTCGGCCTTCACCGGCAGACAGTTGCAGCTTGATGTGTCGTTCTTTCAAAATGCGCGGCATGCAGCATACAGTTGCGCCGATAGCGACGAAGACAGGGTCTTCATTGTCCATTCCGGTGGGATGGAGCCGCTGCACCGCTGCATATATCTCTGGGGTGATTTGGCTGAGCGGTAGATAAGCATCGCATATCAACGCCGGGTCGAGACTTTCATCGGCCAGATGGCTGGTCGCATAATTAACTAAACGCTCGCGTAACTCGGGCACGCTTGACGACGGCAGCGAAAACCCCACGGCATGAGCATGCCCGCCGAAGCGGGTGAAGAGTTCGTGGCAGCTTTCGATCGCCTGGAGCAGATGAAAGCCGGGAACGGAGCGCCCCGAGCCATGCGCCTCGCCATTCTCATGGGCGATGACCACTGCCGGCCGCGAAGTCTGTTCGACTACCCTCGATGCAAGAATGCCGATGACGCCCCGATGCCAGCCTTCTCCATCGAGCACGATACAGGAGGCCTCGCGAAGCGCCGAGTCTTCCTTCAAACGCGTTTCGATCTCGGCGAGCACGCCGGCTTCGGTGTTGCGGCGATCGGCGTTGAGGCGGTCGAGTTTGTGGGCTAGCTCGCGGGCGCGGGTGGCGTCGCGGGTGGTGAACATCTCAACGACCTCAGAGGCAATGTCCATACGGCCCGCAGCGTTGATGCGCGGCGCCAGGCGAAAGCCGATGTCCGTCGAAGTGAGCCGTCGCTTGGCCGGGTCCAGTTCAGCCAATTCCAGAAGCGCGCGCAGACCTGCCTGCGCTGGACGAGCAAGCTGTTCGATGCCAAGAGCGGCGATGGCGCGGTTTTCCCCGAGCAAAGGTACGGCATCGGCTATTGTCGCAATAGCGAGCATCTTCAGAAACGACGGCAGGATTTTTGTACGCGCCTTGACCGGGTCGTGAGCTTCCAGCAGCGCCTGAGAGAGCTTGAAGGCGACTCCCGCCCCGCAAAGGTGCTTGCACAGGTAGGTGCAGTTTTCCTGATTGGGATTGAGCACCGCCAATGCTGGAGGCAGGCCGCGAGTCGCGTCCGGAAGATGATGATCGGTGACGATCAGGTCGATGCCGAGGCTGGCCGCGGCCTCAGCAGCCGCGAAAGCGCGAATCCCCGTATCGACGCTGATGACCAACCCCGCACCGGCGGCGGCAGCGGCTTCGAGGACCTCGCTCTTCATTCCGTAGCCTTCGCGAAGCCGGTGTGGAACATGAAAACGGACATCGCTCCCGCCCGGACCAGCGAGAATTTGGATAGCAGTCTTGAGCAGCACGACAGCGACAGTGCCATCCACGTCATAGTCGCCATAGATTAGAACCGGTTCCCGATTGGCAACCGCCGCCTGCACGCGGGCGACGGCTGCCGCCATGCCGGTCATCGCATAAGGGTCATGAAGTTGTTCGATCGACGGATTGAGAAAGATCTGTGTATCTTGAGCCGAGGACACACCTCGCGCCAGCAACAATTGCCCCAGCAGCGGAGGAATGTTCGCTGTGCGGGCTAGAGATTCAACGGCACGAGGATCGCTCTGCTGGACAGTCCAACGAGGAGGTTTGGCGGAAGTGGGGTGGAGGGAATCCGACGATCCGGATCCGTCCCCGGCAGCGGCCGAGCTCACGACTCTTCGTCTTCGTTGCCGCCGCTGTCGATCACGATGTCGCCGAAGTCTTCCACCGTCTCCAGCAGTTGCTGGTAGCGGTCGTACCACGGGGTCGAGTTCTCGTGAATATAGACGACGCCCTGATAGGCAAAACCGAGTTGCAGATAGCCAAGTTTGCCGACGTAGTTGACGAGGTATTGCACCTCGTCGAGCTCCGAAGCCTCTTCGTCGGGAAAGTTCTGGTCGTGCAGTTCCTCGATGAGGGCCTCGAGATCTTCTTTTTCGAGCACGACTTCGCTCATGGTGAGAAAAGCGGCGGAAGCGGTCTTGGCCATCTCTACAAAGTCCTTCCAGCTATCGGGGTTGGCGTCGTCTTCCCAGAGAATGCTGGGGACATCTTCGCCTACGAATCCAGGGAAGCGGCGCATGCCGTGTCCCTCGATAAAGGCCACCATGTCGTCTTTGATTGTGAGCAGGTTATCCGGTTGCATGATCAAGTCGGTATTGTCTCAGATTTGAATCGGGAGTGCGAAACCATTCGAGCCACCAACGACCGGAAGGCCGGAAAGCGCGCCGCGCCTCGGTAATCTGCGGAGATACTGGAGACTCACATCGAATAGGTAAGATTTTCAGCTTTCCACGGCTTGCTTGGCAGGCCATAATTGCCCATGCTCCTGAAGAAAGCTGCCAGAGCGGTCCTCTTCCTCGTCTGTCTGCCCGTCGCGGCCTATGCCCAACAATATGACCTCGTCATTCGCCACGGCCACATCATCGACGGGACCGGCTCACCATGGTATGGCGCCGACATCGGTGTTAAGAATGGTCACATCGTCAAGATTGGCAAGGTCGATTCGGCGTCCGCGGCGAAGACCATCGATGCCCACGGATTGACTGTTGCCCCCGGATTCATCGACATGCTTGGGCAGTCGGAGATGACGATTCTCGTCGATCCCCATCTGCCATCGAAGATTTTTCAAGGCATCACGACCGAGGTCACAGGGGAAGGGAATTCGATTGCTCCAACCAACGATCGACTGGTCGCTGAGGACAAAGCCGACTTCGAGCACTACGGGATCAACCAGGATTGGCGTAGCTTTGAGGACTATTTCAAGCGGCTCGAAAAGCAGGGCATGGGCATAAACCTGGCCAGCTATGTCGGCGCCACGACGGCACGCCGCATGGTCATTGGCAACGATAACCGTCCCCCTACCGCCGAGGAACTGGTGCGCATGCAGAAGCTTGTTCTCGACGCCATGCATCAAGGCGCGATGGGTGTTTCAACGGCCTTGCAGTATGCGCCCGCGCCTTATGCGAGCACCGACGAACTTATTGCGCTCGCCTCGACCGCGGCTGGCGCAGGCGGAATTTACGCAACCCACATGCGCTCCGAGGGAGATGCGGTACTCGCCTCTCTCGACGAGACGTTCCGAATCGCCCGGGAAGCCAAAATCCCCGTCGAAATCTGGCATCTTAAGGCTGCCGGCAAGTCCAACTGGGGCAAGATGCCGCAGATTGTCGACCGCATCGACGCCGCTCGCGCCTCCGGTCTCGATATTGCAGCGGACACCTATGCCTACACGGCCTGGTCCAACACCTTCTCTGCCTTTGTGCCGCCATGGGCCCACGACGGTGGCGACGCGGCGATGGTCGCGCGGATCAAAGATCCTGTCCAGCGGGCCAAAATCCGCAACACGATGGAGCACGACAAGAATTGGGACAACGAATGGCTCGAGATCGCCCGTCCGGAAGGCGTGTCCATCTCCTCGACCCTCGATCCCAAACTTCGACCGTTGCAAGGCAAGAATATTGCTGAAATTGCCAAGGCTCAGGGCAAAGATCCCATCGACTGTATCCTCGACCTGATAGCCGCCGACCCATCGATGGAGGTGGTGGTCGAGGGCATGTCGGAAAATGATGTTGCCGACGCGCTGAAGCAGCCGTGGACATCGGTTGACAACGACTCCTCTGGCGCTTCTCCGGAGGGAATTCTTGGCCAGGAGCATCCTCATCCTCGTGGCTATGGAGCATTCCCGCGCATTCTCAGAAAATATGTGCGCGAGGAGCATCTGCTCACGCTTCCCGATGCCATCCGCAAATTCTCCGCGCTCCCCGCTCAGCGTCTTCGCCTCGCCGATCGTGGAGTCATTAAAGACGGCATGTGGGCCGACATTGTCATTTTCGATCCGGACAAGATTCGCGACCTTGCCACCTACGAAAATCCCAATCAACTCGCCGTTGGGATGGAGTTTGTGCTGATCAACGGAGTTCCCGTCATCAGCGACGGCAAAATGACCCAGGCGCTGCCGGGGAAGGTGCTGCGAGGGCCGGGGTATGTGCCGTAGGCCGTATCCTTAGGAAGACCACATCGTTAGGAGCACCATTGCCACTATTTGACCGCCATATTTTCATTTGCACCAATCAGCGCGAGGCAGGCACTGCCCGCCCTTCGTGCAGCCCTGACGGCAAGGGCGAACTCCACAAGCTGCTCAAAGACAAACTGAAGGCCGCTAAGCTGCCTGGAGTTCTTCGCATCAACAAATCCGGCTGTCTGGAACAGTGCGAGCACGGCCCGACTGTTGTCGTGTATCCCGAGCAAATCTGGTACGGATTTGTGGGCCCCGAAGACCTGGATGAAATCGTTGAGAGCCATCTGCGCCACGGCCGTCCGGTCGAAAGGCTTCGGCTTGCGCCGGACTGCCTCAACACGGCGACATGCCCGCATCGGCCTGTTGGTGAATCGAATGCGCTTTAGCTGCCGACTCCGGCGACTAACCGCTTTGGCTCCTGCGAATATTTCCCTTAAAGGGAGTGGCAATGTGAGTCGAGTTGGGGTGGTTGAGGACGACGCCGGCATCGTCCTCTACCCATTTCGTAACGCATTCTAGGAAGTACCGGGAACTCTTTAGCGATTCTCGGTGTAACACCTATTCCTAAAATGCTCTAGTGGTGACCACCTCCGCCGCCGTGACCACCGCCGTGTCCGCCGCCGTGGTATCCGGGTAGTGCGTGTTCCTGGGCACCATCGTGGGGGGCCTGGCCTACGTGGCCTTGGGCGTCATGCGCCTCGTTGGCCTGGAAGTGGTTGAACTGCTGAGCTCCGTGCTGCGGCAACGGGCCGTTGTAGCCGTGGCGGGGATCATAGCGGTTGTCGACGTGGCCGTAGAAGCCGTGCGGGCCGTGAAACCAGGGTCCAGCGCCGATGAAGATGCCGCCGGCAAACCAGTCGGGGCCGTAGTACCCGTAGGGGGCACAGTCGTAGGGTGTGTAGTCGAAGTAGCCGTATGGGCATACCGGGGCGACTCCGATGTTGACAGAAACCTGCGCAGGCGCCAGGGAGGCGGCACTTAGCAAGAGAGTGGCGAGAGCCGAGAGAACTATGGATTTTTTGTAGGACATACTTTCTCCTCGATTCTCTTAGAGTTTCGAGGCGAGCGGAAAGTTGTCTGAAGAGGAGGGTTTGTCAGTCTTCTCGGAGCAGAATCAAGGGGTCGATGGAGAGGGCTCGTTGGGCTGGGATCCAAGTGGCGAGGAGGCCTAGCAAGGCCATGATGAGGACAACTCCGGCGAGGACGATGGGATCGCGGGGAGTTGCCTGGTAGACGATGGAGGC
>Ga0302326_10023521_pt1 | contig 12555 bp, 17 predicted proteins | sample Palsa_T0_3_FD_202264 | JGI IMG/M metagenome (GOLD analysis project Ga0302326, IMG submission 202264) | Peat permafrost microbial communities from Stordalen Mire near Abisko, Sweden - Palsa_T0_3 | ecosystem: Environmental > Terrestrial > Soil > Palsa > Peat permafrost | place: Sweden: Abisko... | reverse complement strand
AGGTCGATCGGTTGCCGGGTGAGCGAGTGATGGGCGACCACTCGGATCAGTGCGCCCTCGAGGGCGCGGACGTTGCTGGTGACGCGTTCGGCGATCAGATCGAGTACGGCGGGATCGGCCAGATGGATCCGGTCCAGCGCGACTCGCTTGCGCAGGATCGCGGCGCGGGTCGCGTGGTCGGGTGCTCCGATGTCGGCCACCAGCCCCGACTCGAATCGCTCTCTCAGGCGCTCTTCAACTGTGGTCAACGCTCGCGGAAGCCGATCGCAGGTGAGTACGAGTTGGCGTCCGGTCTCATACAACGCGTTGAAGGTGTAGAAGAACTCCTCCTCCGTCTTGGCCTTGCTGGCGAGGAATTGGACATCGTCCACGAGCAGGACGTCGACCCCTCGATACGTTCGCTTGAAGCTCTCCAGCGACCTGGAGCCGAGCGCGGCGAGGAAGTGGTTGGTAAAGCCCTCGACCGTGGTATATCGGACCGAGGCCCCGGCTCCAAACGCCAGCACGTAGTTGCCGATCGCATGGAGGAGGTGGGTCTTTCCCAGCCCTGGAGGGGCGTGCAGGAACAGCGGGTTGTATGCCTGACCGGGCAACTCGGCCACCGCCAGCGAAGCCGCGTGAGCGAGTCGGTTACTGTCGCCAATGATGAACTGCTCGAAGCTGTAACGGGGGTGCAGCGCGCTCGGTTGGTCGATCTGCGGGTTGGTCGTCGACGGGCGGGAATCGCCGGTGTGATGCTCGGAGCGCTCAGCGAATGCGACCCGGATTGGGCAGCCAAGGATGTCCTGCGCGCACACCTCGACGATGCGGCCGAAGCGGGTTGAGACCCACGCCTGAGTGTCCGCCGGAGCTTCGAGGAGCAGGACCTGTCCGTCCCACGCCTTGAGCTCCAGCGGCGCGAGCCAGATGTCATATGTCGACTCGCCGACCGCCCGTTTGAGTTCGGCGCGGATTGTGGGCCAGGCAGGCATTGGCTCGGGTTGCGCGGGCAGCACCAAGCGACTCCTTCCTGGGAGCGTTGTGGTCGACGATTCGTGAGGTCCGTGCAGACGTCGCTCGGGCGGCGAATATACCAGCGGCAATCTGGCCTGAGGCTCTGTTCTAAAGGTGTTGGCGCAAAGCGCGAGAAAAAGTGACCGCGCTGTGACCGTCGCGTCTGGGCGCCCTGATATGCAGGTCGTCCAGCGCGTGCCCGGAGGGGTTCTCGCCCTGCGTATACTGGAGCGGCCCCGGACTTCGGGGAGCACGTCATGAAACGCACCTACCAGCCAAAAAAGCGTAAACGGGCCCGTGCTCACGGGTTTCGCGGCCGGATGCGTACGCGGGCGGGGCGCTTGACGCTGAAGCGACGGCGCGACAAGGGCCGCAAGCGCCTGACCGTCTGATGCATGTCGTGCCTGGCTCCGGGCCCCGGCCGGGACGCGCAAGGCTCTCGCGCAGCGCGGAGTTCGACCGGGTCTTCCGTCACGGGCGTTCGCATGCGGGCCGTGACCTCGTTCTGTACGTGTTTCCGCGCCGTGAGGATGGAATCCCACGCCTTGGCTTGTCGGTTTCGCGGAAGGTTGGCGGTGCCGTCGAGCGCAACCGAGTCAAACGGCTGTTGCGCGAAGCGTTTGCGGCCGAGCGGCCCAGGCTGCCATCCGGCACCGACGCCGTTGTGGTCGCGCGCCAGGGCGCCAGGGACCTGGCTGAGCGTGAAGGGCTGGCCGGCATCCAGAGGGCGCTGTCGGAATTGATCGGTCGTGTCGGGGGGTTCCCGGCACAGGCAGAGACGACGCTCGATTCGGACTCCGAGGCGAGTGACGATGGGGCGGGGCGATGAGAGCCGCCCGGCAGCTGGTTCTGCTCCCGCTGCGCGGCTATCAGCGCCTGGTCTCGCCCCTCGTGGGTGCGCGATGCAAGTACTACCCGTCCTGCTCTGAGTACGCGGCGCAGTCCATCGAGCGATTCGGCATACTGCGCGGGCTTGTCCTGGCCGGCTGGCGGTTGCTTCGTTGCAACCCTTGGAGTGACGGAGGGTTTGATCCGGTCGAGGACCAGCGTTTGTTCAAGCCCAGAATGCCGGCCCAGAGCGCCTGACCATGCTCGTCACCGCCAACATCTTCCAGCCGCTGATCGACGTTTTCCAGTCGGTCCTGATCTTTTTCCACAACCACGTGGGCGTCTCGTGGGGATTCTCGATCGTGCTGCTGACGATCTGCATCCGCGCGATCATGATTCCGTTGACGCTGAAGCAGTTCAAGTCGATGCGGGCGCTTCAGACGCTGCAGCCGGAGATGAAGGCGCTGCAGAATAAGTACAAGGACGACAAGCAGCGCCAGCAGCAGGAGTTGATGAAGTTCTACAAGGAGAACAAGGTCAACCCGCTCGGGTCCTGCCTGCCGCTCGTCGCACAGCTTCCGGTCTTCATCTCGCTGTTCTACATGTTGCGCAAGAGCCTGCGCGGCGACATTTGCCCCGGAATCCAGCAAGCCTACAAAGCGATTCACGGTGCCGCGGCCACGACTCCGTGCGGTCCCCATGGCGGCGCCGGCTTCCTGTTCATCCCTGACTTGACCAACAAGGCCAGCGGCACGGTGCTGATCGTCTTGATCGTCCTGTACGTCGGCACTCAGCTCGCCTCGAGCTTGATGATGTCGGCCCCGACGATGGACCCGACGCAGCGGAAGATCATGCTGTTCATGCCGCTGGTGTTCGTGTTCTTCGTGATCAACTTTCCCGCCGGCGTCCTTGTCTACTGGATCACGACGAACACGTGGACGATCGGGCAGCAGTACGTGGTCAAGCGACGCCTCGGACCGGTTCGAGTTCCCGCCGTCGAAGTCCCGGCGGCGTCGAACGGTGGCGCCAGTGGTGGCGGTGCCTCACGCGGTGGCGGCGCAAAACAAGGTGCCAGCGGATCTGCCGCGCCGGCAAATGGGACGCCACCCAGTGGGGGCATTGGGGCGCTCCTGCGCAGCAAGGTGAAGCCGGACAAGGAAGCTGCGGCCGTGGCCGTCGCGGCTCAGAAGCCGGCCGGGCCGCCCCCTCGCCCACCGCGGAAGAAAAAGAAGCGCTCCGGGCGCAGGAGGTAGCGTGGAAGCGCTGGGGGGCGACGCGAGCTCGCGGGTGCGGGAATTGCTCGAGCGAATTGCTGCCGCTGCGGGCGTCGATGCGGTGGTCGAGATCAGCGAAGACGCAGACGGCGTCACGGCTGCGTATGTGGGTGAAGATCTGGGCGTCCTGATTGGTCGCCACGGCCAGACGATCGACGCGATTCAGCATCTCGCCTATCGATTTGCCGTCGTGGGGGACCAGGAGCGAAAGCGGGTGGTCGTGGACGCCGCGGGCTATCGCGAGCGTCGTGCCGTGGCGCTTCGCGCCGCGGCGGACCAGGCCGCGGACACGGCGGTTCAGGACCACCGGACCGTCTCCCTGGAGGCGATGAGTCCGTTGGAACGCAAGGTGATTCACGAGCACCTCAAGACTCGCCACGACGTTGAGACCTATAGCGAGGGCCAGGAGCCGGCCCGGCGGTTGGTCGTGGCGCCACTCCTGGACTGACGCCTGCGGACCCGACGCACCCGCGGTTTCACGTTTTTATCGACGGTGAAACAGCGGCGTGCTGTACAACGTCGGATGTGAGTTCGTTATCCGCATTCGAGCGAGGCGTCGTCGCCGGCCTGCTGATTGGCGAGGGCTCGTTCGGTGGTGACGGGAAGCAGCCACAGGTCACGTTGCGGATGCACGTCCGCCACGAAGCGTTGTTCCACTGGCTGTTAGCCCGGTTTCCGACGACGCGACTGTACGGCCCGTACCACCATGGCGGGCGCTCGTACTACCAATGGATGGCCAGGGGCCCGGCGCTCGTGCACGACGTTCTCCCTCTACTCGAGGAAGACATTCAACCTGGACTAGACGGTCATGCAGCGAGTCGCTTGGACGCGATGTGCGACCGCTACTCGGCATACATCGAGCGCGAGCGCGCTCGCCGGGGCGAATCAGCGTGAGCGGCCCGCAGAATCACCGCTCTCGATCGGCGGACAGAATCGCCGCGCTTGCGGACCGATACGACCTTCCGCCCCGCGGGGCGGCCAGCCTCGGCGCACTGCTTGAGCGTCTGATCGAGGATCCGTTTGCGCCCACGGGCGTCGTCGAGCCCTCGCGGGCGATCGACGATCACCTCGCTGATTCGTTGGTGGCGCTTGAGATCGAGCAGGTGCGGTCGGCCGCGATGGTCGCTGACCTGGGCGCCGGTGCGGGATTTCCCGGCCTCCCCTTGGCGATCGCGCTTCCCCACGCCAGCGTGACGCTGGTGGACAGCAACGCGCGGAAGTGCGCGTTCATCGAGCGCGTCTCTGTAGCGTGCGGAATCGACAACGCGAGCGTGGTTCGCGCGCGTGCGGAGGCATGGCCTGAAGGTCTGGGTCGGTTCGATCTCATCACCGCTCGTGCGCTCGCCCCGCTCGGGGTGGTGGCGGAGTATGCGGCCCCACTGCTGCGTCCGGGCGGGGCACTCCTCGTGTGGCGGGGACGGCGCGACCACGAGGACGAAACCGTGGGCGTGCGCGCGGCGTCTGTGCTCGGCCTGGAGGCTGGCGAGCCCCGGCTGGTGCATCCCTATACGGGTGCGCAGCACCGACATCTCCACCTGATGTTGAAGGTGAGCCCGACGCCCGCCGGATTCCCACGGCGACTTGGAATGGCGCGGAAGCGGCCGCTCGGGGCCGAGCACAGCGGATGATTCACCGGCCGTGACCCGTCTGACCGCCCGCACCGATAGCTTGAAGCCCACGATGGGGACCGTCTACGCGATCGCCAACCAGAAGGGCGGGGTGGGCAAGACGACCACCGCGGTCAACCTGGCCGCCTGTATCGCCGAAGCAGGTTATGACGCGCTATTGGTCGACATCGACCCGCAATCGAACGCCACCTTGAGTCTCGGCATCGGCAAGCACCGGTCGCCGACCGTATATGACGCGCTTGTCGGTGATACGCCGCTCGAAGAGGTGATCGTGGCCACCTCGATCGACCACCTGTGTATCGCCCCGGCGGGTCCCGATCTGGCTGGCGCCACTGTCGAGCTGCCCCGCATGCCCGGCTCGGAGACCCGTCTCCGAGAAGCGCTGGAACCGCTGCGGGGCCGGTATGCGTTCACGTTGCTTGACTGTCCTCCGTCGCTCGGTCCGTTGACGGTTAATGCGCTCGTCGCCGCGGATCGCGTGATCGTTCCGGTCCAAGCCGAATACTTCGCGCTGGAGGGACTCGCCGGGCTGCTGGACACGCTCTCCTTGGTGCAGCGAGAACTGAATCCGCGCCTCACCGTCGCCGGCATGTTGCTGACCATGCATGACGGCCGCACCCGGCTGGCGCAGGACGTTGAGCGCGAGGTGCGCGAGCATTTTCCCGAGCTGGTGTTCGATACGGTCATCCCGCGGAACATCCGGATCGGGGAAGCGCCGAGCTTCGGCAAGCCCGTCATTCATCACGACCCGCACTGCGCGGGTGCTGACGCTTACTTTGAGTTGGCAAAGGAGGTAGCTGCTCGTGGCTGAAAGACAGAGGGGGATGGGGCGCGGACTCGCGGCGATCCTGTCCGCCGCCCCCAGGGATGAGCTACAGGAGTTACGCCAGCTGGCAATCGAGCTGATCGCTCCGAATCCTCACCAGCCGCGGCGCGAGTTCGATCCGGGAACGCTCTTGGGGCTGGCGGAATCGATCAAGACTCGGGGGATATTGCAGCCGGTCCTGGTGCGACCCGTGGCCGGCGGGAGCTACGAGCTGATCGCGGGCGAGCGCCGCTGGCGAGCCGCGCAGCTGGCCGAGTTCGACACGATCCCGGCGATTGTGCGCCATCAGGATGATGCCGCCTCGCTCGAGCTCGCGTTGATCGAGAACATGGCGCGCGAGGACCTCAATCCGGTCGACGAGGCGCGTGCATGCGCGGGTCTGGTCGAGGAGCTTGGCCTCACTCGAGAGGAGGTCGGCCTGCGGGTCGGCCGCAGCCGCGTCGCCGTCTCGAACCTGATCCGGCTGCTCGATCTGCCCGACGAGACGCTCGAGTTGATCGAACGTCGCGAGCTCAGCGAAGGCCATGGCCGCGCCCTGCTGTTGGCCGAAGACCATGCGGAGCGTCGCTCGCTCGCTCGCTCGGCGGTCGACGGACGGTGGTCGGTGCGTGAACTCGAGCAGCGGGCGCGCCGCTCGGGCCCGGATCGATCCGGACGGGCGCCGCGCAGACGGCGTCAGGCCCCTCTCCACCCCGACCAGCAGGCCGCCGTAACACGAATCACCGATGCGCTCGGCGCAGCGCTGGGCTGTGAGGTCGAGGTGACCGCGGCGCCGGGCGGTGGGTACCGGGCCCAACTCGGCTTCGAGTCGATCGACGAGGCGCTTGACCTGGTGCGCCGACTGCGCGTCCGCTCCGCAGCCTGAGCCTCGCTTCGGGCCCGCGCCTGGTAGCCGTGCGACAGATTCAGTCTCGCTCTCACTGCGGACTGACACCGATAGAATCGCCAGACCAGAACGCGGCCAGGTTCCGTCGAGCACGGGCCCTGCCGTCACGAACGACCGGACGATGGCGTCCGCGCACCACCCGGGCGATTAGCTCAGTCGGTTAGAGCGCTTCTCTGATAAGGAAGAGGTCCCAGGTTCGAGTCCTGGATCGCCCACTCGGGAAGTCCCTGCACACAGGCATTTTTCGTACGGCCAAATGGCCGGCCACGGGTTCCTCGACGGGCGGCGTGGGTGCATTTTGGGTGCAGGTGCGACCTCTTCTCTCCAACGGGTCCCGGTGCCGCCGCACGGGGCGGCACCACGCCGCGGCCGACCGCTTGCTGGAGAGGCTGCTAATTCCCCGCGCGGTTCGTACACGCTTGCCGCGCAAAGCGGGGCAGCCGACGTGTTGGGGGTTGAATGCCCGTGTTGACCCTGAAGCGGGGTTGATAGCGCGCCGCCGTAAGCGCGGTTAGCGACTTGAGCGCGGCTAGGTCTCGGCCACCGCTACGTGCACGGCCGCAGGCCGCCGGCGCCGCTGGAGAGCCATGCCGGCGCCCGCGCCGAGCAGCGCCAGCGCTGCGCAGGTGCCGAGTGCAGGCCGGACGCCGGCGATGAATGTGTGAGTCGAGGCGTAGCTGCCGGCGGTAGCGAAGACCGCGACCTGGACAGCGACGCCTTAAGGCGCCGCCGAGTTGGCGGATCATGCTGAAGGCGCCTGATGCCTTGCCGCCATGCTCGCGGGCTACGGAGGTCAGCACCGCGCTCTGGGTCGCCGGCATCGCGAAAGAGAACCCGATCCCCGAGAGGATCAGCGGCGGAATCAGTTCCCAGTAGGGCATGCCCGGCTGCGCCGCGAGTGCGATCCAGGCGAACGCGGCGGCGTGCAGAGCGAGACCGCCGAAGATGAACGGTCGCTCCCCGTACGGTTGATCAGCCGACCGGTGAAGACCGGCAGAACGAAGGTGACCGCGCCCCACGGCATCAGCCGCAGACCCGCGGAGAGCGGGCCGTAGCCGAGTCCGTTCTGAAGCAGTTGAGAGACGAAGAACAAGCCGCCGAGGCCCGAACCCAAGATGCAGAAGATCGCTGCGTTGCCGGCTGTGAACGGGCGAGAGTGCAACAGTGCCATTGACAGCATCGGCTCGCTCGCGCGCAGTTCAACCCGCACGAACGCCGCGGCGAGTGCAACGCCGAGCAGGAGCGCGGCCAACACCTCGATCGACCCCCAGCCGGCCGAGTTTCCCTGGACTCGCCCCCACACCGGTGAAAACGCGGCGGCCGTGACCAGCAGCAGACCGCGGCCGTCGAGTGAGGCTAGCGGACCGTGCTGCTCATCCACCCGCGCACGGGCGATCGTGATCAGCATGGCCGCCAGTGGCAGATTCAGCCAGAAGATCCACGGCCAGGAGATGCCCTGCACGACCGCGCCGCCGAACGGCGGGCCAAGCGCTGACCCAAGCGCTTGGCGTCGCCGTCGACGGTGTTGAGGTCGTCGAGGTGCTGCGGGGCTCGGCGCCGAAGGTCCGGATCAAGGTGAACTAAGCCGGCCGACCGCCCGACGCGGTGTGCGGGTAGTAGATCCGGCGATTGCTCAGGGAGACCTTGCTCATTTGCCCGCAAGGATGGGTTTACGGCACGTGCCTTGGTCCTGCCGGAGGCTCGAAGCGTCGCGGGTGAGTTCACAGGGCTCGTGTGGCCGAGTCAGCCAGACGAACGCGCGGGGTCGTATCGCTCGGAGCGTCGTAGCGCCTGTCGTGTTGGGCGGCGGTGCAGCGTGATGCCGGTGGCGGTGATGAAGACCAGCAGGCAGGGCAGTGATGCCCAGGCGGCGGCGGCGAGGGTGTTGTCGAGGGCGAGGTAGCCGATCGCGGAGAGCGTGATCATGACGGCGAGCGCGGCCGCGAGATGTGCCAGCCAGGCGGGCAGCTGCACGTCCCGTCGGCGAATCGCCCGTGCCGCGGCCACGGCCAACATTGCGATGAGCAGCATCTTTATGCCGTCGAGCCGGGTGAGGACGTCGAACACTGCGCCCGCAGTGCTCGTGGCACGCTCGTCGACGAGGCCGGTGCTTAGCCACAGGCCCAGCGTGAGCTGCACGAGAGAGACTGCGGCCGCGGCCAGACCGGCCGCGAGCACCACTTGCCGCGCTCTCGCCGCCCTCGCGGCGATCGTCCTTGCGAGTGTCCAGACCACGGCGGCCAGGAACATGGCCGGCAGACCCTCGGTCAGCACGTACTGCAGGGCGACGGCGCTCTGGTGTCCGGTGTAGCTGTGCAGGACCTGCGCGCCGGACGAGCGGACCTGGGTCGAGGAGCTGAACACCAGCAGCCCCACAAGCCAGGACAGCAAGTATCCGATTCCGGCGGTCACCGACAGCCGGCGAGACCCGCGGTCAACGGGCAGGGGGGCGATCGCGGCCGGCCTGGTGACTGTGTTCATGGTTGATCTCCCTGGGTGGTGTCGAGGTTGGCGAGCGCGCGCTGCAGCAAGGCGGTCAGTTGGGCCCGGTCGGTCGCGCTGAACCCGGCGAGGGCCCGGTCGTTGACACCGGCGGCCAGGCCGGCGATCGTGTCGCGCAGCGCGGGGTCGTGGCTGATCAGATACACGCGCTGGTAGCGGTTGTTGTCCGGGTCACGCTCACGTCGCACAAGCCCGCGCGCCGTCATCCGCTGCAGCATCTCGGTCAGCGTGGCCGCGTCGATCCCGGCTCTGCTGGACACCTCATGCTGGGTCAACCCGTCCTCGCCCCACAGGCAGGCCAGCACCCCCCATTGGGTCGTGGTCAGACCGTGCCCGGCGAGCCGCGCGTTGAACTGGGCAGTCATCTTCTTCGCGAGCTGGGCGACCAGGAAGCCGAGGCTCTGCTGTAGGTCAAAGCCGACATCATGCGGCTCCTTGTCAGTTCGTGTACGCATGTTTCGTATACTAACTAAGGCCCGCCGCTTGTCAACCTGGGGCCGCCCCGCCGGCGCCGGAACCGAGCAGGCAAGGGGAGCGAAGGGGGTCATCTCAATAGCCGAACGACCTGCGAAGCACAGAGGCGGGTCACGCAACGATCGAGGCGCCGTCGCCGATAGCGGATCGCTGAGCGGGGTAGGTTCGCGAACGTCGACCCAGACCTCGCCGATCGGTTCATGGTGGTGGCGAGAGGAAGGCGCTTTGTTGCGGGGCAACGTCGAGCGCCTCAACTTTTGGGACTCGTGTGGACGGTGCGACGATTCTCCCCCGGCCGACGGTGGGGTTGATGGCCGTCACTTGGTGCGGCTCTCAGGAGCTGCATCTGGTCAGCGTGAACAGCGGGATTCGTCGCGTGGTGTTGGCCTGGAACTGGCCCAATGCGGGCGAGGTCGCGACCAGCGTGGGCCACAGTTCGGCGTAAGCGGCGCCCTTGACCTCTTCGGCGAGCATGGTGAGCGTGTCGGTGCCGACCTCGACCTCGACTCTGGGATAGGCCGTGAGGTTGTGATACCACGCCGGGTGGGTGGGCGATCCACCGTTTGAGGCGGCGATGACAAGGCGACCGTCGGCCTGCGAGCTGTAGGCGAGCGGCGTGACGTGCTCGGTCTGGGTCTTGGCACCGATGTGGTGGATGAGGATGATCGCCATGCCGGCCAGGGCTCCGCCGACGCGGCCCTGGTCTGCCCGGAACTCGGCGATCACGTCCCGGTTGAACTCACTGGGCATCTGCGAGCCTGTATTCGGGAAGGCGGTAGGTAAGGTGGACGCGGCCAGTCGCGGTGCGTTCGCTGTCGATGAGCTGCAGCGCCTGTCGCCGGGCGATCCCGGCCAGCAGCGCCGTGCCTGCCCCCGCGGCGACGGGATGCACGATCAGGCGAAGCTCGTCAAGCAACGCCTCGTTGACGAGGCTCTTGACCAGGCCGGGCCCGCCGACGACGTAGACGGCCTCGCCAGGCTGCGTTTTGAACGCGCGGAGCGCGTCGAGGTCGCGGACGATCCGCGCGGTTGGCCAGGTGGTATCGCCGAGGGTTGTGGAGAGCACCAGGTGCGGGGTCTCGGCGGCGACGCGGGCGTACTCGATCTCGCGCGGGTAGATGTCTCTGCCGAGCCATTGCGCTGCGGTCGCGGGGTCCTGCCCGATCGCCGCCCAGAACTGCCCGTAGCCGGGGAACATTCCGCCGCCCAGGACGAACGCGTCGACCCGCGGCAGCAGTTCGAGGCCGTCAGCCCAGCTGTCGACCCAGTCGGCCTGCCCGTCGGCGCCAAGGGCGTAGCCGTCCACGGTGACCTGCATCGCCGCGATGAAGAGTCGTGATGGGGTCGTCGTCATTGTCATCTCCTGTCGTGGGTAGGTGTGCAACCGAATGATGCGCAACCAATGGTTGCATAACTCTCGAAGAAGCGCAACCAGTAGTTGCATATTTCTGGTATCGTCGCGGCATGCTTCCCGACTCGATCACCAAACAGATCGACATCGACGCGCCCCCGGACGTGGTCTGGTCGATCCTCACCGAGGCGCGGCATCTCGCCGGCTGGTTTAGCGACGAGGCAGAGATCGACCTGCGGCCCGGTGGAGCGATGCTGCTGACCTGGCATGGCCACGGCGCCTACCAAGCGCGCGTGGAGACCGTCGAGCCGCCGCACACGTTCGCGTTTCGGTGGGTCCTGCGCGACGGTGAGGAACCAGTGCCGGGCCACTGCACCCTGGTCGTCATGACGCTCACCCAGCAGGCGGCCGGGACACGGCTACGAGTGGTCGAGAGCGGGTTCTCTGACCTGTCCTGGCCCGAGCCCGAGCGAGCCCGCTACGCCGGCCAGAACGCCCACGGGTGGACCGTGGAGCTAGACGAACTACGCGCCTACGCGACGCGGATCACGGACTCACGCGACACACCATGACCCCGGACGGCCAGGACGCCGATCGGCTGTGGGCGGCGCTCGGTGACCCAATGCGACTGCGTCTGCTCGACCTGCTGCTCGACCACGGCGAAACGACCGCAAGCGCGCTGGCCACCGAGCTGCCCATCACCCGACAAGGCATCGCCAAACACCTGCTCGTCCTGCAACGCGCCGAGCTCGTCCAAGCACGCCACGCCGGGCGCGAAACGCGCTTCTCCGTACTCGATGAACGCCTCGCCCAAGCCCGAAGACAGATGGTGCGCGTCGCGACCCGATGGGACGACCGCCTCACCGCGATCAAGCAGATCGCCGAGGCAGCACACGACGCGACACGCGCCGCCGACACCGACGCCGACGCCAACGCCAACGCCAACGCCAACGCCAACGCCGAATAAGGATCCCCGTGCGGGACCCGGCTTCGCCTCGTGCCGAAGCCCGCGTCGACGGCAAAGCGGGTGTCGCAGTACGTTGGCGCGTGGCTCTCGCAAATCGCCAGTTCCGTGCATCTTCCGGAAGCTGGCGGGGGGGGGCGGGCCTCCTGCTAACGGGTCGCGGGTTCGACCACGTCCGCGGGCTCAACGCAGCGCGAACGGCTGATCGATTCGGGCGCGTCGCATCCGGGTGCGTGTTACAGGTGTCGCGGTGCGCTACGGAAGCTCGTAGGACGTCACTGACCCGTCCTGATCGATCTCCACCAGCCGGTTGAGCATGTAGTCGGCGGCCGCTTGGTCCGATTGCAGGGCAGCGTTGGCGACCCAGTTGACCACCTCGCGCGTGAGGAACTGCTGCATCGCCCGGCCGTAACCGGCCGGGACGACGATCAGACCCGGATGGATGTCGTCGCGCGCGTACATCGGGCGGAAGTCAGACGCGTTGTCGGTAACGAACACGAACCCCTCACTGTGGACGAGCTGCCGGAGCGCCGTGTCGCTGACTCCGAGGACACCGCGGTCGCGATTGCAGGTCGCCTCGAACCCCAGCTCGTGAGCGACCCGTACCAGCGTCGGTGACAGATCCTCGTCGAACCAGAGTCTCACCGTGCGGGGCGGCGCGGCCGCCCGCGGCGGGGGTTAGCGCGAGCGAACTGGACTGCAATGTCGCGAGCTTCGGCGGGAATGTGCGGGAAGTCCTCCTCAAGGACCTCGTCACTGTCGCCGGCGGCGATCCGGTCCGCGAGCGTGTGGACGCTGACGCGCGATCCGCGGATCACGGGCTCGGCGT
>Ga0302326_10023519_pt1 | contig 12556 bp, 7 predicted proteins | sample Palsa_T0_3_FD_202264 | JGI IMG/M metagenome (GOLD analysis project Ga0302326, IMG submission 202264) | Peat permafrost microbial communities from Stordalen Mire near Abisko, Sweden - Palsa_T0_3 | ecosystem: Environmental > Terrestrial > Soil > Palsa > Peat permafrost | place: Sweden: Abisko... | reverse complement strand
GCACCGCAAGGGTGAGATTGGGGCTTTGAGGTGGCGTGTTTGCGTCGGTCAAGTCTCGACCAGCACAACGTGGCACGGATCCTCTGGATCCTGCACCACAAGTGCGAGCAGGCGATCGAGGCACGTCAGCACGGTCAACCTCCTATCGCACCGGCACGGCGCCACCGTCGACGGCGATGATCTGTGCGGTGATGTACCGCGAGGCGTCCGACACCAGGAAGACGAGGACCGGGGCGATATCCGTTTCCGCATCGCCATTGCGCCTGAGCGGCACGCTGGTCATCCGGGCGTCGAAGGCGAGCTTCTCCTCGTCACTGAGTGTCGCCCGGGAGCGGTCGGTCATCGGCGTGTAGGCAACCGGCGAGAGCGCGACCACGTTGATTCCGTACTGGCCCCACTCCGCTGCAAGCGCCCGGGACAGTGAGGCGATCCCTCCCTTCGAAGCGGAGTAATGAGCACGGCCAGGTGCCGCCACCATCGCCACCGCTGAGGTGACGTTCACGATCCTCCCGCCGAGGTCGCGGAGATGGAAGAACGCCGCCTGATTGGCCAAGAACGTGCCCTTGAGGTTGACGCCGACGACGAAATCCCACTCCTCCTCGGTGATCGACTCTGCCGGAGACAACTTGTCGACGCCGGCGAAGTGGACGAGGGCGTCCAACCCGCCGAGATTATGCGCTGCGCGTTCGAACGACGCGCGAACAACATCGGCTCGCCGTACGTCGCAATGGTGGTAGACGGCCCGTCCAGGCCCTTCTTCGTTTGCCGCCGCGACGACGCTCGTGCCCGCCTCGTCGTCAACGTCCAACGCGGCGACGGCCGCGCCTTCCCTCACGAATACGCGCACTGCCGCCTCGCCCAGCCCCGACGACGCGCCGGTGACGATGACCCGCTTGCCTTCGATCTGCACCGCAACCTCCCACTACTTTGATGGTCGATATCGGGCGACGCGTCCGCCGACCCGCCGAGCGGCTGGACAACGTGCGGGGACCTACCGCTGGCCGACCCCTCGTTCCAGTTGCTGGAGCAACTCCGCCGCGCGTGTGTGCAGGCGGTCGACGCCGTCGAGCTTGATCTGCTCGTAGCCCCGGACGAGATCGGGCAACTGTGCGATCTCGAGCGCGACGGGCAGCGTCGCCGGAGAAAGGTGGTCGAGCGCTCTGTCCACGAGGCCGATGTACTCGCGTGGTAGTGCGCGTTCAACGCGACGGATGTGCGCGTACCCAAACGGGTCGAGCGGCGTACCGCGCAGGCGGCGTCCATGCTGCAACAGCGACAGGCATGGCGCAAACCAACGGCCGAGTCGGAGCTTGCGCTTCAGCCCGAGGGCGCGCAGGAGCGGCGGGTGCAGGTGGAAGCTCACCTCTGACCCGACCGGCAGTTCACGCAGCCCCTTGATGTGCAGGCGCGCAACCTCGTACTCGTCCTTGTACGCGATCAGCTTATGCAGGCCACGAGCAGCAGCTTCCGCGAGCGCCGTGCTCCCCGGAAGGCGCTTCGCTTCTGCCGCGCGAATCCGCGCCACCTCCCGGACGTACTGCTCGGCTGCCGGCTTGCCGCCCCAGCCGAGCAGGTCCTCGACGCGTACGGCAAGCACGCGGCGAAGCTCCCCCTCCTCGGGGGCTGCCGAGTCAACGAGCGGGGATACGGGGCGAGGCGTCGCCACCGGCGCATCGAGCGTCCTGATGAAGGCGGGGTCGGCAACTGCGACCCGGCCCCATTCGAATGCCGCGAGGTTCGTCTCGACGGCTGCGCCGTTCAGGCGCAGCGCCTCATGGAGCGCCTCGCGGGTGAGCGGGATCGTCCCGTGCTGCCAAGCCGCGCCAAGCGCGACGATGTTCGCGGGCATGTGATCGTCGAACAGCGTCTCGGAGAGCAGCTGCGCGTCGATTGCCACGTTCTCCGACGCGCGTGTCACTGACGTGATCGCGTTGAGCGCCGCTGCGACATCGGGGGCGACGGCATCGCGATCGATCACCATCTGCGCGGTGGGCACGAGACTGGTGGACGTGACCGCGAGCGTCCGCTCACGAGCGGCGCCGCTGAGGCTCTTCTTCATCGCCCCGAGAAGATCAAGGCAGAGGAGAAGGTCAAGGCTCGCTGCCGGCGGGCTTGGGGAGCCTTCGCCTGCACCTGTGGTGATGTGAAGGTCTGACACGACCGGACCGGCCTTCTGGCTGAGTCCCGTCTGGTCGAGGCCCGAGAAGTGCCTGCCGTCGAGAAGGGCTGCCATACCGATGATCTGGCTCACGGTGACGATACCGGTCCCGCCGATTCCGATCAGCCGGATCCGCATGTCGTCCGCCGGTACGCGAAGCTCCGGCTCGGGCAGCTCCAGATCAGGCAAGCGCACCGCGGGAGCCTGCTGCTCGGGCATCATGACGGTGAGGAAGGCCGGGCAGTCTCCCTCGAGGCAAGAGAAGTCCTTGTTGCAGGAGGCTTGATGGATGCGCGTCTTGCGACCGAACTCCGTCTCCACCGGCTCGACCGACAGGCAGCTGGACTTCTCACCGCAGTCGCCGCAGCCCTCGCAGACATCCTCGTTGATGACGACCTGCTGGCGCGGTTCGGGCGCCTTGCCACGCTTGCGCGCTCGCCGCAGCTCGGCTGCGCACGCCTGGTCGTGGATGAGCGCCGTCACTCCATCGACTGCGGCGAGCTCGCGCTGCGCTTCCAGCAGGTGTGACCGGTCGAGGACCTGCGTGTTTGCCGGCATCGGCCCGTACTGATGGCTGGATGCGTTCTCGCGGGTGACGACGATCTTCTTGACCCCGTCGGCTTCGAGGCTCCGTGCCAGCGCGGCGACCGAGAGCTGCCCGGCAACCGGTTGGCCGCCGGTCATCGCCACAGCGTCGTTGTAGAGCAGCTTGTAGGTGACGTTGAGCCCCGCAGCGACCGCGGCGCGGATCGCCAGCGAGCCGGAATGGTGAAATGTGCCGTCACCGAGGTTCTGGACGAAGTGGCGGGGCGCGATGAACGGCGCTGCGCCGATCCACTGCGCGCCTTCGCCGCCCATCTGTGTGATGCCGTTGATCTGTCCGCGACCGGCTGGCGTCATCATCACCATCGTGTGACATCCGATGCCGGCACCGACGATCGTGTCGTCGGCGGCAACCGTGCTGCTGTTGTGCGGACAGCCGGAGCAGAAGAACGCGGTTCGGCGAGCGCCGAGACCGACTTCCGCGCGGGCTGCCACCGCATCGAGTGCCTCGAGCCGCGTGCGTATGGCGAGGACCTCGCCGTGAGCGAGCAGGCGTTGGCCGACGGCGCGCGCGATCACGTCAGCGTCGAGGATCCCGGCGTTCGGCACCAGTGGCGCGCCCCGCACGTCGCGCTTCCCGACGATACGCGGAGTGGACTGGCTGCCGTACAAGGCCTCCTTCACCAGCCGCTCGAGGAACGGACCCTTCTCCTCGACGACGATGATCTCGTCGAGTCCCGCCGCGAACGTGCGCACCGGCTGCGGGTCGAGCGGGAACAACATCCCGACCTTCAAAACGCGCACCGGCATCGTTCCGCTCGGATCGAGATCGGCAAGTGCCTGCTGGAGATCCTGATGCGACACCCCAGAGACGACGATGCCGATTCGCGCTCCGGCGTCAGCGCGGATGATCGGGTTGAGGTTGTTCTCACGCGCGTAGAGCCGTGCGAGCTCGAGCCGAACCCCGACAAGCGTCTGCTCGAGCTCGAGCGACTGCGGGGCAAGCAGATGGGCCGACGGACGATGGACGTACGGCACGCCCTCCCACTCCAATGTCGGCATGAGCGGCTCGACGCGATCCAGTCCAACCTCGACGGTCGCGGTCGCATCCGCGACCGCCGTCACCACCTTCATCGCGGTCCACAGGCCGGAGGCCCGCGAGCACGCGATGGCATGCCGGCCGAGATCGAGCAGTTCCTGCACGCTCCCCGGTGCCAGCACCGGCACCTGCAGCGCCGCCAGCAGCGGCTCAGACGCGCTGGGGATCGTCGACGACTTGCACGCGGGATCATCGCCGCACAGTGCCAGTACACCACCACGAGGATCCGTGCCGACGTAGTTCCCATGCCGGATCGCATCGGCGGCGCGGTCGACTCCAGGCGCCTTGCCGTACCAGACGCCAACGACGCCGTCATAGCGTGGTCCCGGCAGTGTCGAGGTCAGTTGAGAACCCCAGACCGAGGTCGCGCCGAGCTCCTCGTTCACTGCCGGCCGTGCCACCAGGTGATGCTCGGCGGCGAGCGGCCCCAAGCGCGCGACTTCGCGGTCGAACCCGGCCAACGGCGAGCCCTGATAGCCCGAGATGAGCGACGCCGTCGTCAGTCCGGCGCGATCGTCGGCTCGATGTTGATCGAGGAGCACGCGGACGAGCGCCTGCACTCCCGACAGAAACACGGTCCCCTCAGAGAGAAGGTACCGGTCGGAGATCGCGACAGTCCGCTTGCCAGCGCGAGGGAGGCGAACTACCACCATTGGCATCTTTATAGACAATTTTGGGGGCAACAACAACCCGATGCGCGACCGCAGCACGCCCCTTGGCGAGGGCTCACGGGGGCGGATGCACGTCTGGCCGGGCGACGCTGGACTTTGCGATCTCCACCCCGCGAGCCGGCGCACGACCGGGTTTCATCAGAAAGACCGGTGCGATCGTCAGCGCCGTGAGGGCGAAGGCGAGCCAGAACGTGTGGCCGAAGGCGCCCGCCAGCGGCGTAGAGAGATGCGCCCGGGAGCTCGCCGGCATCGCGCCGAGAGACGCGAGCGCACCCCCATGCCCGGCGGGCACCACGCTGCGGAGCTGTTGCTCGAGCAAAACGGCAATCAGCGCCGCTCCGAGCGAGGCCCCGAGTCGCTGGATCGTGCTGAGCGCCGTGGACGCGCCAGGAATCTCGTCGTGCGAGAGGGAGACAAAGGCCGCTGCGTTGGACGGAAGTATCGTGAAGCCGAGGCCAACCCCGCGCAAGAACTGCGACGCCGACAGCAGCCAATACGGCGTGTGCGGCCCGACCTGGGTGAAGGCGAGGGTTCCGGCGAGCATCAGAGCCACGCCCACTGGAATGAGGCGGCGCGAACCGAGCCGGTCGGTCAACCGCCCCGCGAACGGCATCGCGAGCCCGGCGCCAACCGCCTGTGAGGTGAGCACCAGCCCAGCCTGCACGGCGCCGTCGCCACGGACGAGCTGGTAATAGAGCGGCATGATCAGGACCGCACCGAAATTCGACATCTGGAAGCTCAGATTGACCGCGGCGGAGGTGCTGAAGCTACGTTGCGCGAAGAGCCTGACGTCGATCAGCGCCCTACGGCCGAGCCGGCGCGCATGCGGAACGAACCCGGCGATCAGGGCCAGGCCACCGGCGATGCAGCCCAGCGTCGCGGCGCCGGCGAAGCCGTGACTGCCCGCCTCCGAGAGACCGTAGACGAGTAGGACAAAACCGGGCGAGAGAATCAGCAGCCCGCGCACGTCAAGCGGCACGGGACGGCGGTCGGAATCCGACGGCAACAGCCTCCACGCGAGAAGCAGCGCGACGGCGCCGATCGGCAGGTTGACGTAAAAGATCCACCGCCAGCTCGCGTATTGCACGAGCAGGCCGCCGATCACCGGCCCGATGATCGGGCCAATGAGCAGCGGCACGGAGGAGATGCTCATCACCCGCCCCATCCGCCGAGGCCCCGCGGCCCTTGCTAGGACGCTCTGCCCGACCGGCGCGAGCAGCCCGCCACCGAAGCCCTGAATGATGCGAAAGACGATGAGCTCGTTCATCGACGACGCCGCTCCGGCCATCGCCGAGCCCGCCAGGAATATGCCGGCCGCGCTCATCCACACCACCTTGGAGCCGAAGCGCCCCACCGCCCACCTGGTGAGCGGGATGACGAGCGAGAGCGAGAGCAGGTAGCCGGTGGAGACCCACTGAACCGATGAGAGGCTGGCGTGGAAACCGCGGCCGATCGTCTCGAGCGCGACGATCACGACCGTCGAGTCAACGAGCGACATGAGCAGCCCGAGGGTGGTGACCGAAGCGAGCAGCCAAATGTGCCGATCGAGCCGCTCGTCCACCTCTCCCACGACCGGGACATTATCAGACCTAGCTCGGCCTAATTTCGGCCCGCGGCGGCGATCTCGCTCCGCCGCGGGACGCGACGGCCGGCGCGCTCGCGCCCCCGCTCCAGCGAGCGGACTTGCGCCCAGAGATCAGTCAGACGCGGTTTTGCGCCCGGGTGCGGCTGGAGGGCTCTCGCCACCGGAGGCGCCGTTCCCGGCGGCGGCGCCGGCTTCCGGGTACGGCTGCTGCTCGTCCTGGAACCACGTCCGCTCGACCGCGTTGAGTCCATTGCCGGGCTGGCTGGCGTGCTCGGCGACCGCGCGTTCGGCGACGGGACGGAGGAACTCGGGAATCGGGCGAACGAGAACCCGGCCGGTCTCTCGCTCCCAGTTGCGTTCCATCGCGGCGAGGTGTTCGTCCATCACGACCTCGATTTCTTGCTGGTCGGTGGAACGGATTGCGGCAAGTGTCCGCTCGTGGATCTCGATGACCCAACCCGGAATGGGTGGTAGGTGCAGAGCCATGTCGCGGGCGATCTCAAGCTGACGCAGGAGCATCCGCATGAGCGAGACGATGGTCGCATTGCCGGTTGCGCTGGCGATGCTCAGATGGAACTGAGCATCGAGCTGGAGGAACCGATCGATCTCTTGAGTGACATCGCCTGCATCGACCAGCGCCTTCTGTTGGTCGATGTTGGCCTGTAGACGGATGAAGTCGTTGTCGCGCGCGTTCAGTGACGCGAGCTGGGCCACGCGCGGTTCGAACAGCCTCCGCGCCTCGAGAACGCCGGCGACCTCGCCGAGGCGAAGCTTCGATTTTGACCGCAGCAGCTCGAATGGAACGTAGCCCGAGGCAACATAGATACCGCCTGAGGATCCGGGCTTGACAGTCAGTACTTTGGCATCGGAGAGGACACGAACAGCTTCGCGAAGGGTCGCGCGGCTGATCTGCATCGCGGTCGCGAGCTCGCGCTCCGCAGGGAGTCGGTCCCCTTCATTGAGCTCCCCGAGGCGGATCGCCTCAGCGATCTGCTCCACCGCCCCCTCGAACGTTCGTCGAGGGCCGACGGGGACGAATCTGTCCATCAACAGAGCATAGCGCTACCAGGTCTCGCTTTGGGCAAATCTGGGTTTGTTCCTGACCCGCGAATGGCAGAGAGCGATCCCGCTCTTGGTCATGTCCCGCGTGCGAGAGCCTTGGGTGATGTGCTCGCCTCGAAGAGAACTGAGAGGTGACGCTAGATGCCTCGCCGCCCGTGATCTCGGGCCCGAGTCAGTCGGCAGCGAGTTCCGGGTCAATGGCATTGATCCAACCCGGGACATGGCTCGGATCGAACGTCCATAATGTCTGGAAGTCCGTAGCCGGTAGTTCCTCACTTGAGACGACGTATGACTGACCGTGCTCATTGACGCCGGTAACGACACGCTTCATTTGGGTTCTCCTCGTGTCGCCTTGATCGCCAGTCCTCACATTCGCCGCACTACGTGACCGGGTTGGGCGCGGCAAGCTGTTCTCTCTGCTCTCAGCGGATCGTACCGAGACGTTCTGTGTCAGCCTTCATCCGGTCCAGCCTTTCTTGGGCAGAGTCCAATGTCGCTCGATGTGAGTTGACGTACAGCGTGTCCGTGGTGATCGCCCGCACCGCAAGCCGGGCAAAATCGATCGGCTCGACCGCGTCCTCATACAGCTTGGTGAAGTACTTCTCCAAGGCACATCCCTTTTTCTGAGAGAGCCGTCGCCAACGCGAGACCAAAGCCACGCGCCGCACCTGTGATGACGGCGACCTTACCGCTCACCGACTCCATCCCGACCTCCCATTTCGCTCCATCTAGCGGACGATCGGCAACGTGATGTACGAGACTCGGTTCGCGTCGTGAAAGACGCGCTGACGGGCGACCACGAAGTCGCTGGCGGTCGCCTCCGCGATGACGCCACCGTGGTTAGGGTTGCGGTCAAAGCGCGGGAAGTTGGAGCTCGATACCTCGATCCCGATCCGGTGGCCCGCCATGAAGACGTTGCTCGTCGCGGCGAGGTCCACCTCGATCTCGTACGTCTCCTTTGGTGTCGCCGGCTGCTGCTTGGCGAACCCGTTGCGGTAGCGCAGGCGCCGGATGCCGTCGGCGATGCCGATTGCACGACCGTCGGGATAGATGTCAACAAGCGCGACCGTGAAATCGGTGTCACGTGCCGAGGTTGCGACATGCAGCGTCGCGAGGAGCGGACCGGTCACCTCGAGGTCCCGGGTGAGCACCTCGCCTGTGTACAGCAGTACGTCGGCGCGCTCGCGGACTCCACGACGGTCACGAGGCCCCATGAAGCGACCGCCTCCCGGAAGCAGCGTGTTGCCACTCACGGTCGGAACGGGATCGGCCGGGTCGTACACGAAATCGCTCGGAACGTCGTCCGCGGGCGGTTCACGCGTCAGCCTTCCACCGGACCGCAGGTAGAGGCGTTCGTCCTGAGCCCGAGCCAACGGCCAGTCGTCCTCATCGCGCCAGCGGTTCGCCCCCATCACGAAGATCCGCACCGGAGGTGAGTCGAGAGAGCCATCACCGTTCAGCGTCGCCTTAAGGAACTGCCGGTGCCAGGTCTTGAGGTGAGCCATCGCGAGCGCGCCCGCGGCCGGGCCGAACCACAGCTCTCCGACGATTTCGTTCGGAGGAGCCCCGTGGCCCCAAGGCGAGACGATCAGCCGCTGGTTCGCGCGTGCGTGCTCGGTTGCCGCACCGGCGCGCAGCCCGACGTAGTTCTCGAGCGTGCCCTTCAAGAAGATGTCGTTCCAACCGGCGGTGTGGACCGCCGGGACCTTAATCATCCCGTACCGCTCGTTGATCGCGATCGCGCGCCAGAACTCGTCGCGGTCAGGATGGGCCAGCCACTCGCCGTAGAACCCAAGTGCGGGTATCTGTCGCGGCAACTCGAGCAGTGGAAGCTGTGCGAAGGCTGACGGCAGATCCAATACAACCGCCTCAAGCGCCTCCGCCTCGGCGCTCACGTCCTCGCCGCAGGCCCTACGGCGCGGGAGGTCGGCGTACGCCGTCCCGGCCGCCCACATCAGCTCGGTCCCCAGCTGGAAGGCGCCGCCCTGATAGGTCCAGTTCTCGTAGTAATCAGCGGAAGTGAAGCCCGGCATCACCCCCTGCAACGCCGCCGGCCTACGCGTTGCCGCCAGCAGCTGCGTCGCGCCGTAATAGGAAGAACCGGCCATCGCGACCGACCCGTTGCTCCATTCCTGCGAGGCCGCCCACTGCACCGACACTGCACCATCCTCGGCCTCGTCACGGAGAGGATGGAGGTCTCCCTCCGATCCGCCGGTTCCGCGGACGTCCTGAACTACCACGACATAGCCCGACCTGGCCGCCCACAGCGGGTCCGTGGCGGACCCGCCCATCTGCGCGGCCGTCACGTGCTTGTCATACGGCGTTCGGATCAGGATCACCGGGTAGCGACCCGACGCGCGCGGGCGGAAGACGTCGGCGGTGAGACGAACCCCGTCCCCCATCGGCACCGCCACGTTGAAGTCGACAGTGAGCGAGCTCGGCGCGAATCTCGTCATCGACAGGCCGGATGGATCGGAAGCATCCGCTCGTCAGCGGGAGGCCTTCACGGCCCGGGGGGCCAGCGGCGCCTCGGCGGCACCCGCGCGCAGTTCACGCCACCGATGGCAGGCGACGAGCGTCCCCTCGGGCGTAGCCTCGAGCGGCGGCCGGCTCGTCGTGCAGCTGTCGATGACTTGGGGGCAACGCGGCGCAAATGGGCAGGCGTCGACCTGTTCGAGTGGCGTGTTAGCGGAGGCGCGACCGAGCCTCGTCGCGCGCCGTTGTTGCTGCACGTCAGGGTCGGGAACGAGCGCAGCGTCCAGCAGCGCGAGTGTGTACGGGTGGGTGGGGTTGGCGTAGACGGCGGCGGCGTCGCCCTGCTCCATGATGCGCCCGTGGTACAGGACGATGATCCGGTGCGAGAGGTGGCGAACGACGGCGAGGTCGTGCGAGATGAACAGATAGCCGAGTTCAAATTCCTGCTGGAGCCCGCGGAGCAGGTTCAGCACCTGTGCCTGCACCGACAGGTCCAGCGCGCTCGTCGGCTCGTCGCAGATCACCAGCCGCGGCTGTTTCATCAGAGCCCGGGCGATCGCCACCCGCTGCCGCTGACCGCCTGAGAAGTGGGCCGGATAGCGCTGCGCCGCGTCTGCCGGCAGACCAACGTGCTCGAGCATCGTTCGGACCCGGTCCTGCACCTCCCCCCGCGATGGCCGTCCGTGCGCGCGCAGCACCTCAGACAACGTCTGGCCGATCGTCCGCGTCGGGTTCAGCGAGCTGTACGGGTCCTGGAACACGGCCTGAAGCTCAGCGCTCAGCTCCCGTCGCCGCTGGTGGGAAGCGTGGGTGATGTCCTCGCCGGCGAAGCGAATCTCGCCCGCACTGACGGGCGCGAGTCCGAGGATGGCGCGCCCGATCGTCGTCTTGCCCGAGCCGGACTCGCCGACCAACGCGACTGTCTCGTGAATCCCGAGCGACAACGAGACGCCATCCACCGCCCGCAGCGGCGGTCGTCCCCGCCCACGGGAGTACTCGACCATCAGGTCCCGCACCTCGAGCAGCGGAGTGGACTCGCTCATCGCAGCGCCGGCAGTTGGTCGGCGTGGATACAGCGCGTCTCGCGATCGGTCGCTGGATGCTCAAGCGGGATCGCCTGCTCCCGACACGCCCCCGTGGCGTAGCCGCAGCGCGGATGGAAATGGCAGCCCTGCGGCCATGCGCCAGGCTTCGGCACGCTGCCCGGGATCCACGGCAATTCATCGGCATCCGGCGCGTTGTGCGGGTCCGATTCCAGCAGCGCTTGTGTGTAGGGATGCAACGGCCGGCGAAACAGCGGCCTCAGCGCTGCCTGCTCGACGACCTGGCCGGCGTACATGACGACGGCCCGATCACACACGTCGGCGACGACGCCCCAGTCGTGCGTGACCAGCAGGATCGCCATCCCGCGCTCGCGCTGCAGTTCACGCAGCAGCTCGAGGATGTCGGCCTGCACGGTGACGTCGAGGGCCGTCGTCGGCTCGTCGGCGACCAACAGCTTCGGCTCACCCGCCAGAGCCCGCGCGATCGCAACGCGCTGGGCCATCCCTCCGGAGAGCTCGTGCGGGTAGCGGCGGGCGACCAGCTCCGGCTCAGGCAGCTGGACACTGCGCAGCAGCTCGATGGCAGCGACCTGCGCGGCCTGGCGTGACACGCCGAGGTGAGTCCGGACCGCCAGCGCCAGCTGCCACCCGACCCGGAACGCCGGGTTCAAGCTCACCATCGGCTCCTGCGAGATGAGACCGATCTCGCGGCCACGCACGCGACGCAACTCCGTCTCGGGCAGCGAGGCGAGGTCACGTCCGCGGAAGGCGATCCGCCCGGCGACGATTTCGCCGTCTCCGGGAAGCAGCCGCATCAGTGACATCGCGGTCACGGTCTTGCCGCAGCCCGACTCGCCGACCAGTCCCACCGTCTCACCCGCACCGATCGTGAAGCTGACGTCCTCGATCACGCGGGCCGACCCGAGCGAAGGGAACATGACGGTGAGATTCTCGACGCACAGCAGCTTGTCGGCAGCGGGCGGCGGCGGAGCGGCCGGCGCGGCGGCGAGCCGCCGCCTCGGCCACCTGGGCCACCGCGTCGGCCGCTTTACCCGGGCCGTCGACCAGCGCTCCGCGGACGTGTCGCGAACGGCATCGCCAAGCAGCCCAAACGCGACGACCGTCAACGTCATCGCGATCCCCGGCGGCCAGATCAGCCACGACTGAGTCGTCATCGACGAGATCCCGTCGCCGATCATGCCGCCCCAGCTCGGGTGCGGGACCGGCACGATCAGGCCCAGGTAGGACAGACCGGTCTGGGCGATCAGTGCCGTACCCGCGTACAGCGACCCGAGCACGATCACGACGCCTACGATCCGCGACAGCACATGGCGCACGATGATGTATGGCCGTGACAAGCCGGACACCTGCGCCGCCGCGATGTACAGCTCCTCCCGGATCGGCAGCGTCGCCGAACGAACCACCCGACTGGTGAAGGGCGAGAGGATCACGCCCAGCGTGACCATTCCTGCGAGCATGCTCTGAGGGAAGATCGCCAGGACGACAAGCACGACAGCGATCCCGGGCAGCGACAGCATGAGGTCGGTCACCCAGCCGATGACCCGGTCGACCCGGCCGCCGAAGTAGCCCGCCGCCAAGCCCGCCGGCACGCCGATCGCGAGCGTCACCAGGACCGACTCCGCGACGCCGACCATGGTGACGCGCGTCCCGACGAGCAGCCGGTCGAGCACGTCACGGCCAACCGAGTCCGTGCCGAGCAGGTGGTGCGAGCTCGGCCCCTTCAACAGCGAGGTGAAGTTTCCGGCGTTCTGGTTGGCGACGTGCGGCAGCACGATCGGGGCGACGATGGCCACGATCACGACGGCCGACAGCCATACCATCGACGCGACCGCCACCGGGCGCCGCAGCAGGCGGCGAAACAGCCGCGGCGCCGCGACGTCTGAGGCCATGGCAGGCCCG
>Ga0302326_10023518_pt1 | contig 12556 bp, 13 predicted proteins | sample Palsa_T0_3_FD_202264 | JGI IMG/M metagenome (GOLD analysis project Ga0302326, IMG submission 202264) | Peat permafrost microbial communities from Stordalen Mire near Abisko, Sweden - Palsa_T0_3 | ecosystem: Environmental > Terrestrial > Soil > Palsa > Peat permafrost | place: Sweden: Abisko... | reverse complement strand
CATATCCGCGGCGCCAAAAAGGAATCACTCTCGTTGTTCTATCATCTCTAAAAAGGGTAGCGCCGGGGTACATCAGGAATGTTTCGACGACTTCTGTTCGCAGGAATTATCGGTATTGCGACGCTCGCACCCGCCTGCCGCGGGCTGGCGCAGATAGCTGGAGGAACCGCCGCGCAACCGACTGCGCGGGAAGCGGCGCTCAAGGAGACGCACTGGAACCTCATCGAACTCAATGGGGACGCAATTTCGGCCCCTTCCGCTGAGAGTCGGCCGTACATTTATTTGCATGCGGAAGGCGACAAGCTGAGCGGCTCAGGAGGCTGCAATCGGCTGTTTGGCTCGTTCGATCTCAGTGGAGATTCGTTGCAGTTTCATTCCGTCGCATCAACCCAAATGGCTTGTGCCGACAACTCAATGGAGCATGAGCCGGCCCTCTTAGAGGCGCTGAAACTCGTCGGGAGCTATCAGCTAATGGGCGATATGCTCATCCTTCGGATGGATGACCGGGTGCTGGCAAGGTTTCGCGCCGATCCAAGGCAATAAGCCTCGGCCTCACTTGCTAATCAGGCGCTAAATATGGCGCTGTTTCTGAGATTTTCGACCCTGGCGCGTTTAACCATTTAACTCCGGGCAGAAAAAACTTGGTCAGGAACAGGCAAAGGCTATTTCCGATATTGGCCGCCGCGTGGAATACTCCATTAGACAGATAAGTCATGGCTATGAGAGCGAGGGACCTTCGACCCGCTGCTCTAATTCAAGAACAGAGCCACGGAGACCAGAGAAACCCTACTATGCGGATTGTAACCACAGCCACCGCCTTTCCCGACTATTACTTTACCCAGCGGGAGACGGTCGACGCTCTAAAGACCTATTGGGACAAAGGCGCGGAATGCGCCCCGATGCTGGAAAGACTGCATTTCCGCACCGGCGTGGAAGGGCGCTACTATTGCCGTCCGCTTGACGAATATCAATACCTCGACACCTGGGGAAAGATGAATGACGTGTGGATCGAGGTTGCCGAAAAGCTCGGCGAAAGGGCCATTGATTGTGTTTTGAAGACCGCCGGCGTTGGCCGCGATCAGATCGGCGCTCTCTTCTTCGTTTCGGTTACTGGTGTCTCCAGCCCCTCGATCGATGCGCGGTTGGTGAACAAGATGAAGCTCAATCCCAATCTCAAGCGGAATCCAATATTTGGACTGGGTTGTGTGGCCGGAGCGGCAGGTCTTGCTCGCGCCGCCGACTATGTTAGGGCTTATCCGGATCAGATCGCGGTGCTCTTATCGGTGGAGCTTTGTTCGCTCACTTGGCAGCGCGGAGATACGAATCCGGCGGCCCTCATTGCCGCCGGACTTTTTGGCGATGGCGCCGCCGCCGTTCTGATTGCCGGGGCAAATGTGAATCTAACCGGGCCGAAGATTGTGGCCAGCACCCAGGTCTTTTATCCCGATACTCAGGATGTGATGGGTTGGAAGGTCTCGGAGAAGGGATTTCAGGTCATTCTTTCTCCCGACGTACCCAAAGTCGTCCGCGAGAATCTAGGGCGCGATGTCGACGGATTTCTGGCAACACGAGGGCTGAAGCGCGCGGATGTCGGAACCTGGATTATGCACACCGGCGGTCCCAAGGTCCTCGAAGCGACAGCGGAGGCACTCGGCCTCAAGAACGGGGCGCTGGATGTCTCCTGGGAAGCGCTGAAGCGCGTTGGCAACCTCTCCTCCGGTTCGGTGCTGGTGGTTCTTGACGAAGTGATGAAGAATCGCCGTCCCCCTATTGGCACGAAAAGTATTCTCGCAGCGATGGGGCCGGGTTTTTGCGCCGAGATGTCGCTGCTGGAGTGGTAGGTTTCGGGCGAAGTAGGCCTTGACGTGGCGGTGGATAACAAGAAATTCGCCACGGAGGGTAATCCAAACGCATTCGGGGCGTCTAACTACATAGTTCCGATATCGCTTGAGGATTACCGTCGATTGAGCAATTTCGAGATGCGAGCGGATGGCAGTTCCGTCACCTTCGCCCGCCTGTGCGATGCTCTCGTTGTAGGTGGTGGACCCGCTGGCCTGGCCACAGGGATCGCGCTGCGCCAGCGCGGCATGGATGTCATAGTCGCCGACGCCCTGATTCCACCCATCGATAAGGCATGCGGCGAAGGCATTATGCCGGATTCGCGTCGGGAATTGAATCTTTTGGGCGTCGATCTCACTGCGGAGGATGGCTGCGAATTCTCCGGCATCCATTTCGTCAATCAGAGTCGTGGCTACCGGAACCTGGCGAGTGCCGCCTTCGGCGGGGGAAAGGGAATTGGCGTCCGCCGCGTCGATCTGCACCGGCGTTTGATCGATCGTGCCCGGGATCTCGGCGTGGGCCTGGAATGGGGCAAGAGGGTCGTCCTAGGCCGCGGACAGATCGCGACGGTTGGCGGCGAACCTTACCGTTATCGCTATCTGATCGGCGCTGACGGTGAAGCCTCCCGAGTCCGTAACTGGGCTCAACTGGAAGCTGGGTCTGTGAACAGCGAACGCTTCGGCTTTCGTCGTCATTATCGGGTGACGCCATGGAGCGATTACGTCGAAGTCCATTGGGGAAGCAGTTGCCAGGTTTACGTCACCCCAGTCGGGAAGAATGAGGTTTGCTTTGCCGCAATCACTCGAAAACGCGGTATGCACTTCGACGATGTGCTACGGGAGTTCCCATGGCTTCGGGAGCGACTTGCGGATAACGAGATTGCCAGCCGCGACCGGGGAGCCGTGACCACAACTCGCCGGCTTAGCAAAGTCACTCGCGGAAGTGTGGCTCTTGTCGGAGATGCCTCAGGTTCCGTTGACGCCATCACCGGAGAGGGATTGGCGCTCGGTTTTCGGCAGGCACTCTTGCTGGCGGATGCGTTGGAACGCGACAACCTGGCTGCCTATGAGGCCGGTCACCGGCGGACGCTCAAATTACCCCAAAGGATGGCAGCCATTATGATGGCCATGGACCGAAGTGACTGGTTCCGCGACACCGTTTTGGGCACACTTACCGTTCATCCGGAAGTATTTGCGGGTATGCTGGCCGTTCACGTCGGAGAACAAACCTTGACCCGCTTTCTGGCGATCGACGGTTTTCGGCTTGCAGGGGGCTTTCTGTTGGCGGGCTGCGGCATATTCAACCAGCCTGCCTCGCACATTCCCCGCAAGAAGCCGATCGCTTTATCACCTGGAGCGGTCAGGCCCGTGTCGATACAAGAAGTTCCGTAGATGAAAGGCAAGTTGTGACGTTCACGCAACGCTGTGCAGACTTTCGTAAACGCTTCCCGACCAGTCTAACTCTCATTCTGCTATCGCTACCTCTCTGCGGCGCGTATGCCGAGTCTGAGGCGCCGAAAGTCCAGGTACACCTCGATCCGGCAACTACGGAGATCCATTGGACGCTGGGCGCGAGCACGCATACCACTCATGGAACTTTCAAGCTGAAGGGCGGTCTATTGACCTTCGATCCAGCAACCGGCGTTGCCTCGGGTGAATTGCTTGTCGATCTTTCGACCGGCGAAAGTGGCAATGCCGACCGCGATGCCACCATGAAGAAAGACGTGCTCGAGTCCGGCAAATATCCGGAGGCGTTCTTCAAGCCAACGAAAATCTCCGGCAATGTGAAGACCGGATCAACTCAAACCGTCACCGCTGAAGGCGCATTCAACATTCACGGCGCCGATCATCCCCTTGTCCTGAAGATTGAAGTAAAACTTGAGGGGAACCAGGCAACCGCAACTACCCATTTCACCGTCCCTTATGTGTCTTGGGGCATGAAGGACCCCAGCGTCTTCCTGTTGAGAGTGGCAAAAAACGTGGATGTCGATGTTGTGGCTCATGGAACCGTTGAGGGGCCGCTTCCGAAATAGTGGAAAACAAGGTTGCGGAATGGGAGTAAGAATGGCGAGAAGAACGAATAGATCATCGAAAATCGCAAGCATTTACGTTGCGGCCATTGGCTTTTCGTTCTTGATGGCGACTGGTTGCACCAGCCACCCAACGGATGAGCAGTTGAAGCAGCAGGCGGCGCAGACCACCCAACAAGTCAAGCAGGACGCCCAACAGGCAGCGGCAACTGCTCGGGTCGCAGCCGCGAACGCCGAGGAAAAGATCAATGCGGTGGCGGCCGGAGTCAAAGAAGGATTACAAAGCGGGCAAAGCCCATCAAAGTTGGATCTGAACACGGCGAACCGCAGTCAGCTAGTCACACTCCCGGGGATTTCTCCAGCGAAAGCCGCGAGGATTATTGCAGGGCGACCCTACGCTGAGCCCAGCGATCTTGTGACTCGCAGGCTTCTCACTCAAGACCAGTTCGACCGAATTTCGGGCCGAATCAAGGTAGTGCTCCCCGCATCTTGAGCCCCGGCGATGGCCGGAAGCATCCAAAGTTCGATGAAGCAAATAGCGGGTTCGGTATTCATAACCCTCCGTTTGATGTAAATCGTTGTGGCTGAACGCCCGAGGATTTACACTAGAGTTGCAGAAGTACTACTCAGGAGAAAAGAAAATGGCAACCACCACCGTTCAGCCCTCGACCATTGCACCGCCGGCGAGCGACACCTTCAAGCCAGTTCCGCCGTTGGCGTTGAGTGACGCGGCAATCGAAAAAGTGCGCGAAATTATGGCAACGCAGGATCCCCTTCCAGCTGGTCTACGAATCGGCGTGGTCGGTGGCGGATGCTCCGGATTCCAGTACTCCATGTCTTTTGAGAACCAGCCAGGCATGATGGACAAGATTTTCCACTTCGGCGCGTTGAAGGTGTTCGTCGACGCCACTTCGCTGATGTATCTCAATGGCTGCGTGGTGGATTACGTCGAGACGCTCGAAGCGGCCGGCTTCAAATTCGAGAACCCCAATACCAAGAGCACCTGCGGTTGCGGATCGTCCTTCAGTGTTTAACCGGGTTCTGGTTGGTTGATTTAACGGCCCCCATATAGCGGGGCCGTTTTTCATTAAGGCCAGATTTCTCATGGAGGGGGCGCGCCAGATTGATATGCCTCACCAGCCCTAGTTTGCAGAGCGTCCAGAGTACGTAGTAATTCAGATCGAACTCATACCATGCAAAACCATGGCGAGCCGACACCGGGAACGCATGATGATTGTTGTGCCAGCCCTCACCTCCAGTCAGAAGGGCAACCCACCAAAGATTCCTTGACTCATCCTTTGTCGCAAATCGACGTGAACCCCATATATGGGTCGCCGAGTTCACAAACCAGACCGAATGCAACCCTAGCGTCACACGCAGGAAAATTCCCCAGAAGAGCCACGGTACGCCACCAGCGGCAAAAAGGGCGACGGCAAGCACGATCAGCGGCACATAGTGATACTTGCTTAGCAACACCAGGAAAGGGTCTTTGAGCAGATCGGGCGCATACTTTTGCAGCAGTTCCGGCTGGGCGGAAAGGCCTTCGCCATGAATCACCCAACCCGCGTGAGACCACCACGCTCCGTCTTCTGGCGTGTGCGGGTCGCCGTGTTTATCGGTGAGTTGATGGTGGATTCTGTGGTTGACGACCCAGTAAAGCGGACTGCCCTCCAAGGCCAAGGTACCGCAAACCGCAAGAAAATAAGTCAGAGGTCGAGAAGTGCGATAGCCCCGATGAGTCAGCAAGCGGTGATACCCGAGGCAGATGCCAAGGTTGATCGCAACGAACCAGGTGATAGCAGCCACTGCCAAAGCGCTCCAACTGAAAAAGAAGAACGAGGCAACAGCGCCGACGTGAAACAGCGCAACAAAAACCAAAGTTGGCCAATTCATCTTGCTACCCTGCGCGGCGCGACTTAGAGGATGAACATCCTCGAGCAAAGAGGCTGTTTGCGTGTGTAGAACGGGAACTACACCTATGGGGACCACAAGTGGGGACAATTGCGCGAGCGGTTGCTCGACAATTACTTCCGTAGTCACAGAGCAACCTCTAGATTCAGTTGAGCAGGAATTGCAGGAGGTTTCGCGACAGGTTAGTAAACCTTTTGTATTAGTGCGAGCTGCGATCGGGTTATTGCGCTTAGTTTGGACTGTTCGGCGTGTTGGGATTGTTCGGGTTACTGGGATTATTGGGGTCGTTCGGATTTGTAGGGCTGGTTGGCTGGTTGCCATTCGGAGAATTATTGTTTCCGGAATTGGAATTTGTCCCAAAGCTGCTGCCCGGGGAATTGGAAGTGTTTCCAAAGCCCGGACCGGAATTACCACCGAAGCTGCTGTTCGAACCATTGCCGAAGCCACTGCCGGAATTACCGCCGAAGCCGGAGTTCGAGCCGCTGCCAAAGCTGCTGCCAAAACCATTGTTGGTGTTGGGATTGCCGCCTTGCCCGAGAACCCCTTGGCCGGTATTCCCGCCAAGGCCGCCGAGGTCGGTTTGCGGGTTATAAACGAACTCCCATTCGTTGTAATGCTTCTGCTTCTTGAATTCGCGGAAAGACTCTTTAGTCGATTTGCTGGCAATGCCAACGATGGGCCCCCCGCTGCCAATGGGCGAACCGTTGCTCGACGTTACCGTACTATTGCCGAGTCCAGCCGGGCCGCCAGTGTTGGTGCTGCCAAAGCCGGAGCCAGAGGTGCTTCCGGCGGTCGGGTCGGTACTCCCGCCCGGCTGGCCATTACTATTGCCGGATGGCTGTCCATTACTCGATCCATTGCTGCCTGAACTGCTGCCTGAGCCGGTATCAGAATTCCCACTGCTATTCCCGAAGCTGCTTCCGAAGCTTGATCCGCCACCGCCTCCGAAACTCGAACCGCTGCCGCTCCCAAAACTCGATCCCCCATTGCCTCCAAAGCTCGATCCACCGCTATTTCCAAAACTGCTGCCGCCAAAACTTGATCCCCCAGCACCGTTACTTTGCCCGGAGTTGCCAAACCCTGATCCTGGTTGGCCCGGAGTTCCACCAGCGCCAGTCGTCCCGATAGGCTGACCAAAAAGGCCGGTCTGGGCGACTTTTGCTTCGCCCACATGGATGAGGCGCCAATCGTCCTTCCCGGTCATGGGATCTTTGTAGCGTTTTCGCAGGAAGCGGATGTTGTTTGAGTTTTCGAGTTGATCGATCGAGATCGGATAACGGCCGAACTTCTTGTAGTACAGCTTGATGGCGCGAGTGTATTGCATGCCGCGATGGTAAAGCTCCAACTCTTTATCGCGGCGAATCTGGGTGGCAATCTTCGGCGCGGCAACGGCCAAACCGATCAGCATGATGACGACCAGAAACAAGACGGCAATCAGGACATATCCCGATTCACTGGAATCCGCGTTTTGTGTCTGCTTCGTCGCCATAGTGGGAGGCGTCCAATCTAACTCTAATTCTGCACTAATTGCAGGCTTTGTGTGTTTGCGTAGGGGATGTCTTCGACTTGGATAGAGGTTGGCGCGATCTTGACCACCTTGTATCGATGGTCCACTACGTCGCCTTCCGAAGCGATGAAGACGTCGTCGCCTTTGAGCAGAAATGCCCGTCGCAGCCCGCTTTGTCGCGCCGAATAGCCGAAAAATTTCAAATCGATCGGAGGCGGAGGCGCGGGGGGCGGCGGTCCGGCCGGGACAGCGCTCGCTTGATTGACACGCGCCGGAGCTATCGGCTTCGGTATTTCCACCGGGGCGGAGGTTAGAGAAAAGATGTTGCGCCCGGTCCCGGTGTACTCGAGAGACTCAGCCTGGGCCATCAGTTCGGGGTGCAGGGTGGGATCTAGGTTGTTGGCGTTGTTGGCGAGCTTGGCGGCTTCGTGAACTCCCGGAGAGGCTGTGGCCGTCGCTGCGGGAGAAGCGGGCTTTGTAGCTGGAGTCTGAATGACGGACGGTGGGGGTGTCGGCGCAGGTGTGCTGCCACCGAAACTGTCTGTCAGGTTCCAGACCACGAGGCCCAGTACCACGACGCCCAGCGCGGCGGCGGCGTAGACCTTCCACGGTTTTTCTTTCACACCCAAGGTGAGGGCCATTATTGCCCCTCCGCAACGATTGATGCAGCAACTCTAGCCAGCGGCGGCTCGGTCGATGGCCGGAGCGTAGACTGTTCTTTTGGAGTAGCGGCCGGCGTGGTTTCTGGCTGCCCGGTGTCATCCCCCTCTGGCGGCGAGGATGGCGGGAGCTGGCTGGCGTCGGCGGCGTGGAGGTAAGTGATCAGGCGCAGGCGCAGGTTCACCAACCCGCCCTGTTGTCCGGTGAGCGTCACCGCGTTGATCATGAAAAATGTCTTGTCACGTTCAAGACCGTTAATGAAGCGCATGACCCCCGAGTATTCCCCAGCCAAGTTGGCGTCGATACGAAGCTCCGCCAAACCCTCGATTGCGGGTGCCTGGGTGTAGCCGGCACGGGTTAGGCGAATATTGTTCTTTACGGCCAGATCGCCAAGATTGGCAAGGATCGAGGAGTAGTTGGCGGGAATTCGTTGTGCGTAAAACTTGTCGGCATCCTTCCGGGATAGGTCGACTTTCTGCGGAAGTCCATTCAATCGTGCGGTTTGCGCCTGAAGTTGCGCCAATTGCAACTTTTCCTGCTGAAGCTGGTCCTGGCGGCTCGCGCCCAGATCGCGCCAGGCAAGCCCTAGTCGCACCATCAGGAAGATGTTCAGGATCACCAACAGCGCAACCCCGGCGATGTGCAGATTGAGCAGGCTGAGAACGCTCGTGGGCAGTTTGATAGGGTCGTTCAGCTTCATCGCGCCCCCTGGACTGGCTTGGGAATCCGCGGGGACGGAGTCTTCGAGGGCGCCGAATGTTTCGGCTCGGGATGTATACGACTCTTCGCCGAGTCGGGCTCTGCGGAGTTTGCGCCTTTAGCCTTGGGAGCCTTTGCCGCTTCCGCGGAGTTTAGCGGCAGCGGGTTATAGTCGGCGAGCACGTCAAAGTTCACGTTGGTGGGAGCGTTGGCGTTCTGGAAGTTTGCCTGGTTACCGTTATTGCTGGTCTCGAGCGATTCACTCGCTAAGCGAGGTTGGAGAAACCGCTTGGAATGCTCGAGGTTGCGCACCAACTCGACGGCGCGGTCGCGCTGGCCGTTCACCCGCAAGCGGATTGTCACGTTGCCCGATTTGTCCGTCGCTGGGTCGATATTCAGCACCTGGACGCCCCCCGGAAGGACAGTTTCGAGATCCATCATCACGGCAGTCCACGAAAAAGCCTTGCGGGCAAAGAGCTGGTTGAGAAATTCCGCCTGGGTCAGCACCGCGGCGTTTTGCGGCTGGCGCATCATGGCCTGATAGTTCTGCTGCTGATTTTGAAGGCGCTGAATTTCGGATTCGACGGACTGCAGCTTGGCGTTTGCCAGGGCTGCTCGGCGAGTTTCCGTCTTGAGCAGGAACCAAAGCGGAACCGCCACCAGCAGAAGAAGCCCCATCAATAAACGGAGGCGCGCATAAAGCGGTCCCAGTTCGATGAAGGGTTTTGAGGCGAGATTGAGTGTGATGCGCATGAAGAACTAAGACACCTTCAATCTTACAGGGACGCAGGAAGAGGTAGTATTGCTCACCGCAGTGAGAGAAACACCGCGGAAAAATCGTTCTTTGGGGATACTCGCAATTTGGGAATGTCCGCCCTAGGTCACCGGACGCTAGCTAATTCGCGAGCGCCCCTGTCACCCCAGCCAAAATACCCACCGGGACCGGGCTGATTCCGCCCGTGACCGGAGGCTCGACTAAATCGCGCACCCGGATGTGGGCCGCTCCGGAATCGGGCTGGTTCAGGATGATGTCGAATGCGGTCGCGCCGCCAGGCCCGACATAGAAAAGCGATTCCAGCGGAACGCTCAGCGAATCCTCAAAGTAGGCGATTGCCACCGACACAGCTTGTTGGATGTCGGGAATATCATTGCCGGCGTTCTCTGGAAGCTCCAGCGTACGGTGCAACAAGACTTCGCTCTGTTTCGTGATGGCGGTGGTGATGCAAACTGCGTTTTGATTAATGACCAATGCGTCGCTATCGTCTGGTATTGCCGCGATGGCGCACAGGGTACTGGGCAGGACCGCTCCGGGCTCGTAGCCTGCCTCGCGAACGACACTCTCGTATTCGGCCAGCACAGCTTGGGGCGTTACAGCAACGAGCGCCCGCACCTGGTCATTGAGCCGAGTCATGACCTGATAGCTGATCGCAGCGTCGTCGACCTCGAACGGAAGGAGCTTGCGGAGGCGGAAGCGGATGATGGGGAGAGCCTCGGCGGTTTTTTCGGGCAGCGAGTCGAAGTCGAGCAGCAGAACGCGCACAGCTGCGTCGGGAATGACGAGGGTGACTTTCCGGTCGCGCTCGACAACCTGGTCGAGGGCTTGCTTGAGCGCGGCGACGATGCGGCCGGGGTGAGGAAAGTTGGGCGCGGTCAGCGAAGGCACGACCGAGCCGGGAAGCAGCGATGCAAAAGCGGTGATGGCGGCGGATTCGAGCGGATTTTCCTGCCTCGCCGCGACCACGCCGGGAAGCGTGATCTCGCAAGCCAGGCGGGGGCGGAGAGTCACCGTCGAGTGTTGCGGAAAGATGCGAAGCCGTCGCGCCATTAGAGCAGTTCTCCTATTGCTATGCACTATCCAGTATCGATTAAGAGCGGCTTTTCCTGAGGGAAAAGCCACGCCGCCAACCCCGCTTCGGGATACACCTATAGGGGAACTGCTCTAGCGATTTGCCTCGATGAAGGTGACTTTGTTGATTTCGCGCAGCGAGGTCAGGCCGCGTTTGACGCGGTCGATGGCGGATTCACGGAGAAACTGCATCCCTTCGGCCTTGGCGAGCCGCCGCACTTCGGAGGCGGGCTTCTTTTCGAGAATGATCTCGCGGATCGGATCGGTGAGGTCGAGCAGTTCGTGGATCGCGGTGCGTCCCTTGAAACCCGTGCCGCCGCATTCGATGCAGCCCGCGCCTTCGCGGAATTCAAAGTCGCGCCACTCGGCAGGATCGAGACCGCTGAGCACGAGTAGTTCTTCATCATGTTTGACCGGGCGGGCACAGAACTCACACGTGAGGCGGACGAGTCGCTGGGCGAGGATGCAGTTCAGCGCGGAGACGAAGTTGTAGACCTCAACGCCCATATTGAGGAATCGCCCGAGCACATCGACGACGTTGTTGGCGTGGACGGTGGTGAAGACCAGATGGCCGGTGAGCGCCGAGTTGATGGCGATCTGTGCCGTCTCCTGGTCGCGGATTTCGCCAACCAGAATCTTGTCGGGATCATGACGGAGGATCGAGCGAAGACCGCGGGCAAAGGTCAGGCCTTTCTTCTCGTTGACAGGAATCTGGGTGATGCCGCGAATCTGGTATTCGACCGGGTCTTCGATGGTGATGATCTTGTCTTCGTCGGATTTGATCTCGTTGAGCGCAGCATAGAGAGTAGTGGTTTTGCCTGAGCCGGTTGGTCCGGTGACCAGCACCATGCCGTAAGGCTCGCGAATATAGCGCCGGAAGCGGTAAAGATCTTCGTCGGCGAAGCCAACCACGTCGAGGGTGAGCTTGGAGAATTTTTCGCTCATCGACTCCTTGTCGAGCACACGAAGAACGCAATTTTCGCCGTGGACTGTCGGCATGATGGAGACGCGGAAATCGATCAGCCGGCCCTTGTAGCGGACGCGGAAACGGCCGTCCTGAGGGACGCGGCGCTCGGCGATGTCGAGTTCGCTCATGACCTTAATTCTGGAGAGGATGGTCTGGTGATGCTCGCGGGCAATGGGCGCCATGGCGGCCTGGAGGACGCCGTCGATGCGGTACTTCACGTGAACGCTGTCGTCGTAGGTCTCGATGTGGATGTCGGAGGCGCGGCGCTCGAGGGCGGTGAAGATGGTGGTGTCGACGAGGCGGATGATCGGGCTGATGTCTTCTTCGGAGGTCAGCTTCTCGATCGAGATATTTTCGTCGGAGTTCTCGTCGGAGGGGATGACGTCGAAGGTCAGGCCTTCGGTCGCTTCGTCGAGAACGCGCTGCGATTGCTCGGTCTTCTTGAGCAGGTCCGTTATTTGGGTGAGGGTGGCGACCTTGGTGATGATGCGCTGGCCGAGGAGGCCGGAGATCTCGTCGAGCACCATGAGCCGGCTGGGGTCGGAGACGGCGATGACGAGGCGATCGTCCATCTGCTCGAGCGGGACGAAGTTGTAGCGGAACATGAGGTCGACGGGAACGGCGCGGACGACTTCGTGCTGGATCTTGTAGTGTTTGAGGTCGATGAACTCGCAGCGGTAGCGGCGGGCAAGGGACTGTGCGTTGGCGGTTTCGTCGAATTCGGTTGGTATTGCGAGTACGGCCAAGTCTGCCATGAGTTTTCCTGTACTTCAGCTTTATTAGTGGCCACCCTGCATTGCGCCTGCCTGACCTAAGGAGAAGATCGGCAGATAGAGCGCAATCAGGATAATCACGACCACAATTCCCATCACGATCAGGATTGCCGGCTCAATCAAGGCCAGCGATGCCGTGAGCGCGTTTTGGACGTCTTCCTCGAAGAACTCGGCGACCGAGTTCAACATCTGCGGGAGCGCGCCGGTGGACTCGCCGACCTCGATCATTTCGGTCGAGAGTTCGGGAAAAATCTTTGTTTGTTTGAGGCTTAACGCTAACCCCTTGCCCTCGCGCACCCGGCTAACTGAAGTAAAGACGGCTTTG
>Ga0302326_10023517_pt1 | contig 12557 bp, 11 predicted proteins | sample Palsa_T0_3_FD_202264 | JGI IMG/M metagenome (GOLD analysis project Ga0302326, IMG submission 202264) | Peat permafrost microbial communities from Stordalen Mire near Abisko, Sweden - Palsa_T0_3 | ecosystem: Environmental > Terrestrial > Soil > Palsa > Peat permafrost | place: Sweden: Abisko... | reverse complement strand
CGCACCAGGGGACGATGCGCAAGCCGCGACGCAGGCGCGCGAGATTTGGTCCGAGATCCACGCGCGCCGAGCGGTTCATACTGCGGACCACGATGTGTATGTCAAGTTGTTGTACGTGCTGCAAGTCGAGCACGGCCATCCGCATCTCGGTTTCGACGTCATCCTCTACGATGAATGCCAAGATTGCACCGGGTCGATGTTCGGCACGGTGCGCGGCCAAAAACGAACCCAGCAGATTTACATGGGCGATCCGGCGCAGGCGATCTACGCGTTTCGCGGGGCGATTAACGCGTTTTTATTCCTTGACGATTTGGCGTATTATTCGCTCACGACGAGCTTTCGTTTCGGGCCGCACATCGCGGCGCTTGCCGAGCGCATCCTCGATGCGGCGGGCAGCCATCCGCCGATTCGGGTGCTGCCGCGGCGATCCGATCGGGTCGTAACCGCACACGAACAATGTCCCGATCCCGACGTCATCCTGACCCGCACGCAGCAGCAGGTTCTCGACACGGCGCTGGGCGAGCACACCCGGGGACGCAAGGTGGCGATCGTCGGAAATCTCGAAGCGGCGCGCTTGACGCAACTCGGCGCCCTCGCCGCCGATGTCCACGCCTTGCGGGAGGGCCGGCAGACGCCGCGCCTTGCGAAATTCTCGTCGTTCCAGACGCTCAAGTGGTATGCGGAGAAGAAGAACGTCGGGCAGTTTCGCATCGCCGTGTCGCTCGTTGAACGCTTCGGCGATCGGGTTCCGGAGCTACTCGAGACGTTACGCCGGCAGGTCGTGCCGCAGGAACAGGCCGATGTCATCGTTTCGACCGCCCATGCCTTCAAAGGTCGCCAGGCCGCGCGGGTCTCCATTGCCGGCGACTTCCGCGCATTCGCGACACCGGGGGCTTCGCCCGGCGCGGCGTTCAGCGTCGATCGTCAGGAGCTGCATCTGGCCTACGTCTCGGTGACGCGCGCGCAGCGCGTGCTCGACATCAGCGAGTTCCGCGAGCCGCTGTTGGCATCGCTTGTCGCGGTGGGCCGGCATGCCGGTTTGTCCGGCATCGTCGAAGAGGCCAAGAAACTCGAGACCGGCATGACGAAGGTGCCGCGCGCGTTGCTCCGGCTGGTTGGAAACGCCGGCAACCTGCACGCCCCCGAAGCCAGCATCCGCGTTCCCGTTCCGTCCGGCAAGGCGCGAGCGGAAAAGCAGCTCGCCGTCGTGAGCGAGCGGCTATCGAAGGCACACCGCAAGCCCGTCGCGGAAGCGCCGATGGGCGGTCCGGAGTTCATCGGAACATTCCTCGAAGCGCTGCCGGTCTCGGTCACGGCAGGCTACGCGTTCATCGACGGCACCGAGCGGATCGGCATCGTTCCGATCGACGGTTCGACCATGCGTTCCGCGAACATGCTGCGTGGAAAGCGGGTCATCGCACGCAGCGCCCCACCTGACCCCGCTTGGACGCTTCGGGTCACGTCCGGCTAGAGGCCGGCGGCGTCGCTGATAGCGCGCAGCAGCGTGAGCAGCGCGCTGTTGATCGGCGTTGGTATGCCGTGGCGCTGGCCGGCCTCGACGATCGGACCCGTGAGGGCTTCGGCTTCCAATGGCCGCCCGGCGAGCCGGTCGAAATACATCGATGTTCCCGCTTCGGGCGGATAGGTCATCAAGGTGGCGAGCGCCTCAACGGACTCGTTCTCGCCGAGGTGCGCACCTTCTGCGCGCGCGACAGCCACCGCCTCGTCGAGAATGGCGAGGCAAAGTGTGCGGACGTCAGCCCGTCGCAACACCGATTGACGCTGGGCGGTCAACGCAGTGATCGGATTGGCGGAAACGTTGAGCAAGAGCTTGCGCCAAGCCAACGTCGTGAAGTCCGCGCTCGTCGCGACCTTGAGCGGCGTGTCGTCGAAGAGCCGCGCGAATGCGCGTCCAGCTTCGTCGTCCGCAACGGCGAGATCGATAGTGGTTGCGTGCCGCAGACGCACGCGACCGTCGCCAACGCGTTCGCCATTGAAGTACACGATCGTCGGTACGACCAGCGCGGCGCCGGCAAGCGGTGCGACGCGCCGCGCATGCCCAATCCCGTTCTGCAATACCGCGACGCGCGTCGACGGACCGCACAGCCGGGCCAGCCACGGCGCCGCCGAGTCCGTCTGGTGGGCCTTCGTGCAGAGCAGCACCCAATCGACCACGGGCGCGTTGGCCGCATTCGCGAGCGACCGCAGCGACAGGGCGACGTCACCTTCGGGGCGTTCGAGCGCGAGTGTCGGCAACGCACGGCGCGTGCAGACGATGACGTTGTGTCGGTCCGCCGCGCCTAAGGTGGCGGCGGCGACGCCGCCGATACCGCCGACGCCGACAACCGCGACAGTCGCGCGCGCACCGTTGCTCGCGTTCATCCGCGTGGAGCGTTCGCGTAGCGCGACGGTGAGATACCGTAGCTGCGACGGAAAAAGCGGCTCAGCCGGCTCTGATCGTAGAACCCCGTCTCGAGCGCAGCGTCGACCACCGACGATCCCGCCAGTAATAAGCGCCGGGCGGCCTGTAATCGTACCTGGATCAAATACGCGTGCGGCGGCAGGCCATAGCGCTCGCGGAACGCGCGCATAAGATGATAGCGGCTCACGCCGCAGCGTGACGCCAAGTCGTCGATCGAGACGTTGTCGCGGTAGTGCTCGGTCAGGTAGTCGCGGGCCAATGCGAGTACCGCGGCGCCCAGGCGCCGCTCACTGCTTATCACCTTCGGCCGGCCGTAGCGGGAAAATACGTAGAAGAGGGCGTCGGACCAGGCGGCTTGCGCCTCCATCAGCCGCCGTTCATCTTGCGCGGCGCGATGGGCGGCGAGGAGCTTCACGGCAACCGACGCGTCGTCATAGGCTCCCGGCGCGACCATGAACTCGACCGGATGCTCGACGTCGAAATGCGTACCGATGCGTCGAGTCTCCGGTAGATCGACGTAGAATGCACGATACTCCCAACCATCGTCAGCCTCGACGCGGCCCCAATGATACTCGCCGGGGGCCGCGAGCATGACCGACCCGGCACCGCCGCGCTCGGTGCCAGTGCGGTTGCGCACCTCGCCCACGCCGCGCTCGGGAACGACGATGACCAACTCGTCGTGCACGTGGCGTCCCCATTCGAAACGTCCGTAACGCGCGTGCAGCAGCATTGTCCCGGGTAAACCGGCAGCGCGCCAATATTGGAGCTGTTGGGTTTGGGCTCGGTCGCTTCGCACCACCATCCTGTCCGTATCGTAATCGCCGAAGGCCATCTTTTCTAGCTGAAAAGTGCGGGTTTCGCGCGTGGTCCAGGTGCACCAATCGAGACAGTGGCCGCGGCGGCAACCGAATGGACCCGGTATACTTCATGCTGATGAGCCGCGATAGCTTACTGCGCGAACTCGAAGTCTACCGGCCGGCCGATGCGCGAGAAGCCGCGATGGTCGCCGAACTCGCCGCGTTCGTGCGAATGCACCGTGCGTGTTTCGAGCGCTCGCTGGCGATTGGTCATGTTACCGCGTCGGCCTGGGTGATCGACGAGCGCCGAACCCACGCACTCCTGACCCATCATCGCAAACTCGATCGCTGGCTTCAGCTCGGTGGTCACGCCGACGGCGAAGACGACCTTCGGCGCGTCGCATTGCGTGAAGCGCAGGAGGAATCGGGGCTCACCGCGATCCGCTTCGCGACCCAGGCGATCTACGATATCGACGTGCACGCGATCCCGGCCCGTCCGGCCGAGCCGGCGCACAAGCATTATGACGTGCGCTTCGCGTTGGTAGCCGATCGCGCCGCCCCGACGGTCGTGAGCGATGAGTCGCACGAGCTTGCCTGGCTGCCGATCGCCGACCTCGCGGGCCCCGGCACGGATGCCTCGGTGGGGCGGCTGGCGCGGAAAACCCGATCGCTGCCACCGTTTGCGGACCGCGAATCGGAGAGCATAACATAGGCTTAACATTGAGCAGGCACAGTAACGTACTGTATGGAGGACCTGACCACACTCAGCTTTATCGGGCTGGCGGTCGCGCTTTTGCTCGCGTTCGGCTTTGAATTCGTAAACGGATTTCACGATACGGCAAACGCTGTTGCAACCGTCATCTACACGCGCACGATGCCGGCCACGCCGGCGGTTATCTGGTCGGGTCTGATGAACTTGCTGGGCGTCCTCGTGTCCAGCGGCGCGGTCGCGTTCGGGGTCGTGGCGCTGCTCCCCGTCGAGCTGGTGATTCACGCCGGCTCGGGACCTGGCTACGCGATGGTGTTCGCGATGCTCGTCTCGGCGATCATTTGGAATGTCGGTACGTGGCTGCGTGGTTTGCCGGCGTCGAGTTCGCATACGCTCATCGGCGCGATCATGGGCGTCGGTCTGATGAATTCGTTGCTGACGCCGGGCCATGTTTTCGGCGACGGTGTGAATTGGGCCAAAGTTCAGGATACCGTCGTTGCGCTGCTGATCTCGCCGCTCATCGGTTTCATGGTCGCCGGCGCACTGCTGCTGCTGGCAAAAGTTCTCATCAAGTATCCCGCGCTCTTCAAAGAGCCGCCCAGCGAAGGTACGCCGCCGTGGCCGGTGCGCATTTTGCTGTTCTTGACCTGTACGGGCGTGAGTTTCGCGCATGGTTCGAACGATGGTCAAAAGGGCATGGGCCTCATCATGCTCATTCTCGTGGGCGTGATGCCCGGCGTCTACGCCGTTGACATCGGACTCAATGGCCAAGCCGTGCAGCAGCTGGTGAGCACGAACCGCGCCGTGTCGGGCGTCATCGGCAAGCGCGTGCAGGCGTCGGCCGGCGGCGTGCTCGTCGCCGCCACGTCGCCGGCGGCGGGTTTGGCCGCAACGCTCCCGGGTTCGGCCGACGATGACAAGAACGAAGCCGTCATTTCCGATTACATCAAATCGACGGGAAAGCTCGACGCGGCGACATTCGATGCCGTCGCAGCGAAGAACCAACAGATCGCGATGCTGCTCAACGGGAAAACATCGATCGGCGATCTGCCCAAGACCGATCGCAAACCACTGCGGACCGACACCTACCTCGTTTCGAGCGCGCTCGATAAGATGGTGAAGAATCATGTGTTCAGCGGCGACGACCTCGGGGCCGTGAAGTCATATCGGAAGTCGCTCGACCAGCTCACGAAGTTCATCCCGCTGTGGGTGAAGATCGCGATCGCGTTTGCGCTCGGTCTGGGCACGATGGTCGGTTGGAAGCGGATCGTCGTCACCGTCGGCTCGAAGATCGGTAAGGCGCATCTCACGTACGGGCAAGGCGCGGCCGCCGAACTCGTGGCGTACGCTACGATTCAGGGGGCGGATTTGCTTGGTTTGCCCGTGAGCACGACGCACATTCTCTCATCCGGCGTTGCCGGCACGATGGCGGCGAACCATTCGGGTCTGCAGGGCAAGACGATGCGCGACATCCTGTTGGCTTGGGTGCTGACGCTGCCTGTCTGCGTCTTCCTGGGCTCGATGCTCTTCGCGGGTGGTCTGCTGCTCGTCGCCAAGCTGGGCATCAAGTAGTTTCATCGCGCGCGGCGGCGCGAATCAGCCGGTCGCGGACGGCGGCGTTCGCTTCGACGTCGGGTGGTAAGACGGCGAGCAGCACGTCGTAGGAGCCCGTATCGAGGGCGCGCAGTGTCGCATACAGCGTTCGCGCTGCCGCCGCCGCGGCCGTCGGCAGCGTCACGACACCGACGCGCTGGCCGCGTGCCGAGCGGCGCGCGCTCTCGGCGCTAACCGACGCGGCATCGACGAGAACGAGCGCGGCGCGCGGCGCATAGTGCGATGCGAGCGTTCCCGGCGCGCGCACCGTTCCGCCGGCGCGCATCACCACCGGCACGCCGAGTACCTCGCCGAGTGCCGTCGGTCCGATTACGCCGGCGCGCAGAATCGCGGGAACCTCGCCGGTCAGATCGACGATGGTCGACTCCACACCGACCCGTGCCGGGCCGCCGTCGACGATCAGGTCGACCTCGTCGCCTAAATCGTCGCGCACGTGCTGTGCGGTTGTCGGGCTGATCCGCCCAAAGCGGTTGGCCGACGGCGCGGCCACCGCGCCGCCGAAGCGGTCGAGGATCGCCCGGGTGAGCGGATGATCGACGATGCGCAGCGCAACCGTCGGCTGACCGCCCGTCAGCAGGTCCGAAACGCGGTCGGTCTTGCGCACGATAACGGTCAGCGGCCCCGGCCAGAAGCGTTCGGCCAAACGGCGCAGCGTCGGCGAATCATCGGCGGCGTAGCGTCCCAGCGCGTTCGTATCCGGCAGATGAACGATGAGCGGGTGATCGGCTGGACGGCCCTTGATGGCGTAGATTCGCCGGACGGCGGCGTCGTTTGAGGCATCGGCGGCGAGCCCATACACGGTTTCGGTGGGCAGGACCACCACGCCGCCGGCGCTGAGCAGCCTTACGGCGCAATCGACGCTATCGGTTTCCAACATAACGTTCGGACGACGTTCGGGACCGCGCAACGATCCCGCTTTCAACTGCTCGGCACAGTCAGCGGAGCTGCGCGCGCAGCCCGCGTTTAGGGGGTGGCTGTCGGAGCAGGCGCAGCCGCGGCTAGCGCCTGTGCCGCCGTAATGTTGTTGACCTTCCACATCATGAGGGCGGCTTCGCCGCGCAGCACGGGCGCCTTGGGCCGTATGGTCGCGACTTTACCAAAGGCGCGTCCGGCGATTTCATTGACGGCCGATCCGCATCCCGCCAAGATCGGTGCATAAGTCTTCGAGACTTGCGCGCTGTCTTTCCATGGCGGAAGGTAGGCGTACGCCTCGTTCGGCGCGTTGCTCCAGACGCCGGTGTATGCGCAGTTCAGCGCCGCCGCAACCGCCAGCGATTGTTCGCGCGTGATCGGCACATCCGGCTCAAAAGTCTTGTCGGGAAAGCCGACCGAAATGCCGGCGTCTTGCATTCCCTGAATCGGCGCGAAGTCAGCGTCGGACGACGCAACATCCTTAAAATACGGCGTTTCCCCGGCTGGGGCAGGGTGGACTTGCTTCGCCGCGTCGGTTTGCAGCGCGTTATTTGCTATGAAGAGCCAGCGCACGAATTCGCGCCGGAGAACAGGTTTGTTCGGCTGAAAATCGGGCGTTGCGATCGTGTCGAATACGCCCAGTTGCGCGACTTGAGCGATCTGGCTCGCGCCGAAAACGCCCTGCAGATCGGCGAAGTGTTTTCCGCTTGGGCCGGCGGCCGCGCCGACGGCTGACGGACTTTCCGCCGGGCTTACCGCCGTCGTTGCCGGGACCTCCCCGGAAGCTTCGGTACTTGGTGCAGCGCTGCTCGGCGCGGCCGGAGCTGTGGTTTCGGGCGAACTCGCCGCGGCCTCCGGCGATTCGCTCGCCTCGGCCGCCGGTGTCTCACTCTCGCTCGCAGCGGGCGATGTCGCCGAGTCTGTCGTGGTGCTCGCCGGCTTCGAGCACGCAGCGAAGTTCAGCGCCAACACCAAACACGCCGCAGCCATCGAAACGTACTTGATCATGGCTGGACGTGAGCCAGCGTTGCTTTCGCCAGCGCTTCGCTTTTGGGGATCGACTGCGCCGTCCGCGCGCCGTCGACGATACTGAAAGTGTAAATCGCCGAACCTTTGCGTGTATAAACAATTGTCGAGACGACGGCCGCGTCGTCGCCGATTCCGTGCAGCGGGACCGGCTTCTGGCTTTCCATTTTGGCGTTCTGCGCAATCATGTCGCGGAACGTCGACGAAGCTTCGCTCGCAGAGTGGAACCGGATCGCCGTTATCGTAGCGTACGGCGAGAAGTGCGCCGTGCGGAACGAACACGACGCTCCTTGCGTGCCGTGTTGGCGGCGTTTCGTCGTCGTTACCGGAGCGCCCAGCGCGCTTGAAACATCGCTCGTCGAAATCGTCGCGCACGGATCGCCCGCGGCTGCAACGCCGGGAAGCGCCGCTCCGCAGATCATCGCGCTGTATGCCGCAAGTGCGGCGACGGCCGCACCAAGCCTGAACCGAAGGTTCATCTGATTCTCCTTGAGCTAGCTGGTTCGCCTGAGCTAGCCGTTGCCGGCTTGCTTTCCGCCCTGCGATGAGACTCCTCGAACGGCGGCTGCATTTAGATCGGGCTTCCGTCGGCGGCGATGCGATGAAATCCGGCGAACGGAACGAGCGCAGCGGGAATGTCGATTCCGCCGTCTTCGCGCTGGTAATTTTCGAGTACGGCGAGCAGCGTGCGCCCGATGGCGAGACCCGAACCGTTGAGCGTGTGTACGAGTTCCGGTTTCGCCTGGCTTTGCCGGCGGAAGCGGATATTCGAGCGGCGCGCTTGGAAATCGGTACAATTCGAACACGAGCTGATCTCGCGGTAGCCGCCGCCATCGCTGGGCAGCCAGACTTCCAGATCGAAGGTCTTGGCCGCGTTGAAGCCGACGTCGCCGCTGCACAACAGCACGACGCGATGCGCCAACTCGAGCTCTTCCAGCAGGCCCGCGGCGTGAGCCGTCAGCCGGTCGAGATCTTCGAACGAGCGCTCCGCCGTGGTGAGCCAGACGAGCTCGACTTTCTCGAACTGATGTTGACGGATCAGCCCGCGCGTGTCTTTCCCGGCCGCGCCCGCTTCTTTGCGAAAGCACGCGGTGTGCGCGCAGTACCGCAGCGGGAGGACATCGGCGCCCAGAATTTCGTCTTTATGATAGGCGGTCAACGGAACTTCGGCAGTCGGGATGAGGAACAGATCGACGCTTGGGTCGCTGAACATTCCATCGGCGAACTTCGAGAGCTGACCGGTCGACCACATCGTCGTACGCGACACCAGATAGGGCACACTCAGCTCGGTATAGCCGTTGCGCGCCGCGCGATCGAGAAAAAACTGCACGAGTGCGCGCTGCAGGCGCACCCCGGCGCCCTTGAGGATCGAGAAGCGCGAACCCGACAGCTTCACGGCGCGCTCGAAGTCGATGATACCGAGTGCTTCGCCCAACTCCCAGTGCGGCTTGGACACGAAGTCGAAGCGGCGCGGCTCGCCCCAGATCCGGACCACGGCGTTGTCGGCGCTCACGGCTCCGTCGGGAACGCTGGGATCGAGAACATTCGGGACGTCGGAGAGCAGCGCCGAAATCTGCGCTTCGATGGCCGGCGGGTCAGCGGATGCTGCATTGACACGCGCGTCGAGCGCGTCGATCTGCGGACGCAGGTCGCGTGCCGCCGCGGCGCGATCAGCGGCCCGCGAAATCGAGGCGGTGAGCGCATTCTTTTCGGCTTTGAGTGCCTCGAGCGCGGTGAGCGAACGGCGTCGCTCCGCGTCCAATTCCAGCACGCGGTCGACGAAGGCCGAATCGCCGCCGCGGCGGCGCGCCGACGCGCGCACGCTCTCGGGGTCGCGACGAATCAAAGCAATGTCAAGCATCGGTAGCGAAGCGCCCGTTATGCGCAGTACGCAAGCGCTCCTACCGGGAGCGACGTTCGAGCACGACCGGCTGCTGGCTCCGCAGCAAGCCCTCATCGCGTATATGGCTGCGGTTTCGCTTGGTCCGCCCGGGACCGAAACCATTGCGCTCGCGGCGGCTTTCGGCCGCGTCCTCGCGCGCGACGCTGTCGCGCGCGAAGCGTTTCCGGCCCAAGCCCGTTCGACCATGGATGGTTTCGCCGTGCGCTCCGCCGACGGGTTGGAGCCGCGCCGCATCGCCGGTGAAATCCGTATGGGCCAGCCGCCGCCCGGGCGGGTCGGCCGCGGTGAAGCGATGCAGATTCCGACCGGCGGAACCTTGCCGGCCGGTGCCGATGCGGTTGTCCCAATCGAAGACGCCGAGGGCGGCCCGGGGACGCTGATCCCGCGGGCGGCACCGCAGCCCGGCGAGTACGTGACCGCGGCCGGATCCGATATGGCCTCCGGCGAGATCGCGCTAGCCGCCGGACGTCGGATCGGCGGTGCCGAGATGGGCGTTCTTGCGACGCTGGGCCAGGTCACGTTGAGCGTGTACCGTCGCCCGCGCTTCGCGGTCATCTCGACCGGCGACGAGCTCATCGATGCCGCACTCGCTCCGGGGATCGGTCAAGTACGCGACTCCAACCGTTGGGCCATCGCCGGAGCGCTCGCGGCGATGGGCGCGGACGTGCTGCAGCTGCCCAACGCGCCCGACGACCTCGGACTGCTGCGGACGGCGCTCGCCGAGGGACTCGCCCAGGCGGACGGTGTGTTTCTCACCGGAGGTTCGTCGGTGGGCGAGCGCGATCTGACCCCCGAGGCGATCGAAGGTTTTGGCGGCCCCGGCGTGATCGTTCACGGCTTGCGGGTCAAGCCTGGTAAACCAACGGTGCTCGCGGCGATCGGCGCCAAGCCGGTCATCGGTTTACCGGGGAATCCAACTTCAGCCCTGACGATTCTCGAGGCGGTCTGCGCGCCGCTCGTGCGCTCGATGACCGGCGATCGCACGGGTCGTCCCGTCAGCGTGGTGAGCGTTGCGGGCGCGCCGTTTTCCGGCCGAGCCGGCTGGACCTGGTTCGTCCCGGCCGAACTGCGCTGCGATGCCGGCGGCACGGAGCGCGCCTATCCGCTGCCGCTGCGCTCCGCCCATACAAGCTTGCTCGCCCGCGCTTCGGGCTACGTCGTGTTGACCGAGGATCGGTCGAGCATCGCGACGGGCACGGCGCTCGAAGTTGTCCGTTTCAGCGGCGGCGGCCGGTGAAACGTTGGGCCGTGTGTACGGCCGTCGTGCTGCTGTGCGCCTGCAGCCGCGGAGGGGGGACGCAAGCGCCGGCGAGTGGGCCGACGCTGCCGTCCGCGGGGGCCTTCAAAGACGGGCTGCTGTACGCGGCGGTCAAGGCGCGCCTGGCCGGTTCGGACATCGACTCGACGACCCGGATCAGCGTGATGGTCCGCGGCGGAGTCGTCACCCTGCGCGGCACCGTCAAGGATTTCGCCACGAAAGAGCGCGAGGTCAAGCTCGTGCGGGGGATGCGCGGCATCGCGGGGGTCAACGATGAACTGCGCGTCGGCCGGGTCGGGCCGTCAGCGGCGCAGACGGTAAGCAACGTCGAACTCGTCGCCGCGGTAACCGGCGCGCTCGTGGCGCAAACCGGCGTGAATGTCGGGGGAATCCGCGTTCGCGCCGATGCGGGAACTGTGACGCTCGTGGGGCACGCCCCGACGGCGGCGATCAAGGCGACGCTCCTCGCGGCCGCGCGGAAAACGCCCGGCGTGCGCAACGTCGTCGACCGGATTGCGGTCAGATAAGTGACGATGCCGACCCTGCCTCAGCCGACGCTTGTCGTGCGCGCCGTTCCGGCCGTCACGCCGTTTGTCGCTCCCGAAGAGCTGGCCCGGCGCGCCGGCCGGGACTCCCTGCTGCGGCTGGGCGCGAACGAGAGCGCGTTCGGCCCCTCACCTCGGGCCATCGCCGCGATGCGCGACGCCGTCGCGCTCAGCTCCTGGTACGGCGACCCCGAATCGATGGAACTGCGCGCGGCGATCGCGGAGCGGCACGCCTGCGGGGTGGAGAACATCGTGATCGGTTCGGGCATCGACGATCTCATGTCGCTCATCGTGCGCACGTTCTGTGCGCCGGGCGACGCTGCGCTGCAAACGCGCGGCACGTACGCGACCTGGGCCTATCACGTCGCGGCGTACGGCGCGGAACTCGCGACCGCCGATCCGACACCGGCCGGGGCGGTCGTGGTCGATGCCCTGTTAGCGCAGGCGGCGATCGTCGCACCGAAGGTCGTGTATGTCGCGAACCCGGATAACCCGAGCGGCGCATTCGTTGCCGCGGCCGAACTCACGCGCTTGCGGGCCGGCTTGGCCGACGACGTGCTGCTGGTGATCGACGAAGCCTATGCCGATTTTGTCGATCCGGCCGCATTGCTGCCGGATGTGATCGATCCGCGGACGATTCGCCTGCGGACCTTCTCGAAGGCCTATGGCTTGGCCGGCGCGCGCGTCGGTTACGCGATCGCCGCCGCCGCGTTTATCGAAGTGTTCCAAAAAATACGCCAACATTTCGGGGTGAATCGGACCGCTCAGATCGGCGCGCTCGCGGCGCTCGAAGACGAGGCGTTCGCGCAACGCGTCGTGGCCGAAGTCGCGGTCGGCCGGGCCGCTTACGCGGCGCTCGGCGCGCGGCTGGGCTGTGCCACGCTGCCGTCGTCGACGAACTTCGTGTGCTTCGAGATCGGGACGCGCGCGCAGGCCGAATCGATGGTTCATACGCTGCTCGAATGCGGCGTCTTCGTTCGCAAGCCGTACGCGCCGCCGCTCGACGGGTTCATTCGGGTGACGGTCGGCAGCGCCGCCGAACGCGACCGCTTCGCGCAGATATTTTCCGAGGCGCTCGAACGCGTGCGCGAGAAGGCGGCCGTGTGAGATACGCGATCGTGTCGGACGTGCACGGCAATCTCGAAGCTCTGCAGGCCGCCTTTGCGCTGATCGCACCGACCGACGGCGTTCTGTGCCTGGGCGACACGGTGGGCTACGGGCCGAATCCCAACGAATGCGTCGAGCTGATCCGAGCCCGCGCGACGGCGACGGTGTTGGGCAATCACGACGTCGCAGCGATCGACAATTTCGGCTTGTCGTATTTCAATCCGACCGCCCGCGAAGCGATGCGCTGGACGCAAACGGTGCTCA
>Ga0302326_10023516_pt1 | contig 12558 bp, 9 predicted proteins | sample Palsa_T0_3_FD_202264 | JGI IMG/M metagenome (GOLD analysis project Ga0302326, IMG submission 202264) | Peat permafrost microbial communities from Stordalen Mire near Abisko, Sweden - Palsa_T0_3 | ecosystem: Environmental > Terrestrial > Soil > Palsa > Peat permafrost | place: Sweden: Abisko... | reverse complement strand
ACTGTGCAAGACAGTTTCCGTATCGCAGTGAGTTGTAAATGTGTGCCCCAGCGCCTCGAGTTCCCGCCGGATTTCGAGGTGGTTATAAATCTCGCCGTTGAACACGACTGTGACATCGCCGTCTTCAGAATAAAGCGGCTGATCGCCCGCATGCAGGTCGAGAATCTTGAGCCGGGTCGCGCCAAGCGAGCAGTGACGCGAGCGGAATACTCCCTGCTGATCTGGTCCTCGATGCGTCAGGCTCTTCGTGGCATCGAGAATGCGCTCAGGCTCAGGCCGCCAGTTGACCGTCGTGAATCCCGCTATACCGCACAAATCCCGTGTAACCTTCCTCGCCGAATCTCAGTGAACCGCTAATCATTACTTTACCAGTGCTACGATAAATGCCGATGGAAAATGATTTGTTGCCGGCCGATTCTTCCTCCGGACGGCCCGCCATCGCAGCCCCCACGCAGTCGCATCTCAAGACTTATTTCCTCATCGCGATCATGGTCATCGCCGGGCCGCTCGGCAATGTCCTGCTCGGTAAAGGCATGAAAGAAATCGGCCAGCCGCAGCTCTGGCCGCTTGCCGGACTCTGGCACACCGCGCTCCATATCTTCGCGACGCCGTCGATCTGGCTCGGCATCGGCTCGCTCCTCGTCTTCTTCATCGCCAACCTTCTCGCTCTTACCGGCGCGGATTACAGTTTCGTGCTGCCGGCCTCATCTCTGGCATACGGCGTCGTCGCACTTCTCAGCTATCTGATTCTCGGAGAACATATCTCCGCACTGCGCTGCAGCGGCATCGCGCTCATCTGCATCGGCGTCCTCGTCGTCGGCCGTTCCAATCCGAAGACCACTGCGATTGAGGTCCCGCTGTGATCACCCAGTTCATTCTCTTCAGTCTCATCGTCCTCGCCGGCACTGGCGGAGAGCTGTGCGTCTCCCGCGCAATGAAGCGCGTCGGCGAAGCCAGGAGCTTTCATCCCGCGGACATCGCTCGCGTCATCTTGCAGGCGATCCGGATTCCATGGATGTGGTGTGGCGTCGCGCTCATGGCTGTCGCATTCTTCGCGTTACTTGGCGCTCTATCTGTCTACGCCGTCAGCTTTGTCGTCCCCGTCACTGCATTGAGTTATGGAGCTGGTGCCCTGGGCGGAAAGTTCTTCCTCCATGAACGAGTAAGTAGAGCAAGATGGATTGGCGTATGTTTCGTCGTCGCCGGTGTAATCCTGGTATTTCTCGGAAAGCAGTCATAAGTGGAGTTGGTCTAACGTGAGCGTCGTCGCGGAAGGAATCAAGGAGACAATTGTCTTCAATGAAGTGCTGCACATCGCCCTGGATTCCTTCCGGGAAGATCGCCGCCGCTTTCTGCAAACTTCGCTCAGCATGGTCCTCGGCACCGCCTCGTTAGTTCTCGTGGTTACTATCGTCCTGACCGGCCGCACTTACATGCTGGCGTCAATTGAAAATATCGGCACTAATCTTATCTGGGTCGAACCTAATCACACATATGACGCCGCCGGCGTCAGCACCGACGACTATCTGACCATGAAGGATCTCGAGGCGGTCCAAGAGAATGTCCCCGGCGTCGAGTTTGCATCCCCCGTCGTTAGCCTGCATGAGATGGCCTCCATCGGCAACGGTAAGGAAGCACCGCTGCTCATCCTCGGAGTTAACCCGCAGTATGCCGAGATTCGCCGCCTGCAGGTCATTGCCGGCCGATTCTTCGACGAGCAGGACACACAGATCGGAAGTAAAGAAGCTGTCATTACGAAGAAGCTTGCCAACAAGCTCTATGGCAGCCCCGAGGCATCCCTCGGTCACACGCTGACTTTCACCGGTATTCCGTTCGACATCGTCGGCGTATTTCAGGAAAGAACCAACACTTACAACCAGACGGAGATATTAGATGAAACCGTCCTGATTCCTTTTACCGTTGCACGTTACTTTACGGAAAATGACGGCGTCAGCCAGATTTATTTCTCCATGGCGCGCATGGATCGTGTGCCCGACGCCAGCAAAGAGATAGGCCATGTTATCCAGGCGCGGCACCGTCCTGTGTCAACTTATAACGTCGGTAATATGACGGATGTGCTGGTGGTCGCCAAGAAAACGGCAGCGGCTTTGAGTCTGCTGCTTCTGCTTTTCTCGGCTGTCACTTTATTAGTCGGGGGCGTCGGCATCCTGAACATTATGCTCGCGACCGTAAGCTCCCGTGTACGCGAGATAGGTATCCGCAAGGCTCTTGGTGCTACGCAGAAAGAAATCCGCCTGCAATTCCTTACCGAATCGGTGCTGATTTCACTCGGTGGCGGCCTTCTCGGCACTGTCGGAGGAGCGCTGATTCCGATGGCCATTGGCCTTGTGAGCGGCTTCAAGCCGGTGTTTTCGCTGATGTCTGCAGTCCTGGCACTCACCATCTCCTGCGTCATTGGTATTATCTTCGGCGTCGTGCCGGCAACCCGTGCAGCGCGGCTCGATCCCGTGGAATGCCTGAAATACGAGTAACTCAGGCTTCGTGCAGGTCCGATGTGTCGCGCATTTGAGCAAGCCAGCGGATGATGGTCGAGCAAGCCAAAAGGATGAGCAGCGGATCCAGCGGATGCCGGTAGCCCGGATCCAGATGACTCAGATAGTAAGTGATGGGAAATGAGAAGAAAACCATGGCGAATAGCACCGCATATTTGCGTGTCTTCGCGGAGAGCCATTCTTGGTAGAGTCCGCAGAGCGCCAGAATTGAAAGCGGAGTTAACAGCGAGATGCTCCATAGGTCCAGGGGCTCAAGACTTAGATACGCGGGGCTAAGGCTCCAGAAGCCTGTCCATAGAAATACAACGCGCCGAAGTGAACGGAAGATATATGTGCCAGGATGCTGCCGGATAAATGTGAGTGCCTGGGTGCGCTTCATCGCTAGGTAATCTATTTCGCCCATACGTTCGAATTTCTGACGATCTGCATCGTTGCCCGCCGGATGCACGCCGCCGTCCCACCAATGCAGATTGTTGCGGACGTTGCCGACGCAGACCTCTTCCCAGAAGCCATCTTTGAATGGAATGCGATCTTTCATGACAAGTTCGTTGCGAATCGGCCAGGGGATGACGGTCAGCAGCAGGGCAATGAGGCCGACTGCGCATGCAGTAACAGCCCGCTTGTTTTGCCGCGCGAGACGGACATAAAGCCACCCACCTACGAAGGGAAGAATCGCCAGAATGACCGGATTTGTCAGGGCCGCGAAGCCAAACAGGACGCCAAAACCGGTCCAGTACATTAGCCGGTCAGATGATTCGAGGTGGAGTGCGACGAGCAAAATCACAGCCAGCAGCAGCGCGACGAAGCTGTGATACCACATCGTTGTCGTCGAAAAGTTGATCGCATACGGATAAAACGCCCAGACCCACACCGCTAGTTTTGCAGTCCGCAGGTTAAAGGACTTCAGGCCGATATAAAAGATTGGTATCGCTGTGACTGAGGAGAAAATGCAATTGATAGACAAGATGACCAGGGCCGAAGTCTTCGTGAAAACGCCGAACAGGCTGAAGATACCAGCCAGCAGATAAGGATAGACCGGAGTAAGTAGTGCGGTAGGTCCGGTGTTTGTCCAATAGGGACTGGAAAATCCGTGTCCAAGCGCAATTGAACGTGCCAAATGGCCCAACTCATAACCGAATTCCCAATGATCGCGACCCGGGTCTAAGAAGCCGTGATAGACGACTCCCATTACGGCTAGACGAATGATAAGCCCGATAAGTACCGGCCACAGCCATGGTCTTACTTTGGGAGATACGAGTGTCAACGTATCTTCTTGCTGCTCAATTGCCGGAACTTCAGTAAGAACTGCCAAGCGGACTCCTTTGGGGGGTGAGGAGAGAGACCTATTATCCGTTGTTATGCCCGAATTTATCTAACTTAATTTTCGAATTCAGTATCCGGCGTCGGCAGAACATCGCCGTCCGCAGCCACCCAGACATATAACGTAGGCAGCAGGAAGACGCTGATCGCGAGGCCGAAGATCAAGCCGCCGACAATGACAATCGCGAACGGCCGCTGTGAATCCGAACCAATGCCGTGCGACATTGCTGCGGGACTTAGTCCTAGTGTCGAGACCAGCATCGTCATCAGGATGGGACGGAGTCGCAGCACCGCTCCTTCCACAGCAGATTCCTTGATGGAGTGGCCGCGCACGCGCATCTGGTTGATGTACTCCAACATGATGACTCCGGTCTGCACGGAGACGCCGAAGAGCGCCAGGAAGCCCACGCCCGAGGACACGCTGAAGTTCGTTCCACTGATCAGCAGGGCCAGCATGCCGCCGATGGGCGCCATCATGACGTTGGCCAGGATCAGGCCAGCCCATTTGAACGACTTGAACATCGTGTACAAGATGCAGAAAATCAGCAGCATCGTAATCGGCAGCACGACGGCCAGCCGCGCATTGGCCCGTTTCTGGCTCTGATATTCGCCGGCCCACTCCAGGTGATAACCCGTCGGCAATTTCACCTGCTTGTCTACCTTCGCAATTGCCTCTTCGACCGCGCTACCCAGGTCGCGCCCGCGCACACTGTATTTGACCGGGATATACCGCTGTTCCGCCTCGCGATAAATTTCTTCCGCGCCGTCCGTTGTCGAGATGGTCGTCAGTTGCGCCAACGAAACCCGCTCGCCATTCGGTGCCAGCAGGCGGATGTTTTCGATCGCTTCCTTGGTATCGCGGTATGGCTTTTGATATCGCAGCACGAGGTCGTAGCGCGCATCGCCCTTCAGCACCTGGCTCACAGCATTTCCACCAACCGCGGTTTGGATCGCATCCTGAATGTCAGAGACGTTGATGCCGAACCGCGCCGCCGCTTTGCGGTCCACTGAGAAAGTAAGATTCGGCTGGCCGATAACGCGGAACAGGCCCAGGTCCTGGATGCCCTTGATCGTGCTCATCACCGAAACAATCTCGTTACCCTTTTGCTCCAACGTCTTCAGGTCATCGCCATAAACTTTGACTGACAACTCGCCCTTCACTCCGCTAACCGCCTCTTCCATGTTGTCTGAAATTGGCTGGGAAAAATTCCAGTTCACGCCGGGAATGGTATTCAGCTGCTCGTTCATCGAGGCGATCAGGTTGTCCTTCGTCTTGTGAAAGATGGGCCGCCAGTCCTTCTTTTCTTTCAGCACGACGGTGTACTCGGTGTTGAAAAAGCCGGTGGTATCCGTGCCATCGTCCGGCCTGCCAATCTGATCAACCACTATAGTTGCTTCCGGAAACGACGCGAGGATAAGGCGCGCTTTGTTCGCGATCGCAAGACTCTCCTCTGGCCCGGTGGACGGTGCGAGAGTTCCGCGGACGAGAATCGAGCCCTCGTCCAGGTGCGGCAGAAACTCTGAACCGATGAAGCCGCCGAAGACCAGCACCGCGCCGAGACAGAGCGAGCCGCCCGCAACTCCCAGCGTGGCCCAGCGATGGTCCACTGCCCAGGTGACCGCCGAGCGATAGCGCGCCGTGATGAACACCATCACCGGGTTGTGCCACTCCTTCGCGCCCTTGGCAAACAGAAAGCTCGACAGCACTGGCGCGATGATGATGGAAAACATCAACGCGCCAACCAGTGCGAACGACACCGTCCATGCCATGGGATTGAACAGCCGTCCCTCAACCGCCTGCAGCGTGAAGATGGGCAAATACGCGGTGATGATGATGCCGATCGCGAAGAATACCGGCCGCTGCACTTCAAACGCCGCGTCACGGATCTTCAACTCCGGTGGCCGCGAACTTGGGTCTGGCCGATTCAGGTGACGGACGATGTTTTCAATCATCACCACTGAGCCGTCCACAATCATGCCGAAGTCAAGCGCGCCGAGCGACAGCAGGTTCGCCGGCACGTGTTTCAATCCCAGGCAGATGGAGGCGAATAGCAGTGAGAACGGGACCGCCAGCGCAATGATGATCGCGCCACGCACGTTGCCCAGAAACAGGAACAGCACAATCACGACCAGGACAATTCCTTCGGTCAGGTTGTGCAGCACCGTGTGAGTGGTGAACTTGATCAGCTCGCTGCGGTCGAGATAGGGCACAATCTTAACGCCCTTCGGCAGAATCCTCTCGTTCAGCTCTTTGACTTTTTCATGCAGCGCCAGCAGCACAGGGTCCGCGTCCTGGCCCTTCTGTAAAAGCACCGTGCCTTCCACAACGTCGTCGTCGTCGATCAACTTGCCGTTGACGTCGCGATAAGTTTTCGATATTTGCCCCAGCCTGACCTTCGGCCCCTGCTCGACCACCGCGATGTCTTTTACCCGCAGGGAAGCGCCATTCTGCGTTTTGATGACGGTGTTTTCTATCTGCTGCACGTCGGCATACAAGCCTGCCGCCTGGACATTAATCTGCTGCGCACCGGCTACGATGTAGCTGCCGCCGGCGTTGGTATTGTTGCTGGCCAGCTGCTGTTCGATCTGCGCGATGCTCAGCCCATACGCCACCAGCTTGTCCGGATCGAGCCGGATTTGGTATTCCTTCGTCACGCCGCCGAAGCTGGCCACGTCCACCACGCCGGGCACGGACTTGATCTGCTTTTCAATCGTCCAGTCCTCGAGCGCCTTGACCTCCATGACGTCGTACTCAGGATTTTTGCTCTCGATCGTGTACCAGTAAATCTGTCCGACCGGGCTCCAGTCGGTCTGCATCTGCGGCACCAGCCCCGCAGGCAGCGTCACTTCGCTCAGTCGTTCCAGCACCCGCTCGCGGTTCCAAGCGTTGTTTGAGCCGTCAGAAAAATTCATGACGATGCTGGAAATGCCGGCCAGGCTCTGCGACCGCAGGCTGGTCAGGTCCTGGATGCCGGCCATCTGAATTTCGGTCGGCACGGTAATCTGCTGCTCAATGTCCTCAGCGGAACGGCCCGGCCACTGCGTGATGATATTGACGTAATTGTTTGCGATGTCCGGATAGGCATCGACGGGAAGATTGTGAAACGAAATCGCGCCCCAGAGAAACAACAGTGCCGCAACTCCCAGCACGAGGAAGCGGTTGCGTAACGCAAAATTGACGACCGCGCCAATCATCGGGTTATTGACCCTCCAGCGTGGCTTCCAATTGCAGCACGTTGGAAACAACCTGCTGGCCGGCGGCAATGCCCGACAGAATCTCCTGTTTGTCGCCCGGCAGCATCTGTCCCGCCTGCACTTCAAGCCGCCGGAACTTGTTGCCGCCAGCCGGAACAAACACCCACTCGCGATCATGCAGATGCAGAACCGCTGACGCCGGCACTGATGCGCGCTGCTGCTTAATCTTGCCGGTAAAGGTCGCCGTCGCGAACATGCCGAGTTTGAGAATGCCCGGATTCGCTACCTCGACGCGCACTTTCGCTGTCCGCAGCGTGGGATCCAGCACCGGTCCGATGTCACTGATGCGGCCCGTCAGGACGCGGTCCGGGTACGCGTCGAGTTTGATCCGCGCCCTCTGTCCCAGCTGCAGCTTGGGAATATCGTTCTCATAAACGTCACAGACGATCCACACGACCGACAGGTCCGCAATCGTGAACACGCTCGATGAGCCGGCATAGGTGACCCCGGCTGCCGCCGCATTTGTAACATTTTGTGCAACAATTACGCCGGAGATTGGCGCGTAGACCCCGACAATGCTGCTGGGATGGCTCTTATCGACGCCCAGCGTCTTCAGCAGGTCTTCTGCCGCGACCAGGTTCGCCTTCGCATCTTTCTCCGAATCTTCTGCCATTTCCAGTTGCGCTTCGGAGATGGCGCCATGCTCCTTCAGGTCCTTCGCGCGCAGGAATGCCTTGTTCGCAAGCTGTTCGTCATTGAGCGCCTTTAAATAAGTAGCGAAAGCGTTCGTGATGTCCGGGCTCTGCACCTGCAGCAGCAGCTGGCCCTTGTGGACGAAATCGTCCAGCCGCGCCTTGATTGCGACGACGCGGCCACTGGCCAGCGAGATGACAGGAACCTCGCGCGAGATGTCCGGATAGACGGTGCCGGTGACGTTCAACTCACTCGCAGCATCCAGGCTCTCCGCGGGAACGATGGGGAACTGGTCCGGCTTGTCCACGGTGACGACACTCATGTCGCCGGCCTTGACCACCTCGGGCTGCGGCGGCGCACCGTCCGATGGCTTGAATTCTTTTTTGCATCCGGCAAGTGACAGGCAGCCCGCCAGACAGCCAGCTGCGAAAAATGACAAGAGGGAAGTGCGGGTCATGGAATTACCTCGCGGCCTACGGCCAGGTTCAGCTGGCTCGCGGCAGTCAAATAGGAGCCCACCAGTTGCAAATACGCCAGCTGGACCACCCTGTAATCGCTCTGCGCATTCAAAAATTCCATCAGCGAGGCGCCGCCGTGCTGGTAGGAGTAAGTGATGGTGCTGCGCACACGCGTCGCCTGGTCGAGATACTGCGCTTTGTATGGCTTCAGCAGCGCAATGTCGCTGAACAGTTGCGCATAGGACGAATCGACGTCGCTGAACACGGCCGCCTGCGCGACGTCGAAGCTTTTCTGGCTGCGATCAATGTCGATTTGCGTCCGCTTCTTCTCGCCCTGGTTGCGATCAAAAATTCGCAGCGGAATGCTGACGCTGACACCGATCGTCTGGTTCGCATACGGATTGTTCGTCGACGGATTGTAGGTGTACCAGCCGGTGATGGTTGGATCCGTCGAGCCGTTGGCGATGGCCAGCTTGTGGTCGATCTTCGACTTGTCAATCTGCTGCAGCGCCGCCTTCAGGTCCGGCCGATTCTGCAGTGCAATCGTATGAAAGTCATCCAGCGGCGCCAGCTCCGGGCCCCAGTCAAAAATTCCGGTAACGTCAAAGTTGTCCACCGGCGTTCGGTCATTCAACAGCTGCAGTAGCTGAATTTTCGCAGTCCGCAGGTTCACGATCGCCGACTGCTGCTCGGACTCATACTGCACCCGCAGCAGCTCAATGCGGTCCAGGTCAATCTGCGCGATGTCGCCGTCCTTGTAGCGCTGCTTGCTGATGTCAATAATCTTGTCGTAATACTCCAGGTCGTCGTTGGCCGATTGCAGCGTCGCCTTCGCCTGCAGCGTCTGCACAAAAGCGCTCCGCAGGTTGAAGATGAGGTTGCGCTCGAGATCAAGATGCTGCGACGCCGTGATTGCCGTGTTCGCCTTGGCATCATCCAGCCGCAGGTGCCGCTTGTTGTCGCGCTCCCACAAATAACTGATCCCCGGCTGATAGTCGGTGCCGCTGAACGGGATGAAGTGGCCGTCGTTAGGCGCCACCTGGGTGCCGTCGACCGACATGCTGAACGTCGGATTCGGCCGGAGGAACGCAGTAATTTCCTGCGCCCGCGCCTCTTCCACGCCTAACGTGTCCGCCTGCAGCTGCGGATTGACTGCCTCGAACCGCGACTTCAGCGCATCCCACGTCATGCTCTCCTGTACCGCCTGCCCGGGAACCGCGACCTGCGCCGCCGCTGTCGTCGGCGGCTGCACCGGAGGCGTGGGTGCCTGCGCAAACGCACTCCACCCGGAACACAGAAGTAGTCCCCCTACGGCCAGCCGGCCGGCAATTTTGCGTTCAAATGTGGTCATGTGCGATGTCAAAGCCGGGTGTTTGATTCTCTAGTAGAACGATGGGCTTCTTTGAAGTCCATATGGAAACCGTTAAGAATTCATAAGTATGCCAACCATCGGCCGGTACAGGGGATTTGCGCAAAGCCGATCGAGCACAACCGCAACACAGCGGCAGAGCCGCCACCTTTAGCCTAAAGCACAACCGCTCGCAAGGCCCCCTATCTTCCGGGGTACACGCCCTATCTTTCGGCCAATGCCTGGTTCGTAATCGCAATTTCACTCCGCCTGCTCTCTACAATTGGCGAAGTATGTACGCGGCATTTTTCAACGGCAGCAGGCAATCCGTTCTCCGGCGAGCGGCCGTTTTGTTTGTCGTCATCGCGCTGCTGGATTGGAGTATCGTTGGCGAAATCCCGCTCGGTTTTCTTTACCTCATTCCCATGCTGCTGGTCGGCAGCGTCCTCGGCCCGCTGCAGATTGCCATCATTGCCGCGATCTGTACGTTTCTCGCCGAGGCCTTCGACGATTTCCATTGGACGCCGCGTACTGCCATCCCGCGCGACGTGCTTTACTTTGCCGCCTTCGCTGGAGTCGGCCTCTTCGTTCGCGAGATCAGCCGCAACCGCCAGACGGCGCTCATGCATCTGCATGAGGTGGAACAGCAGCGCGATGCGCGCCGCGAAGCCGAGGAGCAGTTGAAGGCGCTGATCGAAAGCAGTCCCGCCGCCATTCTCACAGCAGACGCTGATGGCATCGTCCTGATGGCGAACGAAGCGGCCCACCGCATGCTCGCGCTGCCGCCGGCGACGCTGCCCGGCAAGACCATCTACACCTACCTGCCGTCGCTGACCAATGTCTCGCGCCACGATCCTGCGCGGCAATTTTTCCGCACCGTCATGCAGGCTCGCGGCCAGCGCGAGGACGGCGACACTTTTCTCGCCGACATCTGCTTTTCCACCTACCGCACAAATGAAGGTTCGCGCCTCACCGCCATGGTGATTGACGCGTCCGAGGACCTGCGCACCCATGAAGTCTCCGGCCTGCGCCAGCTGCTGGAAGGCTCACGCATCGCCATCGGCGCCGTCTCCCACGAAATTCGTAACGTTTGTGGAGCAATTGCGGTCGTCCATAAAAACCTGGCTCACCGCGGACTTCTCGCCGGCAATGAAGATTTCGAAGCACTCGGCAATCTCGTCGTCGCGCTGGAGCGCATCGCCAGCGTCAACCTCAAGCAGTCCACTGACAAGCCGACAGAAGTTGACCTGGCCGCGCTGCTCGACGAACTGAAAATCATCGTCTCTCCGTCGCTTCATGAAGACGGCATCGTGTCGCAGTGGAGTCTGCAGTCCACACTGCCGCTGGTCTGGGCGGACCGCTCCAGCCTGATGCAGGTCTTCCTCAACCTCATCACGAACAGCAGCCGCGTCCTCACCAGCAAGCAGAATCCCTGCATCGCCATCACAGCGCGCGCGGAAAAATCGCAAGTCCTCGTCGAGGTCGCAGACAACGGCGGCGGTGTCCCGCAGCCGGAGCATCTCTTCCACCCCTTCCAGGCCGGCGCCACCTCCACCGGCCTCGGACTATATCTATCGCGCGCGTTCATGCGCTCCTTCGGCGGCGACCTGCGTTACAAAGCCGTCCCTGACGGCGCCTGCTTTCTCGTCGACTTGAACGCCGTCCTGCCCGGAATTCGGAGCACGCGATGACAACAATCCTGATCGTCGATGACCACGCACTTTTCCGCGAAGGCTTGGGCCGCCTGCTCAGCACGACCACCGAATTCCAGGTCGTCGGCCAATGCTCGACGCTGGAAGAAGCCGTCACCGCGCTCGCCCAGACTCCGATCGACGTCATCCTGCTCGATTACGACATGGGCGAGGAGCTCGGCAGCGATCTGCTGACGACGCTCCGCAAGACCGACAACACCGCAACGGTTCTCATGGTCACCGGCGGCCTTACCGACGAAGTCACCGTGCAGGTCCTCGAAGCCGGCGCCGCTGGCATCATCTTGAAGCACAGCAGCCCCGACCAACTCGTCCTCGCCATCCGGCAAGTCGCACGCGGCGAAAGCTGGCTCGACAAGGGACTGCTGCAGTCCCTCGTCAGCGGCCAGTCCAGCAGCAGCCGGCCGGTAGAAGAAAATCAGTCGCTGACAAATCGCCAGGGCGAAGTCCTGCGCGGTATTCTCGACGGCCTCACCAATAAAGAAATCGCGTGGAACTTGAAGTCGTCAGAAAGCGCTGTCAAAGCCGTCATTCAGGAGCTCTTCCGCAAAGCCGGCGTCCGCACCCGCAGCCAACTGGTCAGAATCGCCATCGAAAATCACTCCACGGACTGGCTCCGCTCCGCTGGAAAAGGCTGATTTTCACGGGATTAACCGATGCAACGAGTCCCCTGGCTGCATGCAGCATCGAATGACGAATCGCTATAATAAGAAGATTCACTGTGCTGTCGCTGCACTCATCCTGGTGCGCACATCGCGGCGGGGAGACGCCATGAAAGCCCACCAACATCCTCTGGAAAAGATTCTCGAGCACCGCATCGCCATCATCGATGGCGCCATGGGCACGACCATCCGCACCTACGGGATGAAGGAAGCCGACATTCGCGGCGACCGCTTCCGTAACTCGACCAAGGACCTGCTGAACAACGGCGATCTCTTCTCCCTGACCCAGCCGAAGATGATCTCGGACATCCATCGCCGGTTTCTCGAAGCCGGCGCCGACATCATTGAGACGAACACCTTTGGCGCGACCAGCATCACGCAGAGCGAATTTTTCGTCGACGATCCGCGCGAACATGGGGGTCGGAAAAATCCCGAGTTCTACCAGAAAATTATCGAGGACCCATTTCTCGGTAACCTTGCGTTCGAAATTAACGAGCAGTCCGCCCGCCAGTGCCGCGAGTGGGCTGACCGCGCCGGCAATGACACCGGCCGTCAACGCTTCGTCGCCGGCGCTATCGGACCGCTCACTGTCTCGCTGTCCAATTCCCCCGACGCGGAGGACGCCGGCTTCCGCGTCGTCACCTTCGACCAGGTGAAGAC
>Ga0302326_10023515_pt1 | contig 12558 bp, 9 predicted proteins | sample Palsa_T0_3_FD_202264 | JGI IMG/M metagenome (GOLD analysis project Ga0302326, IMG submission 202264) | Peat permafrost microbial communities from Stordalen Mire near Abisko, Sweden - Palsa_T0_3 | ecosystem: Environmental > Terrestrial > Soil > Palsa > Peat permafrost | place: Sweden: Abisko... | reverse complement strand
TGTTGCTAAGAGTTACGAACTTTATGGACACTGCCGCCCTGCGGGCGAAACAAAGCGCAACTGAACCCGTGCTAGACTTTTTCGAATCCCAATGGATCAGGCAAATGTGGTGATTATCGGCGGGGGCGTCGTTGGATGCGCCGTCGCTCGTGCGCTCTCCCTCCGCTGGAGCGAAGTGTTCGTCTTGGAAGCCCTCCCCAAACTGGGCATGGGTACCAGTTCGCGGAATAGCGGCGTCATACACTCGGGGTTGTACTACACACCGGGGTCTCTCAAAGCCAGGCATTGCGTCCAAGGGAATCTTCTAACATACGATTTTTGCGCCGCGCACGGCGTTCCCTACCGCAAGACCGGCAAGCTCGTCGTAGCTTCGTCTGAAGAAGAGTCACACACCCTGGCAGCCCTGCTCGAAACTGGCCGCGCGAATGGTGTTGAGGGGCTGAAGATCGTAGACCGCGCCGCGATTCGCGCCCGCGAACCCCATGTGGAAGGGTTCGAAGCTATAGAGGTTCCATCCACGGGGATTCTTTCGAGTGAAGATCTCGTGAAGACGTATGCGCGCGTCGCCACCAATCAGGGCGCGCATATCGTCACAAACGCCCGGGTGAGCGCTCTGGAGCCGGTTGGCGATGCTATACGCGTGGTGAGCGCAGCGGGGGAGATTGAGGCGCGTTGCGTGGTGAATAGCGCAGGCCTTTTCGCCGATGAGGTCGCCGCGTTGCTGGGTTCGTCGATGGCCGAGCGCCGCATCTACCCCGTCCGCGGAGAGTATTGCGAACTCGTGAGGGCCAAGAGCGACTGGATCAACGGACTTGTCTACCCGCTACCGCACACCGATGGAAAGAGCCTCGGCGTGCACTTCACGAAGACACTGTGGGGACCGGTGTGGGTGGGTCCTACAGCCAGATATATCGAAGACAAGAATGATTACGAGCGTAATCGCGAGCCAGTGGAGTATTTCGCGCGCAACGCCGAGCTGCTTGTTCCGGGGCTGGAACTATCCGATTTCGTTCTCGCCCATTCCGGGATTCGCCCCAAGCTCGTTCCTCCCGCTACGCCATCAACTCCATCGCACTCGGGCGGAATGGCGGACTTCATCATTCAACGCGATCCGGAATTCCCTCGCGTAGTGCAACTCATCGGAATCGAATCGCCGGGTCTGACTTCGGCGCCCTCTATCGCAGAGGACGTGCGTGATCTAGTGGGGGAAGTCCTCGGCTAACCTTAGTCTGGCCAGAAGGCGTTCGAACTTCAGTCGGCGGTAACGGCTCTTGCGCTGCCGGCTCGATGGAAGGCGACCACACGTTCGACAATCTCGCCCAGGTCCAGCGTCGGCTTGTAATTCAAAAGGCCGCCGATCTTCGAGATGTCCGGCAGACGCCTCTGCATGTCTTCGAACCCCTCTTCGTAAGCCTCGCTGTGGGGAATGAACACGATTTCGGATTGACTGCCTGCAATCTGCTTGACGAATTGAGCCAACTCGAAAATCGAAATATCTTTGGAATGTCCGATGTTAAAAACCTCGCCCACTGCCTGGGGATGTTCCGACAGCCCGATCAGCGCGTTTACAACATCTCCGATCCAGGTAAAGGAACGCCTCTGCGTCCCATCGCCGTGAACCGTGATTGGCTCGTCTTGAATGGCTTGATCCACAAAGCGCGGAATCACCATGCCGTAGCGGCCCGTCTGGCGCGGCCCCACTGTATTGAAAAGCCGCACGATAACTATAGGCAGGCCCTGCTGCTTCCAATAGGCCTTCGCCAGGAACTCGTCCACGATCTTCGAGGCCGCGTAGCACCAGCGCGATTTGGAAGTACTCCCTAGCACGAGATCACTATCCTCGTGGAAAAGATGTTGAGTTGTCTTCCCGTACACCTCGGACGTCGAGGCAATCACCACCTTCTTATTTTTCTTCGCGGCCAGTTCCAACACGATCTCGGAACCTTTGATGTTGGTCTGGATCGTCCGAACCGGGTCCTCGACGATCAGCTTCACCCCGACCGCGGCAGCCAGGTGAAAAACTGTGTCGGCCGCATCGACCAGTTCGGCCATTACCGAGCGGTTGAAAATCGATTCGTTCGTGTGCGAAAAGTGCCGGCGCCCCTTCAGATGGCGAATGTTCTCGATGCTGCCGGTACTCAGGTCATCGATGGTGGCAACGGCGTAACCCCGCTCCAGGAGCGTCTCTGCCAGATTAGAACCAATGAAACCCGCTCCGCCGGTTATCAGAACTTTCTGCATGAGCCGCCCTTCCTTCGTTGCTCCTACACCTTAAGAGACGTGGCTTGCTGGGTCGCCTCGTCAATCTTACGGGCCTGCTCCCTATTTGGGAAGCATTTCTGCGTGCCCTAGTTTGACTCGTGGAGAATTTGCCGCTATTCTTGGCGTAGAGAGTTTCGACGGATGTTCGCCGCCTTTTATTAGCGCTTCTCGCTTCCGCCCGTCCGGGCGCTGATTCAACCAACAATATTGGATTTTCGACAATCCTTAATTACGCTTGACAGGATCACCCATGCCGAACCTGACGCTGTTTGAAAAACTCGATCACATCGAATCCCGCTTTGACGATATGACCCGCGAGCTTTCATCGCCCGGAGCGGCTTCCGATACCGGAAGCTACCAGAAGCTTGCGAAAGCCCATGCCGAACTGGCGGAAATCGTCGCGAAGTACCGCGAATGGAAAGAAATCGATAAGGACTTGCAGGGGGCGAAGCAGTTATTTGCGGAAACGAGCGACGATCCGGAAATGAAGCAGATGGCGCACGACGAACAGCGGGCGTTGGAAGCGCGTCGTGACATTGTCGAACGCGATATGAAGCTGCTGTTGGTCCCGAAAGATCCTAACGATCAGAAGAACGTGATTGTTGAAATTCGCGCTGGCACGGGCGGAGACGAAGCCGGGCTTTTCGCAGGCGAGCTTTTTCGGATGTACTCGCGCTACGCGGAATCGCAAGGCTGGAAGGTGGAGATTCTGGAAAGTTCGCCGTCATCGATCGGCGGCATGAAGGAAGTCGTAGCCGCCATCCAGGGCAATAAGGTCTACTCCAAGCTCAAATACGAAAGTGGTGTGCATCGCGTGCAACGCGTTCCGGCCACCGAGCAACAGGGGCGCATCCACACCTCCGCCGCAACCGTGGCCGTGCTGCCCGAAGCCGATGACATTGACATCAAAATCGAGGCGAAAGATTTGCGTATCGATACTTTCTGTTCGTCCGGTCCCGGCGGCCAATCTGTGAATACCACATATTCTGCCGTGCGCATCACGCACATTCCCAGCGGTCTGGTCGTATCGCAGCAGGATGAAAAATCGCAGATCAAGAATCGTGCTAAAGCCATGCGTGTTCTGCGGGCGCGCCTCTACGAAATGGAGCAATCTAAGCAGCACGAGGCTATCGCTGCCAAGCGCCGCGGGCAGATCAAGACCGGCGACCGCAGCGAGAAAATCCGCACCTACAATTTCCCGCAGAATCGCGTCACCGACCATCGCATCGGTTTCACGTTGCATCAGCTCACCGAGGCCATGGACGGCAAGCTCGGCCCGCTTGTCGATGCGCTGGTCACCCACTTCGAATCCGAGCGTCTGAACCAAGAGCCAATCGAGGCCTGAGCCATGTCGCCTGCCGGTGAAACAAATGGCGGGACGGTAGCCGTGGGGCTCGCGGTCCGCGGCGCACTCAAGGAAGCCATTGCCCGGCTTCGCGCCGCCGAGGTCCCGTCCGAGATTCTCTCTGCGGAACTTCTCCTGATGCACGTTCTCGGCCGCGATCGTACTTGGCTTTATACCCACCCTGAAGAACCTCTCGATTTGTACGTGCTTGCGAAATACTTTGCCCTCATCGCGCGCCGCGCGGCCGGAGAACCGGCGCAATACCTGACCGGCAAGCAGGAATTCTGGGGCCTGGATTTCGAAGTCACTCCGGCGGTGTTGATTCCGCGCCCGGAAACCGAGCACATCATCGAGGTTGCGCTCGAACGATTGGGCCCTCGCGGCATCAAGACCAACATGAGGACGGGCGAGCCCAGCCCGGCGCTGCGCATCGCCGATGTGGGTACCGGGTCGGGCTGCCTGGCTGTCGCCCTCGCTCGCGAATTGCCTCACGCCGAGATCCTGGCAACCGATATTTCAGCGCCTGCCCTCGAAGTCGCTCGCCGCAACGCTTCCCGGCATGGCGTGGGGGATCGCGTCCATTTTATCCAAACCGATTTAATCGAAGCCGCGCTACAGACCCCTGCGCATGAGGCGCAATCTTTCGACCTCATTGTGAGTAATCCGCCCTACGTAGCTCGCAACGAAGCGGCGTCGCTGCCGCGGGAGGTTCGCGATCACGAGCCTGCCTCCGCGCTCTTTGGCGGCCCTACGGGCGTCGAGATCTATGTGAGACTGATCGAACAGGCAGCCTCGCTGCTGCGTAGCCGCGGGATTCTAGTGCTCGAGCTCGGCCACGGCGCCGCGGACGAGGTCAGGCGGATGTTCCACGTGCAACGGTCTTGGGCGAACGTCAACGTCACGAATGACCTCGCCGGTATCCCGCGCGTCATCGCCGCCGAGCGCGTCTGAATTCAGTTGTTGGCGCCGCCACGAACGAGCCTTTGGTGTGTACCTCCGCGCGCTTCCCGCCGTTGTATAGTTAGCTCTCAGAGTACCTATGCCCAAGCTGGCCCAATACCGCGCCAAGCGCGATCCTGCGCCAATAGCCGCTAATGCCGCCTCTGATGCTGCGGCAACGATTCTGCACATCGATATGGACGCGTTCTTCGTCTCCGTCGAACTATTGGCGCGCCCGGAGCTTAAAGGACTTGCGGTCGTGGTGGGCGGACAGCGCGATCAGCGCGGTGTCGTTACGTCGGCCAGCTATGAGGCCCGCCGTTTCGGCGTGCATTCCGCCATGGCGTTACGCACCGCCGCGAAACTTTGTCCCCACGCCGTTTTTCTCGATGGCCATCATGAGCTATACGGCAAGTGGAGCGATCGCGTCGCATCCATTCTCGCGAGATACTCACCCATCGTCGAAATGGCCTCGATTGACGAAGCCTACCTCGATCTCAGCGGCACGGAGCGATTGCATGGCCCCGCGCTTTCGGCGGCCAATTCGCTTCTAGGTGAAATCACTTCCACAACGGGCTTACCCTGCTCGGGCGGCCTGGCCGCTACACGTCTTGTTGCAAAAGTGGCTAGCGAGCAAGCTAAACCGCGCGGATTGGTCTGGGTCCCTTCCGGCAGCGAAGCTGCGTTCCTCGCACCGCTCGCCGTGCGCCGAATTCCGGGCATCGGCAAGGTGACGGAGGCCTCGCTGCACTCTCTCGGTATCAGCACCATCGCTCATCTGCAAGGATGGTCGCTCGAGCGGCTGGAAGAAAACTTTGGCCGCTGGGGCACGGCGCTCTATCGCAAGGCGAGAGGTATCGACTCTTACGAATTCTTCATCGACGCAGAACCCAAATCGATTTCGCACAATCAGACGTTTGGAAAAGACACCAACGACGGCGAGCTTTTACGCTCGACGCTAAGTTATCTCTGCCAGAAAGCTGCCAAGCGTCTGCGCGATGCCGGCCTGCACGCGCGAACCGTCACGCTTACGCTACGCTTTGCCGATTTCCGCACCATCACCCGCAACCACACCCTTGCGGAGCCTTCCGATCTGGATACCGTGCTTCTGGGCGCCCTCCAGTACCTGTTCGCCCGCGCCTGGAACGGCAAAGCCGCGCTCCGCTTGGTTGGGGTTGCCCTTTCGTCATTTTCGCCGGGATCGGAACAACTCGACATCCTCGATCCCGACCGGCGCGAAAAGCTGGAACGCCTGGCGCGCGCCACCGATCGCCTTCGCGACCGCTTCGGATTCTCGAAGGTTCAGCTGGCGGGCTCACTTGCGAAAACCAGTGGTCCCGGACGCGGTGCGGAGCGCAAGCCATGAATCGTTCCCGCCAGCTCGCCCAAGAGGTCTGCCGCACCTTGCGCCGCGAGGGGCACCAGGCCTATCTCGTTGGCGGGTGCGTGCGCGATATTCTGCTCGGCCGCGAGCCGGTCGACTACGACGTGGCCACCGACGCAAAACCCGATCGCGTCCAGCGGCTCTTTCCACGCAGTCTGGCCGTCGGCGCGCAGTTTGGCGTCATTATCGTGATCGACGATTCGAAAGCGACTGAAGACATTCATCCGCCGGCTCAAGTGGAGGTGGCCACATTCCGCTCTGACGTTGGCTATTCGGACGGCCGCCATCCCGACCGGGTCGTCTATGCCGCTTCTCCCGAAGAGGATGTCCAGCGCCGCGACTTCACCATCAATGCACTACTCCTCGATCCCGAAACAGACGAGGTGCTCGATTTCGTTGGCGGGCGCGCGGACCTTACGGCCGGAATTATCCGCGCCATCGGCAGTCCACAGCAGCGCTTCGCAGAAGATAAGTTGCGCATGGTGCGCGCGGTGCGTTTCGCCGCGAGGTTCCGGTACGCAGTCGAGGCCCGCACGTTTCGAGGGATCATCGAACTCGCCCCGGAAATTCACCAGGTTTCCGCCGAACGCCTGCGCGATGAGCTTACCAAGTTGCTCACCGAGGGCGCCGCGCGGCGTGGATTCGAGCTGCTTGACGAAACACGCCTGCTCCCTGAGCTGCTTCCAGAAATTGCCCGGATGAAGGGTGTCGAACAGCCGCCGCAATTTCATCCTGAAGGCGACGTTTGGATTCACACGCTTCTCATGCTCGAGGGTCTTCCCGCCGGGTGCTCGCCCACGCTGGCCTGGGGCGTCCTGCTCCACGATGTGGGCAAGCCCCCGACCTTCAAGCCGCCCGCCGGACCCGGTGGCCGCATCCGGTTTGATGAGCACGTCGAGGTGGGCACGCGGATGGCCGAGCAGATTTGCCGGCGGTTTCGTTTCTCGAATGAGGATACGGCGCAGGTAATGGCATTGGTCGCTAATCACCTTCGCTTCAAGGATGTCCCGCAAATGAAGCCCGCGACACTAAAGCGCTTCGTTCGTCTGGATCGCTTCGACGAGCATCTTGAGCTGCACCGGCTCGACTGCTCTTCCAGCCACGGGCATCTCGACAATTACGATTTCGTTCGGCGCTTCCTCGCCGAAACTCCGCCGGAAGAGGTGCGCCCGATCCGCTTGCTGACCGGCGTTGACCTGATCGCCCTCGGCTACCGGCCGGGGCCTGAATTCAAGGGAATCCTCGAGGCCGTCGAGGAGGCGCAGCTGAACGGGACTGTTGGCACACGGGAAGAAGCTCTGGAGTTGGTTCGCAGGTCGCTGGGTAACCAGATCGGCACGGTTGAGCCTTGAAACCGTGCGTCGAGGGTATCGTGTGGTATACTTTAGTCCATTACGCTAAGGATTTCTTATATCCGGGAGTTAAGCTGCAATCTTTTTGACGCTCCCTGCATCTAAGTGTTAGGGCAGCCGATAATTAGGTTGCCCGCTTGCTATTTCTTCTAAGTACTTAGAAGCCCCAAAGGGGGTCTTAAATGTCTAAATCGACGAGAGTTATCCCAGCAGAGCTGGCGATTCTTCCAGTCCGCGATACCGTGCTGTTCCCAGGGGCTGTTATGCCTCTGCCCGTCGGCCGCGAGAGCTCCTTGGCCTTGCTCGACTCACTGGATGGCCCTGAGAAGCTGCTAGGTGTTGTGGCTCAGCTTGATCCGCGGGTTGAGGCTCCCTCAGGCACCGACCTGCACGGTGTAGGGACTCTGGCTAAGGTCCATAAGATGGTCCGCATGCCCAACGGCAACGTGGTGGCTTTTCTTGAGGGCTTGGACCGAATTCGCGTAACCGAAGTGATCGGCTTGAAGCCCTTCCTCCGCGCCCGCGTGGAACTGCAGCCGGATACGGAAGATCAACGGGACGCTGAACTCACCGCTCTTGAGCGCAACGTGCTGGAGCTTTTCCGCGAGGTGGTTTCTCGCTCACCGCAGCTGTCCGATGACCTCCAAACCGAGGCCGCGAATATCGAATCGCCTGCCCGGCTGGCGGACTTCGTTGCTTCCACATTGCCTTCGCTCAGTACCATGGTGCGGCAGGAACTTCTGGAGACTTTCAATGTCCGCAAGCGCTTGGAAACGCTGGCGGGCGAACTCTCCAAGGAAAAAGAAGTTCTGGAGCTTCGCAACAAGATTCACGAACAAGTGCAGGAACAGGTTAACCAGAGCCAGCGAGAGTTCCTGTTACGCGAACAGATGAAAGCCATTCAAAAGGAGCTCGGCGAATCCGAAGATTCTCAATCCGAGGTCGACGAACTCCGCAAGAAAGTCGAAGAATCAGGCATGTCCGCGGAAGCCAAGAAGGAGTGCGACCGCGAGCTAAAGCGGCTCGCCAAGATGACTCCGGCATCGGCCGAATACATGGTCTCGCGAACTTACCTTGAGTGGATGACTTCGCTGCCGTGGAACAAGACTTCGGGCACCGGCGAAGAACAGATGGACATCGCCAAGGCGCAGGAGATCCTTAACGAAGATCACTATGACCTTGAAAAGGTGAAAGAACGCATCCTCGACTACCTTGCCGTCAAGAAACTCCAGCCCGGGATGAAGGGACCGATCCTGTGCTTCATCGGGCCTCCGGGCGTGGGCAAGACCTCGCTTGGAAAGTCGATCGCGCGAGCGATGGGCCGGAAGTTCGTTCGCATCTCACTCGGCGGCATGCATGATGAGGCGGAGATTCGTGGTCACCGCCGCACCTACATCGGCGCTCTGCCGGGCCAGATCATCCAGGGTATTCGCCGAGCCGAAACCATGGACCCCGTCCTGATGCTGGACGAAGTCGATAAACTTGGCCGCGATTTCCGTGGAGACCCGTCGGCGGCGCTCATGGAAGTGCTCGACCCGGAACAGAATTCGACGTTCCGCGATCACTATCTCGACGTGCCGTTCGATCTCTCCAAGGTTCTCTTCATCGCCACCGCGAACTGGATGGATCCCATCCCGGAGCCGCTGCGCGACCGCATGGAAGTGATCGAGCTAGCCGGCTACACGGCAGAGGAGAAGGTTCATATCGCCAAGCGCTTCCTGATCCCGCGCCAGGCGAAGGAACATGGCGTGGTGCTCGGCGATCAGATCGAATTCACCGACGAAGCGCTCCTCCACCTAATCCACCACTACACGCGCGAAGCGGGTGTCCGTAACCTGGAACGCGAAATCGCTACGCTCGTCCGAAAGCAAGCCCGCAGGCTGGCCGAGGGCAAGACCGAAAAGCTCGTCGTCACGAACGATGTGATCCGCGAAGCACTCGGGATTGAGAAGGTCCGCCTCGAGAAGGAAGTCGAAGAACGCGTTAACAAACCGGGTGTTTCCGTCGGACTGGTTTGGACTCCCGTCGGCGGCGACATCGTCTTCATCGAAGCCAGCAAGATGCGCGGGGGAAAGCAGTTCACCATGACTGGGCATCTCGGCGAGGTGATGCAGGAGTCGATGCGCGCAGCCCTCAGCTGGGTTCGCTCGAATTCCGATCGCTACGGGATCGATCCCGATTTCTTCCGGAAGCTTGACCTGCACATTCACGTCCCTTCGGGCGCAATTCCCAAGGACGGGCCGTCGGCGGGCATCGCCATGGTCACTGCGCTGGTCAGCTTGCTAACAGGACGTCCGGTGAGGCCACGTGTGGCCATGACCGGCGAGCTTTCGCTCTCCGGCATTGTGCTCCCCATCGGAGGCGTCAAGGAAAAGGTCTTAGGCGCGAAGCGAGCCGGGATCAAGGAAGTGATTTTGCCGTCCGAGAACGAACCGAACGTGAAGGAAGATCTGCAGCCGGCAATGCTCGAAGGGATGCAAGTCCACTTCGTGCGCACGGTCGAGCAGGCCCTCGAAATCGCGCTCGGTAAGTTCGAAAAGCCGGTGCGTCCGGCGACGGCCGAAGCTCCCGAGGATCGGCCGATCGCAGGCCCGGTTCACTAATCGAAGCACATCAGATGAATTGAAGAAGGCTCGGACGAAATGTCCGGGCCTTTTTCTTTTGCGTCGCAGAAAAATCCTTTCCTGTTGCGGCGCGCGCCGCATTCGCGTAGGAAATGAATGGGCCGCCGCCGTCCTTGCGGCCGCCGCGAATCTCGATGCCCTATCGTCCCCGAGAACTGGTTGTGCGCGCGCGGGAAGCCGCGGCCGTGATGCTATCGGCGCTCGACCGCAACGAAATGGTCGCGCGGTTTGTCGACATATACGCGGCGGAAAACCGCCGACCAGGACGCGCCGATCAACCCTCGTTCTATCGCGAGCAGCTCCAAACCATCCGCCGCGAATCGATCCTGGCAATGGTTCTGCGAATCGAAGCAGGCCTCCCGGCCCGGCTAAAAGTAGGGGTCACCATGCGAGGCGCGAAGCCGGCGAAGAGGCGTCCCGCGAAACTGAAGAAAGGAAAGCGCGGCGGCCGTTTGACCAAGGCCCCCAAACCGGGCAGAGGGGGCACCATCGAACTGGCCATTCCGTTTCTCGATCTATTCCGCGAGGAATTTTTCGTTGCGCTGGGGCAGTACCTCGAATGGAGCGAGGAGGACGCGCTGGAATTCTGGCGCGATCTCGAGCTGTACGAGAAGCTCAGCGAGAAGCGTCCCGCGCGGGTATCGAAACGTAAGGCAGCGGCGATGGCGTACGGACCGTTTGCCGATCGCGTCGCCATGCTGCTCGATCCTTCGCTAATGGAGCAGGCCAGGCGCGCCGCCGCCAAGTTTCAGGTGGAACTCAACGGCGTAGCGGATCGCATCCTGCGGCGCACATTTTCCCGCCGCAAACGACCCGCATAGTTCCTTAAAGATTTTATGTAGCGCCGGGGTCTTTAGCCCGGCAGCCTTTCCTTGCGTCCGTGCCGAGTTTTGGCCATGGAACTGAAGCCACCAATTGAACGATGATTTTCGTTCTGCTTTACGGCGGAGTTGAAACTCACCCTTCCGAGCTTGATGATGCTAGGGTCGCGCTTCGAGTATTAAATTGAAGGGCGTTTCCGTAGCCCGACGCACACGGCTGAACCCGGCCGCTTTCAGAACCTCGCTCAACCGCTTCTCGCCCGCTTGTGCGCCAAGGCCCAGCCCGACCTCTTGCGCTAGCGAAGCCGGCGTGCAAATCATCGTGGACGCACCGTAAAAGACTCGTCCAATCGGATTGAGGTTGTCCTCCAGCTTATCGTTTGCGAAGGGCTCGACGATCATCCACGCGCCGTCCGGAGCAAGCGTGCTCAGCACGTGGCGTGCCGCCCCTTCGGGATCGCCCATGTCGTGCAGGCAGTCGAAGAACGTGACGAAATCGTATCCCTTACCGGAATAGTCCTTCGCCTTGGCGGTTTCGAATCTCACCCGGCTGGATACTCCCGCTTTCTCCGCCGCTTGCCGCGCCAATTGCAACGACTCCGGATGATAATCGAAGCCTGTGAACGTCGATTTCGGATACTCCTGCGCCATCAAAATGGTCGAGGTACCCAGGCCGCAGCCCACATCCGCAACTTTGCCGCCGTTCTTGAGTTTGGCTTCGACGCCCTCGAGCGCGGGGATCCACTCCTGTGTCAGATGGGCGCGATAGTTGGGCCGGAAGAATCGCTCAACCCCGGTAAAGAGTCCATGGTCGTGTTCGTGCCAGCCCACGCCTTTGCCGGTCAGAAAGGCCTCACTGATCTTCGCCTCGTCATTTATGCAGGCCGCCACCGTCTGAAAAAATCCGGGCAAAAAAACGGGGCTCAGTTCGTCAGCGAGCGCCATCGCCTGCTCCGGCGGCAGAGTGTACTTCCGCGTCGCCGGATCATATGTAACAAATCCGCCCGGGGCCTGCGCGGCCAGCCACTCTCGCACGTATCGCTCCGTGGTTTTCGTCTTAGCGGCAAGCTCAGCGGAAGTCAGGGGTCCGGCCCCTGCCATGGCCTTGTACAGCCCCAGCTTGTCACCCACGAGGATCAACGCCGCGTTCATCGCGGCGCCCATCTCTCCCACGGCTTTCATTACGAATTCGTGCAGTTTCGCTTGATCGATCGGTTGAGGAGCAGATGTAGACATCTTTTCCTCCTTTATCGCTCGTCGCCTAGGGCTGGAAGCGTGCAATTCTAGTAATGCAACTCTGGCAAGTCAATGCGAGCCCAGCCGCCGCGCGCTCCTCAAGTTTGTTATTCTCGCGGCAGTGTACGAAGCCTTTTATCTCTTGGTCATTCTGCAGATCGCTCTGGGAATCTATTCCCTGTGGGATGGCTTTTCCTGGCTACAGATGGTTCGACGCCGTCTTGGCAGGCACGCCGGTTTCTACGCCCCGGTGGTGGCGTTGGTCTGTCCTTGCAAAGGCGCGGAGCCCGGCTTGGAGGAAAATCTCACCGCACTCACGCGTTTCGACTATGCCAACTATGAAATATATTTCTCGCTGGCTACCAGCCTCGACCCCGCGCTCAAAGTGATCGAGCGCATCAAAGCCGCGAGCCAGCGGCCCATACACATTGTCATCGCCGGACCTCCGGAGGACTGCGGCGAAAAAGTGCATAACCTCCGTCGCGCCGTAGACGCCATCCCTGAAAATTTTGAGGTTCTGGTATTCACGGATTCCGACGTACGCGTCCCCCGGGGCTGGCTTGGCAAGTTGGTGGCTCCATTGGAGGACCTCCGC
>Ga0302326_10023506_pt1 | contig 12561 bp, 10 predicted proteins | sample Palsa_T0_3_FD_202264 | JGI IMG/M metagenome (GOLD analysis project Ga0302326, IMG submission 202264) | Peat permafrost microbial communities from Stordalen Mire near Abisko, Sweden - Palsa_T0_3 | ecosystem: Environmental > Terrestrial > Soil > Palsa > Peat permafrost | place: Sweden: Abisko... | reverse complement strand
CCGCCTTCGAGTTCTGCGTGATGTCGCCGGTGTGGATCATGAAATCCGGGGCCTTTAAGCCTGCTGGCGCCAGATTGATTTTGTCGATCGCCTTGGTCAGTGTGCCGGTCACATCCGGATTTGCGCCCTTATTGAAGCCTATGTGACTGTCGCTGATCTGCACGAAGGTGAAATCCGCTGCCTTCCCAACCCCCGAGGAGCCACCCTTCATGGTTTGCGCGAGAAGCCTGGAGGCCGGCACGCCGCCAACCATCGACCACAATAGACCTGTGCCGGCCCACGCCATGCAGCCAAGAAAATTGCGCCGGTCGATGCCATCGCCTGCGGCCCGCATGGCTGCCTGGTCGTCCTGTACCACTTCGTCTTCCTTAAACCGATTCATGCTGATCTCCATCTGTTTGTGATTGCCTACACAACACAAAACTGACAGGGTCGATTTTTATTCCCAGAGGCCACAAAACAATTCATGGAATAATCTGCCTGCGATTCGGTTATAGGTAGAGATGTTCAGTTCTCAATGTCTACCTGCCTTTTCCGCGATGTTGTTGGAACCACGCACCCTCAGACTGACCGAGGCACCCCTCACTATGTCGTCGACCACCACGCAGAGCGCAACCTTTGAGGAACTCGCGCTGCCGCTCCTGGTTTCGCTCTACAACCACGCCTTTTGGCTTGCCCGCAACCGCGCTGAGGCAGAAGACATCGTTCAAGAGACCTTAGCCAAAGCACTTCGCGCCTTTGACTCTTTTCAGCCATCCACCAACTTCAAGGCTTGGATATTCTGTATTATGCGTAATACTTTCCTCACCTCGCGAACCGGTATCGCCGCTTCCCGTACTATTTTTCTTGAAGACCACGCCTCCGCATTCGATATTGCCGCGGCCGGCCCGAGTCCGGAGGAAATCGCCATACGACTCGACGATCAAGTGGCTCTGCAAGCCGCTCTCGAAAAGCTTCAGCCATTGCTTCGCGAAGTCCTCTTGCTCTGCGATGTCGAGGAGATGAAGTACAAGGACATCGCCCTGATTCTCGGCGTGCCCATCGGCACAGTAATGTCTCGTATCTCACGCGCCCGGCAAGCCCTTCGTGAACTCTTGCGGCCGCCGCTCGGAGGATCCCTGTGATTCGAAATAAGCTGAGTAGCAAACATATTGATCCGTACGCGCTGAACTGCTTCATCGACGGTGAGCTGCATGTCGGCGAAGAGGAGAGAATTCGGCAACATGTGAAATACTGCCGCCTTTGCGCGCTCTATGTTGTTTCGGGTAAAGGGTTGAAAGCAGCGGTCGCCCGCGCGGGCCTTGGAGTTGCTCCCCGTGCGACCGGCACGGCCAAAGCCACCCCCGCCCGAAAAAGCAACCTCGTCTACATCGATAGCCAGCCAGCACTTAGCACTGCCGTCAATCAGCTCCAACCAACCCTTCGCCAAGCTCTTCTTCTCTGCGACGTAGAGGAACTTAGCTACAGGGACATCGCTCTTATTCTAAATATCCCCGTCAGCACAGTGACCTCACGTATCTCGGATGCACGAGACACCCTCTGCCAGCTTCTCATCCTGCAACACAGGAAATTCTAATGACGCAACGCATCGACTTTCTCGACCATCTCGCCCCAGACACGCTCAACGCCCTCATCGACGGCGAACTTCCGGCCGGCGAGCAGCAGGAGGCTCAGCTGCATCTGAACGACTGCCATTCCTGTGCTCTTCAAGTTCTATCTGCCACACGGCTAAAGGCTGCCACTGCGCGCGCTGGGCATCGCTACTCGCCATCCCCTGAAACTCTAGCGCTCCTTACCGCGCAGTTGCATTCGCAGCCGCAGACTAAGAAGACGACGCGTGTCTACTCGATCCGTCCCGGAGTCTGGGCTGCCCTTGCCGCTGGTATTCTGCTCGTCGTGTCCTTCCTGGGCTGGCGTCAGATCCATCAAACCAATGCGCTTGCCGCTGAGCTTCTCGACCAGCATCTGGCCACGCTCGGCAGCGGCGCGACTCCGCAGGTGATCTCCACGGATCGCCACACCGTCAAACCCTGGTTTCAGGGCCGTCTTCCTTTCAGCTTCAATCTGCCCGACGCGGCAGCCTTGTCTCCCGACACCGCTCTCAAAGGTGCAAATCTTACCTATTTCAACGGTCAACCCGCTGCCTTGCTTCTCTTCACCATCCACAAGCATCAGGTTTCCATCTTCCTCACCCAGCGAGCAAACGGCCTCATTCTCACTGCGCTGCCGACTACCCGTGCGGGTTTCACGATCCGGTCCGCGACCACCCGGGAACTCTGCATACTTGCCGTCAGCGACGTTAATCCTGCGGACCTCGATCTCCTCGTTGCGTCTCTGGTACGAGCTCAGTCCAACACCTAGATCTCTTGGAGCCGGGAGAGAACAATAAACTCGGGGAGCAGTAGGTCGGTAGCGTGGAAGATCCAGTTACTGGGAAAAAGGATTCGTATCGGAGTTACCGGATTCCGTTCCGGCCGGACGTCGAGGGCTTGCGCGCTGTCGCTGTCACGCTTGTCGTTTTCTACCACGCTGGTTTGCCCTTCCTTCCGGGAGGGCTAATTGGAGTAGACATATTCTTTGTTGTCTCGGGGTATTTGGTCACGAGCTTGTTGACGAGAGAGGCTGACGTCTCCGGAGAGATCACCCTCGTCGGCTTCTATGCAAGAAGAGCGCGGCGTCTCTTGCCCGCGGCGACCGTAGTTGTAGTGGTTGTCTGCCTGACGGAGGCCATACTGGCCAGTCCGCTTGTGCAATACCGCATTCTGAAAGATGCTGCTGCAACCATGGTCTATTCAAGCAATATTTATTTCAGTCATATGAAGCGGAGCTATTTCTTCCCCGGTGTTCCGCCTAGCCCACTGATTCATACCTGGTCCCTGGCTGTAGAGGAACAGTTCTACATCGTCTGGCCCCTCATTCTGCTCTTTTTGGTGCGGTTGCGAGCGAGCGTGAAGGTACGGGTGCTTTTTCTTGCCCTGCTGACACTGGGTTCTTTTGCGGCCTTCCTTTGGCTACTAGGATTCAGCGAGACCGAGGCGTTTTTTCAAGCGCCGGCACGAGCCTGGGAGTTTAGCGCGGGCGGACTGGCCAGCTTCGTGCCCATCCCGTGGCTGAACAGAAACAAGAATCTATGCAAGTGGGCCGGGATCGCGGGGTTGCTTGCCTTGATCCTTTCTGCGGCCCTCTTTACAACCTCGGAGAAATTTCCCACCTACCTCGCGCTAATCGCCGTAATTGCTTCCGCGGCAGTCCTTTTGGCTGGAGCCGCCACGTCCAATTCTCCGACTACAGGCCTGTTAAAACTACCGCCGTTTCAGTACCTCGGCAGGATCTCCTATTCCCTCTACCTGTGGCACTGGCCTGTTCTCAATATTGCGAAGGAGGCCTTATCGAACGACTCACTGACGCTTGATGTCGCGTGCATCCTCGGGTCTATCCTGCTGGCGGCGCTAACCTATGCATTCGTTGAGAAACCGATCCGAAACCAAACGGCGCTTGTGTCAAGGCCGAGGGTGAGTTTGGCAATTGCGGCGGTATCCATGACGATCTGCATGATGGGATTTGTGGCGTGGCGCGCCGTCCTCCTCCATTCTGAGCAGTATCGCAAATTTCAAAAAGTGATCGAGGATATCCCCTCTTTGTACGCTTTGGGTTGCGGCACCCATGGCATTCCGAGGTTTTGCTCCTTCGGAGAGACCTCCAAGCCCGTCCTGACAGTGGTTCTCTACGGAGATTCGCACACGGCCCAGTGGTTCCAACCATTGAAGGAGATAGCAGAGGCGCAGCATTGGAAGTTGGTGACGATGATCAAGGTCGGGTGCTCACCAATGCGCATCGAGAGCGATCGCCGCGAAAATCCAGAAGAGAACGAGATCTGTGACCTCTGGAGAGACCTTTCCGTCGCAAGAATGCGGGGGCTGCACCCCGATATGATCGTCCTGTCCAGTTCCTCTCGCTATCCACCTCCGGGCAATCCGACTGGGCTTATCAGTGTGTCGGAGTGGGGGCAGAAATCGCGGGAGACGTTCCTCGCCCTCTCGCAAGCCGGAACCAGAGTTATCTTCATTCGAGATACGCCACACTTCGATTACAACATTCCGTCTTGCCTTGCTCAGCGGGAATGGAATGGCCGCGCAAAGTGTGATCCGTCGCCTCGATCCAATGCGTTGGAACATGAGATTTATGATGCTGAAGTGCATGCCGGAGCCGGGATTGCAAATGTCAGATTCATCGACATGTCTGACGCAATTTTAGTTGGAGACAGACTCGAACCAGAAAGGAATGGTCTAGTACTGTTCAGCGATGGCGATCATCTGACACAAAGCTTCGCAGGGAGCCTCGCGGGTGCACTCCAGAACCAACTGACGGGCACTTCGAACCGATGACGACAGAACCAAAGTCGCTGATAAGGCCTGGCTAGTGCTGAATGCGGACTCTTTCAGATTGTGTCCCCCCATCCTGACCATTCGCAGCCTGTCTTTCAGATCTGTGTCAAATCTACACCGAGGCCCTTCTCTTTCGGGCTCAGAGAAGCGCCAAGTTCGACGGTGGCCCGAGCAGATCGTTGTCTCAGCACACAAACTGTCCGCCACTCAAGTATTTCCAGCGCGGCGTGAATAAAATCGAAGAGCGCCAGTTTAATTCTATGAGCGGGAAGCCAGCTGAGCCGAAGTCCCTGCCATCTTGAGGAAAAAGACTTGTGTAATTCGGACTCGGGCATTAGCGTCCTCACTGACTACTGGCTTGAATCATTTGCACACCGAGGAAGGAAATGGAACAGATAGGCAGAACCAGGGATTTCTCTTTGATGCGCGACGCGCAGAGCGGAAACCACATTGCTTTTGAACAGCTGGTGAACATCCATGATCGCGCTGTTCTAAGACTTGCGTTCCGTATTATTGGGTCGAAGAACGATATCCAAGACATCTATCAAGAGTCATTTCTGAAAATTTACAGAATGCTGGGCAGCTTCCGTTTCGAATGCTCCGTTTCAACGTGGATCTACCGTATTGTGACCAATGTTTGCTTCGATCATCTGCGGAAGAGTGGAAGGCGCAAAGAGAAGAGCGCGATAGAGATGAGCGCCGATGGGGAGGAGTACAACCTGTTGGATCAGATCCCCGACCACAGGCTGGCTCACCAACCCGAACATCAATTATTTCGCCGGGAAGAAGGGGTTCATATTCTTCGCGCCCTACGCAGACTGACGGTTCGCGAACGCGCGGTATTTGAATTGCGGTATTTTCGGGGCCTGAAACTGCGAACGGTCGGCGAGAGGCTAAATGTCTCGGAAGCGTCGGTCAAAACCACCTTGTCCCGAGCCATGCAGAAGCTGAGATCTCAATTGGCCGGTGACACAAATGATCGAAGGAGTCGATGCAGGGGCCACATGATGCCTGAAGTGTGATTTAAGGCGCTTCTTGTAGAAAGAGGACGAATGCATGAAAGCCGCCGCATTACGAGAAATAGTGGACGCCAGGACATTCGAACGACAACCGTCCTTCATTGTCCGTGCTTCGATTATTGAGTGTGAAGGTGCCTTGCAGAGGACTCAACCGCGCCATGACGGAGACCACTTGCAGTGCGATTTGTTCAGGAGCATTGCGAGTGCGACGGGCACTACGTTCCTGGCAATCTGTGGAGATCGTCAGGTGATAGGAACAACCTCCTTCGTCTGGAAAAGAGCACCGCGGGCACTTGGCCGCAGCCTTCAGCCGAAGCGCACGCGTCGTGCGCCTGCGCCGAATAGTGAGGTCTACTTTGAGCACATGCAGGAACGCGTCAGGTATCGTACAGGTCAGTTGTCAGTGCGACGCAGGACCGCTCCTGTAGCCATATTCATTCTGTTGTTGAGCTGCGTCCAGGGAGCGGCATCGACTCCAATCGTGAGCCAAAGGGCTCTCGCCTCACTTCAGGCCAAGGCGGATCAAGCCCAACCCAGAGACCGATGTTTTCTCTATGCCATGCTCATCAACCAGATGACGAACCTAGCCGGCCAGCAGTTCGATTCCGATGATCCCGAACAGGCGTCGGAGACACTTAAGCTCGTGCAGCGCTATATAGAGAATATCCGCACTGGAGTGACCGGTGACAGCAGGAAGGTGAAAGATGCCGAACTGCTTGTACGGCGGAGTTCCTTTCAACTTAGAAACATTCTCCGCGAAAGCTCCTTCGAAGATCGTCTTGCCTTGGAGACGACACTGAAAGAACTGAATCAGGTTCAAGAACAGCTCATGATCCAGGTGTTCAAGAAATGATCTACGAGTGAACACAGTTCGCAGCAGCAACACGTAATCCGACTTGCAAACGTGCGCGGTTTCCTCCCTGCCTGAGGCATGGGGGTTCGTATATTCCTGCACGCGTTGGCGTAAATGTGTCATGGACACCTCCTTCGGTGTCCAACACTCTATCCAAATGCCGCAGAAGCGTACCCTGCCGCGCTAGCGGCTTAGTGCAAGTCGCCAATGCGTGATTCGAGGGTGGTTGGTTCTGGTAGTGTGGATTAGCGTGTCGATGCCAATCGAAATGAAGGTGCGTGTGCTTGATCAATCTGCACTGCTGTTGCCTTCCCTTGCTCTATGCCGGTATACACTTCATTCTGCAATTGAGCAGCGCAGGCTGGCGAGCGATGAAGCGCCAGCCTGCGCTTGGGAGGGACGGAGATTAGAAGTCAACCCTAAGTGCGACTTGTCCCGTTCGGTTCTCTGCGTTTTCGGCGGTTTGCGCTGCACTAAGTTCCCCGAAGGCTTGATTCGTGTTTAACTCTGTTGGACCGGGAATCACCTGGACGGAGGACGGAGGGGCGAAATTGGTGTGGTTCAGCACGTTGGTAAACGTAGTCTCGAAGCGGACTTTCACCTTTTCCCCTGCGGAGAAGACCTTGCCCAGGCCCAGGCTCACAGCCTCTGTGCCGGGCCCCTCGAGAATGCCGACTCCTGCGTTGCCAAACCTGCCGGCTGTCGCAGGCGTTTGCACAAACGCGGCAGGGTTGAAGTAGTTGGCGCGGGATTGGCTGGCGTAGTAGTTGTGCGAAGCAACATCCGGACGCAGATATGCACCGCGATTCAAGACGTTGGTGTTGGACGCATCGTACGATCCGCTGATGTTTGGCGTCAGCCACGGACCGGTTTCGAGCAGCGTTATGTTGGTCAATTCCCAGCCTCCGATCGCCTTGTCCAACAGGCCACTATGGTTCAGCCACGTGCGGCCCCCTCCAATGGGCAACTGATATTTGCCGGTCATGAGGAAGCGGTCGCGTCGGGTTCCTTCCACGTTGCCATAATCGTTGGCGACGTGAAAACGGTCCGCAATGGGCGTGCCGTAGTTCACTTCTCCAGCGAATGCGGTGGGTGCATCTCCCTGGTTGTCAGCAAGATTTTTCGCCAGCGTGTAACTGGCGTCGAGATAGAGGCCGTGGGCTATGTGGTGCGTCAGCTCGCTTTCAAACGCACGATAGTTCTGCTTGCCTGCGTTGAAGGTGCTCAGAAGCGTAAACCAGTTTTGATACTGGGCTCGGCTGTCGACATACATGCCAGCGGTGGCTCCGGTGTCATAGGGAGTTGTACTCGCCGGAATCTGGTTCAGATCCTCGGTTATGTTGAGCCGGTAGGTGTGCATGCCTACGTAGCTGACTCTGGCCGAAGTGGCATTGCCTATCTGGCGCTCCACGGTCAGGTTCCACTGCGATGATTGGGGATCGCGATAGTTCGGATTGACACCCTGATCCAAGCCGCCGCCGCCATACTGAATGCCTACGGTTGGTGGCGCTGTATTGGGAAACTGGATCAATGGAGTTCCGTTCGCAGTCACGCCATTGCTGTAAGTATGCAGGTTGGAAGTCGGGTTGCCGCTGTTGTTGAACGAGAGCGGACCGAGATTGGTCATAGTATAAATTCCGAATCCGGCGCGCACGACCGTGCCCGTGTTGTTGAATGGGCGATAGGCGATCGAGAAGCGCGGTTGGTAGTCGCCGTAATAGGTCTGGCGGAGACCCTGCGGGCGATGATCCTGGCTGGCGGTTACATAGTTGGTGCATGGCAATGCAGTGTATTGCAAATTGCAGGCATTGAACGACTGCTGAAAGGCCAGATTCGATCCCTGAATATTCTGCTGCTTCAGATAGGCCGCAAGGTTATCCGGAACCACGATTGAGTTGGTGCTCTGATCGAAGTTCGCCAGATTGCCTCCATCCTCCTGGAACGAAGGCAAAACCTGCCAGCGCAGGCCATAGCTGAGCGTGATACGGCTGGTCAACTGAAACTCGTCCTGTGCGAACACGCTGTATTGCCACGCCGTGCCGCCTACGTCAGGACTCGAGACCGCAAAGTCCAACGTGGTTGGCGCGCCAACGAGGAAGTCGCCAAAGGCATTGCCGGTAAAGGTCGGATTGAAGATGAAGGTTCCGAAGTCGTCCGAAGCAAACTCCGGAGCGAAGCTCTCCAGGTCGAAGTAGCGTACCCGGCGTGCGTCGATCCCCGCCTTAAGGGTGTGCTTGCCCAGCGAATAGCTCACATTATCCGTGAACTGATAGGTGCTGGACTTGGTGATCCCTGCTTTGTCCCGGCCGATGGGCGTGAAGTTCGTCCCCGCGCTGAAGTTAAAGGTGGGAAAGGCATGAGTGGTCGGGTGCTGGCTGATGTTCACGCCCTGCAAATCGAGCTGGCTTAGCGCGTCGGCTCCCTCGATGGGAAAGTCTACGCTTGTCGTCACATTCGTAAAACCGAATCGGAATTCATTTACAAGGCGCGGCGTGATGCTGTTGGTATAGGAGACCAGCAGGCTGCGATTGTGCACCGAGTCCACGTCGTTGGGCAGGAGCGGATTGGCGGTGTCGGAGGTAATATTCTTGCGGCTGAAGCGAGCATAGAGGGATTGCTTCGGATTAATGGTCTGGTCGACTCGCAGGTCCGCTCCGTCGGTCCGCGCAGGTGTTGGCTGAAACGTCTCGTAGTTGTAGTTGGCCTGCCCGTTTACGTTGGGCAGCGGATAATAGGCCAGCAACGACTTGGCTGTTTCGCTGATCTCCCCGGAAGGGATTGTTGGTCCCCCGATGTCGCTCAAATTCCCCGTCCTGTCGAGCGCGGAAGGTACAAGATATTGTTCCGCCAATGCGGTCGCACGCCGGTTGCCCTCATAATCGAGGAAAAAGAATGTGCGGTCTTTACCTTGATAAAGATGAGGAATCGAGACCGGGCCGCCCAGTGAGCCGCCAAAGGTATTGAAGTGCTTAGGGTTCTTGCTAGTGAAGCCGTATGGAATGGCATCCAGCGCGTCGTTCTGCATGTATTCGAAGAGGCTGCCGTGATAGACGTTGGTGCCACTCTTGGTGGTAAACGTCACGTCGCCGGCTTGGGAGAACTCCGCGTTGTTGTTGGAAGCCGACACAGTTACGCCAGAGATCCCCTCCTGCGATGGATAGGCATCCTGAAGGGCGCCGTTTTGTCTTACATTCGCAGTGGAGATACCGTCCACCGAATAGCTCACCATCGATGAACTGGCGCCACCCAGAGCGACATTCCCGGAACTGTCCTGCTGCACGTTCGACGATACAGCCAGCGCTCCCAGCGGGCTGGTGGTAACCGCGCGGTTATTGAGTGGCAGTTGCGTAATCTCCTCGTTGGTTTTCATGTCGCCGAGGGTTGCGTTCTCCGTGTCGATCTGGTCGGCAGCTGAGCTCACTTCAACGGTGGTGCTTGCCTCGGCCACGGCGAGTTCTACCGTCAGACGCAAGTCCTGGCGTGGATTGAGGACGATGCCCTTGAGATTCGTTTCAGCAAAGCCATTGTGTTCTGCGTGCAGGCTGAATTTTCCAGGCTTGAGATTCTCCAGTAAGAAGGCTCCCGAAGCGTCGGCGCTAACCAGGCGATCAGTACTCTCATCGTCGCTGTGCAGAGTGACGCGGCTGTCGGGAACCACCGCGCCGGTTTTGTCCTGCACTACTCCGCGTATGCTTCCGGCGGTTGATTGCGCGCGTGTGACTCCATCTCCCAGCAATAGCAACAAGATCAGGAGAATCCAAGCCCGGCTGCGCCATGTCCGATGCTTCAACTGTTTTCCATTGTTCAACAGCGGTGTACTGCCCTCCGATGTCCTTCGTTCCAATTGCGACAGAACAACCATGCGCTCCAGATGAATATGCATGAATGCGTGAGCAGAAGCCGAATCGCTATGTATCGCTGGCTCGTTCGTGATCATAAAAGGCTCTCCAATTTCTCCGGGGATCGACCCCGGTCAGTACCCAGTACAAGCCTGAACCGGTTAGTTCGGCATAAAAATGGGAGAGCCCTTATGCATTCCTGACGGCCTAAGAGATCGGCCTCATTGATGAGATGAAATCGAATTCTTGGCTGATGTAGCGCTTGATTATGTGCTGCTTATGGAATGCTTATCTGCCGCGTCGCCTAGCGCGCCATCTGGTTACACTTTCTTTATGGGCCGATAATTAGACTGCTAGTTAATCGATGTTTTCCGCGAACGCAGTACGGCGGCCGGTGCGGATGCTGATCTCCGCATTCCTGGTGACGGCAATCACCTGGCTGGCTTATGGCCTGCATGCGAAATCCTTCATCGCTGGATTCTTATATCTCTTGCTGGTCCTGCCGATCGCGTTCCAGTGGGGTTTTCTCGAGGCGACGATCGCGTCGATCATGGCCATTGCGTGTCTCGACTATTTCTTTACTCAGCCTTTGCTTCACTTTTATATGTCCGACCCGCAGGATTGGGTCGCACTGAGCGCATTTGAGGCCGTAGTCCTGGTTGTGAGCCGTCTGGCCAACCGATTGCGCCAACAGGCGATAGAAACGGCTGCTCACGAAGCTAGCGTCGATCGGCTATACACGATGAGCAGGGAGCTTCTTCTCATGGACCGGGGCGAGCCGATGGGCGCGCAACTGGCGCGCTTGATCGCCGAAGTCTTCGACGCCTCCGCGGTAGCGCTATGGAGCGCGCATGAGGCAAGACAGGATGCCGCTGGAACACAACAAATTCCAGAGGACGAGGTTCGCGTTGCTTTTCTGTGTGAAAGCCGCGAGGATGATTTGATACAGGGAAAATTCACTCGTACTTTGTGGTTAGGGTCCAGGGCGGTGGGCGCTCTGCGTATCGTCAGTGGCGCCGGCGGCATGATGGACGCCCGGACCGCCGACGCTATCGCTTCACTCGCGGCAATTTCGCTCGAAAGACAGCGTGCATTCCTCGAAGAGAGCAGTGCCGAGGCATCTCGACAAAACGAGCGGCTCCGTTCGGCAGTTCTCGATGGTCTGGCACATGCATTCAAAACTCCGCTGGCTGTGATTCAGACTGCTAGTTCCGGTCTGCTTCAGGACGGTAAATCGCAAGCGGTTGAAGAGGAACTGGTCGCTGCAATTCAGACCGAGGTACAGCACCTCTCTGATCTGACTACGCAGGCGTTACTTACAGCCGAATTGGAGGATAGACAGTTAAAGTTGCGACGGGAGCAAATTCTTCTGAAGCCTTTCCTCATGACAGGTTGGTCGAGGTTTGCGCAGGGATTGCATGATCATTCGTTTGAGATCGATGCGGGCATTTCTGAATGCACGGTATGTGCCGACCCGAAGCTGTTGCAGCTGGCATTGTCTCAATTCATCGATAACGCGTCCAAATACGCAGAGCCTGCATCCCGCATTCGTCTGCAGGTTGAGATCTCCGACTCCGAAACTGTGTTCAGCGTCCATAACTTTGGCTCGTACATACCACCAGAGGAACGTGCCAAGATCTTTCAACGCTTTTATCGCACACCTGAATCTCGCTATCGCGCACCGGGGACCGGTATCGGGCTGACAGTTGCCAAGCAAATCGCCGAGGCCCATCGTGGCCATGTTTGGCTAGATAGCGATCCGCGGGCTGGAACCACTTTCTACCTGGGGTTGCCACATATCGGTCGGGAGGGGCCATGAACGAAGGTCACGGAACAGTACTGATCGTCGAAGATGATTCTGCGCTTCGTAGAATTCTACGCACCACACTTACAGGCGAAGGCTTTGACGTCGGTGAGGCAAGTACAGGCGAAGAGGCTCTGACGCGTCTTCGCATGATCGACTACGAGGTTGTCTTGTTGGACATGAATATGCCCGGCATGGGTGGCATTGAGACTTGTCGCCACATTCGCCGGTCGTTCAGTCGATTGCCGATTCTCATGTTGACCGTCCGGGACAGCGAGGACGATAAGGTATATGCCCTCGATTCAGGCGCCGATGACTACATTACGAAGCCCTTTCAGATGCGTGAACTAACGGCGCGCATCGGTTCGGCGATCCGCCGATATCGTGCGCCTGAAGTGCCCCGAGAGGAGCCAATCACAGTGGGTCTCATCACTCTCGATCCAGCACGCAGAAACGTCTCCAGAGAAGGCAGTCCAATACATCTGACGCCAACTGAGTTTGAAGTGTTGCGACTGTTGATGGAGCACGCCGGAAGACCACTTCCGCATGCCAAAGTCTTGACAACAGTGTGGGGACCGGAATACAGCGAGAACCGTGAATACTTGCGCGTCCTGATGAATAATCTCCGAAAAAAGCTTGAGTCTGACCCAACAAACCGGGA
>Ga0302326_10023505_pt1 | contig 12561 bp, 13 predicted proteins | sample Palsa_T0_3_FD_202264 | JGI IMG/M metagenome (GOLD analysis project Ga0302326, IMG submission 202264) | Peat permafrost microbial communities from Stordalen Mire near Abisko, Sweden - Palsa_T0_3 | ecosystem: Environmental > Terrestrial > Soil > Palsa > Peat permafrost | place: Sweden: Abisko... | reverse complement strand
ACCGCGGAAGGCGTCGGTAGAGCCACCACGCGCACGGTCGTTACCTCTGCTGTGGTGATTTTATTCTTGGACTATTTGATTACCGCAGCGTTTTTGTAGGGAGTGTTCTGATGCGCAAGTCACGCACGTTGAATCTAGGCACCGGCTCGTTTGTACTGCTGGGCTTCGCGGCGCTGTTTTTTCTCACCACCCAGACCACCAGCCGCGGATTGTCGTGGTTTGGTCCGCCGCACTACGAGCTTACGGCCAAGTTCGACAACATCGGGGATCTCAAAGTCGGCGCGCCGGTGTCGATGTCCGGCGTTGAAATCGGGCGAGTGGACAAGATCGAGTTCGATTCCAACGAATACAAGGCGATCGTGCAGCTGCGTTTGAACGAACGCTACAACAAAATTCCGACCGACAGCGATGCGAGCATTTATACGCAAGGGCTGTTGGGCGGCAAATTCATCGGAATCACCGCAGGCGGCGCCGACACGTTTCTGAAGGACAAGGGTCAAATAGACTTTACGCAATCTGCGTTCGTGCTGGAAAATCTGATCGGACAGGTCCTGGCGAACTTCACCAAGTCCAAGGCGGATGAGCAAACGCCGGCGCCCGCGGACACGAAAGCAACGGAGAAGACCAAATGAACAAAATGACTATTACAGCGATGCTGATGGCGATGGTGGCGATCGGCGCGCACGCCGCGGGCGCGCCGGCTGCCGCGCCGGACGCAGCCACGCTGTCCCCGGAACAGCTCGTGGAAAATTCGGCCAAGCGCATGCTGCAAGAATTGGATGCGAATCGAGCCACGTACAAGGCCGATCCAGCAAAACTCGATGCGCTGGTCGGAAACGTGCTGCTGCCGAATTTCGACACTGAATACTCGGCCCGCTTGGTCCTGGGGCAAAGCTGGCGCACGGCAACGCCTGAGCAACGCAAGCGATTTGTCGACGCCTTCTATCACTCGCTGCTGCGAAATTACGGCGCGGCGCTGATCGATTTTACCGGTGATCGGTTCGTTGTTCTGCCCTACAAGGGCGACCCGAACGACACCAATGCGACGGTGCGAACCGAAGTGAAGAAAGGGTCCGGCGACAAGGTCCCGGTGAACTTTAGTCTGCACAAAACTCCAGAAGGGTGGAAGGCATGGGATGTGGTGATCGAAGGCATATCCTACGTCAAGAGCTTTCGCACTGATTTCGCATCGGAGATCCAGCAAAAGGGGCTGGACGATGTCATCACGCGATTGGAGAAGGAAGGTCGCGTGGGCCCGGCCAGTGCGGCGGTCCCACATTGAACAATAGCAATAGCGGGCTCACCGCCGACTTCGAGCCGCAGGAGGGAGAGCGCTCGCGCGTGAACGGCGTGCTGCACTTCACCACGGTCACGGCGCTGCTGCGCTCGGGGAGTGAAGCCATTGTGAATGGCCGTGCCGCCGTTATCGATCTGTCCGGGGTCAAGGACAGCGACAGTTCAGGCCTTGCTCTGCTAATTGAATGGCTGAGCATCGCGAAAGCCGAGGGCAAGAGTCTGCGCTACGAAAGCATTCCTGCCCAACTGCACCAACTCGCGCGCCTGAGCGATGTAGAAGAATTGCTGACAGCGGGATAGCATTCCGCCGCCGCTACCAATGCGGCTCAAGGCGCCAGGGATGGAAGGAATAATTAAGAAATCCGCGGTATTCGTCGGGCTGAGTTGCGTGTTCACGGCGGCCGTTGCCTGCCTTGTGGGATGGCACCCGGCAGTCGCGGCCGATGCCGTACCGCTCGAGGCGTTCGGCCGGCTACCGAGCCTGGAAGATGTGGCCATTTCGCCGGACGGCACCAAGATTGCGTTTGTTAGAACCAGAGGCGACTCTCGGATTCTGATTGTTGCCGCGGTCACCAATCCGCAAACGCTGGGCGGAGTGCGTGTCGGCGAGGTGAAGTTGCGGAATCTCGCGTGGATCGATGACGACAATCTACTCGCAACCGCCTCAACCACCAGTCTACCCCCCATGGGTTTTATCGGCCCAACGACAGAGTGGTATCAGCTGGCCAACTTCAATATCGCCAAGCAGAAGCTCGATCCGATCTCATTTGAAGTTCACGACGTGCGCACCTTCAACGTGATTACAGACAATCCATCGCTGCGCGACGTTTCAGGCCGCATGACTTTGTATGCGCGCGGGTGGTGCGTGCGCGATAAAACGTTCTCCTGTCTATTTGCATTTGGCTATCCTGATCGTCGCGCGCGATTGGTCGCCGAGGCGGCTGAGCCGCGCACCACGTGGTTTATGGACGAAACTGGAAATATCGCGGCGCAATCGATTTATAACGAGGAAAAAAGGCTTTGGGAAATCAAAACCCGCAACAACGGTCACTGGACCGTGGCGGCCTCGGGAACGGCGGCGATCGACATGCCGCAGGTGCTTGGATTCAGCGCCGACGGCCGCGGCATGATTGTGCGGTTCGTGGTCAACGGCGATCCGGAATGGCGGACACTCAATCTCGCCGACAATACCTGGAGTCCACCACTGGTGAAGAGCGCCTTATTCTCAGGGGTAATCGAGGATCGCAAGACGGGGCGGATCATCGGGGGCATTCGTGAGATTGGCAGCAGCGAATATGTATTTTTCGACAACGAGTTGCAGGCGCACTGGAATGCGGTGCTGCGCGCATTTCCCGATGAACGCGTGAGCCTCGTGTCTCACTCGGACGATTTCTCGAGGATGGTGCTGAGAGTATTCGGCCCCAGCGATGGCTATGTCTATGCACTTTACGATTGGTATAGCCATCATGCGACGATACTTGGTCGAGTCTATGAGGCGATTCATGCGCCAGGGGAGATGAGAGCCATCAGCTACCGGGCAGCCGATGGCCTGACTATCCCCGCCTTCTTGACTTTACCCCCGGGGACTCCGGAAAAGGATCTGCCCCTGATCGTCTTTCCGCATGGCGGTCCTGCCGTCGCGGACACACTGGACTTCAATTGGTGGTCGCAGGCGCTTGCCGCGCAGGGCTACGCCGTACTTCAACCCAATTTCCGCGGCTCTATTCTGAATTCAAATTTCCTGGAAGCAGGTTATGGCGAGTGGGGCCGCAAGATGCAAACCGACTTGTCCGACGGTGTGCGCTACCTCGCGCATCAGGGCATCATCGATCCGAAGCGTGTCTGCATAGTCGGGGGGAGTTATGGCGGATATGCGGCTCTTGCCGGCGTCACCATCGAGTCAGGGGTTTATCGCTGCGCCGTGTCCGTCGCAGGAGTTTCGGACTTGCGCCGGCTTCGCAAATGGACAATCGCCAACCGAATGGGCTCGGAGCAGCGCTATTGGGATCGGTTCATGGGCGCGGCGGATCAGAATGATCCGGCGCTCATCGCGATTTCACCGATAGAACATGTCGCCGCGGTGACGGTTCCGATCCTGCTGATTCACGGCCGCGACGATACTGTGGTTCCATACGAACAGAGCGACGTCATGCTGAGCGCGTTGCAGCGCGCCGGAAAGTCGGTGACGATGGTGACCCTGAAGCACGAAGATCACTGGCTGTCGCGCGGTGACACGCGCTTGCAAATGCTGCAAGCCACCGTGGATTTTCTCAAGGCGAACAATCCGCCGAATTAGCGGTCGGACCGCTGTTGCCGGCGCGGGCTTAGGGCTTTTTCGTGGTGTCGGGCGGCGGTTGCGGCGGAGGCGTTGGCTTCGCCGTATCCGTGTCATCGGCGCCCGGATCGACCAGTACTTCGTCGGTCACTTTTCCGTCGGACACTAAGTAGGCACGGCGCTGCAAATAAGCATCCCGAACGAAGGCATAGGGGTCGAATACCTTTTGCAGCGTTTCATCGAGCGACAACAGCCCGGCCCTCGCGTCGACCAATCCGACGCCATAGATGCCGTACGACACCCAGTCGTTGCTGATGTAATGCGTGGGTCCCGTGAATATATCGACGATGCGGGCTGGACCGTCACGTGTGTCGGAAGGGCCCAGAAAAGGCAGCTCCAAAAACGGACCGGGCGGAACGCCCCAGTGGCCGAGTGTCTGCCCAAAATCTTCGTCGTGCTTCTCCAAACCCATCTGCGTTGCCGGGTCCAGCAGGCCTCCGAACCCGACTGTCGTATTAACGACCAGGCGCGCCAGATCACTGGCGGCCGCGCCGAACTTGCCCTGCAAGGCATCGTTGACCATGACCGTCGTGGTGCGCAGATTCGACAGGAAATTGCTGACGCCGGTGCGCGCCGGCGCCGGGACAGCGCGCACGTAGGTGCGTGCAATAGGCTTGGCGACCGCGCGATCGAGCTTGTCATTGACCTTGTAGACGCCGCGATTCCAGGATTCCCATGGATCCTGCGGAGCAGGCTTGGAATTGGGCGGCAGGGTGACGCATCCCGTTAGGGCGAAAGTCAGTACGACGCCAAGCAGCGCGTGCGCCTGATCTACTCTCCGCATATCGAATCTCTCCCGCGTCCCTAGGGCTTCAGCCAAAGATACACTATTGCGAGAGCGAGACGGGACTAGTATTTGCCGCTATTGACGCCGCGTTCGTCGGCCATGGTGTTTTTGTTCTTCTTCGGCATTGCCGCGCGCACTTCCTCGAGTCGCGCGCTGTAGCGAGCGCGTTGCACGGCGTCGAGTCCCGGGAGGGTCAATGCCAGCTGCAATTGATTCGACGCCATCTGGAGGTTGCCGGTCATCAAATAAAATTCCGCCATGTAGCTATAGGAGTCGGCGTAGTCACCGGCGGTGCTGGCGGCTTTCGCGATGAGCCGGGTCTGATCCGGTGTCGGCTCGACGTTGTTGAACAAGTCCAGCAACACCACGTGCGCGCGCTTGTTGTCGCCGGAATGCATCAAAGACTCCGCCAGCCGAATCGTGATCGGAACATTGCGCGGGAACAAGGTCATCGCTCTTTCAAGAGTGGCGGTTGATTCTTTGAACTGATTGTTAGCCAGGTATGCCTGGCCGAGCGCCCCATAGAACTGCGTGACCTTGGGGTATTCGCGCACCAGCTCTTGCAAATCGGCGATGGCGGGCACGGGATTTTTTGTTTCGATCTGCGCCACGTCCATGCCGTAGCGCTCTTGAATGGTTTTGCCGCCGCCGTTCTTGAGCAGGTTCACATAGTATTGGCGCGCCTTCTGCGGGTCTCCCGCCACGGTTCTCAAGCGCTCGCGGATAAGCAAGTAGCCCAAAGAATCTTCGTGATGGATCCGGCCGATCTGATTCGCGCGATCCTGTGCTTCCGCCACACGGTCTGAAAAGATCGGGTGATCGATCAGGAACTGCACCGCATTGACGCGGCTCGGTTCCGGGCCGCTGCGGCCCATGTAATCGAAGAAGCTGGCCATTCCCAGCGGATCGTAGCCCGCGTTCGCCATGGTCGTGATGCCGATTCGATCCGCTTCGGATTCGCTGCTGCGCGTGTAGTTGATCTGATGCTGAATCATGGCGCTCTGTCCCGCCAGAATGGCGCCCTCGATCGCATCGGGGGAGCCGCGACCCGCGGTCGCGCCCAACAACACGGCCGCCAGCATCGCGGCCGAGGCCAACAGTCCTTCATGACCTTGGTCGATGATCTGGCGCACGATATGGCGCTGAGTGACGTGCGCGGTTTCGTGCGCCAGCACTCCCGCCAATTCGTTTTCGTTGCGCGTCACCAATATCAGGCCGCTGTTAATGATCACGAACCCGCCCGGGATCGCCTCGGCGTTGATGTCCGGGTCGCGGATGACGAAATAATAGAACTGGTGTTGGCCTTCCTCCGCCTCGCTCGAGAGGCTATGACCAATTTCCTGAGCATACTGGCTGACTTCCGGGTCCGTGAGGATGAGGCCGGTCTTGCGAATCTCATTAACGAAAGACAGGCCCGCGTGATACTCATCGTCGATGGAAATTGCCGCGTTGGCCGGACTTCCTAACTCGGGCAGATCTTGGCCGGAGCCTTTGATGGATTGACCGACGCCTTGCGCATAGCCCACGCTCACGCTCACCCCGACTGCGGCGGCGGCCAGAAACGCGGTTATGGATTTCAGCGCTGACATGGTAACTCTTGGACCTTGGAGTGTAGGCGCATGCCAAAGTTCGCTCAAAACAGAAGCAAAATCAAAGAACTTCGGAGGCGTAGTCCGCCAGACGCGAGCGTTCGCCCCGTACCAGCGTGATATGTCCCGAAAACGCCCAGCCGTGAAATCGGTTTACCACGTACGTGAGCCCGGTCGTGGTTTCGGTGAGGTAGGGTGTGTCAATTTGTGCAATATTGCCCAAACACACCATTTTGGTGCCGGGTCCCGCCCGGGTGACCAGCGCCTTCATTTGTTTCGGCGTCAGATTTTGCGCTTCATCAATGATGATGAAGCGGTTCAAAAACGTTCGTCCGCGCATGAAGTTCAACGATCGAATCTTGATGCGGTGCCGTAGTAAATCATTCGTGGCGCCCCGGCCCCAAGTGCCGCCGGGCTGGCTCTGAGTTAGAACTTCCAGATTGTCCATGAGCGCGCCCATCCAGGGCTCCATTTTCTCTTCTTCGGTCCCGGGCAGAAAACCGATGTCCTCGCCGAGAGGAATGGTGACGCGCGTCATGATGATTTCGCTGAAACGATTGTGATCGAGCGTTTGCGCCAGACCCGCCGCGAGAGTCAGCAGAGTTTTGCCCGTGCCGGCCGGACCTAACACGGTCACGAAGTCGATTTCCGGATCCATCAACAGGTTCAAGGCCAGATTCTGCTCGCGGTTGCGCGCCGTGACGCCCCACACATTGTTGCGTTCGGTTCGATAGTCGGTGGTCAGCTCGAGAATCGCGGAATCAGACTCGAGCTTGCGCACAATGGCTTCCACACCATTCGCGCCGGGGTCATAAACGAATTGATTGGTCTTCCACTCGCGCACCAGCGGGCCGCGCACACGATAGTAGGTCCGGCTCTGATGCTGCCAGGACTCCATGCCCTTGCCGTGCTTTTCCCAGAAATTCTGCGGCAGCTGCTGCACGCCGCTGACCAACAAATCCGCATCTTCGATGGTTTTATCGCTGGAGTAGTCCTCGGCGTGTACGCCGAGAATCGCCGCTTTGATGCGCAGATTGATGTCCTTCGAGACCAATGTGACGCGCGCGCTGCGAAATTTCTGCTGCAGAGCGAGGGTATTGGCCAGAATGGCATTGTCTGCGCCTTGGCCGGGCAGGCTGTCCGGCAGCACCGATTCGAGCAACTGAGTCTGGAAGAACAGCCGGCCGCCGGGAGGCCGCTTGCCATGATTGATCGGTACGGCAGTCGGCAAGGCGAGGCCGCGGTCGATCTGTTTCTTGGTCGCGCCATGCATCAGTTCGTCCAGAAAGCGGCTGACTTGACGCACGTTGCGTGCCGGCTCCGACAAACCTTTTTTGCCCGCATCGAGCTCCTCGAGCACGGTCATCGGGATGTAGATGTCGTGTTCTTCGAAGCGGAAGATGGCGGTGGGATCGTGCATCAAGACATTCGTGTCGAGCACGAATATTCGACGCTCAGCCTTGCCTTGACGGCTCTTCAACACAGCGGCCCCCAAAGGCCGCACATTGCCGGTCACAGTGCCTTCACCGCTGCCAATACAGCCTCGGGATGATCCTTGACCTTCACCTTGCGCCATTCTTGCCGCAGCATGCCCTTGCCGTCGATGAGAAAAGTGCTGCGCTCAACTCCCATGTACTTCCTGCCATACATGCTTTTTTCCTTGAACACGCCATACAGGTCGCACACCTTATGGTCCGGATCGCTCAATAGATCAAATGGAAAGGACATTTTTTTCTTGAACTTCTCGTGCGACGCCACGCTGTCGGGCGAGATGCCGAACACCACGGCCTTGGATTTTTTGAACTGAGCGTTGAGCGCCGCAAAGTCCAGGCCCTCCTGGGTGCATCCTGAAGTGTTGTCGCGCGGATAAAAATACAAGATGATCGCCGAACCCTTGCCGTCCTCGAGCGACCAGCTTCCAGCCGTGCCTTCGAGGCTGAACGGCGGCGCCTTCTTGCCGATTTCAATCTTGCTCATGGCTGTGCTAACTCTTCACGGGTTCAAAAATGGCGTCCAAATTCAGGTGGTCGCAGAAGTCCATGAATTCCTCGCGCAATACGCCGATGTGCAGACGGCTGGGGACATTCACGATCATCTGCACGGAAAACATCGGAGCGCCGGTGTGCGCAGCGGCGTACGAGCGCGTTGACAGCTCGGCGATGTCGACGCCGCGTTGCGCGAAGAATCCAGAGAGCCCGGCCACGATGCCGGTCTGATCAAGACAGACCACGTCGATCGAATAGGGCAGCATGTCATTGCGCGCCGACCGTTCCTCGGTGCGCCGCAGCTGGATATTCATGCCGGTGGCATCGGCAAGTTTCTTGAATTCCCCTTCGAGTTTGGCGAGGGTGTGCCAATTGCCGTTGACCAGCAGCAGCATGGCGAACTCGTTGCCGAGCGAGGTCATGCGGCTCTCGCTGATGCTCCCGCCGCAATCGGCGATTGCCTTGGACAGCTCATGAACCATGCCGACGCGGTCGCTGCCGACCGCTGAAATGACGATATGTTGTTTCATCGGGGTAAATTCTACCGGATGGGCGCTTGCCAGGGTGTATGTCTGGCACTTAAGGTAGCGATATTTCCCGCGGAGCTCTTTGATGTTTTCCGGAAGCATGGTAGCAATCGTCACCCCAATGACGGCCGAGGGGGCGTTGGATTGGCCCGCATGGGATCGGTTGTTGGATTTTCACATGCGCGAAGGCAGCGATGCAGTCGTTGTGGCCGGCACCACGGGAGAATCGCCGGTCCTATCCGCCGCGGAGGTCGAAGAGCTGACGCGGCGGGCGGTAGCGCGCTGCCGCGAAAAACTCAAGGTCATCGTCGGCGCCGGATTTAACTCGACGGAATCGACCGTGGCACGCACCCGCGCGCTGTCCCGGCTGGGCGTCGATGCGGTGATGCTGGTTACGCCGTACTACAACAAACCTCCTCAGGAAGGCCTTTTCAGGCATTTCGCGGCAGCGGCCGATGCCTCCGCCGCGCCTGTTATTCTGTATAATGTGCCGAGCCGCACTGCGGTGGATCTCTTGCCGAGCACCATCGCACGTTTAGCGCGGCACCCCCGCATTGTGGCAATTAAAGAAGCGACAGGCTCTTTGAGCCGCGCGCGCGAGATTGTCAGCACCTGCCCGCCGGAGTTTGTCCTGCTGTCAGGCGACGACGCGACGGCGATGGAACTGATGGGCGCAGGGGCGCGCGGGGTGATTTCGGTGACGGCGAATGTCGCGCCGCGCCGGATGCATGAGGCTTGCAAAGCCGCGCTCGCGGGCGATCTGATCGCCGCGCGGGCGATTGACGCGAATTTGCAGCCTTTACATAAGGATCTGTTTGTTGAAGCGAACCCGATACCCGTGAAGTGGGCGGTGGCGAGGATGGGCATTATCGGGAACGCAATCCGCCTTCCGTTGGTCGAACTGGCATCCGCGCACCACGAGACGGTGTTGCGTGCGATGCGGGCCGCCGGAGTTACCCTTGAGGACCAAGCTGCATGAGTCTTGATCGAATATTACTGTTGCTTGCGGCAGGCGCTTTGCTGAGCGGCTGTCATTTATTCAGCAAACTGACGCCCGACTGCCACTCAGCGCAGGAATATCAGCACGCACTGTCCGCGCCGCCCTTGAAAGTGCCGCCCGGACTTGATTCGCCCAACACGGCGGGCGCGCTGGTTATTCCGACCGTTACCGATGCACCGCCGCCGCCGGGTCCTCACGACACATGCTACGACGTTCCGCCGCGCTACATCCCAGCTCCGCAGAACAAGGCCGCCGGCGGCTAGACTCTAGGATTTGATCGCTTGAGTCCGCTCCGGTACCCTTGCTGCGCTTCGGAGAGGTGGCCGATTGCCAGGACGGCCCGAGTCAATCCCACCCTGGAAGTACGGTTTGAGTAAATTGTTTCTGGAGAGGTGGCCGAGCGGTCGAAGGCGCACGCCTGGAAAGTGTGTAACACCTAACCGTGTTCGTGGGTTCGAATCCCACCCTCTCCGCCAGAATGTTTCCAAAAGCTACCGTTTATGGTGGCTCGCGTTTGCATCTTCGCGACGACTGGTCACGAACCCCGTCAGGCCCGGAAGGGAGCAGCGGTAGAGGCTTAAAGTCGGGCGCCGAAGTCCTGCTGGCGCGGGCCGCCTCCCAAAAGGCGTGCGACAATATCTTATGAGCTACGTCGTATTAGCGCGCAAATGGCGCCCCAAACGATTTGCCGAAATGGTCGGGCAGGAGCACGTGCTGCGCGCGCTCAGCAATGCCCTCGACAGCGGCAAGGTGCACCATGCTTTCTTGTTTACTGGGACTCGCGGCGTCGGCAAGACGACGGTTGCGCGCATTTTGGCGAAATCGCTCAATTGCGAAACCAATGGCGTGAGCTCCAATCCCTGCGGCGTCTGTGCCGCATGCAAGGAAATTGACGAAGGGCGATTCGTGGATCTTCTCGAAGTGGACGCCGCCTCGCGCACCAAGGTCGATGACACGCGCGACATGCTCGACAATGTGCAGTACGCGCCCACCCGGGGCCGATACAAGGTGTACCTCATCGACGAAGTGCACATGCTCTCGACCCACTCCTTCAATGCGCTGCTCAAGACGCTGGAGGAGCCGCCGCCGCACGTGAAATTCTTGCTGGCGACGACCGATCCACAAAAATTGCCGGTTACCGTGCTGTCGCGCTGCCTGCAGTTCAGCCTCAAGCGGTTGCCCGCGACCTTGATCGGCGAGCGCTTGAAATTCATCGCGAGCGCGGAGAATTTAACGTTCGAGCCCGCGGCAATTGCGCTGCTGTCGCGTGCCGCTGAAGGCAGCATGCGCGATGCCTTGAGCCTCATGGATCAACTCATCGCTTTTGGCGGAGGTGCCATCAGCGAAGCCAATGCCCGATCGATGCTCGGCACCATTGATCGCGGCCATGTCGGCCGGCTTGTCGAGGCGCTGTCGCGCGGCGATGGCGCCGCATTACTGGGCGAAGTGCGCGTGCTGGATCGCGATGCGCCGGACTATGATCGCGCGCTCGTGGATTTGGCAACGCTGCTGCAGCGCATAGCCATCGTGCAAATTGTTCCTGAAGCAGCGCCGCAGGATGAAGAGTTCGATGCGGCCCTGTTGGCGCAGCTCGCGCAGGCAATTTCGCCCGAGGACGCGCAGCTGTATTATCAGATCGCGCTCGCGGGCCGCCGCGACTTGAACATGGCACCGGAGCCACGAATCGGTTTCGAAATGACCTTGCTGCGAATGTTGGCATTTCGGCCGGACGCTGCGGCGCATCCGTCGAAGCCCGTCAGCATCGCCAGCACGACGTCGGCCGCCGCAACCAGCCGAGCCGCCGGAAGTGGCCCGGCCGCCGCAGCTGCCCCGGCCGCCGTAACTAGCCCGGTCGCCCGAACCAGCCAGATCGCCGGAGCAGGGCCGATGGTTGAAGCGGCGCGCCTGACGAGCATTGATGCCGCAAATTGGCCGGCCGTCGTCGAGGCAGCGGGATTGAGCGGCATGGTGCGTCAGCTGGCCCTGAACTGCGTGCCCGCCGGTATCGAGCACAACCTGCTGACGCTGAAGCTCGATCAAGCGGCGTCGGATCGGCGCACGCGTCCGATTGAAGAGAAGCTTGTGCAGGGTTTGTCGAAGTACCTCGGGCGCGATATCCGCGTCGCATTTGAAACCGCTGAGTCGGATTTGAACTCGCCGGCGCGGCAGCGGGTTCAGGCAGAGCAGGAGAGAGTTGCTCGCGCCGCGAGCGCGTTCGAAACGGATCCGGCCGTGAAAGGGCTGCGCGAACGCTTCGGTGCCGACGTCGACGCCGCGTCGGTAAAACCATCGAACTAGCAAGAGGGGGCTCTATGATGAAAGGTGGATTGGGCAATCTGATGCGCCAGGCGCAGCAAATGCAGGAGAGCATGCAGAAGGCACAGGCCGAACTGGCGGAGATCGAAGTGACCGGTGAATCGGGCGCGGGCATGGTCAAGGTGACGATGAATGGCAAGCATGAAACCAAGAAGGTCTTGATAGAGCCAAAATTGTTGGGCGAGGATAAGGACATGCTCGAGGACCTGTTGACTGCCGCCATCAATGATGCAGTTCGGAAAGTCGCCGCACGGACCCAGGAGAAATATTCCGGCCTCATGTCCGGCATGAATTTGCCGCCCGGAATGAAACTGCCATTTTGAGGCGCTGCACTCGATGAAGTACACACCGACGCTCGCGCGTCTGATTGATTCGCTGCGCTGCTTGCCCGGTGTCGGCCCGAAGTCGGCACAGCGCATGGCGTTCTACCTGCTGGAGCGCGATCGCGATGGCGGCAGAACATTGAGCCAGGCCTTGGCGGAAGCGCTGCAACTGGTGGGTCACTGCAAGCGTTGCCGCATGCTCACGGAGAGCGAACTCTGCTCCATATGCGCCTCCGCTCAACGGGATTTGACGCAGCTCTGCGTGGTCGAGTCTCCGGCGGATGTCGTCGCCATCGAACAATCCGGCGGTTTCCGCGGGCGCTACTTCGTGCTGATGGGGCACTTATCGCCGCTCGATGGCGTCGGACCTGCAGAGCTGGGCCTGGATGAATTCGAGCAATTG
>Ga0302326_10023502_pt1 | contig 12562 bp, 12 predicted proteins | sample Palsa_T0_3_FD_202264 | JGI IMG/M metagenome (GOLD analysis project Ga0302326, IMG submission 202264) | Peat permafrost microbial communities from Stordalen Mire near Abisko, Sweden - Palsa_T0_3 | ecosystem: Environmental > Terrestrial > Soil > Palsa > Peat permafrost | place: Sweden: Abisko... | reverse complement strand
GCCGACGTCGAGAAACGACATCACCTGGCCGAGCTTCATCGCGGCGCCCTTCATCGTCCCGAGCACGGCCACGATCTGTTCGGCTGTCTCAACGTGGCGGCGGGCCAGCGCCTCTTGGCTCGCCTCCTCGCCGCGCGCGACGTTTGCGGCGCGCGTCGCGAGCCGCTTGGCGGCGGTCTCGGCCGCCAGCCGCCCGATCGTCGCCGAGCGCCCCAGGCGCGAGGTCGGTAGGTCCTCGCGGGACATTCGATCTCCCCCGTCGCCTCAGCCGCCGCGCTTTACGCGCGAGCCCGGCACGATGTCATCGGTTCCGTCCGGCCAGCGCACCCAGGCCTTGTGTCCGCCGTCGTAATCGGTGGCGAGCAGGATCAAAGTCGCGGGCTCGCCCAGGGCCAGGCACGGCTCGCTGCCCTCCCGATCGAGCCCGCGCCAGATGCGGATGAACGGGTTGTGCGCCCACTCACGCGAGACGGTCGTCGTCTCACTGTGTCCGGGCCTGACCTCGACCTCGTTGTCGAGCTCCATCAGTGTGCCCATGATCGAGTCCTTCAGCGCCTGGTAGGTGTCGTGTCCCGGCGCGCGGACTCCTCCGACGGAGTCGCGAAAGAGCGTGTCGCCGGTGAAAACCGCCCTCGACCCCCGGTGCTCGACGAGAAACGACAGCATCCCCTTGGTGTGTCCGGGGGTGTGGAGCGGGCGTATCAGCAACTCGCCCACCTCGAGGCGCTCGCCCGCCTCAATCGTGTCGTCCGCGTGGGGAACGAGATCCCGCTCAACCGGATGGATCAGGACGCGGGCCTGCGGCCAGCTTGTCTTGAGCCTCGCCACGCCGCCGACGTGATCGTGGTGGTGATGGGTCAGCAGCACGTACTCAGGCGCCACCTCATGCAGTTCGGCGACGGCCAGCAGACGCTCGACCGGCTCGCCCGCGTCGATCACGACGGCGGCACCGCCCGGCCGATCGGCAACGAGGTAGCGGTTCGAGAAGTCGGTCCCGTTCATCGACCGCTCGATGATCACGCGACCCATCCTCGCAGGCTCGACGTGCGTTCGCTGTGGCCGCACGCGGCATAGACTCCCTGCGTGGCGTTCCTGCACACGTGTTACAGGATCACCGACATCGACCGCTCCGTCGCGTTCTACAGCGCCCTCGGCTTCGAAGAGATCCGCCGCATGCCGATCCGCGACGAGGCCGTGAACGTCTTTATGAACCAGCCGGGCGACGGCGACGAGCCGCGCCTCGAGCTGACGTACAACTTCGGCGTGGCGAGCTATGAGCTCGGCACCGCATACGGCCACATCGCGATCGGAGCCGGCGACCTCGACGCAATGCTCGCCAGGCTCGCCGAGCTGGGCATCGAGCCGGAACGCCCGCCGTACACGATCCGCGACGGCGGCTCGCGAATCTGCTTCGTGCGCGATCCCGATGGGTACCGTGTGGAAATAGTCGAACGGTCCGCTTAGCGGCCCGGGACCTCCGCCAGCGGGGCGCCTCGACGAGCGTGGGGCACCGCGAATCGCTAGGTTGCGACAGTGAGGCAGGCTAACCAGAGGGGGAGCATCATGGGTGAGCAGAGCGTCGAGTTCCTGAAGGGCCTCTATGGGGCCTTCGGTCGAGGCGACGTGCCGACTGTACTCGGCGGATTCGCGGACGGCATCGAATGGCATGAGGCTGAGGGCATGCCGTATGGGGGCGTATACCGCGGTGGCGATGCGGTGCTGCAGAAAGTCTTTGGCCCGATCGCCACGGATGTCGAGGATTTCGCCGTCACGGCCGAGGAGTTCGTCGGGTCCGGTGAGACCGTCGCCGCGGTCGTGCGCTACACCGGTACCGGCAAGGTGACCGGGAAGACCCTGGACGTCGCCGCCGTGCACCTCTGGGACATCCGCGACGGGAAGATCACACGCTTCCGCCAGTTCATCGACACGGTGAGATTCGCGGAGGTTGTGCCCGCGGACGTCTCGGTTGCGGCGTAAGGGCGACGGATCAATGCCGGACCGCGGACGGCTAGCGCATTGAGGTAGTTGAACATCGCCAGGCCCAGGCCAGGCCGTCTCAGGAAAATCACATCGGGGCGTGGCAACGGGGTAGGCTGGCGCGCGCTCACACACCCACCGGCGCAGCCCTCGGCAGCGTCAAATAGCACGGAAAGGTCGGATCACATGGCACTCGCGTTCTATTTCAGCCCTACCGGCTTCACCCCAGAGAAGTACGACGAGACAATCAAGCAACTCGAGGCCGCTGGCGCGGGGTCGCCTGAAGGACGCACCCTCCACGTCGCGCTCGAGACAGACGGCGCGATCCAAGTCTTCGATATCTGGGAGTCGCAGGCGGCCTTCGACGCCTTTGGGCCGGCTCTTGTTCCCATCATGTCCGGACTCGGCGTTGATACGGGGAAACCGATGGTTGCGACTGTCCACAACACGATCGAGGGCTGAGGACGGACTATCTCAACCGCCGCATGGCGGCGGCGCTGGGATGGCTAGAGCTTGCGCGCCTGGACCGCTGTGCCGTAGGCGCAGATCTCGGTCCACATCGAGCCGAGCTCGGAGGTGTCGAAGCGAAACGCGATGATCGCGTTGGCGCCCTTCGCCTCCGCCTCCTCAACGAGCCTGTCGGTCGCATCCTTGCGGCCGGACGCGAGCATCTTCGTCATGCCGCGCAGCTCGCCACCGACGAGCGACTTCAGGACGGCACCAATCTGCGAGCCGAGGTTGCGCGAGCGCACCGTCAGTCCAAACACCTCGCCGAAGACCTCCTCGATCTCGTAGCCAGGGAGGTCGTTCATCGTCGAGATGATCATGCTGCCAACCGACTAGAGGCGTCGAGCGGCTCGCCTGGTCGAGCCGTCCCGGGGTAGGCCGGGACAACCAGCGGCTCTGGAGCTCGCAGTTCCTGCTGCAGCTCGTCTTCGATTCCAAACGCAGAGCCGCCACAGTCGATACGGAAGCGCTTCGGCGCGACGCGATCGTCGGGCAGGACCGGGACGCCCCACAGTTCATCCCAACCGAACAGCTCGAAGTTGCCCGGGTTGAGCAGGATCGCCCGCGGTGCCAGCGGACAAGTGCTCGCGTGGTGGTCGAGGCCACGGCGGATGAAGGCGAGCATCTCGGCTTCGAGCGAGGCCATCGAGCCAAATCTACTCGGCGCGGGTTCTCGATGTTGCTCTAGTTGAGGCGTTGCGCGGACTTGTCGCGCGATACGAGGCTGGCGTAGTAGCCGGCCAACTCGATCAGCTCGTCGTGCGTACCGCGCTCGACGATCCGGCCGTGGTCGAGGACCACGATCTGATCGGCGTCGCGGACGGTCGAGAGCCGGTGGGCGATCGTGAGTGTGGTGCGGCCCTCCGCGAGCTCGTCGAGTGCCTGCTGAACCGCGTATTCGGTCTGCGTGTCGAGCGAGCTCGTCGCCTCGTCCAAGACGAGGACCGGCGGGTTGCGAAGGATCGTGCGAGCGATCGCGATGCGCTGCTTCTCACCGCCCGAGAAGCGGTAGCCGCGCTCGCCGACAACGGTGTCGTAGCCCTCCGGCAGCGAAGCGACCAGGTCATCGATGCGCGCCGTCCGCGCTGCGGACTGGATCTCCTCGTCGGTCGCCTCCGGCCGAGCGAAGCGGAGGTTTTCGCGAACTGAGGCGTGAAACAGGTAGGTCTCCTGCGAGACGACGCCGACCGTCGCGGCAAGCGACGCGAAGGTCGCGTCGCGGACGTCGACGCCGTCGATCGTGACGCGACCTTCCTGTGGCTCGTAGAGCCGTGCGACGAGATAACCGAGCGTTGTCTTGCCGGCGCCTGTCTCGCCCACGATCGCCGTCCGGGTGCCCGCCGGAACGACCAGATTGATGTCCTTGAGCGTCCACGTCGCGTCGTCGCCGTAGCGGAAGGCGACGTCTTCGAGGCGAACCTCGCCGAGCAGCTCGTCGGGGCGCAGCTCGACCGCTCCCGGCTTCTCCTCGATGTCGACCGGAAGATCGAGGTACTCGAAGATCCGGTCGAACAGCGCCAGCGAGGCCTCGACGTCGGCACCGACCGAGAGTAGCTGGGCCATCGGGAACAGCAGACGGGTCTGGAGTGTGGTGAATGCGACGATCGTGCCGAGCGTGATCGCGGCACCACCGACGTGCTCACCGGCGAGCCAGTAGACGATCGCGGGCTGGATCGAGAAGACCATGTTGATCGTCGACATGAGCCAGCGGCCGGCCATCCGGGAGTGGACCTCGAGGCCGGCGACGTCGTCTGACTCCGCGGTGAATCGCTGGGCGAGATCCTCACCGCGGCCCATCGTCTTGCCAAGCATCATTCCCGAGACCGACAGCGACTCGGCAACGAGCGCCGAGATGTCGGCGAGCCCGCTCTGCAGGCGGCCGGTGATTGCCCGCCGCTCGCGCCCGACGCGGCGCGTCATCCAGATGAACAGCGGCAAGAGGCCGAGTGAGATCGCCGCGAGCTGCCAGCTGAGCAGCGCCATCGCGATCGTCGTAGCGATGACCGTCGTCGCATTCTGCGCGATCGTCGTCGCGGTGCTGGTCGCGACGTTGTCTATTCCACCGATGTCGTTGGCGATCCGTGACTGCACCTCGCCGGCGCGGGTGCGCGTGAAGAACGCCATCGACATACGCTGGAGGTGGCGGTACACGGCGACGCGTAGGTCGTGCATCACGCGCTGTCCTACCTCGGTCGAGACGTAGGTCTGTACGACGCTCAGTGCGGCGGTGGCGATAGCGATCGCGATCATTCCGCCAACCAGCTCGCTCAGCAGCGTCGTGTCGTGGTGCAGGATGCCCTTGTCGAGCACGGCGCGCAGCAGGAACGGCGAGATCATGCTGAGGCCCGAGGACAGGACGATCAGCGCGAGCACCCAGGCCAGGCGCCAGCGATAGGGCGCGAAGAGGCGCACGATGCGGTGCGTATCGCGCTGGCGGTTCGGGTCGAGCAGCGGCGGTGGGGGCTCGCTGGATCCGAGCACGCGGCGCCCTCCACGCGCCCCGCCGCCACTACCGCGCGCCCCACCGCCGAGGCCGAGGCCGCCCATTCCATGACCGCCGGAGCCGGGATAGAGGCTCATCTGCTCTCCTCGACGAGGCGTTCGAGCAAGGCGAGCGCGCGGTCGAGCGCGGCAAGCTCGTCCGGCTGGAGCGCGCTCAGCGCGCGTCCGAGATAGGCGTCGCGTCGCGTGCGGCTCTCGGCAAGAAGCGCCCTGCCTGCACGCGTGACCGCCACGCGGTGCGAGCGTCCGTCGCAGGGATCGGCGGCGCGCTCTACGAGATTGCGGCGTTCGAGGATCGCGATCAGACGGGTCGCGGTGGGGCGCCTCACATCCTCGGCCTCGGCCAGCTCGCTGGGCGTGAGCGGGCCGCGGCGCCCGATCAGTCCAAGCGCGGACTCGAGTGAGGGCGACAGCCCGCTCGCGGCGTGGCGGCGCAGGCGACGCGACAGGCGCACGACCGTGCGGCGCAGGCGCACCGCGAGCTCGGCAGAGGTGGTGGCGTCGATGAGCGTGGTCATATAGTTAGCTTGACTAATTATATCGACTGTGACACTTCTCCCCAGCGCGTAGCCTGTGCGCTCGATGGCGATCTCACCCGGCATCCTGGCGCGCGGACCATGGCAGCCGGCCCAGGTCCAAAGCCACTGGATCGACGAGCCGTACAGCCCGTCACCCGAAGCGGCGCGAGCCGCCGACGCAGCGATCGCAGCGCTCGCCGAACGCGGCTCGCCCTCCCACGACGGAGTGAGCGGGCGCCTCGTGAGCTTCGAAGCGCAGCCCGCCGCGCTCTCGCTCGAGCTGCAGCCAACACGCTGGGCGCTGCGACTCAGCCCGGAGGACGCCTCGCAGAGCCTCGCAGCGATGTGTGTCGTCCGTGCTGCCGATGGTCGCTGGCTGGCCGGGCGACGCGCGAGCTGGCTCGCGTCCTGGCCGGGGCGCTGGGCGCTCGGAGCAGGGGGATCGGTTGACCTTGGCGAGAGCCCGGTCGAGACACTGGCGCGCGAACTCGAAGAGGAGTGGTCGGTAGCGGCGGAGCGTCTGAGCGTCGAGCTACTCCAGTGCCTGCCGCAGAGACTCGTCATGTTCGTTGGAATGGCCTGGCTGGCGGACGGCGCGAGCGTCGTACCGGAGGCCGAGCACGACGACTACGCGTGGTGGCCGCGCGCACCGGAGCACTGGCCGGTGGAAGCCGACGGGGCGGTCCGCCAGATCGGTTCGATGCTCGCGTCGTGATCACGTTCAGGCGCTTGGAGTGCGTTTCGATCGCGCACTCGCTGATCTACTTCGGTCTGCTCTTCTGCTGGCTCGGCCTACACAACCGCCAGCCGGAGACGGTGATCCTCGGCTACACCCACGGCGGCCTCTGGATAGTCATGGCGCTGACCTGCCTCTACGCAGCGCGGGTGCACATCATTCCGCTGCGCGTGGCCGTCGCGGTGGCTGTCCTTGGTGGGATCGGCCCGTTCTTCGGGAGCTTCGAGTTTATCCGCGAAGAGCGGCGTCGAGCGCGGGTTGACAGCGAGCCTGCTCGATCCGTGTAACGCCCGCGCTAGAGTGCATTCAATGGCCGTCGAGACGACGATCCAGGTAGTCATGCCGCAGATGGGCGACTCCGTCGCCGAGGGGACCGTACTCGAATGGCGCAAAGCCGAGGGCGAGACGGTCAGCGCTGACGAGACGATCGTCGAGATCTCAACCGACAAGGTCGACGCCGAGGTCGCCGCCCCGGCCGCCGGTACGCTGGTCAAGATCCTGGCCGCCGAGGGCGAGACCGTGACCGTTGGCGGCGTGCTGGCAGAGATCGCCGCAAACGGCTCGTCGACCCCCGAAGCCCCGGCTGCGCCGGTCGACGGCTCGTCGGCGCCCGAAGCCCCGGCTGCGCCGGTCGACGGCTCGTCGGCACCTGACACGCCGGGGGCGCCGAGCGATGGACCGGAGCCCCCGTCGACCGGCACGCTCGAGACGATCGACATCGTCACCCCGAGCGCCGGCGAGTCGGTGACCGAGGGCACGATTCTCGAGTGGACCGTGAAGGTCGGCGACGCCGTCAAGGCAGGCGACACGGTCGTCGAGATCTCGACGGACAAGGTCGACGTTGAGCTTCCGGCGCCGGCGAGCGGAACGATCAGCGAACTGCTGGTGAGCGAGGGGGAGACGGTCACGGTCGGCCAGGTGATTGGCCGTATGAGCGCCGGTGGCGCGTCGCCTTCGGCGACGACGCCGGCGGCGGCTGCTGAGAATGTGGACGCTGCGCGTAGCGTCGTTGCCCAGGCGGAGACGAATGGGGGCTCGAACGCTTCGCCGGTGGCCAGGCGCGCGGCTGGGGCTTTGGACGTGAATCTCGGCTCGGTCGCCGGGTCCGGTCGCGGCGGCCGGATCCTCAAGGCGGATGTTCTCGACGCTGCCGCTCGGCCTGCGGCGGCTGAAGCCCCCGCGCGAGCGGCGGGCCAGGCCACGTCGGGCCAGGCAACGTTGATCAAGGGCGGCGCGGCGATGCTCGCTCGCTACATGGACGAGAGCCGCTCGATCCCCACGGCGACGAGCTTCCGCACGATCACCGTTGGCACACTCGATGCTCGCCGGCGCCAGCTGAAGGACGCGGGGTTCCGCGTCTCCTACACGCACCTCGTCGCCTATGCGATCGCGCTCGCGGCGAGCGATCTGACGGTGATGGCACAACACTTCAGCGAGATCGACGGCAAGCCGCACCGCGTCGATGACGGTGCCGTCCACCTCGGACTCGCGGTGGACGTCGAGAAGAAGGACGGCTCACACACACTGATGGTGCCGGTGCTGCGGGACGCCGGACGCCAGACGTTCGATGCGTTCCTCGCCGCCTACGACGCGCTTGTCGACAAGGCGCGAACGAACACTCTTGGCGCGGACGACCTCGTCGGCGCCAACATCACGCTGACCAACCCGGGCGGGCTCGGGACCGTTGCCTCCGTGCCGCGCCTGATGACCGGGCAGGGAACGATAGTCGCGACCGGCTCGATCGCATATCCGGTCGGTTTGGCCGACGTCGCCGAGCAGATCGGCGCCGAGAAGGTGATGACGCTCACCTCGACCTACGACCACCGGATCATCCAGGGGGCAGAGTCGGGACGCTTCCTCGGACTGATCGACTCGCTCCTCGCGGGTGAGCACGACTTCTACGAAGGCGTCTTTGCGGCGCTCGGTGCCGCGCTCCCGCCGCTGGCCACGGTCCCCCTCGCCGCCGCAGCGCCGGCCGCAGCGCCAGTCGAAACGGCCCCCGCGAGCGAGGAGCTGCTGGCAGCGGTACAGGCCGCCGACTCGCTGGTTCGAGCGCATCGCACGCATGGTCACCTCGCGGCACGACTGGATCCCCTCGGATCGGAACCGGTGGGAGATCCTGCGCTCGACCCCAGACCGCTCGGGCTGACGGACGCCTTGATGGGCCAGATCCCGGCCAAGATCCTGAGGATGTACGTGCCCGGCAAGACGCTCGCCGAGGCGCTCCCACACCTGCGCGAGACCTACTGCGGCACGATCGCCTACCAGATCGAGCACATCGGCTCGCACCGCCAGCGCGTCTGGTTGCGGGAGAAGATCGAGGGTGGCGCCTTCCGCACGCCGCTCGCGCCAGAGGACCAGCGCGCCCTGCTGCAGCGCCTGATCGAGGTCGACGCCCTCGAGCGCTTCATGCACCGCGCCTACCTCGGCCAGCATCAGTTCTCGATTGAGGGCCTTGACATGACGGTGCCGATGCTCGACGAGATGATCCTCCTGTCAGCAGGCGGAGGCGCCGAGGAGGTCGTGATCGGCATGGCCCACCGCGGCCGGCTCAACGTACTCGCGCACAACCTCGAACGCAGTTACGCCTCGATCTTCGCCGAGTTCGAGGGCGCCTCGACGCTCGAGGCGGTGACGACGAAGCCTCAGGGTGGAACCGGCGACGTCAAGTACCACCACGGAGCGCAGGGCTCGAAGCGGCTGTTCACGGGCCAACTCGTCCGCGTCAACCTCGAGTCCAACCCCTCGCACCTGGAGTTCGTCGCTCCGGTCGTGATGGGCGCGACCCGGGCCGCCCAGTCGGGGCGCGACGGAGCGCGTCTGACGCAGGACGTGCGCCTCGCAGTGCCGATCGCGATCCACGGCGACGCCGCCTTCCCGGGCCAGGGCGTTGTGGCTGAGACGCTCAACCTGCAGGCGCTCGACGGCTACCAGGTCGGTGGCACGCTGCACCTGATCACCAACAACCAGATCGGCTTCACCACCGAGCCCGACGACGGGCGCTCGACGCGCTGGGCCTCCGATCTCGCCAAGGGCTTCGACGTACCGATCATCCACGTCAACGCCGACGACGTGGAGGCGTGCATCGCCGCCGTAAGGCTCGCTTTCGCCTTCCGCACCGAGTTCGGCCACGACGTGCTGATCGACCTGATCGGCTACCGCCGCTTCGGCCACAACGAGTCCGACGAGCCGGCCTACACGCAGCCGGAAATGGCCGCGAAGATCAAGACGCACAAGCGCGTCAGCGAGCTGTGGGCCGAACGGCTGATCGAGCTTGGCGTGATCACGCGCGAGGAGGTCGACCGCCGCCAACAGGAAGTCTGGGACGGAATGACGGCCGCCCACGAGGACCTGCGAGCGAAGATCGACGCGGCGCGTGCAAACGGCGTCGACGAGCACCCAACCGGCGAGTACCAACTCGACCGCACGCCGTCGCCAGAGGTTCAGACAGCGGTCGCCGCGGACGTCCTTGCGATGCTCAATGAGGAGCTCTTGCGGGTCGGGGAAGGGTTCACGGTTCATCCCAAACTCGTGCGCCAGCTCGAGCGCCGGCGTGAGGCGTTCGCTGAGGGAACCGGCATCGACTGGGCGCACGCCGAGTCGCTCGCGTTCGCCTCGCTGCTGCGCGACGGCAGCCCGATCCGCCTGACCGGCCAGGACACCGAGCGCGGGACATTCAGCCAGCGTCACCTCGTGCTGCACGATGCGAAGAACGGACAGGCGATCTGCCCGATTCAGAACCTCCCGAGCGCGACGGCACCTTTCGAGCTGCACAACAGCCCGCTGTCGGAGGTCGGCTGCCTTGGCTTCGAATACGGCTACAGCCAGGAGGCGCCGGAGACGCTGGTGCTCTGGGAGGCCCAGTTCGGCGACTTCGTCAACGCTGCACAGGTGATCGTCGATCAGTTCATCGCCTCGGGTCTGGCCAAGTGGGGACAGACCTCGCGACTCGTGCTGCTGCTGCCCCACGGCTACGAAGGATCGGGGCCAGAGCACTCCTCCGCCCGCCTCGAGCGCTTCCTGCAGCTCGCCGCCGAAGGGAACCTCCGCGTCGCGAACCTGACGACGCCGGCGCAGTACTTCCACCTGCTGCGCCGGCAGGCACTGGTCGTCAAACAGCGACCGCTGATCGTGATGACGCCGAAGTCGCTGCTGCGGCTGCCGCAGGCGACGAGCTCTGTGGCGGAGCTCAGCGAGGGCGAGCTGCGCCCGGTGCTGGCGGAGCCCGGCATCGACGAGCAGAAGGTCACGCGCCTGATCCTCTGTACAGGAAAGATCTACTACGACCTCGTCGGTCACGCCGACCGAGCAGGCGCCGATCACGTCGCGGTCGGCCGCGTCGAGATGCTCTACCCCTTCCCGGAGGGCGATGTCCGCGCGCTGATCGAGCGCTACCCGAACCTCCGCGAGGTCGTCTGGGCACAGGAGGAGCCGCGCAACATGGGCGCGCGCGCCTACATGTCCCAGCGTCTGCGCCAGATCATGCGCGACACCTCACTCCAGTTCGGCTATATCGGCCGGCCCGAGCGCGCGAGCCCCGGCGAGGGCTACCCGGCAGCGCACGCACAGGAGCAGAGCCGCATCGTGCGCACCGCACTCGACACGTCCGTTGCGGTCTCGCAGTACCCGGCCAAGACGCCGGGCGAACGCTGACTCAGGGCGAACGCGCTCGGAAGCGTCCTCGCCTGGCCGCGTAGCAGTCAGCCGCCGGCGATCAGAACGCGAAGAGCGTCAGGTCCGGCTCGCGGGAACCGCGGAGTTCATCGAGCGAGACTTCGACGCAGGCAATGCCGCGCGCTTCGGCTAGGACTCGGGCCTGCGGCTTGATCTGCGCTGCGGCGAGCACGCCGCGACAGTCCGCCATCGCGGGGTCACGGCGAATGCGCTCGAGGTAGCGCGCAAGCTGCTCGACCGCGTCGATCGTGCCGATCCGCTTGATCTCCACGGCGACCCAGCCGTCGCCCGGCTCGCGGCACATCAGGTCCACCGGGCCGATGTCGGTCGGCCACTCGCGGCGAACGAGGCGGAAGCCCTCGCCGCAGTACGTCGGCCGGGCGGCGAGCAGCTCCTGGAGGTCTCGCTCGACGCCGTCCTTCTCGAGCCCGGAGTCGAGATCTGCCTCGTGCGTCAGGTCCGAGAGGACTTCCTCGATCGTGATCTCGAGCCGCTCAGCGCCCTTGAGTTTGCGCACCTCGATCCGCGACGGCGGATCGCCCTCGACGTCGATCGCGGTAGGTGGCGTCATCCAGTTCTGCGGCTTGTAACCGCCGCTGTCCGAGTGAACCATCACCGAGCCGTCGGCCTTCAGCACGAGTAGGCGCACCGCCATTGGGAGCACGGTGTCGAGCCGGCCGCTGTAGGCCACCTCGCAGCGGGCAACGATCAAGCGCATTCGCCGAAACCTAACGCCTCGTGCGGGCGCGTCGTCAGTGCCGACCCTGTCGTGGAGGAAGGTCGCGGCAACGAGAGGCTCTGGCTGAATGCCGACCGGGGCGGCGGGAGACCACAGCTCAACGGTTCTTGACCGGCGCGGTCACCGATCTGCGGCGACCGCAATGCGTGCGCGCCCACGCTCCGTCTCGTCCGATGATGTGGCGCGTCGAACGTCGGGGGCGACGCGCGTGGCGAGCAGCTCGATGCCGCGCAGGAGCGTCTGATGTGCGATCCCGGCGTTGGTCATTTGGATTGAGACGCGCGCGATGCCGCCCAGGGCTTCGGACAACGAGATGATCTTGGCGGTCACGGTGTCGCTGGCGCCGACGAACATCGCCCCCTCGCGGCCGCGAGCGACGTCGAACGCCTCACGCGTGACGGGGCCGCGGCCCCGCTCCCTGCCGACCGTATCAAGCAGCTCCTTCCACCCCGGGAACCACAGGTCGGCTGCCTCGTCGTCGCTCTCTCCGACCAGGCCGGGAACGTGGACGCCGACCTTCAGCCGCTCGGGCGCATGGCCGGCGCGGCGTCCCGCTTCGCGGTAGAGGTCGACCAGCGGACGGAATTGACGCGGGTTGCCGCCGATGATCGCGACCATCAACGGGAGTCCGAGCGCTCCGGCGCGAACGAAGGACTGCGGCGTTCCGCCGACACCGACCCAGATCGGCAGCGGATCCTGTGCGGGCCGCGGGTAGACGCCCTGCCCGGTAAGCGCGGCGCGGTGGCGGCCGGACCAGTGGACCTCCGGGGTGTCCCTGATCGCCAATAGCAGTTGCAGCTTCTCCTCGAACAGCGAGTCGTAATCCTCGAGCGCCAAGCCGAACAGCGGGAACGCCTCGATGAACGAGCCCCGACCGGCGACGATCTCAGCCCGACCTCCGGAGATCAA
>Ga0302326_10023501_pt1 | contig 12562 bp, 9 predicted proteins | sample Palsa_T0_3_FD_202264 | JGI IMG/M metagenome (GOLD analysis project Ga0302326, IMG submission 202264) | Peat permafrost microbial communities from Stordalen Mire near Abisko, Sweden - Palsa_T0_3 | ecosystem: Environmental > Terrestrial > Soil > Palsa > Peat permafrost | place: Sweden: Abisko... | reverse complement strand
CCCGCTTCCTGGAGAGCCATCCGGACTCCGGGCTGCGGGCACAGGTCGACGCCTTGTGTACCAGGGCCAGGATCCGGCGCCAGGTCGTCTGCGAGATGCGCAACCCCGCGGACCTGGCCGCGCTGGCCCTGCGGGGACTCGGGGTCGCGATCGTGCCGCTCCGGGTAGCGCAGATGGCCACGTCGGCGGGCCCTGAGCCCAGCGTGCTGCGCCTGGCCGATCCCCAGGCCATGCAGCCCGTGGCCTTCGTCCACCGCGATCCCGGACCCGCCAATCCCGCGGTCCAGGCGTTCATCCGGCTGGTCCACTCGCGGTGGCCGCCCGCCTCGCAGCCACGCAACTCACAGCCGCCCCGACGTGATCTCTTCGGCTCCGAGACTGCGCTGCCAGAACCACGTGCGTAGTCGAAGTCCACGTCCCGCCCGGCCCCAGCGACCGGCGCCGGGCTCACGTGGGTCACGGTGGCTGACAGGACACCCAGCGTGTCCTGCTGGCGGCTCGAGAGATGTCCTACTACGGGCACGGCGGCCGGGACAGCGTGACCACGTTGGTCGAGGGGTCGGTAACCGAGGCCAGGATGGATGCCGGGGCGTGGCCGTGCTGGACCCAGTTGACCACGGCCTTGAGCGGGTCAGCCGATGCCGGGCCGACGGCGCTGGCGCAGTGCTGCGCGCTGGGTGCAAAGAACGGCCGGGCGAAGGAGTCTGTTGCGGCCCACGGGAAGATGAGCTGGTCGGCCAAGCCGTGCCAGATCAGGATCTTCCCGCCGATGATCAGCAGGCGTTCACGTCAACGCCCACGAGCGCCGAGGTCGCTGGCGCGTACCTTTTCTACTAGCCGACCCGGTAATCGGCGTCTCATCTCGCGCCTGCGTCGTGCGGGCCAGAAAAACCGTTGCGGGGACAATCCCGGCATGATCGTGCCGGATGAGGGTAGCAGATGCCCTGTCAGCGGGCCACGATTCTCGCGGTCGTGCGGCGGCGCGCGGTCTGGCTCCGGTTGTCCAGATGCGTGTTGAAGGCACGGAACATGGTGGGGGTGCCCCGGACACCGGAACGCACCCCGGGGTCACCATGCGCGGTGAGCCGGCCCGTTCCTCTTCGTTCTCGAATTCGTCCCTGGATCCGATTTTGTCGGGGGCTTCGGTGAGCCAGAGATGATCGTATTCAAGGGGGTGAGCCGACCCCTGTCATGGAAGATGGCCACGGATTCACCGTGGCTGCCTCCTTCGCGGCCGGTACCGATCGACGCGTAACCTGCGCCGAGGTGGCTACTGTTTGGGCGGCAGGGACCCCGCGTACCCAGTGCCCCGCTCCACCCACGGGGTGAGCTGGTCGTCGGTGGGCAGGTCATCGGAGCTGACCCGCAGCCATCCGGGCATCGGCCGGCCGCGCATCTCCACCAGGCTCGCCGTTGTCGTGGCGACCAGGGCATCGGACTGCTGTGGATCGACCCGCACCAAGGCGCCGCCCTCGCTGCTGGCGGCGATCGCCATGTTGCCGGCGACGAGGAAGGCGAGGCCGCCAAACATCTTCTTCTCGGTCAGACCGGGAACGTCGGCGACGAGCCGCCGGATACGGTCGGCAAGTTCCTGATCGTAGGCCATGCCGGTGAGCTTACTCACCGCTGCGGAGGCGGCGCTGGTCCCGGCGCGGCGGCGTCCGCCTGATCAGCTGGGTGCGGTGACCGCAGGCTGCGGAAGCAGCAGGCCGTGCAGGATCTTCATGACCTGGTCGTGAATCTGGTCGGGCTTGAGCCGGTCGGTGGGGTGGTACCAGCGGGCGATCGACGTCAGCGCGCTGTTGAGCAGGTTGACCGCGATGGGAATGTCGATGTCGGGGCGGATGAGTCCTTCGTCGACTCCCTGCCGGAGAAGCTGTTCCGCGGAACGGTTCACCTGCCGGGCCCAGGACTGGTAGCTGCGCAGTCCCTGGGGTGAGAGCTGGTGCTGGTCGGCCATGAGGACCAGGTAGTAGGCCCGGTAGCGGGCAGCCGAGGTCACGTGCAGGCGGACGTAGGCCTCTAGTTTGTCACCTGCGCCCGCAGCGCTGTCGACGATCTGCTCGATACCTTCGCGCAGAGGGTAGATGGCCTGCTCGACGATGGTTTCCAGCAGGCGTTGCTTAGACGAGACGTACTGATAGACGGTCGGCTTGCTGACGCCCGCCTCGGCGGCGATGTCGTCGAGGGTCGCATCCGCGTAGCCGCGCCGCTCGAACACCCGGGCGGCCGCAGCCACTAGCTCCTGGGTCTCGAGCGCTCGCCGCCTACCCACCGCACTCCCCTCTTCGGTTAAGTCGAACATTATCTGAACTTTACAGTAGCGAATACTTTGCCTCCGCGCACTCGAGACTCGGTACGGGCAGGAAATTTTGGCTTGACGAGTACCTCACCAACGAGGCAGTATTTCTTTACTGGTTGGTTAAAAAATAACCCCTGGGAGGGCAGATGCGCGACGTGGACATCGTGGGAGCGGGGATCACCCCGTTCGGGAAGCACCCGGACGCCACCATGAGCTCGCTGGCGGCCACCGCGATCGGCGCGGCCCTAGCCGACGCGGGCCTGCCGGCTTCCGATGTGGACCTGCTGGTCCATGGCAACGCGATGGCCGGCGTGCTCAGCGGGCAGGAGATGATCCGGGGCGAGCTCGCCGCGAGCGCGGCTGGCCTGGCCGGAGTTCCCGTGGTGAACGTCGAGAACGCCTGCGCCACATCGTCCAGCGCGCTGCACGTGGCCCTCACCGGGATCCGGTCGGGGATGTATGACACCGCCGTGGTGTGCGGCAGCGAGAAGATGACCGGCCGGCCGACGGCGGAAATCCTGGCCGCCATGACGAGCGGCGCGGACCTCGCCAGGATCGGCGGGATCACCCGCGAGCTTACCGGCAGCGACCGGCCCGCGGCCTCGTTCTTCATGGACGTGTACGCGTGGATCGCCCGCGACTATCAGGCTCGCTCGGGCGCGACCGCCGAGGACTTCGCCGATGTCGCTGCGAAGAACTCCGCGCACGGGGCGCTGAACCCGAAGGCCCAGTATCGGCGTGCCCTCGGTCGGTCCGAGGTGCTGGCTAGCCGGATGGTGGCGGCTCCGATGACCATGCTGATGTGCTCGCCGATCGCTTATGGCGCCGCCGCCCTGGTGCTGCGGGCAGCGGATCGCGGCAGCTCCTCCGGAGGCGCGGTCCGGATTCGTGCCTGCGCCCTTGGTTCCGGGCGGCCAGGCGGGTCCGGGACGCCGTTGGAGCAGCGCACCGCAGCAGCGGCGTACGCGCAGGCCGGGCTCGGACCGGGCGATCTCGACGTCGTCGAGGTGCATGACGCGGCGTCGCCAAACGAGCTGATCATGTACGAGGAACTGGGGTTGTGCGGTCTGGGCGAGGGCCCGAAGCTGCTCGCCTCGGGGGCCACCGCGCTGGGCGGGCGGGTGCCGGTGAATCCGGACGGCGGACTGGTTTCCCGTGGCCATCCGGTCGGCGCGACCGGATGCGCCCAGCTGGTCGAGCTGGTCACGCAGCTGCGCGGGCGGGCCGGCGCCCGGCAGGTACCGCAGGCCCGGGTCGGGCTAGCCGAGAACGCGGGCGGCTACCTGCATCCCGACGCGGCGGCGTGCGTGGTGACGATCCTGAGCCGCGGCTGATGGCCGCGATGACGGCCGACGCTGATGTTCCCGTCCGGACCGACCGCCGCGGTGCCGCCCTGTGGCTGCGGCTGAACCGGCCGCACGCGCTCAACAGCCTCACCCTGCCGATGATCCGCGGCCTGCACCAGGGACTGGACCTGGCCGCGGACCCAGCTGTGCGGGTGGTGGTGATCGCGGGCCAGGGCCGGGCCTTCTGCGCCGGCGCCGATCTCACCCAGGTACTCGGCCGGGTCAGCAGGGACGCGGAGCCCGCCGCGGAGGACGACTTCCTGCGTCAGGTCGGCGAGGTGTTCGACCGGCTGGAAGCCTTCTCCAAACCCGTGATCGCCGCCGTGCACGGCCTGGCCGTCGCCGGTGGCCTGGAGCTGGTGCTGTGCTGCGATCTCGTCGTCGCCAGCAGGTCAGCCTTCTTCGGTGACGCCCACGCGAACTACGGCCTGCTGCCCGCAGGCGGGGGCTCGATCAGGCTGCCCCGCCGGGTCGGTTCCTCCCGCGCCAAGCACCTGATGTTCACCGGCGCGACCGTGTCCGCCGAGGACCTGGCCGGCACCGACCTGATCACCACGCTAGTCGGCAACGAGCAGCTGACCAGCGAGGTGGACAGCCTCGTCGCGGCCATCGCCGGCAAGAGCCCGGTCGGGATCGCGGCCATGAAGGCACTCATCGACGACGGCCTTCAACTCACCCGCGAGGCAGGCCTGCGCATGGAACGGCAGCGAGCCGCCGCGCACACCCATACCCATGACTTCCACGAAGGCCTCAGCGCCTTCACCGAAAAGCGCACACCGAAGTTCACCGGACAGTGATCAACAGCCCGCGGAAGCGAGACCAGCATGGAAAACCTGCTTCGCCTGGACGGCAAGACCGTCCTGGTCACCGGCGCCGGCCAGGGAGTCGGCCGCCAAGTCGCCCTGCACTGCGCCGGTCATGGCGCGCGCGTCGTCGTCAACGATTTCCACCTGGACCGCGCTGACGCCGTGGCCGCCGAGATCCGAGCGGCAGGCGGCTTTGCGGTGGCCAGCCGATGTGACGTCACCGACTTCGACGACGTCATGGACATGATCGCCCGTGCGGAGCAGGAGGCGGGCGGGATCGACGTCCTGGTTAACAACGCCGGCAACGCCGGGCCAGTCCAGGACCCGATGAGCCCGGCCCCCCCGTTCTGGGAGAGCCACCCCAAGGAATGGGGCCCGTGGCTGGGCGCGAATTTCTACGGCGTGCTTAACTGCGCGCGCGCCACCCTGCCCGCCATGGTCGAGCGCGGTTCGGGCCGCGTGGTCACGGTGATCTCCGATGCCGGCCGGGTCGGCGAGCCGGGCCTGCCGGTCTACAGCGGCGCGAAGGCCGGCGCGGCCGGTTTCTCCCGGGCCCTAGCCAAAGCCGTCGGCCGCTACAACATCACCGTCAACTGCGTGGCCCTCGCGTCCATCCGGACACCGGGTGTCGCCACCACCACCGATAACCCCGACCTGGTGAAGTCCATGCTGCGTAGCTACGTCATCCGCCGGCTTGGGGAGCCCAGCGACGCCGCGAACCTCATCCTGTTTCTCGCCTCGGACGCGGCGGCGTGGATCACCGGGCAGACCTATCCCGTCAACGGCGGCTACTCCTTCGCCGTCTGAATCCTCCAGGTGCCGCCATGAAAATCGATCTGTATCTCTACCGTCCCGCGCTGGCCGAGATGCCCGGCCGCAGCCGCCAGGCTGAGCAGGGCGGCTTCGACGGGCTGTTCGTCGCCGAATCCACCGGGGACCCGTTCCAGAACCTGGCCGTCGCCAGCCAGCACACCAGCCAGGTGACGCTCGGCACGTCCGTGGCCCTCGCCTTCCCGCGGAGCCCGATGCTCACCGCTGTCTCGGCGTGGGAACTGCAACGGGCCACGAACGGACGCCACATCCTCGGCCTCGGGTCGCAAGTACGCCGCCACATAGAGCGGCGGTTCTCCGCGCCGTTCACGCCGCCGGCCGCCAGGCTGCGCGAGTACGCCCAGGCCGTCCGCCATAGCTGGGGCGCGTTCCAGGGCGAGCACCCCCTCGGGTTCCACGGCGACTACTACACGCTGGACTACCTGCCCGCTGCGATGAACCCGGGACCGCTCGCAGCCGGCCCGCCGCCCATCTACCTCGCGGCGCTGGGCCCGGTCATGTTCCAGGCCGCCGCGGCCGTCGCCGACGGCGCGCTGATCCACCCCATTCACACCCAGGAATACCTGCGCACGGTCGCTGAGCCCGCGATCGCCCGGGGCCTAGCCGAATCCGGCCGGTCACGCAAGGAATTCACGCTGTCGGCCACCGTGCTGTGCATCGTCGACGAGGACGCCGGCGACGCCAGCCGCGAGGCGGTTCGCCGGCAGTTCGCCTTCTACGCCTCAACACCCGCCTACCGGCCGGTGCTGGAGTTGCACGGCAGGGGATCCCTCGGCGACCGGCTGCGCGGACTCGCCCGGTGCGGTGAGCACGACGCCATGGCCGCGCAGGTGCCTGACGGGATCCTGGACACGTTCTGCGTCGTCGCCCGAACCTGGGGCGACGCCATCGAGCTCGCCGCCTGCCGCTACCAGGGCATCGTCGACCGGGTGATGTTCCAGAGCGCGCCCCCGGCCATTCCATCAGTAGCGAGGAGGACACCGTGGGTCACCACAGCTCGGCCGAACTGACCGCCGCCGATTTGATCATCGAGGCGCTGGGACGCTTCGGCGACCGCGAGGCGTTCGTGCTGGGAGACCAGCGCCTGACCTACGCCGGCGCCGCGGCGGCGATCAGCCGGATCGTGACGCTACTCGCCGCCCGCGGCATCGGCCCCGGGCGGGCCGTGGCCGCGCTGAGCCCGAACACCCCCGAGGTATGGCTGGCGCAGGCCGCGGCCTACCTGCTCGGCGGTACCTATACCGGGCTGCATCCCCTGGGGTCGCTCAGCGATCATGCCCACGTCTGTGACGACGCGGGTATCGCCGTCCTCATCGTGCACCCGAAGTTCGCGGAAACCGGCGCCCAGCTCGCCGCCCGGTGCGCTGGTATCGAGCATCTGATGACCCTCGGTCCGGCCGAGGCAGGGGAAGACCTGCTGGCACTGTGCGAGAAGATCCCGGCCCGCAGTCTGGAGCGGGGACCGGCGGGCGAAGAGGACACGGCCTGGCTGCAGTACACCGGCGGTACTACCGGCCGGCCTAAAGGTGTGCTGGTCCCGCACCGTGCACTCGTCCAGCAGACCCACACGCTGACCGTCTCTTGGGGCCTTCCCGAGAGTCCGCGGTTCCTGCTGTCCTCGCCGATCACGCACGCCGGGTCGCTGCCGGTACTGCCTACGCTGTGCCGTGGCGGCACCGTAGTGCTCCAGCAGGCCTTCGATCCGGACGCGTGGCTGGACGTGGCGGCACGGGAACGGATCAACTACGCGTTCGTCGTGCCGACCATGCTGTACGCCCTGCTCGATCACGGCTCGCCGCACCGGCACGATCTGTCCGCACTGGAAACCATCCTCTATGGCGCGGCCCCGATGACCCCGGCCAGGATCGCCGAAGCCCTGGACGCATTCGGCCCGGTTCTGATGCAGGGATACGGTCAGACAGAATGCCTCGGCATGTGCACCAGCCTGCGCAAGGACGAGCACGATCCGGCCCGGCGGCCCGCCCTGCTCGCCTCGTGCGGCCGGGCGGTGGCGGGGGTCCGGGCCGCGATCCTCGGCGAGGACGGCACGCCGCTGCCGCCCGGGGAAGTCGGTGAGGTGTGCGTGCGCTCCCGGGTGGTGATGACCGGCTACCGCAACCAGCCCGAGCAGACCGCCGCGGCGCTCGAAGGTGGCTGGCTGCACACCGGCGATCTCGGCGTCCGCGACGAGGACGGCTTCTTCCACCTGGTCGACCGGAAGAAAGACGTCATCGTCTCGGGTGCGTTCAACGTGTACCCGCGTGAGATCGAGGACGTGATCGCCACCTGCGCCGGCGTGTCCACTGTCGCGGTCATCGGCATCCCCGACGACAAATGGGGCGAGGCCGTCACCGCACTCATCACCGTGCGCCCAGGCGAACAGGTCAGCCTGGATGGAATCGAAAAAACCGTGCGCGAGCTAAAAGGACCGCACCAGACCCCGAAAAAGATCCAGGTCGTGTCGGACCTGCCCAAGACCCCGGCCGGGAAAATCGACAAGAAAGCAATACGCCGCCAGTACTGGCCCGATCAGCAACGTCAAATTCACTGAAACCGCGGATGACCGCCACGGACGGCGAGGCGGACCCGCAACCCCAGGCGGGGCAGCGCGACCAGGTGGTGGGCCGGCGCGAGCCGGTAGTAGTCGTACAGCCGCCGCTCGGCCTCCTGGGCCGCGATGACGCGCGGATCGTCCTGGTCAAGGGGGACTGCCCGCGAGCGGCGGCCCGTCCTAGTCGAGCTCACGACACCACTCCGTCGGCATAGCCTGGCGCGGCGTCTTCAGGCAACTGAGTAGAGCCGGGCTTCGCGCCAAGCCCGGCTCTACTCAGATACTGCTGCGCGGATATGTGCCGCTCTACCGCGTCCGCTCATGCTTTTCGGCGGAAGTTTTAAACGGTGACGAGGGCGCTGGCGACGGGATCGGTGTCGGTGTCGGGTAGGCCGAGGCGGAAGATCCTGTTGCTTGTCTTCCAGAACACCAGGTCGCGGTCAGCCTGGTCCGGGAGCACGTCCTCGACGATCTGCACGTGCTCTTTGATGCCGTAGGGCACCGCACCGTAATCGGTGCCGAACACGACCCGGTCCACGCCGCACATCTCAACCGCGGCCCGGAACGCAAGTGCGCTGAACCCCATGCCGTCGACCAGGAGGTTGGTCTTGCAATACTCCGATGGCTTGCGCTTGTTCGTGTACGGCTTGCCGGCCGGCGGGTTGGCGATCCCGTTGTAATTGAGGTGCCAGTTGAAATCGAGGCGCCCGATGGTCGACGTGAGTCCGCCGCCCATGTGGACGATCAGCACCTGGAGCTTCGGGTGGCGGTCGAACACGCCGGAGCCGATCATCCGGGCCGCGGTGACGGTCGAGTCGAAGGGACGCCCTAGTGCCTCGTTGAGGCGGTACTGCATCAGCGACTCGTGCCCGAGCGCCACCATGGGCGGGTGAATGTGGACCACGAGGTCGTTCGCCTCCGCGTATTCCCATAGCCATTCGGCCTTGGGGCTGTCGAGGAAGACGCGGTCGGTGCCGTCACCGTAGCTGGAGGACACCGCGATCGCCTTGGCGCCGCCCTTGCTGATCATCTCCTCGACGATCGGCCGGCAGCTCTCTTGGAGCGCGTGCGCGTTGGCCATCATCTCGAACTCGCCGGGAAAGCGGTCCTTGATCTCCAGGTCCTCGTCGTGCAGGTACTTCAGGGCATCGACCGTGCTGACCTTCAGCAGGCCCTTAATCCAGTCCACCTCGCCGCCGTTGCTGGCGATGCTGAGCGTGATGCCGCCCTCGCGCTGCTGGGACACGCCGTAGTCCAGGTCGAGAAAATCCCGGGAGGCGAAGAAGTCCTGAGCGTTAGCCTGCGGGAGTGGCTTCCTCGGGTCGAACAGGCCTGCCTCGGCCATCTTGTCCCGGAGCTTGGCCCCGACCGGGTGCCGGTGGGTATCGACGATCGCCCGGTATCTCGTTCCGTTCGCCAGCGTCATAGTGACTCCTTCTTCAGTACGTGGATGGCGCATCTGGGGGCGACGCAAGATCCTTGCGCGCAGTTCAGTGTCGGCTTCACGCCATCCCCGCCGATATGGCCGAAGGTCCTCACTGCCGCCACCTTTTGCTCGTGCACCCGCAACTGCCGGCCTGTGACCAGGGCGCGGAGCAGGGCTGTCACGTCGGCGGGGAAATCGCCAGCTTACGGCCGGCACGAAAAAGGCCCCGGGACGTCTCGGCGGCACCCGCGTCAGCGAGCATCCTGAGCCGGGTGAAAACCGGCCCCCAGGAAAAACGCCCTAGAATCCAGGCGTTGAAAAGGGGCTAGTGAGGCCCGGAGAGGACTCTGGGCCACTTTGAACTGACACGTCTTTGCGTAACTATTCATTCATGACACGTGGTATGGTGAGGCACATAACGGAACGGGCCTAACGGCTAGCGCGGCCAGCAGCCCGGCAGCCCAAAAGGCGTAAGTCCCACATTGCAGCGAATGCGCGGCCGCCCGCTCCGTTATAAAGGCAGCGCCCCCGGTAACGGGGGCGCTTTCGTGTCGGTCCCATTCCGGCCTCCGGCCAGGCGGGCGTACGGCAGTCCAGACCTTAAAGCCCCCAGGTTCGGCCCCTCCGAAAACTCGGAAATTGCGGCGGTCCGCACGTCATGACTGCCCAGGGCGGCGTCGGAACCCGGCCCGCGAGGATCCAAGTGGTATCTGCGAGAAAGTCGTCAGCCGCCACGCGCCGGGCAACGCTGCTTCGAGCTGGGCAGACCCTAGCGTGCGGGTGCCTCAATCGCCCGGGGTTAAATCCACGGCGCGAACGCAGAAGGTCACGGCCCCGAACAGGTCACTCACGCCATGGAGAAGCGTGACATACACAGAGACCCGGGATCCGCCTTCATATCGCTATCCACTGCGGCAAACTTGCAGGCCAGCGCGAATGTGAATGGATACCGGCTGTCCGGGGCCGAAGGCGAGATCCGGATTGACTAACCGGTGACAGCAGAACTCATCGGCGCTAGTATTGGCCGCCGGAATTTGTTCCATCTGGGATAAATTCCGGTGACGGATCGCGAGCCGTCGGCAAGAACGTCACCACAGACCTGCTGATGAGAATGCATCTCACTCATGCCGCTGGTCGGCCATGACAGCCAGAGGTGCTCGTGCATACCACTGAGGCCGCCGTTGAGCAGATCGCACCAGCTCTCAGGAACGGGCCTAGATATATCAATACCTGATGCCTGATGATCACTTATGCGAGTGCATAGCCGCGGCGCCTGTAGTGACACAGCCGGGCCTGGTACTGGCGTCTTCGGCGCCAGCGGGACCAGGACCAGACGTCCTGGGGATCGGGTGCGTTCCGCTGGATCAGGCTGATGAGGAGCCTGCGGATCTCGGGTAACGTGTAGCCGGTCATGCCGGGGTCGCTGGTGCCGGTCCCCCCCTTTTTGGGCCTGGGTCCCGCTGGCGGCGAGCCAGGCCAGGGCGAGCGCGGACAAGGTGATGTGGGCGTACCAGGCCCGCCAGGAGCGGACCTGGTAGTGATCCAGGTCGGCCTCGCCCTTGGCCTGCAGCCGCGCCGCGCCCCAGGTGACCGCCTCCAGCCCAGGCGTCACCCTGAGTTTCTCAGCACGGGGTGGCCGAGGGGTGCCCGCAATTTGCGCAGCCGACGAGCTTGATTACCTGGTACAGCTTCATCAACGGCATCAAGCGCCGTGTGATTTTGGCTGCCCCTAGACGAATGGCTCCCAGTTGCCAGCGAGGTGCACGGTGAGCAGGGCGATCACCAATCCGCCGAGCAGTGAGGCGATCAGCAGGGCTAGCCGGGTGCCACGGCGAGGACTTCCAGGGCCTGGCGGGGTGCCGGCCGGGGCCCGCAGGCCCGCCGGTTTCACCCTGCGGGAGGGAGGCGCCGCGTGCGTCGGCGGCGAGCAGCCTGGGCCGGCGCGGTACGTAGGCGACCAGGTGGATGGGGATAAAGACGAGTCAGGCGAAGAACGAGATCCTGTGCACCACGAGCCACCCGCTGGGCGGCCCGTAGCTGGGGCCGGCGGTGAACTCGAGCTGGCGGCGGCGCGACTGCTCCACCGGCGCCAGGGCCCGCAAGCCCACCACGAGCGAGCCGCCGAACATGGCCAGCAGGAGGAACGGTCCGGCGATGACCTCGCCGTACAGCAGCAGCCGCTCGGTGTGCGCGTCGCCAGCCCCTTGTGGCTCCCCGACCTTTACATCCCGTACCGCGGCGCGCCGCCCGACGCGGTCGCCGTCCTCATGCTCATGCACCTGGCCATCGCCCTGGTGACCTACAACCTGCTCGTCCACCTGGCGCCGGTCGGCCCGGCCCGCCGCGCAGCGCAGCGGGAACCGGCCCGGGCCGTTAGGGGCCGTCGGGATCAGGCCACATGATCGGGTTGGGGCGCCGGGTTGTTTCCTGCGGCGGGTTCGGCCGCTGGGCCGTCCCAGTGCCGCCAGATGAGCCGGTGCACGGGAACGAGCCGGGGGACGTCGCGCAGTCCGGGGATGAACGGCACGCACAGCAGCAAGATCGTGGCCACGCCGGTCATGTAGACGGCGATCATGTCGATGTTGGCCGAGTTGGTCCAGCCCGGCACCTGGTACCACAGCGTGTACAGCCAGAGCCATGGCTGGCCCGGGTAGCTGCCGGGCTCGTTCATCACGCCCCACTGGCTGCCGGTCAGGCCCAGCGCCTGGGCTTGATTGGCGAAGTAGGCGCCGTCCTCGATGAACAGCAGGGGCTTGGTGAAGTTGGTGCCGTAGAACGGCTGCTGGGCGAGCAGATCGGTGTCCAGCGCGCCGCTGCGCGCGAGGGTGAGTTCGCCGGCCATCATCGCCGGGACCGGCCCGTCCTTAGCCGCGGGGACGACCGGGCTGCTGTTCACGAACTGCACCTTCGCCACCGCGTTCCCGTACGCGGTGGCCCAACTCAGCTGCTGGGTCGCGGAGGCGGCCTTGTAGGTGGCTAGCGGACCGGCGATGGCCGGGTCGGTGACGGCGAGCGCGGTCAGCGGCGCGATGACGAAGTCTTGCGCGGCGTTGACCGGCTGGGTGATCCCGAACCAGGTTTGCGGGGAGAACAGGAGCTTCTGGACGCTGCCGCTCTGGTTGTTGTAAGGGGGGCCGTAGGTAGCGGTTTCGCTGGTGCCGTTCAACTCGCTGGCGGCGGTGGCCAGGAAGTCGGCAGGCGCCAGCCGGGCCCAGGTCCCGATGGTGACCGGCGGCACGTCGGGGGAGGACAGCAGGCCGGCCAGGCCGACAGTGAGCACCAGCACGATTACCGACGCGA
>Ga0302326_10023498_pt1 | contig 12563 bp, 9 predicted proteins | sample Palsa_T0_3_FD_202264 | JGI IMG/M metagenome (GOLD analysis project Ga0302326, IMG submission 202264) | Peat permafrost microbial communities from Stordalen Mire near Abisko, Sweden - Palsa_T0_3 | ecosystem: Environmental > Terrestrial > Soil > Palsa > Peat permafrost | place: Sweden: Abisko... | reverse complement strand
CCTCGTACGCCGAAGGCTCAAACCCGCGCGCATCCGCTCCCGGCGGCACGATCATCTCCACATCCGCCAGATCCCCGGCCACATTTCTCGCAAAGCAATACATCGGCGCGATTGTCGCCAACACCAGCAGCTTCGGCGCGGGCGCGGCCCCCGGCGCCGGCGAGCCCGCGCCTTGCTTCGAGCACCCCGCCACCAGACAAATCCCGAGCGCGCAAAGGAGTTTCTTCATTTCAGCGTAGTGCTTAACGCGTCGAGATTTGCATGCGTTACGCGCTCATAGTAATCCGCCGCGCCATCTCCTGTCTCCATTGGGTCCAACTCGGCCATGGGCAACCCCAAGTCCGCGAACTTCCAGCGCGCCTCCTCCAGGAGCGGTTCGCGCGGGAAAATCAGGCCGTCCGAGGGCCTCTCCGCCAGCAATTGCCGGAAATATTCCACGGAGCCTCCGAAGAGTTCACCGCCAATATTCGGATAACAGACCCCCGTTTGCTCGATCCCATAACGGCTCAAAAAATAGGCGAACTCATCCCCGATCCCAAGCAGGTGCTTCCGTTTCAGGCCGGCCGCCGTCATCCGCGCCTCCGCATCCAGGGCGCGCAGCCGCCGCACATAAGCATTCGCGTTTCCCACGTATAAGAATGCGTGAAGCGGGTCCGCTTTCATCAACGCGTCCCGAATGTTTTCCACCTCCCGGATCGCGAGCACCGGGTCCAGCCAGACATACGGATTCTGCCCTTCAGGAGCCTTTCCGCCGGGAGCCAGTCCCCGGCCAGGCGCCAGGGTAAAAAGTTCCCAAGGCACCATATGCTCCTTCGCCGCGATGCCTTCGGACGCCTTCAGGAAAACCGCATGCCCCATCTCGTACTCTTCTTTTTTGCGAGGCTTCGCCTTGGCCCCAAAGTCATTCCGATGCAAGGGGTCCGGCGGCAGAGGAGCCGGCTCCGTCACCACGCGAATGTTCACCCCTTCCAGGCGGGCCCGATCCGCGCGCCTCTGCATCGCTTCCTCAAAGTCGATTCCCTGATCGATTCCCAGACCATTCCAGATCACCACGTCTGCCTTGTTCAGTTCCATTGAGTCGGAGGTAAAGCTCATCGTGATATGAGCCTCCCGATAAATGGCATGCGGAGTCTGCATTTCGACGTCGGCCAGATTTCCTGCGACATTACGTGCAAAACAAGCGAGAACCGGCGTCGTCGCGTAGAGTCTCAGCTTTCCCTTCCGCACCGGCGGTTTATCTTCCATCTCCAGGTAATGGGCCGCCCAAACGTCTGTGACCAAAAATACATCCTCGACGGCGAAGACGGGCTGCGGAATCCGCATCGCCAACATCGCCTCCCCTCTCAACTCGTCCGACCCTCCCACCGGGCTCCACCACGCCCGGTACGGCACCCCGGCGTTGCACGGCATCCCCAGCAGCCCCATCACAGCCGCCACCCTTCCCGCTCCGCGAAAAATCGAATCAGCATCCGGTTTCATCCTTCATCATTCTCTTCCAGCGTCCGTATCAGTTCCGCCGCCGCGCCTTCCGTCATCTCCGGCGCCTGCAATCGCCGCGGCAGATGATCCACCTGCTCGAGCACCTCGATCTCCTGACCCGGCGCGTCCGCTTCCAGCTCCTTGAATTTCCGCGCTGTCACCATCACCCGCGTCTCGAGCGACGCGACCGCCTGATTGTAACTCTCCACCGATCTGCGCAGGCTGCCTCCCAGCTTCTCGATGTGCCCGCCCATCGTGCTCAGCCGCTCATAAAGATCGCGCCCCAGCTTGGAAATCTCCTGCGCGTTCTTCGTCAGCTTCTGCTGCCGCCATCCGAAGAAAATCGCCTTCAGCAGCGCGATCAGCGTCGTCGGCGTCGCAAGGATCACCCGCTTCTCCGCCCCGTACTCGATGAGCAGCGGGTCGCGCTCGAGCGCCGCGGAGAAAAACATCTCGCCCGGCAGAAACAGCACCACGAACTCAGGCGCCGGATTGAACTGCTCCCAGTAGGCCTTGCGAGAGAGCGCGTCGATGTGCGCCCGCACGTGCGCCGCGTGCCTCGCCGATTGCTCCGCGCGCGTCGCGTCGTCGGGCGCCTCGAGCGCATCCAGGTAGGCCGCCACCGGCGCCTTGGCATCGACGACGATCGTCTTCCCCTCCGGAAGTTGCACCACCATGTCCGGCCGCAACAGGCCCCCGTCCTCTCCGGTCACCGATTGCTGCTCTTTAAAATCGCAATGGTCCACCATCCCCGCCATCTCGACCACCCGCCGCAGTTGCACCTCGCCCCAGCGGCCCCGCACGTTCGGGGCCCGCAACGCCTTGACCAGGTTGCCGGTCTCGGCCCGCAATTGCTGCTGCGTCTCGAGCAGCGACTTGACCTGCGCAAGGAGCGACTCGTACGCCCCCGCCCGGTTCCTTTCCAGTTCATTGATCTGCGCGTCCACCTTCGCCAGCGATTCCCGCACCGGCGTCACCACCTCGCTGATCGCCTGCTGCCGCTTCTCGAGGTCCCCCTTTGCCGTTTCCTGGAAGGTCCCGAGCGTCTCCTTCGCCAGATCCAAAAACGATTGGTTATTCTTCCGCAACGCCTCCGCCGAGAGGGCGTGAAAAGCATCCGCTAGCCGCGACCGCGCATCGTCGATGAGCGCCAGCTTTTCAGCCGCTCCCTTTCGTTCCTCGGTGGCCTGGGCCTCGAGGGCCGCCAGCCGTGTCGCCAGTTCCTGCCCCTCTCGACGCAGGCGTTCGCATTCGGCCATTAATTCCGGCACGCGCCCCGCTTGTTCGCGGGCGGCGGCCAGTTGCCCCGCCCACTCCGCCTTCTCCCGCGCCGTCTCGAGCTCCTGGCGCGACCTGAAATAGAGCACCGCCAGCCCCACTCCCGCCGCCAAACCCAACCCGGCCGCCAGCAGCAGGGTCAATAAAGGAAAAATCAGGGGCGCCACCCGCGCACATTGAAGCAGCGCTCCGGAACTTGCAACCCGGCTCCCGGGGGTAGGTCCCATGGGACCTATAGGACTTATTTTGCTCTACCTCCCCGGCAGGCGCCACTCTCTTCTTTGCCCGTCATACTCGATTGCGACCTGCCAGGTCATCTTCGTTCCCGTTGGGTCCTTCCCGAACAGCGTCCCTGGGAGAATCACCGTCGCCTCCGTCCCCGTCAGCGTCACGCTTGCGCTCTTGAAGGGCTCGAATGCCACGCTCCTATCCTGCTTCTTCACCTCCTCCCGCACGAAAGCGCGCGCCTTCCAGTAGGCCTCTTCCGGCGTGCAGTCCCGTTCATTCAGCTCCCGCCACGCATCCCTCAGCGCCGGCCCGAACAAAAGCCCCAGCAACAGCGCCGCCGCCGCCAGCACCAACACCGTCAGCCGCAATTGCTTCAGGTTCCGCAGCCGGCTCCGCCCTCTGGTCCCGCATAAATCCGCCACCGCCTCCAGATGCTCCATCCCATCCCGCCAATAGAGCGTCGCCTCGGGAATCAGATTGGTATCATACAGCCGCTTGAGTTGCGGAAACGTGTACGGTCCCTTCTGCTTCCCCTCGATGTGGATGAAAAATTCTTCGGAAAATGCCAAGGGGTGGGGAGATTGATGATTGCTGATTGAAGATTGCTGATTGGGGAGAGAGTGGCGCGGCTCGCCCGGCTTCCGACAGCCGCCATTCCCTTCCGCCTTCTCGGCGGGTTCTGGTTTCTGGTCAATCAGCAATCAAAAATCATCAATCATCAATCTCCGCCTCAAATCCCCATGTTTGCCAGCGCGACCGCCAGCCGGTTGGCCAGCGCCGCGAGTCGCGGGTGCGTCGCCTCCAGCCCCGTCATCGTCCCCGTGATCGCGCCGACCGCCTCATCCAGCGATTCGCCCACAGCCGCTGCGCCTCCGCCGGCGGCTCCCTCCGCCTGTGCCAGGTGTTCCTTTTCCACCCCGTGCAATTCCGCCCGCAACGCCGCGAGCAGCTCCAGCAATTCCCCCTTGGCGGCGTCCGGGAGGTTCGCGGAGGCCTGCACGCGGGCTTCGATATTACGGATGCGATCTTCTACCATGCTTCCAATGATAACCGAACACCGCCCGCTTCCGCACACGAAAACTCGCTTGCGGGTCGTTTAGGTCCTTTGGGTCCCTTCGGTCCCTTTGCGAAAGGACCAAAAGGACCCAAGTCCCCGACGAATGCCCCAAACTCCCGCATTCACCCGTGGATCGACGGCAAAAACGCGCCCTCCGGCTCCTGGTAAAGCCCCATCGTCATCAGCGAGAGCGGCTGCGTGATCCGCAGCCCATTCTCCAGCGCCCAGCGCAGCAATTGCCCGTTGCGCGCCGGCAGCAGCAGCCCGGGCTCCGGGAGCGCCTCGGCTGCCGCGATCAGCGCCTTCGCATCGTCATTGGTCTCCGCCACCGTGTGGCCGCGGAAGTGGACGCCCGTCGAGTACCCTCTGATTTGCCCCGCCCGCTCGACCACCATCAACGCCCGCAGCGGCAGCGCCTCGACCAGGTCCTCCGTGCGCGCGTATCCATGGAGGCGCAGGCAGAGCCGGTTGCACGCCGCCACGCCCTCCTCGCTCCCCATTTGCACCCGGTAACCGCGCATCCGCATCGCAATCGGGTTCCCGTGCAGGCAGGCCAGCAGCTCCCGCATTTGAAACCCGAGCTTCGTGTAAAGCGCCAGCGACTGCGTGTTATAAGCCGCCTGCACCAGCCGCGTGCCGCCCAGCCCCGCCGCGCGGGCCCGCTCGAGCAGGTGCTCCATCATGGAGCGTCCCACCTCTCCGCCTTGCAGCCGCGGCGTCACCGTCACCGGGCCTATCGCCCCCACCGGCCGGTGCTCCTTCAGGAAAGCGCTTCCCACGATCCGCCCATCCACCTCCGCCACCACCCCGTAAGTCAGCCGGTGCGCAAGCCGCGCCGCGATCACCTTCACCGCCATCTCCTCGGAGCGCCAGTCCACCGGGAAATCGTGCGTCCTCGCTATCGCGCTGAACGCCTCGTAACAAATGCGCCCGCATTCCGTGGCATCGGCGTCCGTCGCGGGGCGGAGCAACACTCGCATGCGACCCTCACTGGAGGCTGGGAAAAATCACGACGGCTCCGGCTCCGCCACCGCCGCCATCGCCGGCGCCGGCAATGACGCGCGCGGCAGCCGCCGCCGCAATTCCATGATCGGCCTTTCGATCCAGTTCCAGGAGAGATTCGCCAGCGCCACCGTCCCCGGGATCAGCACCAGGAACCGGTAATTCGAGTCCAGAACCCGGCCCAGGAGCCCCACGTGCGGTAGCAGCAGCTCCGTGAACGTGTGGATTATGAAAATCGAATAACTCATCCGCCCGATGTGCGCCAGCGCCTCATTGTTGAGAAGGCTTCCCACCGCCCCGCCCACTCCGCGCGACGCCTTCTCCGCCAGCCATACAAAGGCCAGCGACGCCACGAACGGAATCGCAATCTCCGTGTACCAGGGCGGCTGATGCATCCCCTTTGCCACCACCAGCAGCAGATACCACGGCACGCCCACCCACCGCGCCGTCCATAGCAGCCGCGGCAGCACCTTCCCGCCCACCATGCCCAGCCGCGCCACCGCCAGCAGCGCCCCGCATCCCACCGCGTCGCAGGAGGCGAGCGGCGACACGCACCATTGGATCGCCGAGAGGTCCTGCCAATAGCAAATACACCGCCACGCCGGCCCCAGCGCCGTGATACACAGCAGCACCGGCACCAGCCGCCGCCGCGGGCACCACAGCAGCACGAAGGGCCATACCAAATAAAATTGCTCGAGAAACGACAGCGACCACATCGGCGCAAACCGCCCGTTCCATTCCCCCGTCACGATCGTCTGCACATTTGCCAGGAAAAACCCGTTCCACGGCAGGCTATCCCGCGCCCCTTCCACGTTAAAGAGCGCCGTCAGCAGCAGCACCAGGAAATACATCGGGCAGATCCGCAGGTAGCGCCGCAGGTAAAATTCCTTCACCGCCCCGCCCAGGTCCGTCCTGCCCTCCTCCGCCTGCCCGCGCAACTTCAGCAGCGTGTTGGTCGCAAAGTACCCGCTCAACACAAACAGGAACGTCACCCCGAAGCCCGACAGCAAAATCGGCGGATTGATATAATGGTGCAGCATCACCACCGCAATGGCCACCGCCCGCAACGTATCGAGTTGCTGGAAGCGCTCCCGGGAGGAAGCCGCGCTCATGGGCCAGGCCATGCCTCGATTTTTTCCCCGTACATCATTGCCGTTGATTTCGAATCGTGGATTCTAACCGCGCGTGGATTGCCCCACAGTTTTAGGAGGATTACAGGAATGTAATATCATGGGCAATTCGAAAAGGTGTGACGGGAGGGGCGCGCCCTTTATTCGGGAAAAGCTTCCACGCTCTCCGCACGGAAGCCCGCCGCGCAAAAGCCCACGACCCTCTTGAGCACCGCCTCCGGATCGCCCGGTTTGCACAACCCTTCCGAGGTGACCTCGAGGAGTTGCGGATTTCCCGCCGTGTGGATAAACGCCCCGACCGCAAACTGCAGCCGCCAGCGCACTTCCGTCTTCGCCAGACCCGGGCACGCCCGTTGCAGCGCCGCCTGGAACCGCCGCGTCTTCCGCGCAAACTCCTCCTCGACGAGCGGTTTCAGATACGCTCCCGGCTCCGTCATGCAAAACGCCAGCAGCCGCGGAAAACACCATGCTCCCCCTTGCGCCGGGCCGCTCACCAGCTCGATCGGCGGACGGAACAACGCCTCGAGGATCGCCTCGATGGAAAGCGGCTTGCCGCCCGCCTTCGCCTCCCGCTCATCCAACAGGCGCAGCCGGCGCTCGTTCACCGGCTGGAACATCCGCTTCAGCACCGCCAGGATCAGCCCATGCTTCGAAGTAAAATGATAATTCACCGCCCCGAGGTTCGCCCCCGCTTCCGCCGTAATGGTCCGCAACGATGTCGCCTCGAACCCATGGCTCGCGAACAACCGTTCTGCCGCGTCGAGGATCGCGGTCTTCGTGCCGTACCCGGGGGGATTGGGCGTTTGAGTAGTGGCGCAAGAGATGATCCCTCTCTATAATTCAAACGAGCGTATGACTCAAGCGCCCCCTTCCTCCACCGCCCCGGCCCCGCTCGCCGGCTGGCGCAGGGTTTTCACCGCCCTCCGCCACCGCAACTACCGGCTCTTCTTTTTCGGCCAGCTCATCTCCCTGATCGGCACCTGGATGGACAAAACCGCCGAAGGCTGGCTCATTTACCAGCTCACCGGGTCAAAAATTCTTCTCGGCGTCGTCGCCGCCGCCGGCACCGCCCCGATGGTGGTCTTCTCCTTCTGGGGAGGCTCGATCGCCGACCGCCGGCCCAAGCGCTCGATCCTCGTCGTCACGCAGAGCTGCTCGATGTGCCTTGCCTTCGTCGAGGCGTTCCTCGTCTGGACCCACCTCATCCAGCCGTGGCAGCTCGTGATTCTCGCCACGTTTGGCGGAATCATCATGGCCTTCGACATGCCCGCCCGCCAGGCCTTCGCCATCGAGATGACCAGCCGCGAGGACCTCATGAACACCATTTCCCTCAACAGCTCGATTGTGAACGGCGCACGCCTCATCGGCCCCTCCCTTGCCGGCGTCATCATGGCCCGCCTCGGCATCGCCCCCTGCTTTTTTTTCAACGGGCTCAGCTTCCTCGCCGTCATCGCCGGCCTGCTCATGATGAACCCGCCCAGGATGACCCCCTCCGTCCGTACCGGTTCGGCTCTGCGGCACGCCCTCGGCGGCCTGGCCTATGTCCGGCACAATCGCCGCGTCTTCACTCTTCTGAGCCTCTTCAGCGTAGTCGGCATCTTCGGCTGGTCCTACTCCGTTCTCATGCCCGCCTACGCTCGCGATGTCCTCAACCTCGGCGCGACCGGCTACGGCACTCTCATGTCCGCCAGCGGCCTTGGCGCACTGGCCGGCGCATTGGTCACCGCCGCCATCGGACAGGCCATGCCGCGCCGGCCCGCGGTCCTTGGCGGTGTCTGGCTCTTTGCCGGCATGCTCTTTCTTTTCTCGATCACCCGCGTCTATGCCCTGGACCTCCTCTTCCTCGCCCTCGCCGGCTTCGGGATGATGATTTTCTTCTCCACCTCCAATACCCTCATCCAGACCAGCGTTCCCGATGAAATGCGCGGCCGCGTCATGGGCGTCTGGGCGCTCATCTTCGGCGGCATGGTCCCGGTGGGCAGCCTCGAAGCCGGCACCCTCGCCCATTGGGTGGGGACTCCGGCCACCATCGGCGCAGGCGCGGTGGTTTGCGCCCTGGCGGCGCTGGTTACCTGGCTTTCGATCAGGAATCGCCCCTCCTCTCCCACCTGAGGTTCCCCGGTCACTGTTAACGGACGTGAACTTCCTACCCGTCACGCGGCTGCATGGTAAAGTTGAACTGGAATTTACCCGGCTTGACCTCATACGCCGGCAGCACATCGGGCCCGCAACTGGCAGTGCCGAGGCCTCGTTGCGCGTAATCGAGATTAACGATCACCTCAGATCGCGCCACGACATCGGTGGTGTGTTTCCACGCGAAGAGATCGTGGCTGGTGAAATGGCTCGCGGAACACTCGAAAAGGCGATCGCTGACGAAGCGGACGCCCATGCCATCGGCCGCCAACAGTTCCAGCCACCGGACATCGGTCTTGTTGCCGTGCTCTTGCGGTAGAATATAGGGAACGTACTCGCCCGTGACCGTGCCTTCGTAAACCGCCACTTCGGCCGCCGCCTGACGATCCCGGTAGTTCTCGAACGGTCCGCGGCCGAACCAGCGCAGCCGCTCGAATTCCGGCGCGAGGCTCAGCGTTACGCCCATGCGCGGCAGACTGGGCAGACGCCGGTCGGCCGTCACCGTTTGCCGCATCTCGATCCGGCCGTCGGCATGGAAAAGATAAAGTTGGTGATGAAGAAAACCGTGCTTCCTCCCACGGCCGATCAACTCCTGGATCACTTCATAACTCACCGATCCCCGCGCTTTGCGGGAAATCTTCGCCTTCCGCGTAGTGGTCACCAGATCCTGCAAACCGGCTGCCACCCAGGCCGCCAGCGCGCGGTTACCCATGTCCGGGGTCAGCTTGCAGCCATCATTGTCGGTGGGGCCGCGCCACACGTGCAGTTGCGGCGGGCAGACGATCACGGTGCGGTCGCGCCACTTGCTGGAAAGAATCCGGCCGCTCGCCGGCTCCAGCACGGCCTGCAATTCCGTACCCCGCACATGAACGAGCCCGTCCGATTTCGAAAGCTCGAGCTTCTCCCGCGGCCCCGTCGAAACCGGCTTGGCCCTGAAGCGCGGCTCGTTCAGCACGAACTGCTCAAAAGCGATTTCGTGGTCACGTTCGCACCAGGGCGTCGCCGCCCTGGCCCGGAACCGCACCGTCAAGTGGACCTCGTCAGCCTTCGACCAGCCGTTCTTCGGCAACGGCACCCGGATCACCGCGGATTTCTCCGGTGCGGCCTGAACTTTCGCAAGCCGCCCCTCGAACTTGAGCCGTCCGTTGACCCGGACTTCCCAAGTGCCCCGCAGCCAGTCGAGCGTCTGGAAAAACTGCTTGTTGGTGACCGTAATTTCGCCACGTTTTAGATTCCTGGCGCGGAAGCCCACGGGCTGATGGAGCTTCTTCACCTCCCACATGGCCGAGTGGGGCGCGCGGTCGGGCCAGACCAGTCCGTCGCACACGAAGTTCAGGTCGTTCGGCACATCTCCGAAATCCCCGCCATAAACCCAGAACTCGCGTCCCTCGGTTGTCTTTTGCCGAATCCCATGGTCGACCCATTCCCAGATGAAGCCCCCCTGGACCCCCGGCGTATTTTCAAAAAGATCCCAGTACTCGCGCAAACCCCCATTGCTGTTACCCATGGCGTGCGAGTATTCGCAGAGGATAAAAGGACGCGGATCGTCGCTCGCGCGGTTCTCGAGGATTTCGGGCAGCGAGGTATACATTGGACAGGTAATGTCGCTGACAAAGCGGCCTCCCAGAGAGTTCGGGATTATTGGGGAAGTCACCCCCGTGCCATTTCGCATCGAACCCTCATAATGAAGAAGCCGCGTCGGATCGTAGGCCCGAATCCACCCCGCAATCGCGTCATGATTGGGCCCGTAGCCCGTTTCATTACCCAGCGACCAGATGATGATGGAGGGATGATTCTTGTCCCGCTCGACCATCCGCAAACCCCGCTCCAGAAAAGCGGAAGCGTAGCGCGGATTGCGGCACAGCCGATGCTCAAACGCATGCCCCTCGATATTGGCCTCGTCGATCAGATACAGGCCGTACTCATCGCAAAGATCGTACCACAGCGGATCGTTCGGATAATGCGAGCAGCGCACCGCATTGATGTTGGACTGCTTCATCAGCCGGATGTCGCGCACCATCGCTTCGCGACTGATCACCTTGCCGGTGACATCGTCATGCTCGTGGCGATTGACCCCGCGAATCATCACGCGCCGGCCATTCACCAGAAGTTCGCGGAACCGAAGCTCGATCCGGCGGAAGCCCACCCGGCAGGACGTGCTTTCCAGGCACTTCCCCTCGGGATCGAAAAGCGAAACGACCAGCGAATAGAGATGCGGAGTCTCCGCCGACCAGGGCTTGATCCCCGCGATCTTCGGAACGGTAAAGTGCGGCAAAAACCGATCCCGGTCATGGGTCGAGACCGAAACGCTTTGGCGCAGCGGCTTCGGCCAGACCTTCTTTCCACCTGCATCAAAGAGCTGGGCCTCGACCTCAAAGCCTCCGGCGATACTTATGGGCGGCGCAAAACCAACGGCAATCGCCAGATCCAGCGTGCCGTTTCGGTAAGTATCATCCAGCGCCGCCTTGCAAAACACATCGTCGATGAACGGATCCGCCGTGGTATAAAGAGAGACTTCGCGGAAAATACCGCCCATCCACCATTGGTCCTGGTCTTCGATAAAAGTCGCGTCGGACCACTTGATCACCACCGCCGCGAGCAGGTTGTCCTCCCCCGTCTTGACGAAACGGCTAATGTCGAACTCCGAGGAGAGCCGGCTATCCTTGCTCAGCCCCACCGGCTGCCCATTGACCCAGACGTAAAGCACGCTCTCCGCGCCCCCGACCTGAAGGACGATGCGGCGGCCGCTCCACCCCGCCGGCACGTGGAAGGAGGTGCGATAAACACCGGTCGGGTTTGCATCGGGCACTTCCGGCGGCTCATGCGCGAACGGCATTTGCACATTCGTGTAGTGCGGTTTGTCGAACGTGTCCTGCAGCGTCCAGTTACTCGGAACGGGAATTTTCCTGAAGCCGTGACTGCGCGCGACAAATTCCGGCGCCACCATCCCGGCCACCACCTCTTCCGGACGCCGCAGCAGAGTGAAATCCCATACCCCGTTGAGCGAAACAAACCAGGGAGTCTTTTCCCTGGCATGAGAACGGGCATGCGCGGCATCCGGATACGGCAGCAGGGTGGCGCGCGCCGGCAGACGATTGACCGAAATGATCTCCGGGGATTTCCACGTGGGCTTGCCTCCGATGAAGAGGAGATCGCTCAAAAAATCAGACATTGGAATGGATGATGGGGCTCGCTGAAATCCTCCACTCCTCAAGTTCTCGGGATCGGAGAGGAGCATGCCTGGCAGCGGTCTTTGCTCAACACATAGGAGACGTAATCAGCCACTGAATGATGGATCACTGATCCCGCGACTTTTCAATAGCGCGCGGGAGCGCCCGGTGCGCGGCGAAAGTTCTGGGGCTCCACAATTTTTCGGGCCAACGGTTCCAACCGCTCGAGCAGCTCGTCGGAGGCGCGGTAACCCCAGCGTGAATTCCCCCACGAAGCTCCATAACGAAAAACGCTCGTGCGCCGATCACCGGCATCGGTGCGCCGGGCGGAGCCATGGGCGGTTGCATCGGCAAAAATGATCGCGTCACCCGCATTCAAGTGGACTTCAATGGCGCCCGGCATGCCCTCAGCGGAGCCTCCGCCGGTTTCGGCCCATTCCTTTGCTTTATCCGCTTCGTAATAAGCAGGGTGACTCATATTCGATTTGTGCGAGCCGGGAATCACCATCGTGCCGCCGGAGCCGGGTCCGATATTGGTGTAGGCGATGAGCACGTTCAACTGGCCGCAGGCGAACCGGCCGTTGTGATAGCGGAACTGCGTGCGCTTGCAGATGTCGTGCCCGCCCCCGTGCAGCGGGATTGATTCCCCCGGACCGCGCAGGTTGAAAAAGTTTTCATCGATGTAAAATGGGCCGTGATGGTAATCGAACGTGTCTTGTCCCCCCACAAAGCGGGCAACATAGTTGATGTAATTTGGATGATCGATGAGCTTGGAAAAGGGTTCCAACTCATAGATCTGTTGATAGCTGATGCCGCGATGTTCAGGGTGGTCCTCTCGTTGGACATGGCCATGCCAGCCGAGGCGCGGCAAATCGCGAGGGATGGCATCGACGGCCGAATTGCAGGCGGCGACTTCCTCGGCGGACAGCGCGGAGCGCAAAACCAGGAAGCCCTGCAGATCAAAAAGATAGTTTTCCACCGGCGAGGGTACGCGGGCGCCGGGGACCAGGGGAGGAGGAGGCGGGATGAAGAGAGGATGGCTCACGTCGGTTAATCTAACAGCGTTGCCTAAGAGCCTGTTGAAAT
>Ga0302326_10023496_pt1 | contig 12563 bp, 7 predicted proteins | sample Palsa_T0_3_FD_202264 | JGI IMG/M metagenome (GOLD analysis project Ga0302326, IMG submission 202264) | Peat permafrost microbial communities from Stordalen Mire near Abisko, Sweden - Palsa_T0_3 | ecosystem: Environmental > Terrestrial > Soil > Palsa > Peat permafrost | place: Sweden: Abisko... | reverse complement strand
AGGCCGTGCCCGTCGGAGAGGCGGTGTTGGAGCTCTGTGGCGTCGGGCGGGTGGTTCACTACCAACAGGCGCCCAGTCTCTTTCTCCCACCACCGGAAGGCAGGGATTTCGGTTTCGTTCCCATGCAATAACACGGATTGACCGGCCGGCGTAGTCGCTGGTAAGCCCGTGTGCCACCGTCGCAGGAGATGGGCCCCCGACCGGATCCAACTAGCGAGGGTAGGGGCGGTCCCGGCCGACATGGCTTGGCGCAACAAGTCTTCCCCAACGCCATCGAGCTGCAAGATGAGCAGGCCACCCCGATCGGCCTTGACCAGGCCATCGCGCGACTGCCGGTGGGCCATTCTCACGGCCCGATAGAGCAGGTCCGCCTGGAAGTCTTCCTCGTTCCCTGCGTCCAGAGCCCAGTTCACGATGGCCGCTAACGCTGCCGCTACCCAAGAAACAAGAATGATCTCGCCGAGACCATGGACGCCGGCGTTGGGGGCTAAATCGACAGCCACGTCGAGGATCACAGCCTGGGCGATGAACCCGAAAGCGAGTGCGCCAAGCCGGCCCAGCAACGCTGCGAACCCCGCCAGGAGCGGCCGCAAGACGATGCCTACCGCGGCCACACTCGCGGCCAGGGCGAGTACCGAAACAGGGCCGGGTCCCCGCGGTCCCCGGAGGATGTACAACGTCACCCCCAGGGCGATATACGAGACGAACACCGAGCGCAGGAGGCTCCGGAGGCGCAGTGCGGTCGGGCGCCAGATCGACACGCGACGCCCGCACTGGCGGATGCGGTAATCGAACAAGCTACGGCGGGCCGCCAATCGTCTCCTTGAACGTGTAGTTGCGCACGGCCCGTTTAGGCCCCGCGAGCGCGTACGTTATCGCAACAGGTGCTGCCGGAATGGGGTGCCAAGGACCCGTCAGAAGGCTCCCTGGGCCGAGCCGGGTTCCTAGCAGGGAGTCTCGCTCCTAGGCCGGTCGGCCGGCGCTCGGTGGTAACGGGATGCGGGTTACAGTCTCCGTCGTGGCTGACGTATTTATCTCCTACTCTCGGCGTACAGAACCGGCCTTCGTCGACCGCCTGGAAGAAGCGCTCAAGGCCAGGAACCTAACCTCATGGGTGGACCGGGAAGGTATTCTCCCGTCATCGCCGTGGCGGGCCGAGATCGAACAAGCGATATTGGAAGCCCAGGCGGTCCTTTTTGTCATTTCGCCCGCGTCGGTGGCGTCTCCTTACTGCAGAGCCGAGCTGGAGCGCGCCGTCGCTCTTGGAAAACGCTTGGTACCGGTAGTTGCCACCGCCACCCCCGACGAGCTGGTCCCCGCTCAACTGGCCGAGCTGCAGTTCATTTCCTTTGTCCCTCCGGGCCAGGGCCCGAACGACGGACTGGGAGAGACCCCCGCGTTGAGCCAAGCAGAGTTCGACCGGCAAGTGGACATCCTGGTCGAGGCTCTAAACACTGATATCGAGTCAGTCCACTTCCACACCCACCTCCTCACCCTTTCTCAACGCTGGGCCGAGCGTGGTAATGACCGGAGCCTCTTATTGCGAGGGCGGGAACTAGAGGAGGCAGAAAAGTGGCTGGACGAACAAAGCAGTACGCACCGCAATGTGCTCCCTCAACAACAACGTCTGGTGCGCGAGAGCCGCCAGGCTGCTGTCCGTCGCCAGAGGGGCTCGGTGACGGCGGCGCTGAGCATCGCCTTCGCCATGCTCATCTTGGCCGGCCTTACTGGCCTGGAGTGGAGAGTGGCCGTCAACCAGCGTCACCAGGCTGACGACCAAAGGGACAGAGCCTCTTCGCTGTATGTTGCCCAAAACGCCCAGTCCCAGGTCTCCACAGACCCGCAGCTTTCGCTGTTGCTCGCCTTGCGTGCCTACGGATATGACCCGACCGATGAGGCGGAGGCCGCCGTCCGCAGCGCCGTCAGCCAGTCTTCACTCGCGGGCACGCTGCCCGAGCCCGGCGCGTCGGACCTTGTCACCGACAGCCAATGGGCGGTCGCCCCCGACGGGCGATGGGCGGTGTCGACGTACGCGGGCCTCAACGGGCTAGCCGTCATGACCGTGGCCGCTTTGCCTGGTGCCCACCTGCCCCGCGGTACGCCGTCGCACTTCGTCCTAACCATCCCGCACAGCGTTCTGCTGAGCGCCCAGTTCAGCCCCGATGGCAGCGATGTCCTGGCCCTAATAAGACGTTTCCCGTCTGACAACGTGCAGGTCATCGCTTGGGCATGGCACCGTCCGGGCTCGTCGGTCGAGGTTTGGAGCACCATAAGCCCCAACTCGTTCAACCCCATCGCGCTCGACCACCAGGGCAACCTGGTGGCTGTTGTCGAGAGCAAAGGCACCGTGTCTGTGCAGAGCTCCCGCGGGGCAAAGGTGCTAAGGACCCTGCACCCGGTCAAAGCCCTGTTGCCCAACGGCCAGAACGCGGGTGTCAGTGCTTTGGCCTGGAGCGCCAACGGCGACGAACTGGCCGCGGTCGGCCCGGCCCTGAGCGAGGTCTGGGGCTTTCCCGGCAATGGCACAGTCGTGCCGGTGGGCGGGGCGGACGTGGCCGCCTTCTCACCCGACGGCACCAAATTGGCCATAGCGGAGGCCGGGCCCCAGGTGGACGTGGTCTACTTAGCCGACCCGATGGAGCCCCCTATCGTCCACGACCTCGCCCTTCCCGCCTCTCTTGGGGTGCACAGCGATGATGTGGACGAAGCGCTCAGCCTGGCCTGGAGCCCCGACAGCACGACCCTGGCCGCGGGTACCGAGGACCCAGTGGTGTTCTTGTGGCCTGGCGCCTCGACGTCACCGTTTTACCTACCCTACGGGAGCGAAGGTTTTGGGGGTTATGTGGCCTTCAGCCCTGATGGGAACTTGCTGCTGGACGGCACTCTCGTGTGGGACTGGAAAGCGACACTTGCCTATGACCTCGACTACACAAGTGGCGACCTCTCTTTTAGCCCCAGACGAGACCTGGTGGCGGTGGCCACTCAAGCCGGTGCCGTCGCATTATGGGACTACTCGGCCTTCACGTACCGCTGGCTGGTGCCCGCCCCAACTGCGCCCAGCTCGAAGGCCGGCTCCGGTCAAGGCTACGGGGACCTGACCTTCAGCCCGGACGGCGACTACCTGGCCGGCGCCCTGGGCGACCGGGTCACCGTGTGGGAGGTAGCCGAGCGAAGCGAGGTGGCTCAACTGACCCTGCCAAATGGCCCGCAGTGGGGAGGGGCCAACGACGTCCAGTTCACGCCCGACGGAGATGCCCTCGTTATCAGCGCTCAGGCTGGCGTGGGCAATGACGACCACGATGTGGTGCTGGACTGGCAATGGCGCACCCACGACGCCCCGGGCCAAGTGGCGTTCAATGCCAGCAATGACGCTCTGGCCGGTTTCGTGGGCAGCGAAGTAAGGATCCTCTCCACTCCCGTTGACGCCACAACGGCCAGCAGGTTGTGGCTATGGGATGGTTCCTCCTCGAACCGAGCGCGCCCGTTGGCCACCATCGCTCAGCGCGACGGCTGGGCCCGTGCCAGTGCCTTGCCTGACCAGAGGCTGCTATTGCAAGACCCTGACGGCCTGGAGGTCTATGACCTCAAGAGCAAGCACGTGGCGGCCCAATTGGCGGGGGAGTTCAATTACTCACTCTCACCGTCCGACCAGACCGTGGCCCTTTCCTACGGTAACGGGCAAGTCGATGTGTGGGATCTGGGCACTGATCAGCCCCCGGTGGCGGCTTATTCGGCCGAAACCGAGTACCCGCCACTGGCTTGGGGCGACGGGGGCCGACTTCTCGGTATAGGTGCGTCCAGCAGTACTCAGCTCATCCCCGCTCGCGCCTACCTCCCGTTCAGCCAGGTACTGAGCGTCGCCCGTACGCTGGCGGTAACCAGCCTCACCAAAGCACAACAGGCCCAGTTCCTGCCCTAACTCTGGCTCGGTCCCTCCAGTGGCTCGACGCCCCATCCCGCTTCTGCCAGCGCAGGAGCGATGTTGTCCACTGCATCAAAATCGAAGGCCCGGACAGCGTCGTCCAGCTGCGACCAAGGAACGATGAAAGGCGTGAGGCTCCGGCTCATCTGTCTCTGGCCCGATTGCCAGCCAGCGCTGAGTCGTTCGAGGTTCCAGCGACCGTGCTCAGCTTCGGCTAACAGCCCCCTCTGCTCTTGGCTCAGCACCAAGGGCTGACCCTGCTGAGCAAGCCGCATCCCGACCAAGGCCAGCTTGTTAGGAATGTCATTAGCCTGTGCCAGGTTCGACTGCTTCAAGTGGGTGGGAAGGTCGTCCCAGGGGGCCAGGGCAGGGTCAGTGGGAGCCTTGTTGCCCCGAGACTTAGCCCGGTACCGGCTATGGACGAAGCGGCCGATGGCATCGGCGAGGCCTGGGGGCAGCTGCGACCACTGCACGAAAGCGCGGGCGCTCATGGGGTCAGCGGGCACCTCCAGCACCCCCTTTGAACCGAGGGGGAGCAAGTAGTCGAGCGAAGCTGGCAGGTCCTTGCCTGGGTCGATAAAAGCCACCCGCGCCCGCAGCGCCCGGGCGAGGAGGATCTCTTCGGTGACTATGCCACCTCCTGGGAAAACGAGTACGCGTACGTTTTCCAAAGGGACCCCTGAGCCCAGGATGTCGGCCCACATGGCCAAAGGCTCGTCCACGGAAAACTCGACTGCTCCCTCCGTCTCCCTTAGCACGGGGTAACGGGCTGGGTCGCCTCGTCCTGGCGGGGTATAGCCCACCAAATGGTGGCTGAGGCCGAGCTCTTGGCAGACATCGCCCACGATCGCCGGTACGCCAGCAGAGCTCCCGCCGCTGAGCACCATGCCCTCGTAGCGGTAGAGGGCGACCCGCAGCAAGGCGGCGATCGCTGGCCCAGTGGTTGGCTTCATACTCTCGGCCCCACCGGCAATTATCGTTACCCGGTCTGCGCCTTTCAGCACGCCCCTATCGGGGATCATTCCGGCCAACGCACTGTCATCGCCGAGAGCCGCCCGGTAGAGCCTGACCAATATCCCCGAGCGGTGCCCACCGGGAGGTAAGGAGGGAGCCTCGGACAGGCTCGGCCTCAACTGCGTGAGGTACTCGCACCAAGCGGAAAAGGCAAAAGGAGACGCCTCTTCCGACAAACGCTCGGCGGCCAGGCGGAGGTTAGCCGGTTTGCCCAGGTCGACTCGGAGCCCGGCCCGCACCATGGCGCTGAGCGGGACCGGGCCGAGCAATGCCTCCAGAAAGGGACGTTCACAAGGGCGAACGCGCCAGGAGAACTGCTTGCGGACACCAAGCTCTCGACCCCTCTCGTAGAGGCGCTCGCTGAGCCTTGTTGCTTCTGTCGTAGGTATGCCCTGGGCCGCCAGAGCGGCCTCCAACCTTTTCTGCCCACCCGCCCCCGCGATGAGCTCAGGTCGGCATGACAGGTCAGGCAAGGCCCGTACGTCGGTCGTGGCCATGTCCGGGCTTTTCAGTGTCCGCTCCTGCAATTCGAGGTCGACCGAGCTAGCCAGCCGGGCAGTCAGCCGGGTGAGCCGGGCCGCGCCGCCCAATGTCTGGGCCAACTGCAGGGCTAGCTCCACGCCTTCGAGCTCGTCCTGGCAGGCGACCACGGCCCACCCCGACCGGCCGGAGCGTTGCAACCAATCAGCCGGCCAGTCCATTTCTTCCGATATCCGGTCGAGGTCCCGCGCCTCTAACGACAAGACGTCAGGTTCAGGGCCCCATCGGGCGGAGAAGGCTTCCGCCCGCGCCAAAGCACCTCGGCCTATGACCACTATGCGGAGGGCGTGCCAGCGCGCTGCGCTATCTCCTTCCAGTTGACGTAGCAATTGGACACGGCCCCGGCGCAGCACCGCCACGAGCACGGCGTCGATGAAAGGATGGTCGCCTCCCAAGAGCAGGCTGGGAGATTCAATCTGATTGCCGCCGAACAGCGCCTCAGACAGGGAGGGGCCGCCGTTGGCCGGGGGCTCGTCAAGTAGGTTCTCGGCGGCGATGGCACCGGTGGAGAAAGTGCTTACCACCGGCCCCAAGCCGGCGATGGACGGCGACAAGGGACCGGGCAAACCCTGGTCAGCGTCTATCTCTTCGCCCTCTTCCAAGAAATGCGCCAAAGCCGGGTGTTCCACCCGGGCCAAGAGGTGGGCCCGGTTTCGGAGACGCCTCGCTTTGGCCAGTGAGCGAACCGTGCTAGCCACCTGTGAGCCGACAAGGTCATCGCCCACGCTGACCAAAACCCAATTGGCCCGCGTGATCCCGGCCGACAGCAGGGTATCCTCGCGCACGCAGTCGCCTGTGACCCGCCATTCGTTGGGGGCGGGCCCCGCAGCCAGCCCCGGCGCCCCCGGGTCACGGTCGACCAGAACGACGTCGTGGTCACGGGCCAATATTTGGGCCAAACGAGTGCCGGTGTCCCCGGCCCCGCAAATGACCACGTGGCCTCGGAGAAGGTAGCGCACAACTAGGCCCCGCGTTCGCTGCCGTCCGACCAACAGGGCACCTCGCAGCAACAGCAGGCCGGCCACGATGGAGGCTGCCCAAAGTTGCCAGTTGGCCCGGGGGCTGCCGTTACCTCCGGCCGCCGGGCCGAGATCGAAGGTGAACAGGTGCACGGAGCGGTAAATGGCTAGTGGAAGGCCCAGACGGGGCTGCGTCTTTAGCCCGTAGAAGCCCCATGTGCCGACGCCCAACACAAAGGCGATGGCCAAGCCAGTGAGGCCGACCACGGTTGCCTTGGCTCGCAGCGAACGGCTACCGAAAGGCCTCAGCCACCACAGTCCCCGTTGTGGGCGTCCGGGTTGGAGAGGTTGCCGGGCCTTGTCTAACCGTACGTCGCTTCCGGCAGGTGGCATCATCGGCTGGACTATTTTCGTCCAACTCGGGTTAGCTGTCCATCGCGCTGACGACCCCGCCTATCCGGCTCGGTCGCTGAGAGGGAGGGGAGCCTTTTACTGTTGCCACCATTAGCCAGTGGTTTGCCAAGCGCGCACACCTTGGTGAAGCCGTAGCGTTCAAAAAGGGTGGTGCCTCCCACCCTACCTTTGAGCACCTGAGCATCAAGGTCTCCTAGGGTGCGCCGGGGCCTAGTCCGCCTGATGGCGCCCCATCGGCTCCGGCGACCCGTGGCGGACGAGCTTCAAACTCGAACACCGATCTCCAGAACACCGTCGAACGGCACCTGGTGCACTAACGGCGTAGGGACGTTCCGAGCAGGAACCAGCGCGGCTTCAGCACTAGCTCACCTTGATCGTCAAGGAGTGTGTGACCGGTGTGAAGCCCGGTCCGCTGAGGGTGACGTAGGCGGGGATGCTGTGGTGCGCCATAGCGGCATGCAGGTGGAGTTGAAGCTCGACCTGGCCACTGCTCACCGGCCCGCTCGCCATCAACTGGGTGACGGGCGGTGCGTACTTGGTCTCGGTGTACGTACCATAAAGCTTCACGACCAGCCTGGGGTCGACGAGGGGGGCGCCGGTGGCGGTCCGCACGACGACCAGCAGGTTGCCCGTGGGGGCGATGGTGGGTGTCGGGGGAAGGTAGATCTTGGCGTCACCGGACAGCGAGACCTCGGCCACCATGGACACGGCCTCGCCGGGAGGGTTGGTGGCGTCGGCGAACTCGACGGTGGAGCTGGCCGAGGCGGCGGTGACCACCTGGTGTTGCAGCTTCCATCCCGGGGCGCTAGAGGTGTGGAAACTGCCATTGTAGGTCGGAGCGGCCACCACGCTGGCGTCCCACAAGACGTGCAGCGTGGCGGGCGGCGTCTTGCCGGGCTCGGGGTACCCGGCGCCGTACCAGGACAACAAATAAGTCGCGCCGGTAACCGTCTTGACGGTTTGCGTGACGCTACCAGGGCTCCCATTGGCCAGAACGACACACTGGGCTGACCCTACCGGGGCTTGCATCGCCGAGTTGACCTCGACGCCGCCGTTTGAACCGACCCCGACGCTCGAGCCAACTAAGAGCCTATGTCGCGATTCCCGGCGTCGAGGTGATCCGGGTCTGACCAAGGCCCGCGCGGACATGGACCAAGAGCATCCGGCGGGGCGGCCGTTTTGGCCGCCTGGGGCTCCGACCTCGCTGGAGCCAGCGTCGACGCCTGTTTGCCATCATGATTGGGCGGGGATGCTTTGGGGGCCCTATCATCTGCCATGATGGACCGGCGCCGCCCCGTCGGTCCCGCGCAGGAGGACGGTGCGGGCGATCTGGAGGCCGCCCTCCTCGATGACGTCCGGCGGTTGCTCGACCGGTGGCGGACCGAGTTTGCCGGGCGCCCGGAACTGGAGCGCCGGAGGTTGGTCCTCCTCAGCCTGGAGCGCGAGCAAGTCGTGGCCGTTGCCTATCGGGAAGAGGCTGTCGTCGGCCGGGTGGCCGCTCTTGACATCGACGAGGACGCGCGCGCCGTGATCCGGCAGGCCCTGGTGTGGATCTGGAAAGACGAGCAGCTCCATGCCGAATATGTCCGGGGCTGGCTCCTCAGATCGCCCGGGATCGCCGCGAGGGTAATTGTTTACGGCCGCCAATTGCAGGGTGCCCTTTCGGGATGGACGTCCGCTACCTCCAATCACCGAGACCCCCGTACGGCTCCGTTCCGCGCCGGCGCAGCCGGTCTTTTGGTAGCGCTCGGGGCAGCCACCGGGCAGGTTCCCCCCGTCCTCAGGCGTGAGTTGCGGTACCAGACGTTCCGGCATTACTGCCGGCTGAACGCCGCACTTGAGGCCAGCGCCGAGCTTGGCTACGAACGCTTGGCGGAGCTATGTGACGACCCCGAGGAACGCGCCACCTTCGAACGGATCCGCAACGACGAAACTCGCCACGGCGAAGCCTTCCGGGCAATTGCCAATGCCCTCACCGATGACGACCGGTTGTCGGGCCCCGGCGGCGCCGACCTCGCTGCTCGCCTCGCCGCAATCAGCGTCTGGTTCGTCCCGGCGCGGCTTCGTCCGGCCTCAGGCCCGGGCGCGCAGCCCGGGCCCCATGCCGATGTCACCGTCCCGGTTCCTGGCCGCTTGCGACCGGGGTTCGGCTCGCGCGGGCCCGTCGTGGTCCGTAGCGGGACGGCCGGCGCGGCCAAAGCGGCCGTGCTCGAAGAGTGCCTGGACAGGGCGGGCCTAGGGGCGATGGCCGCCCGTTCGGGGGTCGCCGCCGTGCGGGTGTCCTTCATGCTGGGCTACGACCGCCGGGACCGCTCCAATGTGACCAGCCCGGACGTGGTCGAGCTACTGGCCCTGTACCTACGCCGCCAAGGGGTGGCGGACGTCGTCGTGCTCGAGGCGCCGACCGTCTACGGGAACAACTACGCGCACCGCTCGGTGGCCGAGGTGGCTTCGTACTTCGGCTTTACCTCGCCGTTCTACCGGGTTGTAGACATCAGCCAGGACATGCGGCCCTTCACCTACGAGCGCGGCTTCGTCGAGCACGCCATCAGCGCGACCTGGCACGATGCCGATCTCCGGGTCGTCATGCCCAAACTGCGGACCGCCCCCACCGACTTTGCCCATCTGAGCCTCTGTACGTTGGAAGGCATGACCGGCCGGATCGACGCCACTGTGTACGCCGGTCGCCAGGTCGACTACCGGTCGGCGACGATGATGTTGCTCGATGTGGCACCCCCAGACTTCTCGGTTATCGATGGTTGGGAGCCTGTCGCCGATGGGCCGTTCGGGGTGATGGCTTGTCACCGCCCGGCCCTCGTCCGCCACATCTACGCCGGCGCCGACGCCCTGTCCGTGGACGAGGTCGTGCTCGCCGACATGGGGATCGCCGAGCCGCGCCGATCCCCCGTCTTGCGCCGGGTTTACCAGTGGTCCGGGCTGGCGCCGGCGGCCGTCGTAGTCGATGGCAAGCGGCCCGACCTCCATGCTGAGCTCAGGGGCCCGCACGCGTCCCGGGCCTGGCGGGCCTTGGGGGCCCTGTCGGGCCTGGTGTACGAGTACCTGAGCGACGGCGGGAAGATCTTTGTCCCCGCGATCGACGAGGTTTCCTTCCCGCCGTTGACGCCGATCGGGCCCGTCGTGCGGGCTTTGCAGTGGGCGACGCAACGAGCGTTCGGGCTACGGGCGCCCGCGACCGACGGTGTGGCGAAATGAGGCGTGTGGCGGACCACCAAGGCTCGGCGGACGAGCCGGCTACAGCGCCACGCGGTAGCGGAGGTAAACGATTCCCGAGCTGAAGGTCCGAGTTTCGACGAGTTCGAGATCCACCCGGCGCTCGCGCTGGGGAAAGAACGGAATGCCACCGCCAACCAGCACCGGGTAGACCCTGGCCCGGTACTCGTCGATCACACCCAACGCGGCCGCCTCGGCGGCAAGAGCCGCGCCGCCAATAGCGATGTTGCCCTCCCCCGGCTCGGCTCGCAACCGCTCGATCTCCGCCGTCAGACCGCCGGACGCTAGGCGGGCGTTGCCTTGCACCGCCGATAGCGTGGTCGAGAACACCACCTTTGGGAGCGGCTTCCATATCGCCGCCCACTCGAGCATTGAGTCGTCGAGCGATGAGTCCTGGTCGGCGGTTTCCCAGTAGAGCATTGTCTCGTACAGCCTTCGTCCCAACAGGTGGACGCCTACCTCTCGTATCTCGTCGGTGACAAAGCGAAAGACCTCGTCGTCGGGCGCCGTCCAGTCAAAGGCGCCGTCCGGCCCGACGATGTAGCCGTCAAGTGAGACGCCCATCGAATAGGTCACGCTGCGCATCAGAAGTCCTCCTCGGTCACGGGTTCGACAGTACGGCGGCGGACGCCGCAGAATTCATCGACGAACGACACTCTGGCAGGTTCCGCCATAGCTGCGTCGGCTGTACGGTTCGGGCTACAAGCGATGACCGGACCTCTGGCGCCGCCTGGACCAGGCCGTTATGCTCGCTTGCCGGATGTTGCTTTAGGGAGGCTTCACGTGCGCCGTTTGCCCGCTCTTGTTCTCCTGCTCCTAATCGGAGCAAGCTGGGTAGCTCTCGGCCATGGGTGGTCGGGGACGGCATCGGCGGCCAGTGCCCCGTCCGCCGCCGCCGGCGTGTGTCGGAACGCCTCCAGCGGGCCCAACTGTGGTGGTAGCTCCCCATCGCCGACAGGGGCACCGGCCAACTCCGATGTCAGCTCCGTGGCCAGTTCCCTGGCCACCCCGGCGAGGGCTTTTGGCTCGGTTAAATCAGACGCCGTAGACGCAGTCATCGCCATCGGCCTGTTCCAGTTCATCGTGTTCCCGGCCAACCTCTTCAACTCGACGTTCGAGGAGAACTACGCCGATATCGCGGCGTGGTGGGAGACATGGATGGCCCTGGTGTTCCCCGTACCTCTGCGCCGGGCCGCCGCCAAGGTTTACCACAAGGCCAAAACGATCTTGCTCAAGAGCCTGGCGTTGGCCGGCCGCTCCAAAACCAAGCGGCTGGAACGGGAAACGGTCGTGTTTGTCGGCGTCCTGATGTCCGGGGCATTGTTAGGCGCCATGCTGGACCCCTGGTTCGGCTTCAACCTGCGCACGCTGGTCTTGTACCTGGCCATCCTGGTCGCCCTGACAGCCGGGGTAGGGCTTTCCGCGCTTATCACTCTCGGGTACCACCGCGTCCGCAGGCACGGCAAGGTCGGCTACAAGCTGGAGGCCCTCCCCGTGGGCCTGGCCGTTGCGGTCGCATGCGTGGTGATCTCGCGTACGACCGATTTCCAGCCCGGCTACCTTTACGGCGTGATCTGCGGGGTGAGCTTCGGCCGCAAACTGGCCGGCCACGAGGAGGGTCATGTGATCGCCCTGAGCGCCTGGCTAACAGTCGTTGTCGCTGTCCTGGCCTGGTTGGCATGGGCCGCCATCACTGACAACGCCAGCAAGAGCGGGAGCTTTTTGGGGACGGTCTTCCTCGACGATTTCTTAGCTTCGTTGTTCGTCTCGGGGCTGGTGGGCACAGTCATATCCCTTTTCCCGTTGAAGTTCTTGCCCGGCCACAAGCTCCAGTCGTGGCACAAAGGGGCATGGGGGGCCACTTTCCTGGTAACGCTGTTCGTCATGGTCCAGGTGTTGTTGCGGCCATATTCCGGGCCGGGCGGGCGGTCCCATAGCCCTATGGTCACCACCATCGTGCTGTTCTTGGTTTTCGCCGTGGGTTCGTTGCTCTTCCACGACCATTTCGTGCGCAAGGGCCGCCTTCGGGCGGTCGCCGCGATGGCCCAAGGGGTCGTCACCCCGTCCGAGGACGCGGAGGCCCTCAACCTGGAGGGCGCGCCCAGCCTCCAGGCAACGCCGAGCACCGAGGGCCAGGTTTAGGGACCCTTGCTCGGCCCGGACCGTCAAGCGTACGGACATCGCAGCTCCCAGGATCGCGTAAACCACCCAGCCTGGCTAAGGCTGAAAAGTCTGTGACCTCCAGCGGATGCTGTTGGTGATGGCATCCAGGCCACCGTTGATAGCCAGGTCCAGGTCAAAGAAACTCGGGTGGGACAGGAACGGGAGTGACTGGAAAGATGGGTCGTCCGGCCCCACAGCCATCACGATTATGGCTACCCCGTCGACGATGGCTGCCATCAGACCTACGCGATAGTCGATCTGTTCGCCGCTGGCGCTGTTGACATCGTCGTCGTAAACGCCGCCGTAACCGGGGACGTCGC
>Ga0302326_10023495_pt1 | contig 12563 bp, 9 predicted proteins | sample Palsa_T0_3_FD_202264 | JGI IMG/M metagenome (GOLD analysis project Ga0302326, IMG submission 202264) | Peat permafrost microbial communities from Stordalen Mire near Abisko, Sweden - Palsa_T0_3 | ecosystem: Environmental > Terrestrial > Soil > Palsa > Peat permafrost | place: Sweden: Abisko... | reverse complement strand
AGGGCATGTTGTACACCGGGCTGCAGGCCGCCGCATGGCGGGTGCCGTTCCTGCCCACGAGAGCGGGACTCGGCTCCGACGTACTCACCATCAACCCGGATCTGCGGCTTGTGCGCTCCCCCTACGGGGCCGACAGCCCCTTCGTGCACGACCACGCCGACGCGGACGTCGATCTGGTGGCCATGCCTGCGCTCCACCTCGATGCCGCTCTCGTCCACACCAACCGGGCCGACACGGTCGGCAACGGCCAGATCCTCGCGCCCGACGCGTTCTTCGATCCGCTCTTTCTCGGCGCGGCAGATCGCCGTTTCCTCACCACCGAACGCATAGTGGACAACGGCACGCTGACCGACGAGGGACCCCTCGCCACCGTAGTCATCCATCGCCTGTTGACTGATGCGGTGGCGGAGAGCCCGGGCGGAGCGCACTTCACCGCCAACCCGCCGGACTACGGGCGCGACGAATCGTTTCAAAAGGAGTACGCCGCCGCGGCGGGCGACCCGGACCAGTGGGCCGCCTTTGCCCGGCGCTATGTCGACGTGAGTGACGACGACTACCGGGCCCACGTGGACGAGCGGGGGGCGTCGTGACCCCGGCCGCACCGCAGGACCTTCCCTGCACCCGCGCCGAGTCGTGCGTCATTGCCTGCGCCGATGTGTGGCGCGACGCAGGCGAGATCATGGTCAGTCCCTTCGGCACCATCCCGTCCCTGGGCGCCCGGCTGGCCAAGTCCAGCTTCGCCCCCGATCTGGTCCTCACCGACGGTGAGGCGGCTCTCATGGTCGGGGCTCCCCCCCTGGCCACCCCCGCCGCCGAGCTGATCCGCGAAGCGGCCATGCCGTACAAGACCGTCTTCGACGTGGTGTGGTCGGGTCGTCGGCACATCATGATGATGGCCAGCCAGATCGACCGGACGGGTAACCAGAACATTTCGGCCATCGGCGACCATCGCCAACCGAAGGTCCAGCTGATCGGCGTGCGGGGGGCCCCCGGCAACTCCGTGAACCACCCGACCAGCTACTGGGTGCCGGACCACACCACACGCACCTTCGTTGAACAGGTCGACGTCGTCAGCGGGGTGGGCTATGCCCGCGTGGCCGCGGCCGGGGCCGGCGCCACCCGTTTCCACGACGTGCGCCGCGTCGTCTCCAACTTGGGCGTCTTCGATTTCGAGACGCCCGATCGCACCATGCGCCTGCGCTCGTTCCATCCCGGTGTCGAAGTGGACGAGATCGCGCAGGCCACCTCGTTCGCCCTCTCCGTCCCCGACGACGTCGAAGAGACGCGCCTCCCGACCCCCGAAGAGCTCACACTGCTGCGCACCGTGCTCGATCCGGGGTCACTGCGAGACCGGGAGATCAAGAGCTGACTGCCTACCATCCTGCGCTAGCGACCGAGTTCTGTACCCGTGTGGGCGTGCGCTATCCCATCGTCCAGACGGGAATGGGCTGGGTGGCCGGACCGCGCCTGGTGGCGGCGACATCCAACGCCGGTGGTCTCGGCATTCTGGCCTCGGCCACCATGACGCTCGACGAGCTGTCCGCCGCCATAGCCGAGGTCAGATCCCGCACCTCGTCCCCGTTCGGGGTCAACCTGCGCACCGACGTGGCGGATGTAGGCGAACGCATCGATCTGATGATCGAAACGGGGGCGCGGGTGGCCAGCTTCGCCCAGGCGCCCAATCCGGCTCTCGTCACGCGCTGCAAGGAGGCGGGGCTCTTCGTCATGCCGACCGTCGGTGCGCGTCGCCATGCCGAGAAGGTGGCCGACTGGGGCGTCGACGCCGTCATCGCCCAAGGAGGGGAGGGCGGTGGCCACACGGGCACGGTGCCCACCTCGCTGCTGCTGCCCCAGGTGGTCGAGGCGGTCGGCGACCGGGTGCTCGTCATCGGGGCCGGGGGCTTCTTCAGTGGCCGGGGACTGGTGGCCGCGCTGGCCTACGGCGCCGCGGGCATTGCCATGGGGACACGATTCCTGCTGTCGGCCGAGAGCCGGGTCCCCGACGCCATCAAGGAGCGTTACGTGGGGACGCCGGTCACCGGGACCGTCGTCACCACCAAGGTCGACGGCGCACCGCAGCGCGTCGTGCGTACCGAGTTCGTGGACCACCTCGAAGCACAGGGATGGCTGCGGGCGCTGCCGCGTGCACTCCGGAGCGCACACACGTTCCGCCACGAGACCGGCGCATCACTGCTGGCGCTCCTCAAGGAGGGGCGGGCCATGAAGGAGGGTAACGAGCTCACGTGGCCGCAGGTGGTCATGGCCGCCAACGCACCCGTCATGACCAAGGCGGCCCTCGTCGAGGGACGAACCGATGTCGGCATCCTCCCGACGGGTCAGGTCGTCGGGTTGATCGAGCAGCTGCCGCCCGTGGCCGCCATCATCGACGCCATCATGTCCGAAGCCAACGACGTGCTACAGCGGTGGACCTGACGCCCAGCTAGCTCGAGGGGGAGTTGCCACCCTGCGCCACGCGCCGGAGCAGGTTCGAGACCCGCTGATGCGTCACGCCGAAGAGATGCGCAATGCTCGGGATGCTCTGCCCTTCCTCCCGCAGTGCCACGACCAAGGAGCGGCGCAGATAGCCGCTGGCCTCGGACTGACGACGGAGGATGGTGCTGACCAACTGGACGGTGCTCGGCTCGTCCTCGTCGGCGAGAATGGACTTCCACTCCCTCCCGTTCTCGCGAGCCAGACGAACTTCCGCGATCCGCTGGAACAACACGCGCTCACGCTCCGCGTTCTCCTTCAGGACGGCGTCCAGCTCGCCCAGAGCACTGAGGACGTCGTCGGCCTCGGCACCACTTTCGTCGCCGTTCATCGACAGTGCATCCACAGAATTCTCGCTCAACTCCCGGGTATCGGTTGCCAGCATGCATCCTCCATTCAGACTCGTACCACTTCTTGGCGTGACCACCTCGACGCTCTCTCACTCTGTACGGACAGCTCCAAACGTTGACGTGAGCGACCCATTAATGGCGGCGACCGGCCCATACCCGGATAGTCGAGGTTTCAATCCTCGTGTCGGACGCAACGCGCCGTTGCGCTCGCCCCCGGTGCAGCCAGGCAGGCGGAGAAACCGGCCTCTGCCAGCTGGAAGAACCACTAACGGGCGAGAATCACCGAAGATCCGTGGCCGAAGAGCCCCTGGTTGGCGGTGGCCGCAACCCGGGCTCCCTCCACCTGGTGCCCCTGCGCCGTGCCGCGCAGTTGCCAGACGCATTCGCACACCTGTGCGATGGCCTGGGCCGGGATGGCTTCCCCGAAGCAGGAGAGCCCGCCCGAGGGATTCACGGGCACCCGGCCACCGAGTGACGTCACCCCGTCTCGCAGCAGCTTCTCCGCTTCACCCTGGCCACACAGGCCGATGTCCTCGTACCAGTCCAGTTCCAGCGCAGCCGAAAGATCGTAAACCTCGGCCAGGTCCAGGTCTTCGGGACCGATGCCGGCTTCTGCGTAGGCGGCCGCCGTGATGGAGGGCCGGAAGCCCGCGCCGCTGTCCCATTCGCTGCTGAAGGCGACGGCGGAGTCGGTTGAGAAGTTCGGCATTTCAATCACGGTGTTGGGGAACGACGGCGTCACCGTGGAGACGGCGTTGATGGTGACAGCCGGATCGGCCCCACCCCCATGACGGCGCGCGAAGTCCATACTGGTCAGCACCAGGGCGGCGCCCCCATCCGATGTGGCACAGATTTCCAGCAGGCGGAGCGGATCGGCCACCATCGGCGACGACAGCACCTCGTCGACGCTGACCTCGCTCCGGTAGCGGGCATAGGGGTTGGCCAGACCATGCCGGGCATTCTTGACCTTGACCTGCGCGAAATCCTCTTCGGTGGCACCGAAGCGGTCCATGCGACGACGGGCATAGAGGGCGAAGTAGGTGGGATTGGTGGCACCGAGGAGGTGGAACCGCAACCAGTCCGGGTCGTCCTTGCGGTCGCCACCCCCGACAGGAGCGAAGAAGCCCTTCGGCGTCGTGTCGGCTCCGACGACCAGGGCCACATCGCAGAGCCCGGCCAGGATCTGCGCGCGTGCGTTGCCGATGGCGGCCGCACCGGACGCACAGGCGGCGTAGCAACTCGACACCCGCGCCCCGGTCCATCCGAGGGCTTGCGCGAAGGTGGCGCCGGCGACGAAGCCGGGGTACCCATTGCGGATGGTGTCGGCACCCGAGACGAACTGGATGTCGCGCCAGGTCAACCCGGCGTCGGCCAACGCGTCGCGGGCCGCAACCAATCCGTACTCGACGAACGGTCGGCCCCACTTCCCCCACGGGTGCATGCCGGCACCGAGGACGGCAACGCGCTTGTCGTCCGGCATCGCTCAATCGCTCCGATCCGCCGCGATGGGCTGCCACTTCCACACCAGATAGTCGGTGTCACCTTCCGAGTAGAGCGTGTCGACGACCAGCTCGACCTCGTCCCCGACCTTGAGATCGTCGACCGTCACGCCGCCGACGACCTGTCCCATGACCACCAGCTTCTCAGCGGCCAGTTCGACCGCCGCCAGGCAGAAGGGCACGTACGGATCGGCCGCCACGTACGGCGGCGGCGGCTGGTAGCGGGCATCGGTGTACGACCAGATCTTTCCCCGCCGCGACAGCTCCACCGTCTCGAACTCCTGGCCGTCGCAGTCGGGATTGCGGCAGTAGTGGGCCTCGGCCGGAAAGGCGTAGGTCCCGCAGGTCGTGCACCGCGAGCCGACGAGAGCAGCCGTAGCCCCCTCTCCCGGTGTGAACCACCCTTCCACGGCCGGGACACGCGTCGGCATCAGCCCAGCCGCTCAATGATGGTGGCGTTGGCCTGGCCGCCACCTTCACACATGGTCTGCAACCCGTACCGGCCGCCGGTGCGCTCCAACTCGTTGAGCAGCGTGGCCATCAGCCGGGCCCCTGAGCAGCCGGTGGGATGACCGATAGCGATGGCGCCGCCGTTCACGTTCACCCGTTCGGGGTCGGGATGGAACTCCTGCTCCCACGCCAGCACCACCGAGGCAAAAGCCTCGTTGATCTCGATGAGATCGATGTCGTCGAGCTTCAGCTTGGACTTGGCCAGCACCAACGCCGTGGCCGGGATCGGGGCCGTCAGCATGATCTGCGGATCGTTGGCCGCCACGGCGAAGGTGTGGAAGCGGGCCCGGGGTCGGAGCCCGAGGGACGCCGCCTTCTCCTCGCTCATGATCAACACCGCGGCCGCACCGTCGGAGATCTGCGACGACGTCCCCGCTGTCACGGTGCCACCCTCGAAGAAAGCGGGGCGCAGGGCCGCCAGCTTCTCCAACGAGGTGTCCCGGCGCACGCCCTCGTCGACCTCCATCATTCCCGTGACGTCGGCCGCCCCGGGGACGTCGGGGTGCACCCGCGCCTCGAGCGCCTCGATCTCATTGGCGAACCGGCCCTCGTCCGTGGCCCGGGCGGCCCGTTGATGCGACCGCAAGGCCAGTTCGTCCATCTGGTCGCGGCTGATCTTCCAGCGCAGAGCGATGTCCTCGGCGCACTGACCCTGATGGATGAGCTCGAAGTGTTGCAGGTACAACGGCCCGTAGGCCTCGCCCGGACCGGGCTCGGTCGTGGAGCCGATCGGCACCCGGCTCATCGATTCGACGCCGGCACCGATGGCCACATCCATGGCTCCCGACATCACCGCCTGGGCGGCGAAGTGAATAGCCTGCTGGGCCGAACCGCACTGCCGATCGACGGTCGTGCCCGGAACCGACTCGGGGAACCCGGCGGCGAGGGCGGCGTTGCGGGCGATGTTCATGGCCTGCTCACCCACGGTCATGGTGCACCCCATGATCACGTCCTCGACTTCGGACGGATCCAGATCGTTGCGCGAAAGAAGGGCCCGGAGCGGCTGGGCGGCCAGGTCGACGGCGTGCCACCCCGAGAGGCGGCCGCCCCGGCGACCCACCGGTGTCCGTACGGCATCGACGATGACGGCTTGTGGCATACCTGGGTCATTCTGGCCCCGAATCCACCGCGCTGCCAGAAACGGCACTCCTCGTGCTCCCACCGCCGGTCGGCGGCGCGGCCGAGACCTTGGCATTCGGTCCTGCGGTGTGTCAGATTCGCGGCGGCATGGACCTGACCTTCGACGCCGCACACGAGGCCTTCCGGACCGAGGCCCGAGCCTGGCTGGCGGCGCACGTACCGGCGGAGCCCCTGCCCTCGCTCGACACGGCATCGGGGTTCGAAGCCCACCGGGCGTGGGAAGCCACGCTGTTTGCCGACCAGTGGTCGGTGGTGAGCTGGCCGACGGAATACGGCGGCCGCAACCTCGGGATCATGGAGTGGCTCATCTTCGAAGAGGAGTACTACCGGGCGCGCGCCCCGACGAGGGTGAGCCAGAACGGCATCTTCCTTCTGGCGCCGACCATGCTCGAGTACGGGACTCCCGCCCAGAAGCAGCGCTTCTTGACGCCCATGGCCTCCGGAGAGGAGATCTGGTGCCAGGGCTGGTCCGAGCCCGACGCCGGCAGTGACCTGGCCGGCATCCGCGCGCGGGCTGTCCGCAACGGCAGCGGCGACGGCTGGGTCCTCACCGGACAGAAGACGTGGGCCAGCCGGGGCGCGTTCGCCGAGTGGTGCTTCGGGATCTTCCGCACGGACCCCGAAGCCGAACGCCACCGGGGGTTGACCTACTTCCTCATAGCGATGGACTCCCCCGGCGTCACCGTGCGACCGATTCCCCAGATCGACGGCGAGACCGGGTTCGCCGAGATCTTCTTCGACGAGGTGACGGTACCCGACGCCCAGGTTCTCGGCGACGTCGGCGCCGGATGGTCGGTCGCCATGTCCACCGCGGGGAGCGAGCGTGGCCTCAGCTTGCGCAGTCCGGCTCGCTACACCGAGGCGGCGGCGCGCCTCATCGAGCTCTTCGATCAGCACGGCCGTCCGCACATGTCGGCCGACGCCGTGGCGCGCGCCTATATCGATGCCGAGGCCTACAAGCTCCACACCTACTGGACCGCCACCAAGGTCGCCCGCGGACACGCGGTGGGCCCCGAGGCCAGCTGCAACAAGATCTTCTGGTCGGAGACCGATGTGGCGATTCACGAGACCGCGCTGGCACTGTTGGGACCCCGGGCCGAGCTCCTCGAAGCGGGCTCGCCGGGGGCCTGGCTGGACGGCTATCTCTTCGCACTGGCCGGGCCGATCTACGCCGGGACCAACGAGATCCAACGCAACGTCGTCGCCGAGCGGCTTTTGGGACTTCCGAGAGGCTGAGCGTGGACTTCAGCTTCAGCGACGAGCAGACCGAACTGCGACAAGCCGTACGGCAGACGCTCGGACGCGCCTGCCCGACCTCGGCACTGCGGGACTTCTACGAGGCCAACGCGGAACGGAGGGCCGCCTTGGCCCACGACCGATGGAACGCGTTTGCGGCTCTCGGCGCACCGGGGCTCCTCGTGCCCGAATCGGCGGATGGCCTCGGCCTGAACGATGTGGACCTGGTCGGTGTCCTGGAGGAGGCCGGGTGGGCCGCCCTGCCCGAGCCGCTGCTCGAGACGGCGGGCCTGGCCGCGCCGATGTTGGCCGCACTGCTGCCCGCTGCGTCCGCCGCCACCGCTCTCGGCGCCCTCTTGACAGGGAACGCACCGGTGGCGGTCGGGGGCATCGACATCGGTGTGGCCGGACCGTCGTCACCCACCACGGTGGCAGCCGACGGGATGCTGCGCACCGAGCGCGTGGTCGGGGCGCGCGATGCCGCGGTGTACCTCATGGCGTGCCGTGATCCCGATTCGGGTTGGCAGCTCCATGCTGTTCCCGCTGCTGTCTGCGCGGTGCATACGACGCCCACGCTCGATGCGGCTCGCGACCTGTCCACCGTGCACTGGCCGCTGTCGTCCGACACGTTGTTGGCCTATGGCGTGGCCGCCGAAGCCAGCATCAGCCTCATGGCCGATCGCGGCGCAGCGGGATCGGCCGCGTTTCTTGTCGGGCTGGCCGATCGCATGATCACCCTGGCCGCTGACTACGCCAAGGACCGCCATCAGTTCGGCAAGCCGATCGGCAGCTTTCAGGCGGTCAAGCACCTGCTCGCCAACGCCAGGGTCAAGCTCGAATTCGCCCGACCGGCCACCTACCGCGCCGCGTGGTCCTTGGCCACGGCGCAGCCGACCGTCTCCCACGATGCCTCCATGGCGAAGGCCATGGCATCGGATGCCGCCGACCTCGCCGCCCGCGTGGCGCTGCAGGTGCACGGAGCCATCGGCTACACCTGGGAGTGCGATCTCCATTTCTTCATGAAGCGGACGTGGGCCCTTTCTGCCGCCTGGGGCAATGCCGCCACCCACCGTCAGTTGGTGTTGGCGCAGGCCCGGCGCCCCCACCGCTCGAAGGGGTGAGGCGGCTCAGCTCCCGAGTACCGTGAAGTTCTCGGTCAGGGTGGCGCCGGCAACCACGGTCACTTGGCGCGGCGCTGACGTCTTCTCGGTCTGGCTCTCGATCCCGTTCTCGTAGATGAAACCAGAAACCCACCACGTCCCTGCGGGCAGCACCAGCTGGTACGTGCCATCCGTCTGGCTGTACGCCTGTTCTTCGCCCGGGCACGGCGCCGCCGTAGTCGGTGCGGCCGAACAAGCCTGGACTCCCGACTGGAACCCATTGGCGGGCGCCCCGATCGCGTGCACCGTGCCGTCCACGGCCCCTTCGGCGGGCTTCTGATACGGGACCGACAACGTGTGCGTGACCGTCTTGCCGGCGGTGATCGTGATCGGTGTCCCTGCACTGACCGAGAACGAGCCGAACACGGTCTGATAGCCGGGGTACAAGAGCCACTTGCCGGGCGTCAGCGATGTCACCTGGTACACGTTGTAAGGAGCTGTGGCGACGCCGACGACGCCGGAGGGGGGACGCAAGGCGGCATTGGCGGCATTGGTCCCGGCGGCGGCAAAACTCTCATTGCGATCGGCGGCCCCGTATCCGTAGCCGCTCGCACCCGAGTACTCACTCGCGCACTCGAGCGACGGCCCGCTCGCTGTCAATGGGGACGAGGCCGGACAGGCCACCAGCGTGTAGTCGAGGATCGAGACGGTCTTTGGGATGCCGATCACGGCGATGCTGCCGGCGGCAGTGCCGGGCACCCGGTAGGGCACGGACAGCGTCACGCTGGTATTGCGGCCCCCCACTATCGTCACCGTCTTGCTCGGGCCCGGGACGGCGTTGTCAAAGGGCGACGCCAGGTAGTAGCCGGTGAGGGTCCACGCTCCGGTGGCCAGCAGCAAGTTGGGCGCAAAGCCCGGTGTCTCGTAGATGGTCTGGCAGTTCGTGCCGCTCTGGGGGCAGGCCTTCACGGCGAGCGTGTCGGAGAAGCCCTTCGGAGCACCGGTAACGGAGACCGATGGCGTCAGCAACCCCTGGTTCGGCACGACGAAGGGGGTCGTCACGTTCACGGTGCTGGTGCCGCCGGCGACAAGCGTGACGGCTTTTCCGGCCTTGGTGTTGGTTTCGCACCCGTATTCCGTGCAGTAACTCGGGTAGACGGTCCACGAACCGGGCGGCAGCCCAGTCACTTGGTAGGGCGCTGATGTCGTACCCGACGCCGGCGACTGGCTGTAACCGTCCACGCAGGCGATGGACGGTCCGGTTCCGCTGTAGGGGTCAAAGGACGGGCAAATCAACACCGAGAGCTGCTGCACAGTGTCGCCAGCCGGCAGCCCTGTCAGGGTGACGGTTCCCTTGAGCGTGGCCGACGCCGTGTACGGGACAGTGACGTCCAATTTCGTCGTTGCCCCGGACGTGATCATCACCGTCTGTGTGGCACCGAGGAAGGCCCCCCCGAACGCATTGATCTCGTAGAACCCGGTAACGCGCCACGAGCCGGGCGCGAGCGAAAGCGAATATGTCCCGTTACTGGCGAGGGCATAGACCGGGGAAGGATCGGTGCACGAGTCCGCAGTCGTATCGGCAGAGGGGCACGCACCGACTCCCTCGTATCCAGGAGTGAAGCCCGTGGGGGCGCCGGTGACGCTGACGGTGCCGGTCACGGTCCCCGGCGATGGTGGCGCGCACTGGCTCGAGCTACCGGAACTCCCTGAGCTGCCCGAACTGCCGGAGCTGCCGGAGCTGCCGGAGCTGCCGGAGCTGGCAGAGCCGGCGTTGAATACGATGCCTGAGCTCCCGGGGCTACTCCCTGAGCTACCCGAGCTGCCGGAGCACGAGATGACTGCGTTCTCCAATCGGTTGGTCAGCGTACCGAGGCCGAAGCCAGAGGCCAGTTGAGGAAGGACCGTTACAAGCAGCACGAAACTGGCCGCAACGATCACTCCCAAACGCGCATGGCGCTTCCACCGCATGGTGTTACCCCCAATCTGCACGGAGCAGACTTGTCGGTTTTTCCGAGAGTACCCCCTGAGGCCGCGCTATATGTTGACCATGTAGCGATGTTGACCATGTAGCGCGTTCTCAAGATCCGGCTAGATACGGCCCGTCGGGGGCGAATCCGACCCGGGCCATCGACACCGGTCGGGGCACGACCGGGCCAGGATCGTTGGCTTTGAACGGGTTGTAGAGCAAGTACACCGCGCTCCCGTCTTCGAAGAGCGACGATTCGCCCGGACCGACGCCTTGCAGGTTGGACCCGAGGAATGGAGTGGGGTTCGAATCTGCACACGGCCCGAGCGGGCTGTCGCATGCTGCAACCCCGATGGCGTAGGACGGCGAGTTGTACCAGTTGCCGGAGAAGAACAACCAGTACGTCCCCCACGCCTCGATCATGTCGGGCGATTCGACGATCGTTCCTTCCCACGGCTCGGACGGGGAGAGGATCTTGACGGGCGATCCGAGCAGCGTCTTACCGTTGGCGCTCAGGTTCTGGGCGAAGATCCCCGTATACCCGCCTTGGTCGGGACCCGGGACGGAAGGATTGGCATTGTCGTCAGACTTCCAGAGCATCACGAGACGGTTGCCCAACGCCACGACACGGGCGTCGATGGATCCGCGGTGGTCGCGCTGACAGATGAACGGGTGAGGACTGGCGACGAAGGGGCCCTCTGGGGATGAGGAGAATGCAGAGCCGATGCAGTGGGTGAACGGAGTCACCCCGCGGAGCAAAGAGGTGAAGTACAGCGCCCATCCACCGGACACCTTGTGCACGTCGGGTGCCCACGTGAGGCCGCCTTGCGCCCACCCTGGGAGCTGTGGGAGCACGTCAATCGCCGCTCCCCAATGACCGAGCCTCGAAGCGATCCTGAGCGGGACGTTCATGAACGTCTCACCCTCGCTGGTGTAGAGGAAGTAATGATCGCCAATGGTGAGCATGTAGGGGTCGGTGGCGTCCCACGGCCCAGAGAGGATCGTTCGGCCGGGCGCATCAGGACTCGCAGAAGGTGGTGGTGCCGCACTCGCCGTCGGGCTTCGTGTGACCCCACCTCCCGTCTGCCCACCTGCCGTGTGGACGGAACCCACCACGACCTGGGTCGCTACGACGGTGACCACGACCACCGTCCACAGGACACTTGCTTTCGGGAGCTGGCGCCAGCCGCGCCGAGAAGGCAGGTCCACGAATCCCACTGCGCTGATCCGTGGTTGCGATGCCAGCCCGGCCACACATCCACCCAGGAGACCCAGCGCGGGAAGTTGCCAGTCGAAGTCGATCGCACCGGCCACCGCGAAGGCGATGGCGGCGCCCGCGGCACACGACGAAATCGGATCGCGCCGTTTGAAGCTGCCCGCAATCGTCGCGCCGGCGGCCACGAGCAGGACGATGCCCACCAATCCGCCGTCCGCGGTCACCGCCAGATAGCCATCTGCCGCGAATCCCGGGTACGTAGCGACGGGTTGGCTGGACGTGGCGATCCGTGGCGGTCCGACGCCGGACAGCACCGACGTGCGCCACGCGTCGGCCGAGGCCGACCAAGCCTGCGTCTGGCTCTGCCCGACCGCTTGGCGCGGCCCGTGACCAAACGGTGCCAGCACCATCAGCAGGACAATGCCGCACACCACCGCGGCGATTCCCGTCGCGGGCAACCACCGACGGAGGGCGGCACGCGCAACGGGGCCCGAGTCCGAATCGACATCTGCGTCGGTGTCAGTGCCTGGGTGGGGGTGGGCGTCGGCGTCGGCGTCGGGCACAGGACTTCTGGTGAGTGTTGCTATCGACACGATGACGATGAGAATCGCTCCGGCCAGCCAGGGCGCAATGCGGCCGGCGCCCGAGGCCACCACGACCAGGCCCGCCAGCAGCCCCATGACTAGCGGCCACACGGCAACCAACCAACGGCGAGGTGTTATCACCAGCGTGCCGGCCGCCAATGCCAAAAGGTCCCAATGCATCTGTGTCCCGATCAGGCCGGCCAGGCAGATACACATCGCCGCACGAACCAGCCTGTTGCGTACATCGAGGCCGACCGCGATCAACAGCGTGATCATGAACAGCACTGCGGCCGCGGCCGGATAGGTAAGCGTGGTCGCCACTTCCCAGTAGTGACCCGACTGCTGGGCCAGCGCATGCCAGTGCCCCAGCACGCCGGCCAACCCTCCGGCTGCGCTGAGCGCTCCGATCGCCACCACGGCCATGGCGACACGGGGTGCGTCGTCGCGTGCCAGGCGGCGACTGACCAGG
>Ga0302326_10023494_pt1 | contig 12563 bp, 20 predicted proteins | sample Palsa_T0_3_FD_202264 | JGI IMG/M metagenome (GOLD analysis project Ga0302326, IMG submission 202264) | Peat permafrost microbial communities from Stordalen Mire near Abisko, Sweden - Palsa_T0_3 | ecosystem: Environmental > Terrestrial > Soil > Palsa > Peat permafrost | place: Sweden: Abisko... | reverse complement strand
CTACACAGGGAGGTGGGTACGCCGGAGCCGGTGGGTTCACTAACGAGAGCGTCACCGGCAACGTCAGCTACGACAACGACGTGTTGGAACTGCCGACGATGAATAAGGTGATCGAGGAGTCGGCGTCGCCGGCTCTGATCAAGCGGCTCAAGCAGCACGCGGTGTAAGCAGCCCTTCAGCGGGGGTGAGGGTGAAAGCCGTCACCGGAGAGTAGCCCCCAACCTTTTTGACATAATCAGAGGAGAATCAATATGCACGGCACTGGTGCAGGCATCATTGTATCCGCTCAGCCGAGGGGCCGCTTCGAGGAAGGCAACATCGTCGGGGTCGGCATCAAGCCCGGCACTGTGGTGCAGATCGACCCGGGCGTGGCCTACCAGAGCGGTCGCCCCAGCTTCATCCCGTACAACCCCGGGGCCGATAACGATCCGGCTGTGGGACCCCTCGGGGTGCTCTTAGAGGATAGCCCCTCAGGTTTCTCGGCTCTCGTCGCCCTCCAGAACGGGCAGCGGTGTCGCGTCTATTATCCGCTGCCGGGTGATGAGCTGAACATGCTCTGTGAGGGGGAAGCTGGCACCGGCTCCGCCAACGCCCTGACCATCGGCGAGCGGCTTGGTATCCGCAACAATACAGGCAAGCTCATCGCCCAGGCCACGCCGACCGCGGCAGCCTTCTTCATCTGCAATGAGCACATCGACGAGGTAGTGGACACCGACACGCTCGTGTGGTGTACGCGAGCATGACTCATGACAGCTCGTCTCCAGGCCCGGACTGACCTTCCGGCACCTCTACTAAGAGGTGGTCAAGCCTGGCGAGCTGTTTTACCTATATCCAAGCTCCTACTAAGGGGATGACTGCATGTCCGCTCTTGTAACGCCGACCATCGACGCTTTCGTGCCGGACCCGCAGCACGACTACCGCAGCAGCGGCGGCTACGGCTTTGTGCTCAACAGTCCCGGAGGCGGGGCACAGGTCCGCAATACCAACTTCACGGCCCTACGTCGGCCTTACTTCGACCGCCAAGGCTTCCCCAGCGTCACGCTCAACTTGGGGCGGTGGACGACGGAGAAGGGTGAGCGAGTGCCGCTGAAGGAGCACCGCAGGATCTCCGACCTGCTGCGGAACAACCGCTTCGGAGCCTTCGACAGTCCGGTGATGAACGCGACCACCCTCCGCAAGGAGGAATGGATCGAGCTGGACAAGACGGTCCTGCGAGCCAGCCGCTATCGGCTGCGGGCGTGGGCCGACCTGTCCGCCGCCAACAGCTTCGGTGGCTTCAACGCGATGGGCAAGACAGTCCTCGAGCACGAGACGATGGCGGACCCAGGCGAGGCCATCGTGGATATGGACGCCTTGACCGAGGGCCGCACCGACGCTCCGCTCTTCCAGCTCCAGGGCTTGCCGCTGCCGATCACGCACAGTGACTTCTGGTTCTCGTCCCGCTACCTGGAGATCAGTCGCAACAGCGGCACGCCGGTGGACACGTCGATGGGTGAAGCGGCCGGACGCCGGGTCGCGGAGGCCGTCGAGAAGCAGACTATCGGCAATAACACCGGCATCGTCTACGGCGGCAACAGCACCTACGTCGGGGGCTACACTCGGACGTCGGCGGTCTACGGCTACACCAACTTCCCGGCTCGGCTGACTTACACCAGCCTCGCTACGCCAAACGGCACCAACGCCGCCAGCACCATCGCCAACGTACTGGCCATGCGTGACAAGCTGGTTGCTGGTAAGTTCTACGGTCCCTACATGCTGTACACGAGCAGCGACTGGGACCAATACATGGACAACGACTACATCCTGGTCGGCGGCAACGTGGCGACGCAGACTCTCCGGGAGCGTATCAAGGCCATCGACGGCATCGTGGATGTCCGTCGCCTCGACTTCTTATTCGCCACGCCGCCGACGACCAACACCGCCTCGGCCAGCTACAAGGGTCCGGGCGGTGAGGGCGTCCCGTCGGCCGGTAACCCGTTCACCTTACTCATGGTGCAGATGACTCCGGATGTAGCTCGGGCAGTCAACGGCATGGACATCACGACGGTCCAGTGGGAGACGGTCGGCAGCATGAAGCTCAACTTCAAGGTCATGGCGATTCAGGTGCCGCAGCTGCGGGCGGACTTCTACAATTCATGCGGGATACTCCACGCGACCACGAGCTGACTCGTGCGGAGTGTACCGAGCCTCGCCCGACATACTTTATTTCAGAAGCAAGGAGCAACGCAGTGACAGCAACCCTCGACCGTCCCAAGATGAGGTTCCGCGTCAAGATCGGAGCCGCTCTCCTCGACAACCCGAACAAGCACGCCCCCCTCCACGAGAAGATCATCCGCGTGGAGCAGGGGAGCATCATCGAGAGCGACATCGACCTGGTCGCCCGCTTCGGTGAGAAGTTCGAGCGGATCATAGATGACGAGTTGCCCCGAGGCCACACTCCCGCCCAGTGGACCGACGAGGAGCTGGCTCACTGGGGCCTGACCCGTGCAGCTTCCATCCAGCAGGTCACGGTCAACCCCGTCGCCCAGGCCGCTCGGGAGGGGTTCGCCTCGCAGACGCAGGCACCGCCGACCAAGCTCGCCCCGTCGATGGGAGACGCGAAGGACAACTTCGAGGTCATGACCGAGAAGGAGCTGCGGGACTGGGCCAAGGTCGAGGGTATCGACCTCAGCCCAGCCGCGGAGATGGCCAAGCGTGGTAAGACACCGCCCGAGAAGACTGAGAAGTACCACATCGTCCGAATCTTGCAGGCAGCTGTCAAGGAGGAGTGAGGTGGAGAACGCAGCGACGGAAGAGTACAACACTATCGCCAGTATCAAACGTCAGCTGACGTATCTTCAGGAGACGGTAGACGCTCAGGGTTTGCTGCTGGCGACGCTCAAGGCTGACGTCGCCAAACTCGTCGCCGCCCTGCCGCAGCCCGTCGTGGGTATCGTGGTTGAACCCGGAACACCAACAGACAGGTAACTCGCATGAACAAGACACACGTCCGCGTTACACCGGCCTCGGTGCTCTTCAAGAACGACGACGGCACGACCGGCGGCTGGGAGCTCGACCCCGGCTGCAAGGTGACGATCAACGGCAAGCCGGCGGCACTCAGCGACCTCCAAGCGGGGGACGTCATCGAGCCCTCGGGCCAGCCGGCGACCAGCCTCACCGCAACCCGCCAAGACACCCTCGACTACGCTCAGTACCCGAGCGGGAGGGCCGGTCAGTATTCCCAGGGCGGGGGCAGCGGTAACCCGTATCTACACTCTTCCTCAGGAGGTTTTCCGATGGCAAAGGCAACGGTGTCTCTCGTCAAGAAGTCGTCCGCAAAGAAGGTGTCCAAGGGTTCGGGGGCGAAGGCCGCCGGTACCGCGTTCATCATCCTCGACAACCAGGACGACACCTGTACCGTCCAGGGCGTCGATGCCGGCGGTAACCCGGTGGACATCAGCACCGTGGCCTCGCTGTCCGTCACCAGCGATACCCCGGCGGTGCTGAGCGTCGATCCCCCCAACGGCATGACGTTCGCCATGCACGGCTTGACGCCGGGCAACGCCAACGTGACCGTTACGGCGACCTGGAACGACGGCAGCATCGGGCCGTTCACGTTCGTCCTGCCGGTCGCGTGCAGCGGCTCGGCGGCGACGGGCATCGTAGTGACTCCGGGCACACCGACGTCGCGGTGACCACTGCCAGGCCGGGAAAGCGGCGAGTAGTTCGTCTCTCACTGCTCAGTCGCACCCGGCTCGGCTCTTTTCCTGAGGGAAGCATGACAGCGGGTCTCACAGTTTTCATCGTGGTGATTGTGCTGGACGTCGTAGGTCTTATGGTTGACGCCACCCGTGACGCCTGGGGAATACGCACGATCACCAGCTACGCCCGTGAGTATCCGTGGGTTGGGTCAAGCCTTCTTTCCTTGCAGTTAGTAAGAACGCTCGGTTTGCTCTGGCACTTTTGGGGGTAAGCCGTGGACGTCCACTTCGGCAGCGGCGAGTTGACGGTGGTCGGCCTCCTTCTCAGCTCTATCATCGGTGCCCTGACGATGATCTTCAAGCTGCTGATGGCGTCGAAAGACCAGCAACTCACAGACATCAAGGCCGAGCGGGACAACTACAAGTCGGTAGCCAACGACGCGGTTCGGCTGATGGGGGAAGCAGTCAACCGGCAGCGAGAGGCAACCGGCTTGCCGAGAATTGCTGCCATGGCTCCTGTACAGCCGGAGCACCAGTCACCGACGACGGAGGCTGAGGAGACCACGGCACACCAGGCGACGTTGCGGGCCGCGGTGACGGCGGCGGCTTTATTTATGGGTGTGCCTGGCCGGTCCGATCCACCCGTCAGAAATGACAGGGGTCAGAAGCCCTGCGATGAGAAGGAGGCCAAGCAACCATGATTTCCCTGACGACCGTAGTAAGTGTCATCGTCTACCTGATCGTGGCGGGCCTCATCTTCTACTTGCTGTTCTGGCTCATTGGGTACATCGGTCTGCCGGCCCCGTTTGACAAGGTGGCGAGGGTAATTCTGGCCATCGCCGCCGTGCTAGTTATCATCAGCATTCTGCTCAGCCTTACCGGTGGGCAACCTATGTTCCGACCGTGAGGTACCAACGTGGGTCAGACACGAGACGACTGCCTGCTGGAGCTGCTCAAGACCAAGGAAGGCATCTTCTACCTCAAGCAGCGGCGTCGGGAACGGATAGCCTCGCTTCTTTCTTCAGGGGCGGCGTGCGAGGAAGACCTTGAAGGGGCTCAGATTGACGAGCTGAACGCCTGGCTCGAGGTCCTGGAGATGCGGCTGCGGGTACCGGGGTACCTGGTAGGCAAGAATGATTTACCGAGTTCCAAGGAGTTACCATGCGAGAGGTCCTGATTCCGTTCTTGAAGAAGCCGGCCCACTTCTACGACCGCAAGATGATGAAGGTCGGCCACCCGACCCGCCGCTACAAGCTCTATTGCGGTCTGAAGAACGAGGCACTCCCCGCCGCCACGCTGCCCATCGACTGGACGAAGGCGGGCGCCCTCAACTTCCCGATGGATGACAACGACACGCTCGGCGACTGTATGGTGGCGGCCGCCGAACACGCCGACAACACGTTCACCGGTAACTGGACTACGGAGAGCGTGTTCAACGACGCCCAGACGAAGGCGTGGTATCTGGCCCTGGCCGGCGGCGATAACGGCCTCGACGAGGGTACGCTGGTCAGCGGATGGAAGAAGGGGCTGCCCGGCATCACGCAAGCCGTCATCCTCGACGCTCTCGACGTGGACCCGACCAACGCCCCGATGATGGCATCGGTTATCCAGGAATTCATGGGCTGCGTGTTCATGCTGTCGGTACCGGATGCCTGGATCAGCAACTGGAAGCCTGGGTATGTCTGGGACGCCGGGGCGGGGATCGTCGCCAACCCGCAGAACGGTCACGGGACGTGGTGGCCCGGAGCCAAGCTGGTCAACGGCCAGCAGTACGATCACGGATTGACTTGGGGCGGCGACTACTGGATCACGCCGGCCGGCATCGCCCTGTGCGATCCGTCGGCCTTCGCGGTTCTGAGCCCCCGCATGTTCAACTCTCAGGGGTACGCCCCGAACGGGCGGCACGCGAGCCAGTCGGCAGCCATCTGGGTGCAGGCCGGCGGTAACAGTGCGGCGGCGGCGGCTCTCGTCGCCATGTTCCCAGCCATCGGCCCGAACCCGGGGCCGGGACCGCAGCCGACACCAGTCCCTGTGCCATCACCCACGCCCACGCCGGTGCCGTCACCGACCGGCCACGACTTCGACACGGTCATGGCGGCGATGGCGAAGAAGTGGCAGGGTAACTGGATGGCTGAGCGTGAGATCGGCGGTATCAAGGCCGAGGGGGACAAGATAATCGCGGCCGGCGGAGCGTGAGCAGCGACCGAACGTGAGCAGCGACCGAACGTAAATAACGACACTCTTTCAGAGGAGCAACGTATGCACACTTGGACGTTCGACATGGCAGACGCTCAAAGTGCTCTGAGCACTTCGACGCCTCTCCCGCAGCGGCTTGACAGCTGTATCTACCTCGCGGGGTTCGCCCGTCAGCAGATGCTGCCCGGACCGACGCCTCCGCCTCCGAGTACGAAGATGTCCGGGCCGAACACTGCCAGCATCGGGCAGATTGAGCTGGAGAAGATGACCAAGAGGGACGCAAGCCAAGATTTGTCCGCCACCAACTGGCCGGCGGTGCTGGCGTATCTGCTGCAAGTGATCGGACAGCTGGTGCCGCTAATCGGCAGCTGAGCAAGGACTAACCATGAGCAGGGTGAGCGACGATGCAGGAGAAGCCAGACCCGTGGCAGCGACTGTCAGCCATAGCCAGCCTGATCGCGGCGCTGACACTGCTCCTCATCGCTCTCACCCTGCTATTGATACTTCTCTCAGGAGTGGCACGGGCGGCCCAGCCGACGGCCGACGCGATGCTGCTGGCAGACAGAGACTGCCAGAAGTTACCGCCGCAGGACCAGCTCTACACGTTCTACGGCTGGCTCTCGCAGCCGGACCCGGTGCAGCGGTGGGTGACGGCGACGGCCTTCGCCGGGCAGCTCAACGGACTGTCTCTGGGAAGGCGGATCGTGACGCCCTTATTCGTCCTGAGCGACGGGCATATACGAACGCTGGACCAGCTCGGAGCGAACCCGGAGGAATGGACCCAGACAGTGCTGATGCGAGGCGACCTGCGGTTCTACCGGCAGCCGCGGAAGCAGTGGGACAAGCTGGGCGACCCGTCGCTAGAGCACCTGTTCCATGCGTGGTCCTACCCGTCGAAGGAGCTGGGGTGGATCAAGGGCCACGCTCCCTGGCTAATCGAGCCGCTAGGCGTCAAGCCGGACATGTGGCCGCAGTACCGAGACGCTTTGAAGCGGCTGCTAGCGGCGACCGGGAGCCAGGTGCCGATCATCGATGCTCGGAACTACGTCTGGCAGGTAGCTATCGACTTCGACCGGCCGGCCGGCTATTACTCGTGGCTCGGCATCGTGGACCGCAAAAGCTTCGAGAAGCTGGTTCGACTGCAAGCGGGGATCACGCCGCTGCGGGAGGCCATCGAAGTAAGCGGTGTGGCGGAGCAGCCGCGGGCCGTAGACCGCTACGGTCGCGGAGACGGGACGTGGTACACCTACGACCAGGTGAACGGTCGGGGACAGTTCAACAAGAACCCGCTGCTCCAGCTCGACCGCAAGAAACTCCTAGCCGACGCCATCGAGGGAATGGGGCCGCTCGACAACGACTGGTGGGCTTGGGTGCTCATCAAGATCGCCGACGACAGCGTCCAGCAATCAGCACCGGATGGAGTGGGATACCACAAGTGGACGGCCTCGAACGACGGCAAGATACACGTCAACCTGGCGTGCCACGCCTGCCACGACCGAGAGCCGGGGCGAGGCGGTCTCCAGCCCTTCGTACCGTTCTTCCGCAACCAGTGGGCCGAGCCAGGGCCGCTCGCTCTACCTCTCCAACTCAAAGAGGACTACCGGCTGGCCGAGGAGTACCTGGTGCCGCTGGACCCGAGAGCGGAGCTGGACCGGCAGCGGTTCGCTTCGGCGGTATATCAGGCTACACGGCTAACACCGCAGCAGTATGCCCGCAACCTGTACGATACGTTCCACAGCTGGGACAAGCCGCTAACGCTGGACGACGTCGCATGGGAGCACGGAGTGGACGCCGAAGCGTTCGTGAGGGGGTTACAGGCGGCCCTGGTGAAGCACGGCAGGATCGACAACATCAATGGTAACTGGACGCAGCCGAAGGTGCGACGGCGAACCATCGGGCGTGACCAGGTAGCTGAGAGCTACGGGTTGGCGGAGCTTTATCTCAGGGGACTAGCCGCCTGGCCGCCGTCAGAGACCAAGCAGATACGGGTCAAGTGAGGAGTATCCATGATCGTCTTTCTCATCATCGGCAGCCTGCTGATAGCGGTGGGCCGCTTCCTGATTCCCGGACACGAGTTGTCCTTGCCGGGCACCTACGAGGCATTCGCGCATATCTGGGTTGGCGTTCTGATGACGCTGGCCTGTCAATTCGCGTTGCTGTTCTGTAGAGCGTGGGACCCAAGGAACCTGGACAACGGCAAGAACTGGCTGCTGGTTTTCCTGGAATGGCTTCGTGGTTTTCTAGTAAGTCCAGCGGGGCTTTGCTTGACGACTCTGACCATGCTCGAAGTGGCCATGTTCCTCAACCGGCCCGACCTACCACCGCTGCCGCCGGCAGCGAGTGGCCGGCCAGCATGTGAGTCGTTGCATGTCGATAAGCAAGCCCACGAACGCCTTGTGATCGACGGTTTCACCATCGAGAGACAAGACCCGATCGATGGAGTCGAATGGTTCGAGGTCGAGACCGGCGAACCGGTGGTGTTCCTGGAAATCAGGTATAAAGACGGAAAGGTTGCACGCTGCCTCATGCCAAATAATCAAGGGCCGAAGGGCGGCGTCTGGGATCGGTACAAGGCCCAGGAAAAGCAACTGGCCTTCACCGTCCCAGTCGCCAAAGACTGCATGATCTTCCTTGGCGGAAAACAGCTCACCGTCCGAGAGTACCTGCAACTCGAACCTGGGAGTTTCTTTATTACGGACATCGGCCTTGGCGGTGAGCCTGGAGAACTTGTTACGCTCATGCTGAAGGCCAAAAAGGAGTAACCATGCGACTCCGAGACTACTTCCGACTCCTATTCCTGCCGCCGTGGGTACTGCTCAAGGTGAGCTGGCGATGGCTGATCGGGCTTCTGTGCATCCTCTTTCTCTCAGGAGGGGTCGAAGCCGGCTGGCGATACTACGGCGGCACCTACTACCGGGGGTGCAGCTATTACGGTGGGTGCAGCTACGGCGGGAGCTACTACCAGCCGGGGTACTGGTACTATTACCAGGAGCCTCAGTACCTGACTGCCTTCGTCTATCCGGTGTACATCCCCACGGGCTTTGCCACTTACCAGCCGGCAGCGGCCCTGACTCCGCAGTACCAGACAGCCCCGCTGAACACGGTTGCTCAAGTACAGCAGACCACGACGACGACTCAGCAGGCGGCGGGGGCGGCTCAGGTGACAGGGACCGTGGCTCAGACGACGCCGGCCGATCCGTACGGGTGCCACGCGAAGACGGCCGCTCTGGAGGGGAAGCTCATAGCCTTCATGGCTGAGATGAAGGCGGAGCGGGAGGCGATCACGCTGGAGCGGACTCTCATGTACGCCCGCTCGCCTGAGGAGGAGAATGCCATCCTCCGCAAGGCCCTCCGCGTGCCCCAGCGTCCTCCGACTAGCGAGCCGGAGCGAGCACCGCAGCCCGAGCCTCAACTACGACTTGCTCAAGATGAACCGCAGGCACGAGTGCAAAGGGTGGCCGGTCTACTCATGGCCCGCTGTGCCGACTGCCACCACGAGAGCGAGGCCAGCAAGCGTAAAGACGGCTTCGTCCTCTTCGCTAAAGGCAGCCGCAGCGACAAAACCGGCTGGCAGGGGGTGACCCTACTCAACCCGCCGGATGACAAGCTGGAGATGCTGGTCGCCGCGGTCGCCTCGACGGGCTCGGACCAGATGCCGCCGCCCAAGCAGCAGGACAAGTATCCGCACCTCACAGCGGCTGAGGTCGCGGACGTCAAGTGGCTGGCTCAGCAGCTCAAGGACGCCAAGCTCAAAGCCCCGATGCCGCCTACGAAGTGATCACCCTTTCTCAAAGGAGTCTCATCATGCGTTGTGTAGTCTTGACTATCCTGGGGTTAGTCCTCGCAGAGTCCAATGCCGAGGCCGCCCGAATCGCCGTAGGTGGACGCGGCAACGTAGTCAACGTGGCGGTCGGCGGTCGTGCGGGCGTGGGCGGCGTCGCTCATACAGGATTCGCCCGGGTCGGAGTAGGTCGTACCGGCTTCGCTCATGCAGGTTTCGGGTTCGGTGTGAATAACTTCAACCGCGGGCTCGGTGTGAGCGTCAACCGCGGGCTCGGCAGCTTCGGCACCGGTCGCAGCTTCGGTGGTTACTACGGTGGTTACTACGGCGGCGGATACGGGGCACCACTGCTCAGCAGCGGCTACGGTTATACCGACGGCGGCTCTTACGGCTACGGCGGCTACGGTGGCTACGGTTACGCTCCGACGACGACTATCCAGTATCTGTCGGCTCCGGTACAGGTGCAGTATGTACCTGTGCAGGTGCAGTATATCCCACCATTGCCGGCGGCTCCAGCCCCGACGGTGATCCGGACGACGACGACTACGATCACGGTCGAGACGCTGACCCAGTAACTTCTAGGCGTGCCCCTTGTTGGGGTGGGACGGTGACGCCAACGCTGCCGGGGCTGACCCCAAACAGCCTCGGCAGGGAGCATATTCAAGCAGGCCGGTTTTGCGAGGACCGGCGACATGGCGCCTCCCGGCCGGGTTTAACTTCGAGGGGAGGGAAGACTCGGTCGGGAGTTTTCTAAAGGAGCAAGATATGGATGCGATTACTGAGCTGATGGCAGAACACTACCAGGTATTGTTCGGCGGCCTGGTCGCGGTCATCCTGGCTGTCGCAGGTAAAGCGGTGACCTCGGCGACGCGGTGGGTGTTCAGCGATGGAGCCACCTATGACCAGAAAATTCTCTGCGGCACGCTGCTCAAGAGAATCGCCGACATATCGCGGGACTGGAGGTTCGTCAGCTCCCCTGAGACCTGCGACCATGAGTTGATTGAGTCTGACGAAGAAGGTGTCATGGTAGCCCATGTCAAGCCGTGGACCGGTGAGGTCATACTGAGCGGGGAGCGGGTGGACGTTCTATTGACCAACCGTCAGCGTCGGCACATCATGAAAGCGGCTCAGCAACGCTTGCAGAGCATCCGCCAAGCCCAGCGAGAGGCTATGATCGCCGACGCTATCGCTCAGGCTAGAAGACCGTGAGAGTCCCACTTGTTGTGGGCGTCCGACGGTTGACGGACGAAGCTCGGCGGGTCAGCTGGGAGTTTGGCCCACCGAGCAGTACATCGAGGGACACATGACGATCCGGACGACGCAGGCAGCGGTGCGGGAGATACTCGCCGCCAACTGGGACGGCAAGAGCGACCTAGCCGGCTATATCGCCGGAGCATCGATGGTGGTCGATCAGGCGGTGCCGTGGTTCGGCAAGCGGGACCGAGTCATGCGGCAGAACTACACCTCCGCTCAGCTAGAACTCCTAGAGCGATACCTCGCGGCCCACTTCTACTGCAAGAGCGACCCGCTCTATATATCGAAGGGGAACATGGGTGCGAGCGGATCATTCCAGCGGAAGACGGATGACGGCTTCCAGCTCACAGAGTACGGACGAGCCGCTTGCGAGATGGACACGACCGGAGTGCTGTCGGCCATCGGCAAGCGGCAGGTGGCAGGGATCGCGTGGGCGGGCAGAAACCGAGACGAGTGCTACCCCGGCGATAGGTACGGTACGGGGAGTTGCTACTGATGCCGCAGCTTGAGCTAGCGACCTTGACGCAGCGGGCCGTCTTGTGGCGAGCCAACGGCTCCGATGCCTACGGTGAGCCGACGGTGGACGATGCCAGCGTCGAGGTGGCGGTGCGGTGGAACACGAAGCGACGCGAGATCACAGACAAGCAGGGCAACACGGTCGCCTATGACGCCGTGGCGATGGTAGACCGCAAGATCGCTGTGGGCTCGGTGATGTGGCTGGGCAGGCTCAGTGACCTCCAGGTAGGCGTAGCCGGGTTCCCGACCGTATCGCCGCCGCAGGATGACCTCTACCAAGTGGCGAGCTACAGCGAGCAACCAGACATCAAGGGGCAGGCCGTCGCCCGCTCGGTAACGCTGATGCGGTACAAGGGCTGTTTGCCGAACATAGGGACACCGGTATGAGTAAAACACCTGTTACAGAGTACCGTGAAGAGCGGTACAGCTGGGCCAATGATGTACGCCTTGACGGACCGGGAAGCACTGCACCGCACACGATCGAGCCTGGCGTGTTCGCCTTGTGGCTGGAGGACGGGGTACCGGTCTTCTGCGAGTTCCGCTGCCCGTGCGGTTGCGGGGCTTTCTGCCCGACGTACCTGGCGAACAAAGAGGGCAACATCGAACCAGGACATCCTCGCTGGACTTACTCGCCGGGGCCGACCCTGACGCCGTCCATCAGGTATCTCGGGGGCTGCAAGTCCCACTTTAACATCACGAACGGCAAAGTAGTCATGCATGGAGACTCGGGGAAGTAATGGAAATTCAAGGACTAACTAGCCTGATGGCGAAGCTCAAGGCGAAGGATCGTGCCGCTGCTACTGACACCAAGGCGGTCGTGGTGGTCGGATATACCCAGGCGTATGCTTTATATGTCCATGAGAACCTCGAAGCCAAGCACAAGGAAGGCAAACAGGCCAAGTTTCTTGAGGCCCCTGCGAGGCAGCTCTCTTCCTCAGGAGAGTTAGGACGGATCGTAGCCGAGGCAAAGAAGGCAGGCAAGACGCTGGCGCAGGGGCTGCTGCTTGCGGGGCTCAGGATTCAGCGGGAATCGCAACGCATTGTGCCGATTGACACAGGGGCTCTCCGAGCCTCCGCATTCACCAAGCAGGAGTGACTGATGGAAGTAGTGACCCAACGTAAGTCTGCTCGATGGT
>Ga0302326_10023493_pt1 | contig 12564 bp, 9 predicted proteins | sample Palsa_T0_3_FD_202264 | JGI IMG/M metagenome (GOLD analysis project Ga0302326, IMG submission 202264) | Peat permafrost microbial communities from Stordalen Mire near Abisko, Sweden - Palsa_T0_3 | ecosystem: Environmental > Terrestrial > Soil > Palsa > Peat permafrost | place: Sweden: Abisko... | reverse complement strand
CACCGCCTTGCACGCGGCCTCTCTGGAAGCTTATGCCAAGGTCGAACGTGCCGACTTTTTCCGGCTGCAGATTGGGGTTGCCGACGATCCCGGGCCTGTTCAAGTGGAGTTCGTCCAGCGCGGGGGCTCGAAAAGCCTGGCCGTAGAGCGCCTTGATGCTCATCCACGGCGAAGGGCTCCAAACCGCACCGCCTCGCGGCACGGTGTTGAGCGAAATGTCGCCGATCTTGTTGGACTGAAAGCCGCCAATGAGCTTCAGATCGTGCCGCAATTGATGGTCGATCTGAGCGTAGAACGCGCCCCCGGGTCGCGTGCCCTGCGCGGCTATCTGATGGGGAATGACGGCGGTGTACTCCTCCGTACCGCCGATGCGGTTGAAGAGCGCGCCGGCCGTCAACCGGTCTTTACTGCCGAGAGTGATCAGGTTGGTCCATTCGGCGACGAGCTCGTTGGAATCCCTGGACGTGCTCGGATACGGAACCTCGCCGAAAGTCGTGCGCGTGAAGGTGACGTTGAAATCCATGTCCCAGTTTTTTGTGGCCTTGTGGTCGTAGCCGAGATTCGCGAAGTCGCGGGTCAGGCGGGTCTCACCCACGGTGCCCATGACGAAGGCGGTGGATTGCCACTCCGTGAAAGCGGACATGAAACTCAGGCCCTTGTAGTCCGATTCAAAGTACGCGCCGACACCCCGGTCTACCACCGTGACGTTCTGCGTGTTCGGCACGTGCGGCGCAACCGGAGAATTTCTCAGGGGGATGGGAACCGAGTAGGTTACGGGCCAGTCCGGGGCATCGTGGAGTTGCGCCGCTCCCACCGCACTGAGGTCGCCGCGCTTGTACATGAGCTGTGCTGAAGAATCCACGGCGCCCTTGGCCCCGCCCCGCGCATCGGCGGACGCCTGGTTGTTTTTCGCCTTCCGCGTGATCAGGTTGATCACCGCCGAGAAGGCGTTGGTTCCATACAGCACAGAACCGGGGCCGCGGATTACTTCAATGCGATCGATGATCTCCACGGGAAACGATTCGAGAAGATCGGATATGATTCCGCCCTCCTGCACCTCTCGCGTCGGGCGTCCGTTGATCAGGAAAAGAATGTGACCTCCGGCGGTTTTGGTCTGGTCACCGCGGGCCGCGACCATGCTGCGGTCGGTGAAGTACTGGCTGGTGCCGGTCAAGCCGGTGACGCGCTGGAGGATTTCGCCGAGCGTCATGCCGCCGAAGCGGCGCAACTCGTCGCTGGTGACCACGGACATGATGCTGGGCGCGTCCGAGAGCTTGTCCGTGAAGCGGGAGGCTGTCGTCACGTCGATGTTCATCAATGCTTCGATGTCCATCGAAGTTACGTCCGCCCCTGCGGCGGCGCCGCCCGCGGTCTGCGCGGCTTGCTGTGCCGGCGTGGCGGACGCAAGTATGAAGAACAGAAATGCCGCGCCCCAGGCTGCTTGCCACGTTGGAAGGAGAGCAAATAATTTGAAATTTCTCATCTTGAGCCTTTCCTGGAGCCGCTGAGAGCTCCCCGCACGCGTCCCGTTGCTATCGAGTGAGCGAAATTTCCGGCCTGGCCGTGTGACAAAAAATGTATCGGCGAATTAGAAGCGAAGCTTTAGGAGGGGAAGGGAGGCAGAGGACGCAGAGGAGAAGGGCACAATCTCGGATCGCGATGGACGCTGAGAAGCGCGGAAATCGAAGATGAGGGAGCAGGGAAAGAGCTGGGAATCGCGGCAAATCCTGAGAAGTGATGAAATGGAGGAGGTTTTCTCCTCTACATCATCTGCCTCCTCAACTTCCTTTGCCTCAATTTTGAAGCGACTTCTGCGGATCGAGAAGCATGCCCACCAGATCGTGCATGAAGGCAGCAGCGCGGGCGCCGTCGACGACGCGATGATCGGAGGAGAGCGTCAGGGACATCATCGGGCGCACGGCAGGGTGGCCGTCCACCGCGACGACGCGGTCTTTGATTGCGCTGACCGCCAGAATGCCGGCTTGCGGCTGGACGATGATCGCGGTGAATGAGTCCACATGGTGCATGCCGAGATTGCTGATGGTGAATGTGGCGCCAGAGAGATCTTCCGGACGCAGGCGGTTGGTGCGGGCGCGTTCGGTGAGGTCGCGGCGCCGCACGGCTATTTCGCCGACGCCCAGTTTTGCAGCGTTGCGAATCACGGCGGTGACGACGCCATCGTCGACGGCCATCGCGACCGCTACATTAATTTCAGGGTTGAGGCGGATGCCCGTGCCGGTCCAGGTGCCGTTGACACGCGGGTGCTTCGCCAGCGTGCGAGCTACGAGGGCGACGAGCACGTCGGTGTGCGTGGGACGAACGCCGAGCGATTTTTCGATGTCCCGCAGCAACTCGCCGCGCGCGTGGTTGAGAGCGGACGCGTCCAGTTCGCGGGTGACGAAAAAGTGCGGCACGGTGGTCCAGCTCTGCGTGGTGCGCTCGGCCATCAGGCGGCCGATTGAGCTCAGCTTTTCTTCACCAGCACCCGAGGGCGCTGCCGCTGCGGTCCCTGCGGGTGCCGATGCTGCCGCCAGAATGTCGGCAGCGAGAATTTCGCCGTCGGGGCCGGAGCCGCGCAATGTCGCGATGTCGATATTGTTCTCTTTGGCGAGGCGGCGCGCTTTCGGAGAGATGCGCACCTGGCGACCATCGGGCGGCGCCCCAGCCGGAGCGGCTTTCGGTGCTTGCGCGGCGGCTGAAGACGAAGCGGAAGCAGGGCGCGCGGCGTCGGCAGCGGCTTGCGTCGGGGCGTCGCCCGCAGGCACGCTCTCGCCGGGGCCGAGCAGCCACGCAATGGTGTGTCCGACGGGGATCACGTCCCCGGGCTGCGCTTTCACGCCCCCGAGAATTCCTTCCGCCTGGGCTTCGACTTCGACTACGGCTTTGTCCGTCTCCACTTCGAGCAGGATTTCGCCTTTGGCTACGGTTTCTCCTTCTTTTTTGCGCCAGGAGACGAGCTTGCCGGTGTCCTGCGCCATTTCGAGAGCGGGCATTACGACGCTGATAGCCATGGTCGGGTCGACGATCCTTGAGAGAATTTTTACAGGCAGTGGCTCAGCCAATCGCGGCTATGCTGCACAGCTGGAGCGCGCGGTCCACGAAACCGGCTGATAAAGTACCGCAACGGCAGAAATCAATTCAACAATTCCAACAAAGAGCAGCCCAAGAACGTGCCCGCCGCCCGCGCGCACGGTTGCAAAAGCTTCGCTTAGTCGGCGACGCCGATCCCTTCGGACTTGGCGCTTTCTTCCACCATTTCGCGGACGTGGCGGCTCGGCGCCGCTTCGGTTTCGCGCGTGGTCGGAAGAGGACCGTTCACGGTGTAATAGCGCTGGCCGGCGACGAGCAATTCCTCGGCAGGGAAGCGCGTGATCACTTCGTGGCCCGTTTCGGTGACGACGATTTCTTCTTCGATGCGCGCGGCGCTCCAGCCGTCGGTGGAAGGCCAGAATGTTTCAAGCGCGAACACCATGCCCGGCTTGAGCGCGTATTCCTGGTTGAACGAAACCAGGCGGCTGATCACCGGCTTCTCCCAGATGGCCAGGCCGATGCCGTGCCCGAATTGCAGCGCGAAGGCGGCTTCTTCGTCGGGGAAGCCGAACTCTTTTGCCTTGGGCCACACGGAAGCCACCTGCGCAGTGGTGCGGCCGGGGCGGATTAGTTCGATGGAAGCGTCAATGTAATCGCGGCAGCGCTTGTAGGCGTCCACCATGGCGTGCGGGGCATAGCCGACGCTGAAAGTGCGGTAATAGCAGGTGCGGTAGCCCATGTAGGAATGCAGCACATCGTAATAAACCGGGTCGCCGGGCCGCAGTGTGCGGTCGGAGAAGACGTGCGGGTGCGGGCAGCAGCGCTCGCCGGAGATTGCGTTTACGGCTTCGACGTACTCCGAGCCCTGGTCGTAGAGCACTTTGCTCATCAGGCCGACCGCTTCGTTTTCCTTCATTCCCGGGCGCATCGCACGATAGAGCTCGTCGTAGGCGACGTCCACCATCATGGCGGAGTGGTTGAGCAGGGAGATTTCGTCGCGGGTCTTGATCACGCGGGCGTCGGACATGAGTTGCTGTCCGTCGACGATCTTGATCCCTTCCTTCTGCAGCGCGAAGAGAATCGGAGGTTCGATGATATCGACGCCGAGAGGCTCGTTGTGCAGCCCGAGCTTTTCGAGTTCGCGCTTGATCTTCTTGGCAACGTCCTCGGCGCGGCCGGTTTCAGGCGACATAGCTCCGCGGAGCAAGCCGATGCCGGGGCGGGAACGCTCGCCCAGCCAGGGACAGTGCAGTTGGTGATGCTTGGCGGCGGAGCCGAAGTCCCACAGGATTGGCTCGGAGTTCTGGGCCAACAGCGTGAAGCGGCTGTTCTTGTCCTGCGCCCAGGTGCCGATGTGAGTGGAGGTGATGTAGCGCACGTTGTTCATATCGAAGCAGAGCAACGCGCCCATTTCGGATTTGGCCAGCAGGGCTTTGACGCGGTCGAGGCGCTCGCGGCGCAGCCGGTCAAAATCGATACGCTGTTCCCAATCAACCGCCATCGATCCGTATGTGGGTAGTGCCATGGAAAGCCTCCTTACCAGGCCGAAGAGAGATCCCTCACTGCGTTCGGGATGACAATGAAATACAACTGCAAATACAAAACTGACGCCAGTTCAGACCTGCTAGCTCCGATTGCAGAGCGCGCGGGCCGCTTCGAATACCTGCTTCTCGCTGGGCACCGTTGAGTCTTCAAGCGCCGGCGAGAACGGAATGGGCACGTGCATCGCGCCCATGCGCTTTACCGGGCCGTCGAGATAATGGAACGCGCCTTCGGTGATCACCGAGGCGATTTCTCCGGTGACGCCGTAGCGGTGGTAGCCCTCGTCGATGACGATGCATCGCGAAGTCTTTTTCACCGAGTCGATGAGCGTTTTTTCGTCCAGCGGCCACGTGGTCCGCGGGTCCACCACTTCGGCGCTGATGCCGATTTCGTCGAGCATCTTCGCGGCGCCCAGGGCGACCTGCACCATGCTGCTGGTTGCGACAAGGCTGATGTCGCTGCCCTCGCGCTTGACGTCCGCCAGGCCGATGGGAATGGTGTACTCTTCGACGGGCACCGGGCCTTTGAAGCGGAACATCATTTTATCTTCGTAGAAAACCACCGGATTTTCGTCGCGAATCGCGGACTTCATCAGGCCCTTGGCGTCGTAGGGAGTCGAGGGCATCACGACTTTGAGTCCGGGAATGTGGCTGAACCACGCGTGGAGCGACTGCGAATGCTGTGCGGCCGAGCGCCGCGTGGCGCCCAAGGTGGTGCGCAGAACCATGGGTACCTTCCACTTGCCGCCGGACATGTAATGAACCTTCGCCGCCTGGTTCACCATCTGATCCATGATCAGGCAAACGAAGTCGCCGAACATGATGTCGACGATTGGCCGAAGCCCGGTCATGGCCGCTCCCACTCCCAAACCCGTAAATCCCGCTTCCGAGATGGGCGTATCGATCACTCGATCGGTGCCGAATTCAGTGGAAAGGCCGGTGAGCACTTTGAACGGGGTGCCCGCTTCGGCGACATCCTCTCCCAGCAGGAAGACGCGCGGGTCGCGGCGCATTTCCTCGGCGATGGCTTCGCGGACGGCTTCTCCCAGGGTTATTTCACGCTGCGCTGTTGCTGTCATGGTTTCCGGCATGGCCCTCCCGCTTAGGCGTAAACGTCTTGGTCGACTTCTTCCGGCTGGGGATACGGTGTATCCAGCGCGAATTTGGCCGCCTGTTCGATTTCGGTTTTTATGTCTTTGTCGATAGCCGCAAGCTGGGCCGCGTCCGCTAGCTTTTCCGCAATGAGCCAATCCGCAAGCAACTTGATCGGATCGCGCTCGGACAGCCACTTGCTTTCTTCCTGCTTGGTGCGATATTCGCGATTCATATCGCCCACGTGATGCCCGCGGTAGCGATAGGTGTTGGCCAGCAAAAACGAAGGGCCTTCGCCTTTGCGGGCGCGGTCAACGAGCTTTTCCGTGGCGGCGTTGACGGCGCGAACGTCCTGCCCGTCCACGCTGACTCCGTGCACTCCGAATCCAGTCGCGCGCGTGAGGATGTCTCCCGCGGTGACTTCCGAGAAGTGCGTGTACTCGTTGTACATGTTGTTTTCGCAGACGTAGATGGCCGGAAGCTTCCAGATGGCCGCGAGGTTCATCACTTCGTAGAGCACGCCCTGGCCGAGCGCGCCTTCACCGAAGAAGCAGACGGCGACGCAGCCGGTGCCCAGATGTTTGGCGGAGAATGCCGCGCCCGTGGCGATGCCGGCACTACCCGCTACGATGGCGTTGGCGCCGAGGTTGCCGGTGGAGGGATCGGCGATGTGCATCGAGCCGCCCTTTCCCTTGCAATAGCCCGCTTCCTTGCCAAGCAATTCGGCAAACATACGGTCCGGGTCGGCGCCCTTGGCGAGGCAGTGGCCGTGGCCGCGGTGCGTGCTGGTAATGTAATCCTCTTTACGCAGCGCGTCGCAAATGCCCACGGCGACGGCTTCTTCGCCGATATACAAGTGCGCGAGGCCCGGCATAATGGCGCGGGTATACAGGTCATTGACCTGCTCTTCAAACAGCCGGATGGCCATCATCCGGCTATAGGCCCCCAGCCACTTTTCGGCGGCGGCTTTGTTCGCACTGCGATCGTTTACGGCCACAATCGTTTTCATCGCACTCCTGGATACGCAGGTTATTTTTGAGTACGCGTATTATCCCACTTATGTGATCGGGGGATCAACGTTGCCTATCGAGAACAGGGAGAACTCATCCTGGGGCCACGCCGTCGCACCTATCTTCTCATGGAGCAGTTGGTATCTTCCAGCGTAGAAAAGCAGAGGCTTGTCGTCCCGCGACTCGAAATGCTGCACATGGCCGACATAGAGCGTATGGTCGCCCGCTGGGTGCACGTCGATCACCTTTACTGCAAAGTAGGCCACGGCGCCGTCGATCAACGGAACATCGGCCCGCGTGGTAAAGCGGATGTGCAGGCCTTCCTGTGTGCGGCCGGCGAAGTGATTGCTCAACTGCTCCTGTTTTTCGGCCAGCACGCTTACGCCATAATGCCCGGTGCTGGGCAGGATTTTGTGCATGTAGGAGCGGTTGTCGAGCGACACCAACACCAACGGGGGATCGAGAGACACGGAGACAAACGCATTGGCGGTCATGCCATGCGTTTGCCCCTCGTAGCTGGCCGTAATGATCGTGACGCCGCTGGCGAACCGGCCTAACGCGCTTCGAAACTGCCGCGCGTCAAATGCCGGCGCCGGTGGTGGAGCGCTTTCGGCCGGCTCGCCCCCGCTTCGCTTAAGGCTTCCCGTTTCCATTCTTCTTCATCACCGCGCTGAAATCGTCCGGATTAATGAGGTCCGGTACCGTCCAGCCGTCGAGGTTGTATTCGCTCATGCACTGCTCGGCGAAACCCTTGTACTTCGCCGACTGGCCCATCATGTCGGCGACCATCAGGCATTCGAAGCGAATGCTCTCGTGGTTGCCGAAGTAATTGCGCTCGTAGAGTTCGTGACGGCCGCCGAATTCGGTGCCCATCGCGTCCCACATCAGCTTCATCAGCTTCACGCGATCTTCGGCGGTGTACCCGTTCGAGCCCCGGACGTACTGATCCAGGTATTTCCGCGTTTCGGGCTGCTTGAAGTCGCTGGAGTGCGAAGGCAGGTAAATCAGCGCGCTGGCCAGCGTGTTTTCGATGATTTCCTTCAGCCTCGGATAGGCAATGCTCGACATCACGCGGTACGCCAGCCCGTAATCGAGGTTTGGCAGCACGTACCCCGGGGTCCAGGGGGTGACGGTGCGCGCCATGGAATCCGTCAGCGACCAGAACAGGTTCCGCCAGGCCAGCACTTCGCCCACGGCCGCCTGCACGCCGCGAAACTCCTTGGAACCGGTGGCGTCGACGCCCTTGAGTAACAGCCCGGCGATGAAGTCGAGCTTTACCGCGAGGCGCGTGCAACCGTGGAACATGAAGCGCGGCAGGAATCCCGAGCGCGGGAAGAAGTGGTTCACCTTTTCGATGTCGCCGTAGGCGAACACGTTTTCCCAGGGCACGAACACCTTGTCGAACACGATGATTGAGTCGTTTTCGTCCAGCCGGCTCGAGAGCGGATAGTCGAACGGGCTGCCCATTACCGTCGCCGTCATTTCATAGGACGGGCGGCAGAACAGCTTCAGCCCCGGCGCGGCCGTGGGTACGATGCAGACGAACGCGAAATCCTTCGTCTTGATCGGGAGCGCGCCGTTATTGGCGATGAAGTTGTAGTGCGTCAGCGTGGAAGTGGTGGCCACTACTTTCGCTCCGCTGATGATCAGGCCGCCGTCGGTCTCCTTCTCGACGTGCATGTACACGTCGCGAACTTCGGCGAGTTCCTTGTTGCGGTCGACCGGAGGATTCACGATCGCGTGGTTGACGAAGGTTATCTCCTCGAGGACCTTCTTGTACCAGCGCTTGGCATTTTCCTGGAACGGCGTATAGAAATCGGAATTGGCTCCCAGCGTCGCCAAAAACGCCGCCTTGTAATCGGGACTGCGTCCCATCCAGCCGTAGGTGACCCGGGCCCATTCCACGATGGCGTCCCGCGCGCCGACCATTTCTTCCACGTTGCGCGGAGCCTTGAAAAACTTGTGCGTGTAGCTGCCGTTGCCCGTCTCGGTGGGGCAGCACAGGATCGGATTCTTCTTGCTGTCGTGGACGGCGTCGTAGAGCCGTGCCAGCATCCGCACCGTGTTGCGGAATGCGGGGTGCGTGGTCACGTCCTTCACCCGCTCGCCGTAAATCCATATCTCGCGGCCGTCGCGCAGGCTTTCAATGAATTCCTGCGAGGTATAGGGCTGCTTGCGGCCCCAGGTGTTTCCCGAACTGCCCTCTATAACCGCTTGCATCTGATCGTTTGTCGCCATCGCTCTCTCTCCTTCGATTCTTTTTTATGTGCCGATTTCAAAAGCCGGCCGAATTCAGGCGCGGTGTGAATCTCTTTCCGTTTCCATCCAACTAAAGTCGCAACAGAACTTATGCAAACTGCGCCCAATCCCGCTCGAACCGGAACACTTCCTTCGACGGCGGCAGCGGCGCCTGCGTCTCGATCCAGCGCACCGGCTCGCTCCCGACGTTCTCGAAACTATGGATGCAGCCGACGCTCGTCCAGATCACGTCTCCCGGGCCCAGATCGTACGTCTTGCCGTCGGCGACGGCCTTCACACGCCCGCCCACGATGAAATAGGACTCCTCAAAAGTGTGGTCGTGGGGATCGATTTTCGCGCTGGGGGAGTATTGAATCAAGAACAAAGACTGGTGAATCGAGCCGAAAGACCGGTCGACGAACATCTTGATGGCCACGCCGGTGGTGGGATTGAACCCTTCCATCTGGGATGCGCCGCCGGGGCGCGGCAAAGCGGATTCGTCAAAATGGCCGAGTAACCCTTCGATCTTATCGTGGTAGCGGATGGGCGAACCCTGGGAGACCCACTCGCCTTTTTCGAAGAACGTGTCGCGGCCATGTTCCAGCGAGCGGGGTTGCGGCGCCTGCATTTCCAGCCATCGCAGGGGCTTTTCGCCCGCGTTGCGCCAGGTATGCGGCTTTCCCGTAGCGATCAATCCGTAGTTTCCCGGACCGACTTCGTAGCTCTGGTCCGCAATTTGAACGATTGCGCTTCCGTTTAGAATATAAAAACTCTCTTCAAATGAATGGCGGTGCGGCTTGATTTCGCCGCCCGGGTCCAGGTAGCAGATTCCCACTCCCATGTGGACAGATCCCATGGAGTCATCCACATACGTGGCGCGCCGGTAACCAGTGCTGTGCTTTTCGTAAGCCTTCGGCGTGCGCGCACTCGCTTCATCAATCTTCGAAACGTGATGCATCGATCTTCCCCCACGAACTCAACGGCTATTTTCGTGGCGTTAAGTTAACAGATTTGCCCCGCCCCGGCTTGCAGAAATTAAACTTTTCTGAGCAGAATCATGACCCGGCGCCGCGATAGTGGGGAGTAGCTGGAGGAGCCTGTCTTTAGCTCCCCTTTCTTGCAGATTGCAGATTCCAATGGAGTTAGGTGCCGTTTGGGCGGGTCCGTGACACTTGACCGCGCCCGGGATTGGTATAGAATTGGTGGATTGCTTCTGTAATTGCGCGGAGTCAGAGACGGCTGCTCATACGAATGCGGTTTTTACGGTTGCCGAGACGCACGGTCGTGCGCTCCGGTCCGAGAATCGCCTGATTGCCCACAGCCAGACAATCGGCTGGCGCTCCCTTTACGCCGCGATTCTCGAAGAAGTGCCGTTCCAGGCGACCGAGCCCCCGATTGGGCATCCCTCCCTGATTTACCATTTGTGCCGCCCGACTACGGTATCGCGAAAAATCGAGGGCGGCCCCCGGGAGAAGGCGCTGATTGGGCCTCGGCGGTTCTGCCTGACCCCCGGCACCACTGCAGCCCAGTGGGAGCACGCTGGCAACCCCGAAATTCTGCAGATTTACCTGCGCGGATCGATCTACGCAGTTGCCGTCAACGAGATGTACGGCTGTGACGTTTCGCAGGCGCCGATCGTGCCGCGTTTCGCCATCCTGGATCCGCTGCTCGAACAGCTTGCGATCACCATAACGACAGCCTTGCGGGATGGCACCGTGGAGGATGGGCTTTACGTGGATACGCTGGCGCACATGATCGCTGTGCACTTGGCTCGGCAATATTCCACCCGCTCTCGCATCGCGCACGGACCCACGCCGAAGGCCATACCCGGCTGGAAAATGCGGCGTTTGATCGAGTTTGTGGAAGAGAATCTCGATCGCGATCTCAGCCTGGAAGCGATGGCCGGCGAAGTGGAGATCAGCCCTCTTTATCTGCCGCGCGCTTTCAAGACGGCGGTGGGGCAGTCTCCGCATCAATATGTGCTGGCGCGCCGCATCGAACGCGCCCGGGAACTTCTGCGCGATACCGATCTGCCCATTGTGGATGTGGCCCTGTCGTCGGGTTTCTCGTCGCAAAGCCACCTCTCCAACTGGTTCCTGCGCATGGTGGGCATCTCTCCCGCCGCTTACCGGCGGCAAAACAATCGTTCCTAAAACGCGCTTTCCTCCGGCTCGCACCGGCCTTGTATCCGCTTAACATGCCGTGATAGCATCCGCCTCCGTTTGACACGCTCGTTCCTGTCGCGAAGATAAAGCCACAGAAATAAGGAGGCAATCGATGTCGCAAGGGAAGCAGGTAGGTGTGGGAGCTGCCGCCACACTGATCGTCATTGCCATCGCTCTGGGATTCATCTCGCGGTTTTCGTTCCCCATGTTTGCGGGGTGGGTTTCTTTCTATCTTCTGTGCATTATTCCCATGGAAATCATCGCGTCGGTCACGTGGGGAGCGCAGCAGCCGGCGTTCGTGGGAGCGCTGAAGCAACCGGCCAAGGGATTGGCCTACGTGGTGATATGCCTTCTGGCGGGCGCGATCATCGCGCCGGTCATGTTTGCCACCGTAGGGAAGAGCATCGGGCCTCCGACTCCCATGCTGATGATGTGTACCGTGGTCTCGGTGGTGATTACCTTCTGGCTGGCCATTATGTGGGGCGGCTGGCCGATCACGAAAATGATCAAGAACCCGGTGGCCGCGGGCCTGACGCTTCTGGTGGTCTGCTACCTGCTGAACTACCTGCTGTTCCGGATTTTCTTCAGCTACGAGTTTATGGCGGGTGCGCCGGTGTACGTCCCGTCGCTCGACCCGCATGGATTGTTCAATGCTTGGCTGGCCCAGGTGTTCTACTTGAGCGCGCTGATGATGATGTTCGTGGTCATCCATTTTGACTTGTGGCCCATGACAAAGTTTCCGGCGGTGATGCAGCAGCCGGTGCTCGGCATCGTGTGGACGATTGTGGCGCTCGTGCTGGGAGGCGCGGCCTTTTACATCGGGGTGTTCGTGCTCAAGATGGACCCGGTGCAGTTCATGGTGCGGGTGCCGGTGCCGTTCATCTTTGGCACGATCGTCGTCCTCAACATGATGCAGGGAGCGATGTTTGCGAAACTGACGCAGCCGGTGAAGGGAATTGTGAGCACGTTGGCAGCTGCCATCATCGGCTCGCTGCTGGCCATGGCCTACGGTCTGCTGGCTCCCGTCGTTACCGGCGTGTTGCGCCCGGGTCCGCCGCCTTACGATTTCGAGATATGGCTCGCGTCGGCGCTGCTTGGCGTAACGTTTCCGTTCCTGATTTTCCACGCCGAATTTTTCAAGCTTTGGCCGCTGAAGAAAGCGGGCAACTGAGTCGCAGCCCGGAAGGGATTATTCCAGGTCGGGCGGGGTGATTTTGGCGATCCAGGAGGGGTAGTCCGAGGTGTAGCCGGCGCGTTCCTGCAGGGCGTGAATGCGCTGCTCGATGGCGACGACCTGGTTTTCGGAAAGCGGCGGAAGCTTTTCGATCTTTTCTTCGATTGTCTGCGTCTGCTCCGCGATTTGCGATTCCGCAGCCTTATACATGCCGGAAAGAGAGCCGTTTCGGGCGTCGACTCCGAGGTACGTTTCGATTAATTGGGTCGTCACTTTCTGACTGTGTATGAGCGAGACGCGGATGTTTCCCTGGC
>Ga0302326_10023492_pt1 | contig 12564 bp, 13 predicted proteins | sample Palsa_T0_3_FD_202264 | JGI IMG/M metagenome (GOLD analysis project Ga0302326, IMG submission 202264) | Peat permafrost microbial communities from Stordalen Mire near Abisko, Sweden - Palsa_T0_3 | ecosystem: Environmental > Terrestrial > Soil > Palsa > Peat permafrost | place: Sweden: Abisko... | reverse complement strand
CTCGGCAAAATTGACCCAGAGCTGGCGGCCTTTTACGGCGGATTGGTGGAGTCGGAAGGCAATCACTACGCCACCTACTTACTGATGGCCCGCACCGTCGATGACGCCGAAACTGGCCGCCGCCTCGATTTTTACCTCGACTTGGACGCAGAATTGATCCGCCAAGGCAGCCCGCTGCCGATATTGCATTGAAGGGTTTGTCGTTCTCAGGCGGGGCTGGTATACTTAAAGTAATGAGCACGAAAACCCAGGCTGGAAGAGATTCAGGCGTTGCCGTTGGCAGAACAGCGCGAGGTTTCCCATTTTATCTTTGAGAGTCTTGTCTGCATTCCGCCATATTCGCACCACACAAAGGAGGAAAGATGAACACAAACGATATCGAGCAAAATATCAGCCAATTAATCGTCGAGGCATCTTTGCGATTGACTGACAATAGAATTCACAGTAATGCAGCCTGGACCGACGCTATATTCCTTGCTTTGACCAATTTCGCCTACAAGTTAAATCCGCCTCTCTGGGTCTGGACCAAGAAGAACGCCGCGGACACCACTCTCAATGGGTTTCTGTACGATTTTACGATACGTGAAGGGGCAAACACTGAAGATCGCAACAAGATCGACAAGGTGTGGGTGGCCATGGAAATTGAGTGGAAATCAGGGTGGGACGAGATCAGGTATGATTTCTACAAACTCATTCTGGGCAGAAGCATGTTGCGAGTGATGATCTTTCAATCGCGCCATGTGGAGCAAACCATCAGTGATCTCGTAGAAGTCCTTGAAACAAACTCAATGTCTATCTGCGGAGACCGCTACTTGTTTGCAGGCTGGAGCGACAAAAAAAATGGCTTCACCTTCAAATCACACACCAAAGGCTAGACCCAACCATTCGAGCGCATGATGGTGGCAATGATCTGCCTGCGGCGTTCTGGTGAAACAGACCCGCGCTTGTTTTTCAATTCCGCCTTTCTCGCCATGAAAAACAAGTCGCAACGATAGAGAGTTGGCCAATTCAACCCGTCGCTGGTGTCCAGAATAACTTCGTGGGGTTCCGCAGTCCGGGTGGCAGCTTTGGTAGTGCATACGAGCAGGCTTACTTCTGGCTTTTGAGCCACTCTGGCTGGGTGGGAAATAATCACAACCGGATGAGACTCCGGCCAACCCGGAGGCTGCCGACTGAAAATATCCCACGCTTTCATTCCTCGGGAATCGGCACGGGCAGCGCCGCACAGTGCTCGGCGAACGCGTCAAACTCCAGATCCGGCGTGGCAAAGCAGCGACGGAATTCTTCCGGAGTGAATGGTTGCAGGGCACCTGGCACCGTTGGGGCAATTCTATCGCGCAGCGTCTCTTCAATGAAATGCGACAGATCGCAGCCTTTCTCGCGAGCCAGTTTGGTGGCCTTTGCGAGCAGGACATCATCAAGTTGGATTGTTGTTTGCATACTGGGAAACTACTTCATAGACACCAGACTGTCAAAGCGCCTTCCGCTTCTCAATTGACAATTCCTTGCGGCCGGTAGCTCTTCACCACCCACTCGCTCAGGACTTTGTCGGGCGCCTCAACGGCGTCCTGGTCAATAACAAATTCCTGCTGGCCGGTGTTCTGCGCGATGAGCTTGAGGCCAAATTGGTAATCCTTAAAACGCGCGCTGCACAGGTCGCGCACCGGTGTCGATTTTTCCAGCGCCATCGCCACCAAACGATCCGCGGCTTCCTCGGTGAAACGAATGCTCAGTTTAAAATTGTCGCCAAAACGCGCGGCGAAATCATGCACCAATTGCCGCGCCACCCCCCGCTCCTCTTTTTGGTGCTCGGCCAGCAGTTTTTGCAATTCCGCGGTAGGATGGTCCACCAGTTCCCGCGTAACGACAAAACGCCGCACCAGCGTTGAAGGCAGCTCGAATTTGAAATCGCGGAAGACGCGCTCGCAAATGGTCATCAAGCCGCGCGCGCCGGTGGATTCCTCCCCAGCCAGTTCGGCGATGCGCCGCAGGCCGTCGTCGCGGAAAAGGACTTCGATGCCGTAGGCGGCAAAAGTCTGTTCGTACTGGCGGATGATGCTGCCCTCGGACGATTTGAGAATGACGAACAGGTCGTCCACCGTCAAAGGCTGGCAGATCACGCGCACGGGCAGACGCCCGATGAATTCCGGCTCGAATCCAAATTCAATGAAATCGCGGGTCTGGCTGTGCTCCAAGGCGGAGGCCTCCTCCACCTTTTTCGTGGGCGGGGCGGCAAATCCGATGGAAGCCTCGCGCAAACGTTTCTTGACAATCTTTTCCAACCCATCGAACGCGCCGCTGACAATGAACAAAATATGCCGCGTATTGATGCTGGTCGGCGTTTTTTTGCCGCGCTGGCTGAAATCCATCATGGCCTGGATTTGGCCGCTGATGTCGTTGGGCGAACGGGCCGGCACCTCCGTCTCCTCCATCAACTTAAGCAGATTGGTTTGGACGCCCCGGCCGCTCACGTCCCGGCCCGACGCGTTGGAAGCCGTGGCGATTTTATCGATCTCATCGATATAAATGATGCCGTATTGGGCGCGTTCCATGTCATTGTCCGCGCGGCGGAGCAATTCGCGCACAAGGTCCTCGACATCGGCGCCGACGTAGCCGGTTTCGGAGAATTTGGTGGCGTCGGCTTTGACAAAAGGCACGCCGATGAGATCGGCGGCGTTGCGAATGAGAAACGTTTTGCCGACGCCGGTGGGGCCGAGGAGGATGACGTTTTGTTTGGCGTAATTGGGCTGGCCATGTCCCTCGCGAGCCAGCCGCACATAATGGTAGTGGTCGCACAAGGCCACGCTGAGGACTTTCTTAGCCTCCTCCTGTTTGATGACGAACCGGTCCAGGTAGGCCTTGACGTCGCGCGGCTTCTTGTCGAAGGAAAAATCCTTGCCGGGCGCGGGGTCTTCGGAATCCTCCGGCGCGCCGGAAAGGTCGGGCTTGGCCGGCACGGCGCTTGACAGGTGTTGGCGCATAAACTCTTGCAATTGGCGTTGAAAATCCTCTGGCGATGGTGGGCCGCTGAAAAATCGATTCTCCATAACAAGAGCAACTTAAGCGAGTTCGAGCAAAACGCAATCGGCCATGAATTACAAAAAGGGCGCAAAAAAGTAATCGTTTTCATCCTTGTCTTCTGAGGATTTCGCGCAGCGCCTTGATGCAGCGCCGGTTCTCCTGCGGCGTGCCGACGGAAATCCGTATCCACTCCGGCAATTGATAGCCACCCATGGGCCGCGTAATGATCCACCGGCGCTGCAATTGCTCGAATACTTCCTGCCCCATGCCTACTCTAGCCAGAACGAAGTTGGCTGAGGAGGGAATATATTCCACGTTCATCGTCGCGAGCGATTTCTCCAGGAATTTCCGACCTTGGACATTATTGCGAATGGTTCGCTTGACATGGGCGGAATCATCCAGGGCCGCCAGGCCGGCTACCTGCGCGAGGGAATTGACGTTGAACGGCTGCCGAATTTTCTCCAGCGCGGCGATGAATTCGGGATGCGCGATGCCGTAGCCCAGCCGCAAGCCGGCCAGGCCGTAAATCTTGGAAAAGGTGCGCAGGAGGATCAGGTTCGGATTGCGGCCGGCGCGAATGAGCGAAAGCAAATCAAGCGGTTTGTTCAGGAATTCAAAGTAGGCCTCGTCCATCGCCAGCACCACGTTCTCCGGCAGTTCCTCGAGCAGGCGGCGCACGTCGGCGGCGGGGGCCAGCGTGCCGGTGGGGTTGTTGGGATTGGCCACGAACACAAGTTTGGTATTGACAGTGACGGCCCGGAGCATGGCGGGCAGGTCGTGGCCGTAATCCCTGGCCGGCACGGTCACGACGCGCGCGCCCAGGAGCTCCGCCACGATGGGGTAAATGGCAAAACAATACTGCGAGACCACCATTTCGCCGCCCGGCCCCAGCAAAGCGTGGCCCAGCACTTCGATGATGTCGTTGGAGCCGTTGCCCAGGATCAGGTGCGCGGGCGTGAGGCCCAATTTATCCGCCAGCTTTTGTTTGAGGTAGAAGGCGCTGCCATCCGGATACATGTGCAATTGGCCAAGGGCCTTTTTGAGCGCGGCCAGCGCGGCGGGCGAAGGACCAAATGGATTTTCGTTGGAAGCCAGCTTGATGACCTCGCGGGCCGGCAGGCCCAATTCACGCGCCACTTCCTGGACAGGGCGGCCCGGCCGATAGACCGGCAGATGCTCCAGCGCCGGATTCAGGGCGAAGGGAAGTTTGACCGCTTTCACAACTTCAAGGCGCGTAAAATCTTGTTGACATCAACGTGAGTGGCAATGAGGTCGCGGATGACGGTGATTTTCTCTATGTCGGCCGCGTGCGTTTTAACAGTGAGGTTGTGGACCAGGGAGGCCACTTCGTAACTGTCCTCGCCGGCCAGCAAGACGGGAAAGGGCGCCTTCTCGATCACTCGCATCACGCCGTTGTCCGGCTTGATTTTCTCGGTCAGGACCATGCCGGCCAATTGGCGGCTTGGATCGGCTTCGGCCGCGGCGGCGGCGGCCAGGATGATATCCTCGCGGTCGCCAGGGGTGATGACCAAAGTGCCGCGCCTAAAATGGCTCTCGGCATTCGGCGCGCTCATGGCGCCCACGACCACGCTGGCCACCATGTTGTTGGATTGGCTGGAGTGATTGAGCGAGCGGGCCTTCAACTCTTCCTGAATCGCGGCGATGGTCGGGCGGGATAGCATGTGGTGGTGGGGCAGTACGCCCAACAAGTCCAAACCCTTGCGACGAAGGCCGCGCCGGGCGAACTCGGTGACATAATCCAACTTGTCGGAGGTCACCTTGTTCAAAATGACGCCGATGACCTCGACCCCCTCGCGTTCAAAAACCGCCTGGTTGAGATAGACCTCATCAATGGGTTTGCCGATGCCGCCCTGGCTAATGATGATGACCTTGGCGTCCAGGATTTTGGCGACCTGGGCGTTGGAGAGATCGAAGACCGAACCGACGCCCGCATGTCCCGAACCTTCGCACAGGACGAAATCCTTTTCCCAAGCCACACGGTCGAAGGCCTTGATTATTTTTTTGACCAACGCCTCGTTGTTGGAGGATTGCAGGTATTTGCGCGTGAAATCCGGCTCCACCGCGATGGGACTCATATCCAGCAACGGGCAATTAAGCCGATAGACCTGGTCCATCAAAACGGTGTCCTCGTCGATTTTTTGTTCCTCGATTTCGATGAATCGCTGGCCGACCGGCTTGATGTAACCGATGCGGGGATAAAACTGTTGCAAGGCGGCCAATAAGCCGAGGGAAGTCGTCGTTTTGCCTTCGTTCTGACGGGTGGCGGCGATGAAGACTCGCGGAGTGACTGTATTCAAGGTAGGCAAGGAGTGCTGAGGCTCGTTAAAGGTTCACTGCTTATTTGAGGGGAGATGGGTCTGCTCCAATTCGGGCACCGGGTAAAGTTCCTTGAAGTCAATGGATTGCAAGCCGATGATGGCGGCCACGCCCAGGACATCATGGGCGTTGGCGCCGCGCGAGACATCGGCGGCGGGCCGGTCCAGGCCCAGCAAAATTTGGCCGTAGGCGTGCGCCTTGGCCACGTGTTGAATCAATTTGCTGGCGATGTTCCCTGCGTTGAGGTCGGGAAAGATCAGCACATTGGCCCTGCCCGCGACCTGGCTTTCCGGCAACTTGCGGCTGGCGATTTCGGGCACCAAGGCCGCATCGACCTGCAACTCCCCGTCAAAATCCGCCTGGACCCCGGTGTCATGCGCTATTTTTTGGGCCAAGGCGGTGGCGGCCTGGACTCTGCCGATGGACGCGTGTGTGGCGCTGCCCTTGGTCGAATACGAAAGCAGCGCCACGCGTGGACGCACCCCCAGCAATTGGTGGCTCAATTGCGCTGTTGAGACGGCGATATCGGCCAGTTGCTGGACGGTCGGTTCGGGGATGACGCCGCAATCGCCCATGAACAGCACTCCTTCTTGTCCAAAGCGCGTGTCCTCCACTTCCATCACCATGCAACTGGAGGCGGTGGTGGCCTCCGGGGCGACCTTGACGATCTGGAACAACGGACGCAAGACGCTACCGGAGCTTTGGTTGGCCCCGGAGATGAAGCCATCGACCTGGTGCATGGCCAACATCATGGCGCCGTAATAGTTAGGGTTGAGCATTGTTTCGCGGGCCTCCTTTTCCTCGACGCCCTTGAACCGGCGCAACAACTCGAAACGCTTGATGAAGGCGGGCAAATCTTCGCTTTCGGCTGGATTGATGATGCGGACGCCTTCCAGGGAGACGTTCAATTCCGCGGCGGCCTGTTTGACCATGGTGCGGTCCCCCAGCAAGACGGGCGCGCCCAGGCGCAGGGAATAGAACTGGCGCGCGGCCTGGAGGACGCGGGGTTCGGTCCCTTCGGGGAAAACGACCCGCTTGGGGTGTCGCTGCAACTTTTCAATAATTCTGCCGATGAAACGCATGTATGTTCTTAGTATCCCGCCGCAGGGAAACTGGAAAGCGCAAAGTATCGTTTGCCATGAAATTAGAGTACTTCCCCCGACACATCCAACCGCTCAAAGACGCCGCCCAGCAGTCTGATGCCGAGGCCCGCTTCAACGGCCAGAATCGCCGCCGCCGCGAAAGCACCCATCACAATTCCCAATAGCGGCCAACCCACAAATGAACCGCCCCAAAGTAAGAGAGTGAAGGCGATGCCCGCCGGCACCAACCCCAGCAACAAAGCCAGCAGTTGTCCGAACATCAAAATGAGTTGTTGGCCCACCGTTTCGAACCCGCGCGGGGAGTCCTTGCCCAATTGGAACCAGGCCGGAAAAAACAGGACCGAGGCGTTGGGAATCAATAACGCTATAAAATCAATGAACGGCAACACCACCGCCAGCGCCAGCGCCACGCTCACCCGCATCGCCAGCGGAATCGCGCGCTTGTCGAATTGCGCCGGACAAAAAACGACGCCGCACACGATCAAGAGCCATTGCACGCCGGCCAGCATCGCGGCTGGGGCGAGAACTTCACCCATCACGATCTGCCAGCCGGGCATGGGAAACATCTTTAGTACGTCGGCCACCGGCAAGTCCTGGCGCAGATCGTTGCGCAACAGTTGCGGGCCGGAGAAAAGCGATATGGCCAGCAGCATCACCGGAAGCAAAAGCCCCGCCATGCCCACCGCGCCGTCGCCGCGCTCGGATTGGCTTCGCAGCATCACGCTTCCTGCGATTGTCACGCAGAACGAAATGAGCCAGAAACGCCCGCTGACGTACTGCCCGGCGCTGATGAGATTTTTCCAAAAGACCGCGACCGCAGGATGTCCCGTGGAACGCAGGACAAACGGCGGCCGAGCCGCCTTGGCCGGCCGCCTCACGCCGCGGCCTTGGCTCGCCCGCATGGTGGCCTGCATTTCCGCCATCTTGCGCGATTTCTCCACGGACGCTTCCTCAAACGCGACGTTGGAATGAATCACCCATAGATATTCCAGCACAAGAATGCACAAGACCGGACCAAGGGCGGTGAGGAATTGCCGGGCATTCACCGCGAAATACGGCTCCACCACCAGGCGAAACGGATGCACTAAATACGGCATCGGTCCCGATTCAACAACCCGGCCGAAGTATTGCAACAACCAGGTAAAACCATCCTGGTGCGGCACAATCGGAAGTGGCGGCAGGCTGCGGCGCGCCCAAATGAAAACTCCCGCCACGATTGCAACCACTACGGCGAGAATAAACCCCCGCCGTTTCCAGGTGGTAATTCCTCGGTCCATCAGCATGGTCAGGGCAAAGGATGCGCCGAGCGCATGTAGATTGAAGACCGACATCCCCGCGTACCATCCCAGCGCGCGAATGACGAAATGGCCGCCGCCCCATCCTCGCCCAATCAGCGTCATGATCAGCGAACTCAACAGAATGGCCGGCTGCGAGCCTAACAGTTTGAAGTGGAGCAACGATTTCCGGCTGACGGGCGCCGGAAATAGAAACGCAATCTCCGCTTCACTAAAGCCCAACCCCGCCCGCGAGCGGGGCAGAATCCACGCCAGCAACAGCATGACCATGAATCCCAGCGCGGCCAGCGTCTGCGTCAGGTCGTTGAATCCCGACATCAGCGGCAGCTTCGAGGGCGGCCCGACGCCGTGCCGTCCAAACGCAAATCCTCGAATCAAATAAAAATAAAAGTAAACTCCGCCGACAATCGCGCCGGCGAGATACTTTGGCCGGCGCAGCCGCCGCAGCCGCGTGATAAGACGGTTGCGCCACGAATGAAACTGGTAATAAACCAGCGCGCCGGCAATCACGCGTCTCCTTTGGTTTCGCCGGTGGCGCGAAAGAAAGCCGTCTCCAGGCTTCCCCCGCCCGCTTGCTCGGAAAACCGATCGCGCACTTCCGCCAGGCTTCCGTCGATGACTTTGCGCCCGTCCTTGAGAATCAGGACGTGCGAGCAAATTTCCTCCAGCAAATGGAGCAAGTGCGAACTGATGAGAATGGCCGCTCCGTCCCTGGCCCGCTTCAAAATCGAGTCCTTCATCCGCCGGATGCCGATCGGGTCCAACCCTGTCAACGGTTCATCAAAAAAGATGACCCGGGGCGCATGCAGCAAGCCGCAGGCGATGGCCAGTTTTTGTTTCATGCCGCGCGACAATTCCCCTGGCAGCTTGTCCGCCTTGTCGGCGATTTCCAGTTCCTCCAGCAAGCGCCGCCCGATTTCCTGGCAATCGGCCACGCCGTAGATTCGCGCCACGAAGGCGAGGTGCTGGCTGACAGTCAAGTATTCAAACAGCCGCGGTTCATCAGAAAAGAAGGCCAGTCGCCGTTTGGCCTCGATCGGTTGTTGCGCCAGGTCGAACCCGCCAATGCGCACGGCTCCGCGCGTGAGTGGAATGATTCCGGCCAGGCAGCGGAGGGTGGTCGTTTTGCCCGCGCCATTGGGACCGACCAGGCCGATGACCTCCCCTGCGCGCACCGAAAAGGACAAATCGTTCACCGCGGTAAAGTCGCCGTACAACTTAGTCAACCCAGCCACATCAATTTGCGGCGGAGCGGCGGCGGCCTCGGCTATCGGCGGAGGAGCGATGTCCATGCCCCATAGTAGCGGCGCCGGCGGAGGGAACAAGGCCGAAACAGAGGGGCAAAACCGAGATCGAATTCCGACGAACTCTACTAAAGTCCTTTAACCCTTCAAAATTCGGCTTAGTCTTGCGACCCTTTGCATAACGTTTTGGATGTGGTTCGCCCGTTCGGGTTGGAGTTCAATGATGTCCCATTCATACATCGTTAGCGCATTCGACAATTGGTTAAGGCGATTTTCAAGATTCTTTTTCTTTGACCTGCCTCAAGTAATCCCTCAGCGGCTCCAAATCAGGATCCTCCAGCGATTGCGACCGCCATTCCATGAAACACCTTTGCTTATGCGCGAGGTTGAATGCCTCCGACAACCAACGCTTTGCCGCGTCCAAATTTCCCAAAACGCATTCGTAGCAGGCCACGTTGTAGGGTATGACAATCACTTTTGGAAAATGATCGACGGCGGGGAGCAGTTTTTCCAAAGCCTCCTGCGTGCGTTTCAGTTCATGCAGCGCGAACGACCGCCGAATCCAGGCCAGGGAATTCTTCGGGGCGATTTTGAGAATGGCCTCGGCGATCTCGACGCATTCCTCCCAGCGCTTCGCGCTTGCGCAAATCTCACACCGCAAGGACAACACATCCGGGTGAGAGCGCATGGCGGGGGTGATTTGAGCCAACTCCTCCGCGGCCTCGACATGATTGTCCAGCCCCAGCCACCCCTCGGCGGCGTTGACGCGCAACTGGTCATGCCGTTCAAGCGAATCCATAATAAACCCGGGAACAACGATAGGCTCGTTGCGCACAAATGCACATCATTTCTTGTTGCTTTTACGATGGCGGATTCGTATGCTTGTTCCCATGAAATCGATCATTCTGCCGAACGGCTTGACGCGCCGGACCGCCGACTGCATTAAGAGGGTCGGAGTCAAGGTGAATAAGAAAGCAGTCATCAAGGCGATCAGGGACGGAACGCTCTACACGAATTGCATTCCACGCCATTACGGCCCGGCGACGCATCGGGAGGTTTGCAGTTGGGCCGGAGTTGAGCCGACCGCTCATTGAAAAGTCGGCAGAACCGAGTACACTCGGGGACAAGGAAACAGCCCCGAATGCTTTCGGGATTGCCTCTTTTGGCCCTTTGAATTTTTTCTCGCGCTTTTGGCGGGCATCCCCTATTTTGAAAGCGAAATTCCTGTGTCCAAGGATTCCAAACACAAACAGGCCCGGAATTCTGCGCGTTCCGGCCCGCGCCGGTTCAAAATCAAGCACGACACCATTGCGCTTCTGGAGGGCGATTTGCTCCGGCGCATTCGCGCGCAGGAAGGGTTGTCGCGCGTCGAATTGGCGCGCGACTTGAACCTGGCCCCCTCCACCGTCGGCATCTATGTCGATCATCTTATTGAAGAGGAATTTCTGTCGGAAAGCAAACGTGTGGGCAGCGAGTTCGGCCGGCCGCCGACGGGCCTGGCGCTGAACCCACTGGGCGGACGGTTCATCGGAGTCGATTTCGAAGCGCGCAATATCAGGGCCACCGCAGTTGATTTTTCGCAAAAACCGCTCAAACAATATCACGGCACCATCACGGCAGCGGATTCGGTCGAAGTGATCCTGGTCAAGATTGAACATTCAATCAACGAAGTCCTTTCCGAGGACAGACGACGGGTGCTGGCCATCGGGGTGGGAGTGCCGGGGGTCATCGATCCAGTGCATGGGGTGGCGCGGCAATATAAGCACATCCGCGGCTGGAGCCACATTCCGATGGCTCAACAACTTTCGCAACGCTTTGGCGTGCCGGTCTTTTTGGAGAACAACATTCGCTCCATGGCCTTGGCGGAGTTGTGGTTTGGGCAGGGACGCGGTTTGGAGGACTTTATTTGCCTGGGAATGCGCAGCGGCATTGGGGCGGGCATCATTGTGGACGGGCATCTTTATCACGGCAGCAATAATCTGGCGGGCGAGATTGGCGACTGGCCTTGCGCCGACGGGGAGTCGGGCGCGGGTGTTTCCACGCTGGAGGAAATTGCCTCGCTGCGCGGGATCCGGGCGGCGCTGGCCTCAAATGGCGCGGCCCAACTGGCGGCGGAGGGAGAAGAATTCCGCGTGGAGCATTGGGTCAAGGCCGCCCAGGAGGGAGACGAAATGGTGCGAATCCTGCTGGATCGGGTGGCGAAAAAATTGGGCTTGGTGATCAGCCAATTGAACCGCGCCTTCAATCCGGGCAAGATCATTTTGGCCGGCGCTTTTCCAGCCTTGGGCGGCATTTTTTTGGATCGTTTGCGAGAATGCTTTCAAGAAGCCTCCCGTTCAGCCGATCTGCCGCCGCTGGCGGTTTCGGATCTGGGAGAATTCAACGGCGCCATCGGCGCCGCCGCGCTGGCGGTGCATAAGTGGAAACCTGGGACGGAGATGCCAAAAGATTAGCGGGCGAAGCACGTTTCAAAAAGTGCTTGCGGGAAAGAGCGGCTCAGGTATGCTCGGCCATCATGTTGGAGTTGGCTTGTGAGCCTGCGAGTCACGGCGACCCCATGGAAAACCCGTCATTTTTAGAAATGGCGGGCGGATCGAATGATCCAATGGCCGAATAATCTAAATTACAAAGTATGAACACGCCCAGAGTCAAAGAAATTTTAAGCTGGTACGGCAGCGATAACCCCGGAACCTTAACCAATCTGGCCAAACTCTTGAACCACGGCAAATTGGCCGGCACTGGCCGTTTGGTCATCCTGCCGGTGGACCAGGGCTTCGAACACGGCCCCGCCCGCAGCTTCGCCATGAACCCTCCCGGCTATGATCCCCACTATCACTACCAGCTAGCCATCGAATCGGGCTGCAACGCTTATGCCGCGCCACTCGGCTTTCTTGAGGCCGGGGCCAGGGATTTTGCGGGCGAGATTCCCCTCATCCTCAAGATCAATAATCACGATGTGTTGCTGGACGAAAAGGACCCCCTCTCGGCCGTGACCAGCGATGTGGATGACGCCCTGCGACTGGGCTGCGCGGCCATCGGTTTCACCATTTACCCCGGCTCGGCGGCGCGGGTCACGATGTATCAACAATTGCGCGCGGCGTCCGAACTGGCCAAGAAAAACGGCCTGGCGGTGGTGGTGTGGTCCTATCCGCGCGGCTCCTCCTTGAGCAAAGCGGGGGAAACGGCCATGGATGTTTGCGGGTACGCGGCGCACATCGCGGCGGAATTGGGCGCGCACATCATCAAAGTCAAACTGCCTAGCGATCACCTCGAACAAGACGCGGCGAAAAAGGTTTATGAGCAGGAGAAAGTGCCCATCACCACGCTGGCCGACCGCGTCAAGAATGTCGTGCAATGTTGTTTCAACGGACGGCGCATCCTTATTTTCTCAGGCGGCCCAACCAGCAGTGATGAGACGGTCTATAGCGAAGTGACGGCCATCCGCCAGGGCGGAGGTTTTGGCTCCATAATTGGCCGCAACTCATTTCAGCGGAAGAAAGAAAAGTCGCTGGAATTTCTGGCCAAGATTATTTCCATATATGGCAGTTGACAGAATCGCACCGA
>Ga0302326_10023491_pt1 | contig 12564 bp, 7 predicted proteins | sample Palsa_T0_3_FD_202264 | JGI IMG/M metagenome (GOLD analysis project Ga0302326, IMG submission 202264) | Peat permafrost microbial communities from Stordalen Mire near Abisko, Sweden - Palsa_T0_3 | ecosystem: Environmental > Terrestrial > Soil > Palsa > Peat permafrost | place: Sweden: Abisko... | reverse complement strand
GGGAGCCCGGTGCGGCCGATTCGGCGGTTCAGAGTGCGCCGCAAGAGATGGAATTCGACCCACGAAGCGATTCCTGCGGAGATGGTCAGGCCGGCGACGCCCCACCGCGCTTCGATGCCAAGCATGCGGGGAAGCGGGAGAGCGCAGAAATAGCCGAGAACAGTCGTCAACACGACGCGAACGATGGCGAAGCGCAAGGGCGTCCGCGTGTCGCGCAACGCGTAGTAGGTGGATGAATAGAGCCGGCCGAGGGTGGAAGCGAGCAGCCCTACCGTAGCACCGGCGAGAATGCCCCAGACGTACATCACGTCATTCTGCGTGAATCGGCCCGTCCGATAGATCGCTCCGACAATCACATCTCCCAAGATCAGAAACGCAACCACCGACGGCACCACAAAAAACGCAATCTGCCGCAGGCCGGCATTGAGCCGCGCGCGAAGCGTTCCGGCGACTTCGCTTTCGTTTCCCAACGCTCCGGACATCTGCGGCAGCTCGGCCGCGGAAACCGCCATTCCGAACAGGCTAACGGGAAGCAGATAGAGAGTCTGGGCGTTCGATAGCGCGGCGATGGCGCCTGTGGGCAGGTAGCTTGCGAGAAAAGCGTCCACAAAGGCACTGATCTGCACAACGCCCCGGCTGATAAACACCGGAAAGAAATTCCGCACAACCGTTTTCACGTTGTCAGCTTTGTAGCGGAGCGAAAGGCGAAGTCCACCGAGCAACCGCAGAACCACGGGCAACTGCACTCCCACCTGCATGGCGCTGCCTGCCACCGAGCCCCACGCCAGCAATATTGAGAGTGTGTACTGCGTGGAGCGCCCTCCCCAAATCCACATCGTTCCGATCATGGCGGCGTTCCAGATTACAGGCGCCGTGTAGGAAAGGAAAAAGCGCCGATGACTATTGAGAATTCCCAGGCACCACGCCGAAATGACCAACAATCCGACGCCAGGAAAAAGAATGCGCACCAAGCGTATCGCCAGCTCGCGTGTTTCGCCGTGAAGTCCCGCCGCAATTCCGTCAATCAGATAGGGTGTGCCAAGGACGCCGAACAGAACGATCACCGAAGTACTCAGTGCCAGCAAGGCAGCCACCGCGCCGGCGGTGCGCCGGGCTTCTTCTTCGTCCTCGCGGGCAAGCAAATTGGCGTAGACGGGAATAAAGGAAGCGGATAGGACGCCTTCGCCGAATAAATTCTGAAGGAAGTTGGGGATGCGGAGCGCGACTCGGAACGCGTCGGCCACGCCCGAGAGCCCGAAGTAATGCGCGAACACTCGATCGCGAATCAGGCCCGCGATACGGCTGAGGAAAATTCCAGCGGCAACGAGAAATGCAAAGCGTTTGGAGCCGCTGGCGTTTGCGTCGTTTGCAGAGACGTTCGTCACGAGCAGAATGGAGCAGGAGCGCTGATAGATAGGAATCGGTTCACGGCAGTTGTTTCAGGGGCGAGAATAACACGGGAAACAGGAGCGGAAAGCAACCCGCTGTCCGCGTAGTGTCCATGCTGAAACGCCGCTGCCGTCGGCTGGGGACAAGCGCTTGGCAAGAATCGCGGAGGAGCCTCAGGGTGATGCGGTGAGAACCGGATGCAGAGTGAGCTGGCTATCTTTCAGCACTTCGAGGTCGCGCGTCCAGGCCTGCTTGCCCTGGGATTTCACCTCGACGCGATGGGCGCCGCTCGCCAGATGAATCGTCGAAGGAGTCTGCCCCACGAACTTCCCGTCCACGTAAATTTCCGCGCCCGCCGGATCGGAGGCAATCGCCACGCTGCCGTCCGGCGCGCGAGCGTCTGCCTGTTCGGCAACCGCCATCGCCGCCGAAGAGGGGCGCAGCGGGCCATCGCGACCGATTGTTTCGACGGGCGTACTTCCATGCGAGACAGGATCGAGCTTGATATCGAAACGGCCTGACTTCAGCAGGAAATAGTTTCCCCGGTGGCGCCCGTTGACCGCGATCCACTCGAACGGACCCTGAGTCAGCGTGACCTGTTCGGTGAGATAGCCGGACTTCGAAACTCGCACGGTCATGGAATGATCGAGGCGAGACCCGAATACGGTGTGCGCCTTGTGAAAATATCCGCCGGGATACTCGATCTTATACGGCGTGGTCCCGGCGGCATGCCCGTCTATTTCGACGGAGGCGCCGGCGGGCGAACTGGTGATCGTTAGCGTTTCAGCATTCGTTCGCGAGGCGAGCAGGGAGCAGGCGAGCAGCGCGAGCGATGCGCAGAGACAGTGTCTCCTCGATGGCTGCATCGGAGCCCTCCGAGGGAATTAGAAAGGGGAACGATCCTCTTTCCTGGAGCGTGCGTCAATCCGCAGAAATACGGAGGGGGGGACCCGTAGCCGCACGGACTCCAGATCGAGTAACAAGCCGGTTTTTCAAGCACTTGCCGGACAGGGGCCGCTGAGACGCTCCCACGGGTTACGAAGGTTTATTTTTTGAATCTCTGGAACCCAACGTTGAATCCGCGCATCCAATCGAGAGGACGTCTGTGCATATCTATGGCAGTAAAAAATGCATGGCGTCCAGCCAAGAAAAAGCTGGCAAGTACACCCAATTTTCTCTGGACAATTATGTCCCAAAGGAGCGAAGGAAAAATGCGCATTCGTGCAACTCGATCGTTGGCAACTCTAGCAGTCCTTCTTCTCGCAGTGCCCGTTTTTGCCGCCAAGAACGCCCCGGGCACAAAGTCCACTGTTTTCTCGGTTCATGATCCCACCACGATCGGCCAAACACAATTGAAGCCCGGCGACTACACGTTGCAGGCGGTAGATGGCCAGAATGAAGTTGATATTCTGCAACACGGCAAAATGATCGGCAAAGCTACTTGCCACTGGATTCAGCTTCCGGCAAAGTCCCAGACGTCCCAAGTGCTAACGGACAGCGGTAAGGTAACGCAGATAAATTTCGAAGGTGACCTGCAGGCGGCCCAGCTCGACTAAGCGTTCGCGGGCCGAAGAGGGCGCGCTCCGGCCCAGCCTTCTTCGGTCGCGAATTCGCTCAGATTCGGCCGCTATTTCAAATATGTGGCGAGCCAGCCGAGGAACGCGCCGTACCAAAGCTCGCTATTCTGCGGCTTCAGGACCCAGTGGCCTTCGTCCGGAAAAATCATCAGCTTCGACGGAACGTCGTGCCGCTGAAGCGCCGTAAAGAATTCGAGGCTCTGCGTATAGGGGACGCGGAAGTCGAGTTCGCCGGCAATCACGAGCGTGGGAGTTTTGTATTTCCCGAGCGCACCTGCGAATTCGCTCGCCGACCACTTCTTATATAGCTCCGGATTCGACCAGGGCGCTCCGCCCATCTCCCATTCGGGGAACCATAGCTCCTCCGTAGCTCCGTACATGCTGAATTGATCCCACGGTCCTGCATGGCTGATGAGGCATTTGAAGCGGCCCGTGTGCGTGGCGATCCAGTCAACCATGTATCCGCCGTAGGAACCTCCGGCGGCAGCCATGCGCGAACCATCAATGAACGGATATTTCGCAACGGCCGCGTCCACACCCTTCATCAGGTCCTCGTAAACTTTTCCGCCCCAATCGCGGCTGATCTCTTCCGTGAATTTGTGGCCATAGCCAAACGAACCGCGGGGATTAATCATCAGCACGACGTAGCCCGGCGCGGCCATTACCTGCGGGTTCCAGCGATAGCCTCCCCAATCCTCGTCCCATTCACCCTGCGGCCCGCCGTGAATCAGCAGCAATAAAGGATATTTCTTCGATGTATCGAAATGCGGCGGGCGAAGCAGCAACCCTTCGACCTGCGTTTTTTCCGCGCCCTCGAACCAGATGGGTTCCAGAGGCGGGAGGTCGAGTTGCGAAAGCAGCGCGCTATTCTGGTGAGTCAGCTGACGGACGCCCGTGCCGTCGGAATTTGCGGCGAAGACTTCGGCGGGCATGGCGACGGTTGTGCGCGTGAACGCCAGAATGCGGCCGTCGTGGCTGATGTCGAATTCCGCATTGAAGCTATCGCCGAGAACGATCGTGGGAGAGCTCCCGGCGCTCGCGGCAATCGAATAGATCGGCATCTGCGCTTTGTCTTCCGATTGGAAGTAAATCGTCTTGCTGTCGGCGGACCACGCTGCCGAATTTACGTTGCGGTCGAAACTCTCCGTCAGATTCGTGGCTTTGCCACTCGCGCGATCGTAAAGCATCAGACGCCAGCGATCGCTTTCGTATCCGGGCTGTAACTGGGCGCGATAGGCGATCCATTTTCCATCCGGCGAGTAGGTGGGTCCCCAGTCGTCTCCGGGATTCGACGTGATGCGTTTGGGTTCGGCAGCGCCGCCGGCCGGAACGATGAAAAGATCGCCGTTCGTGCTGAGAGCTTCATCCTTGTCGGTGTTCGCGGTGAAGCAGATTTCCTGACTATCGGGCGAAAAGCCGATCGCTTCGGCGCCATCGAGACTAAACGGCGGAACATCATAGTCCGCGCCCGGAGTGAGGTCGCGCGGCACGCCGCCGACTGCCACGATGAAAAGGTGGCTGCGCTTGCCGTCCGACCATGAGGTCCAGTGCCGATAGAGAAGCTTCTCGTAAACGTGGGCTTTCACTTTGCTCTTGTCGTTCGCGGCATCGCGCGCGGCGTTACAGGCGTCGTCCTTGCAATCGGGATACACGCTCGAGGTGAACGCAATCCATTTTCCGTCGGGCGACCATATTTCATTGTCCGCGCCGCCCGAAAGGGAAGTGACCTTTACCGGCTCGCCACCATCCACGGCCACTTTATAGACCTGCGCGCTGCCATCGCGAGAGGAGAGAAACGAAAGACTCTTGCCGTCCGGCGACCAACGGGCGCGTTCGTCGCTGCCGCCCTGCGTCAATAGACGGGACTCGCCGCCTGCGACGGCGACGATCCATATATTTTTGACCAGATGATTCGCATCGAAATCTGGAGTGGCGACGCCGTATGCGACCCATTTGCCGTCCGGCGAAATTTGCGGGTCGCTAAGGCGGTGCATTGAAATCAGATCGTGGAAGGTGATCGCGCGCTTCTCCTGGGCTTGCGCGCCAGCGGAAGGCGCGCCCACTGACGCGCCAATCAAAGCTGCGAGTAATGCCACACCGAAAACGATGATCCGTCCGACGCTTTTTCGCTTGGTCTGGGTCATGCTGCCTCCGTACGATTTTGGAAAATACGCGGTTGTCGCGCTATGCGTCAAGGCGCCAGGGGATGAAGAATCTCGTCCAGGACGTCCGGGTGGTTCGGCACGCGTTGCAAATGGGAATATTTCATCCCGCCGTGGTAATCGATCGAGCGCGTTTCCACTTCATTGCCGTTGGCGACGGTGATTTGAACCGGTGAGGTGGCGGATGCCGCGACGGCGTCCCTCAAAGCGACCGGCGTAAACGGTTTGCCGCCGACCTGCGTGATTTTCATTCCCGGTCCCAGGCCCGCAGCGTACGAAGGTCCTTCGTACAAGACCTCGTCAATGGTTCCTTCATCCGACGCAATCAGCCCGATCGAGTTCATTAGATTCACCTTTTTTCTGATCGTATCGCGGAGAGTCTCGATCTCATTTGGCTGATCGCTATAGGTGAGCTGCCATCCGCTGTTCTGGAGCGCTTCCACGGGAGTCTTGGTCGCGACTGAATCGAGGCGAGTGCGGAGGAAGGTGGTCCAATCATACGGCGCGACGCTATTGAGGGTGGCGACGACATCCTCAAACGTATAAGTCTTCAGAGCAGGCTCGCCGCCCGGTCCCCCATGGAATATTAGACAGAAATCATTCAAGGACTTTCGATCTTTCGTCAGGCGGCGGATGGTCGTGTCCACGTCGAGCCAGAGGAACTCTCCTTCGTCGTAAAAATCCACGTCGCGTCGCCAGTTCGTCCAGTCGTCGTCAGCCTGGTAGAGGACGACGGCGGCGTCAGCGGTGTCCTGCAGCGGCCGCCAATTGCGACCTGGCTCGCGATCGTAGAAAGCGGCTAGACGGGCGATGGCCTCATGCTCCTGATCCTGGGTCAAGAGTCCGCTGCGCGCGCACAGCATGTCGCCCCAATATTCGGTCAGTCCTTCATAGACCCAAAGCAGGTCGTCCCTCATTGGCTGGTGGAAATTTTCCGTGGCGAGATCCCCAGGGCGTCGATACTTGCCGTTCCAGGAATGGACGAATTCGTGCGGAAGCAGATCGGCGGTCGCCGCGCGGTACCCCGGGTCAATCACGCTTTTCTCATAAATGCGGTCATCGCTCGATTCGTGATGTTCCAGGCCGAAGTGCGCCACGTCGTCGCTCAGCGTGAGCAGGAAATGGTAGTCGCGATAGTGACGCACGCCAAAGAGCGCTCCTGTTTCTGCAATCAGCTGGCGGTAGTGCGCCTCCGTTTCGGGTGGCATCGCAAGCGCAGCCTCACTGTCCCCGGCGATATCGATTTCATGGGAAGGGTTTTGCCCCGGTGTGAGCTGAATCACGCGGAAATAGCGCCCCGACACCACCGGCGAATCAACCAGGGTGCTCAGCGAAACGGGCGCGAAGCTGATCGTGTCGCCAATCTGCTTGGCTCCGGGTAGCGCGGTTCCAAATTTCCATCCGGCAGGGATCTTCAGGCTTGGCACGTACGTGAGATCCTTGGAGGCGTAACCCTGGGGATAGAGCACCAGCTGATTCCAGCTCAAATCGTTGAGGACGGCTGTCGAGGAGGCGCCGGACGAATAACCGGACCCGGCCCCTGAAATCAGAAAATCAAAGCTTACGTCGAGCGAGGTGACGCCCGGCGGAATCTCCAGATGAAATTCAAACATATCCAGCAAGTCGCGCCGCCAGGGAATAGCCTTCCGGCCCGCCATAAATTTCAGCCCGGCCATTCCGTTGATCGGGCCATCCGGCATGTGCTCGCCGGGAATCCATTGCGGGTAATAGAGCACGAGCGGTCCGGGCTGCACCGGTATCGTGAGATGGGTATGCAGAATTCTCTGCGGAGCGAGCGTTTCGTCAACCTCGACGCGAATGACGCCCGGCCGAGTCGCTGCTCGGGGAGCCGAGCAAGGAACGAGAGCAAGCGCTGCGAACACCAAACTCCGCATGGCGCGTTTGCCGAGAGATGCAGTCATCCTTTTCTCCTTGGCATGTTGGTTCCAGGAACTCAGATTCTTTAAGAGAATCCTGTACCCTTTGTTTTGAATGAGTTAGCTGGATTTTGGATGCATCCGCGGACCCTATCCTATTTCATCGAGCCCGAAACGCAAAGCGCCCCCTGCATAATTTTGGCCAGACGGCACGCGTGTTGCCTGCTTGCACAACCTGTTTTGGCGAGTGGTACTACCCGCCCCCCTCTGATGTAGTAGCTTTTGAATGATGCCTACCGAGGACAAGAGTCGAGCTGCGGAAGCCCAGATCGAGGCTCGTACCAGCCTCGTATTGGCGGAACTCCTCCAAATGAATGCGCGGCTTACCGCGCTATTGAACGCCTCGAAGTTGAATTGCATCGTCGCCACAAACCCGGACGGCGTGATTACGCTATTTAGTGACGGTGCGGAACGGATGCTCGGTTATACCGCCGCCGAAATGGTCGGTAAACAGACTCCGGGAGTATTTCACGTGGCAGCCGAAATTGAAGCCCGCGGACGGATCTTAAGCGGACAGTTCGGGAGGACGATTCAAGGCTACGGCGTCTTTGTCGAGCTTGCGCGCCGCGGCGAGAGCGAAGAGCGGGAGTGGACGTACGTTCGCAAGGACGGTAGCCAGCTGATCGCCAGTGTCTCCATTAATGCGGTTCTCGACTCCGAGGGAAAAATAACGGGCTACATCGGCATCGGGCACGACATCACCAAACGCAAAGAGTCCGAGTCCAAACTTCACTCTTTGACCGAACGCCTGTCGCTGGCAACCGCCGTCGCGGCGGTGGGCGTCTGGGAGTGGGATGTGGCCAATAGTTCGATGACCTGGGACGACACGATGGTTGAGATTTACGGCTTCTCGCTGAAGAAGGAATCGCCTTACGAGCAGTGGCAAGCGGCCGTTCACCCCGAGGACTTGCCGCTAGCCGAAGGCGCCCTGAAAAAAACTTTGGGAGAAAAAGCGCGGGCAACCGTGGATTTCCGAATTATCCGTCCCGATGGCACCGTGAGACATCTTTCAGCCGCGGAAGGCCCCGTCCTTGACGAAGCGGGCAACGTCACCAAGATCATCGGCGTCAACATTGACGTCACGAACCGAAGGAAAGTGGAAACAGATTTGCAGCGCGCCAAGGACGACGCCGAAGCCGCGAACCGGGCCAAGAGCGAATTCCTCGCGAACATGAGTCATGAGATTCGCACGCCTATGAACGGAATCATGGGCATGACGGAACTTGTTCTCGATACCGAATTGGATTCCGAACAGCGCGAATATTTGAATTTGGCAAAGATGTCCGCCGATTCGCTCCTCTCGCTGATCAACGACATCCTGGATTACTCGAAAATCGAGGCCGGAAAGCTGGAGATCGACTCGATTGAATTCAATCTGGGGGATTGCCTGGGCGACACCATGAAGACGCTCAGCCTTCGCGCGCACCAGAAAGGCCTGGAGCTCGCTTTCGAGATCGAGCCGAATGTCCCGGACGCGCTGATGGGAGATCCCGGGCGCCTGAGGCAGATCATCCTGAACCTGGTGGGCAACGCCATCAAGTTCACTGAGGTTGGCGAGGTGGTTCTATCCGTGCAGTCAATGACCCACGTCGGCGACGAACTTCAACTGCGCTTTACGGTTACCGATACTGGAATCGGTATCTCGGCGGACAATCAGGCAGCCATCTTCGAAGCATTTAAACAAGCCGACGGAACCATGACCCGCAAGTACGGCGGCACGGGGCTGGGCCTTACGATTTCGTCCCGGCTGGTGGAACTGATGGGCGGCCGAATCTGGGTTGAGAGCGAACTGGGCGAGGGAAGCCGCTTTCATTTCACGGCGAACTTCAACGTACAGAAGTTGGCGGCAAGAACAATCGTGCCGCGCGACCCGACGACACTGCGGGACATGCGGGTGCTGGTCGTGGATGACAACGCGACGAATCGCCAGATTCTGGTGAAGATGCTGGAAGGCTGGCACATGATTTCCACCGTGGCGGAAAGCGGGGCCAAGGCCATGGTCACCTTGACCGAGGCCAAAGGCATCGGCAGGACTTTTCCCCTGATTCTGCTCGACGCGCAGATGCCCGAAATGGATGGATTTGCCCTGGCCGAGTACATCAAGCGCCACCCGAGCTACCGGGCTGCAACGATTATGATGCTGAGTTCCGCGGGACAACGGGGTGACGCCATGCGATGCCGCGAACTGGGCGTCGCCGCTTATCTCACGAAACCGGTTCGGCAGTCCGAGCTGATGGATGCGATATTGACGGCGCTGGGAACGCGCGCGCAGACCGAAGCCAAACCGGCGCTCGTCACGCGCCATTCCCTGCGGGAGAGCCAGAACCGTCTGCGCGTGCTTCTCGCGGAAGACAACGCCGTCAACCAACTCGTCGCCCTGAGATTACTCGAAAGGTTTGGACACACTGTGACGGTGGCTGCGAATGGCAAAAAGGCGCTCGAGGCCTGGGAGAAGGGCGGATTCGACGCCATATTGATGGACGTCCAGATGCCCGAGATGAACGGCTGGGAAGCAACTCGAGCGATTCGCGAGAAGGAGAGATCAACCGGAGGGCGCATTCCCATCATCGCGATGACCGCACACGCGATGAAAGGCGACGACGAGCGGTGCTTCGCCGCTGGGATGGACGATTACCTTACCAAACCGATTCGCACCGAAGAGTTGATGACCGTGCTCGAGAAGGTGGGAGCTCGCAAAGCCGCTCGCGAAGCTCGGCCGAGGGCGGCTGTCAGGCGGGATGCAGGCGCTGTTGACTTCGCCGCTGCGATCGAGCGGCTCGGTGGAGACCGCGGTCTCTACGACGAACTGGTCGGCCTATTCAAGAACGAGTGTCCGGGCATGGCAGCCGAGATGCGCCGCGCCATTGACGAGCGCGACGTGAGAACTCTCGCGCGCAGTGCTCACACGCTCAGGGGATCATCCTCCAATCTGGGCGCCACTGCGGTTGCGGAAGCAGCCATGGAACTGGAGAAGCTGGCCCGGTCCGAAGAACTTGAGGGCGCAGGAGAACAGTTCAAAGTTCTTGAGAATGAAATTGAGCGATTGTTTTCCGAACTGGAATCCCTTCGCGAACGCTGATGGGACTCTGTGCTCGATCCGGATCGCCCCGCAAGATAATGCAGGCGTCCGGTCGCGAATGAAACGCCAAAATGAGTACTGACGTAAAGCCGAAAAAGCGGGTGCTCATCGCGGAGGATGACCCGGTCTCCTGCCATCTCCTGAAGAGCTTCCTCGTAAAATGGGACTACGACGTAGCCGTCGTTACCGACGGGATGGCCGCGCTGAAAATTCTCGAGGCCGACGATACGCCGCGTCTGGCGGTGCTCGACTGGATGATGCCCGGAATGGAAGGCGTCCAGATCTGCCAGCGCATTCGCGAGCGCAAGAATCGGCCGTATGTGTATGTTCTTCTGTTGACGGCGCGCAGCGAGAAGCGGGATCTTCTGCGCGGTCTTGAGCTTGGCGCCGACGATTATCTCACGAAACCTTTCGACTCCGAGGAACTGCGCGCACGCCTTCTAGTCGGCGAACGCATTCTCACCCTGCAGGACGACTTGATTGCGGCGCGGGAGGAGCTTCGCTTCCGTGCAACGCACGACCTGCTGACCGGGATTTCCAATCGTGGCACGGTCATGGACGCGCTGCGCAACGAATTGTCACGCCAGCTCCGCGAGCAGCGGTCGTTCGGCGTCATTCTGGTGGACATAGATCATTTCAAGAACGTCAACGACACGTACGGGCATCTCTGCGGGGACGAAGTACTGCAAGCCGTCTCGCGGCGACTGAAGGAATGCGTCCGCCCCTACGACACCGTTGGTCGCTACGGCGGCGAGGAGTTTCTGATCATTGCGTCAGCTGCAAATACGAAAGGCACGCTCGCTCTGGCCGAAAGAATCCGCAGCGTGTTGGAGTCCAAGCCCGTGGTGACGCACGCAGGTGAGGTGCGCATCACCGCGAGCCTCGGCGCCGCCATAAGCACCGACGCCCGAGGCGGTGATCCACAAACGCTCCTGCGCCTCGCCGATAAAGCTCTCTATCGCGCGAAGGAACTTGGCCGGAACCGCACGGAACTTGCCGGTTCTCCGGAATCAACGAGTTCCGCTCCGAGCACCGCCGAAGATATTCCCCTGAAGTCCGGCCATCGCTGAAGAACCGACCCCTCCACTAATTGTTGGGATTATGTGCGGAATGGCACATCCATCGCGGGATGGGTGGTCCAAGCTGGCACATCGGGATTTTGAATCCGAGAATCTTGGATTCGAGGGAGACGACAATGTTTGGATACGGACTGATCGGAACCATAGTGATTATTTGTGTGATCGTTTGGATCGTACGAAGAGTGTGACATCGGAATCCTATCGGCGACGATGATTCGGACCGCTTCGCAGTTTCAGTTAGCCCCGCGTCATTTTAGACCTTCAACTGCACCGTAGAAAGTTGCCGCTGTGGTTTTGAAAGGAGAATTAAATGAAACCGAGTCGTTTGAAACACCTGTATGTAGAGGAATTGAGGGACCTGTACAGCGCGGAAAAACAACTGGTCAAAGCCCTTCCCAAGATGGCCAAAGCGGCGACCTCCTTGGAATTGCGCGCGGGATTTGCTAAACACTTGGACCAAACGAAGGAGCACGTAATCCGGCTCGAAGAGATTTTCAACATTCTTGGGGAAAGTGCGAAGGGCAAAAAATGCAAAGGCATGGAAGGCCTCATCAAGGAAGGCGGCGCTTTGATCATGCAGGACCTTGCGCCCGAGGAATTGGACGCTGGCCTGATCTCCGCTGCTCAGCACGTCGAGCACTATGAAATAGCAGGCTACGGTTGCGTTAGCACGTACGCGAAGCTACTGGGAGATAACCGGGCGGTGTCGCTCTTGAGACAGACTCTGGTGGATGAAAAAACGACAGACGAGAAGCTCAGTCAATTGGCGGGGAGCATCAACCTCGAAGCGGCCGAGTCCGAGGAATCGGACGGAGGTGGCAGCGGTCCGAGCAAGGAAGTGGTGATGAAGGCTAAAGCGGCTCAAGCGTAGTAAATCGCGTCCAAGCAATCAGTTGATCGGAAGGACAAAACGGGAACTTCGCCTAAGTCCTTTCAACAGGAGAAACATCGAAAATGGCCAAACTAACTGCCGCTGCAAGAAAGAAACTTCCGAAATCAGACTTCGTGAAAAAAGGCGCTAGAAAATACCCCATCCCTGACGCCGCCCACGCACGAGATGCCTTGGCGAGGAGTTCGGGAAAGCCGGAACACGCATCTGTCGTCACGGCAGTTAAGCGAAAATTCCCAAAAATAAAAATCGCGAAGTAAGCAAAATTTGCCCTTCGACTCGCCCATAATTCGGGCTCGCTCAGGCCAAAAATTCGATTTGCAAGAATGGTGGAGGCGGGGGGAGTTGAACCCCCGTCCGAGAAACCTTGCAACCCGAAGACTACATGCTTGTCCCGTTCCGATGGTTTCGCCGCAGGAACTCAGAGCGGGCAAGACGCGCCCACGGCTAGT